>Ga0335080_10002761_pt1 | contig 17618 bp, 16 predicted proteins | sample Lox_Sample_34_FD_206720 | JGI IMG/M metagenome (GOLD analysis project Ga0335080, IMG submission 206720) | Soil microbial communities from Loxahatchee National Wildlife Refuge, Florida, United States - Lox_Sample_3.4 | ecosystem: Environmental > Terrestrial > Soil > Wetlands | place: USA...
CGATCGACGAGGCGCTGTTCACGAACTCGCCGCTCGCGCAGCACGCGGCGCGCTAGACCTGCACGAAGCGCGTCCCGAAACCGGGGTACACCGATTTCGGTAGGGCGAGATCCCGCGGCGCGTCGAGCTCGAGCCAGAGCGGACCTTCCGGCGCGTCGGGCCGCACGTCGACCAGGATCACGAGCGGCGACTGCGGCCAGCGGAAGCAGAGCGCGTCGCCCTGGCTGGAGCCGCTGCCGCCGAGCAGCTCGCCCCACTGGCGCCGCGCCGCTTCGGCCGAACGCGCCGACAAGCGCAAGCCGCGCATGCGCGCGGCGTCGCCGCGCGGCGGCGCCACGGGCCAGTCGTCGCCGCGCGCGCGCGGCTTCTGCTCGACCAGCTGCACCACGATGCCCTGCGCCTGCTTCGGGTGCAGGAACGCCTCCTGCCAGTGCGGCTCGCGGCGGTCGACGCCCACTACGTCGTAGCCGAGCGCCGCTGCGCGCGCGATCGCTTCGTCGAGGCTCGGCACCTTGAACGTCGCGTGGTGCACGCGCGGCCCGCCGTTCGCGAGGAAGCGGTGCAGGAAGCCGTCGGGCGGGCCCATGGGGTACACGATTTCGAGTCGCCCCCCGCCCGCGAACTCCCAGTGGCGGAAGCCGAACGGCACGCCGTCGTACCCGCCGGAGCGCGCGCCGCCCAGGCGCTCTTCGAAGAGCTCGACGGCGTCCTGCCAGCGCGGCAGTCCGATCGCGACGTGGTCGAGCTTCACTTCCGCCATCGCGCCGCTACAGCAGCGCTTCGACGAGCATCGGCCCCGGGGTCGCGAACGAGCGCGCGAGCGCGGCGGCGAGCTGCTCCGCAGTCTCGACGCGTTCGCCCGGCACGCCGAGCCCGCGCGCGAGCGACACGAAGTCGAGCTCGGGCGGCTGCAGATCGGTGAGCGAGCGCGCGGCCGGCCCGGGCGACGAGATGTCGGCGCGCGCGAGCTCGACCTTGAGGATCCGGTAGGCGCGGTTCGCGCAGACGAGCACGGTCACGTCGAGCCGCTCGCGCGCCATGGTCCACAGCGACTGCACGGTGTACATGCCGCTGCCGTCGGCCTGGAACGCGATCACGCGCCGGTCTGGCCGCGCGAGCGCCGCGCCCACCGCGTTGGGCAGGCCCTGGCCGATCGCGCCGCCGGTGAGCGAGAGCACGGTGTGCGGCGCTGCGCCGGCCGCGAGCCCGAACCACTGCGCGCCGGAAGTCGCGGCTTCGTCGACGACGACCGCGCCCTCGGGCTGCAGCCGCGCCAGCGTCCGCCCCAGCGTCTCGCTCGTGAGCTTGCCGCTCGCCTCGGGAAACGACTCGCGCGCCGCGCGCACGCCCGCGTCGGGCTTCGCGCCGAGCGCGTCGGCCAGCGCTTCGAGCGCACCGCTCGCGTCCTCGTCGGGGCCGGCCAACACCGAAATGTGACAGCCCGCGGGCGCGAGCCGGCTGGGCAGCTTCGGGTAGCCGAAGAACGCCACGGGCTCGACCGCGCCGGCGAGCACGAGCTCGCGCACGCCCGAGAGCAGCTCCACGCCCTGCTCGGGGAAGTACGGGAACTTCGCGAACGGCGGCAGGCCGGCACCGCGCTCGACGCGCGCGGGGAAGGTGCCGAGGAAGCAGCGCGCGCCGCTCTTCGCCGCGACGCGCGCCGCGGCGGCGAGCCCGCGCGCGCCGAGCGCGTCGCCGCCGAGCAGGAGCAGCGCGGGCGCCCCCGAGCGCAGCCGCGCGGCCACGCCGTCGACCGCGCGCCCCTCGACCTGCGCGCGCGGCTCGACGCGCTTCGCGGTGACGGGGCCCGGCGCATCGCCCCACGCGCAGTCGGCGGGGACGATCAGCGTAGCCACACCGCCCGCGCCCGCGCGCGCCGCCGCCACCGCGTCGGCGCAGTCCCCTGCCAGCTCAGCCGGCGTGGCCGTCTTCCTCACCCAGCGAGACACGGGACGCGCGAGTGACTCGATGTCGGAGGTGAGCGGAGCGTCCGCGGCGAGGTGCCACGTCGCCTGGTCGCCGATCACGTTCACGATCGGCGAGTGCGCGCGCCGCGCATTGTGCAGGTTGGCGATCCCGTTCGCGAAGCCCGGGCCCAGGTGCAACAGCGTCAACGCCGGCTTCCCGGCCAGGCGCGCGTAGCCGTCCGCGGCGCCCGTGACCACGCCCTCGAACAGCGCGAGCACCGGGCGGATGCCCGGCGCCGCGTCGAGCGCGGCCACCAGGTGCATCTCCGTCGTGCCGGGGTTCGCGAAGCAGATCTCGACCCCCGCGCCTGCGGCGGTGCGGATCAGCGCCTCGGCACCGTTCACGGCGCCGCCGCGCTCGCGGGCTCGGGAATCACCTCGGCCTCGATCGCGCCCAGCGCCTGGATCTCGACGCGCACGCGCTGGCCGACCTTCAGATAGCCGCGCGGGTTCATCGCGACGCCCACGCCGCTGCACGTGCCGGTGCTGACCACGTCGCCGGGCTCGAGCGTGAACACCGTCGAGAGCGTCTCGACCTGCGCGAAGCAGTCGAAGATCAGCTGCTTCGTGTTCGACTTCTGGCGGCGCTCGCCATCGACCGTGGTCTCGAGGTCGAGCACATGCGGATCGCCGACCTCGTCGGGCGTCACGAGCCACGGCCCGAGCGGCCCGTGCGTGTCGAACGACTTGCCGAGCGTCATGGTGGGCGAGCGCTGCTGCCAGTCGCGCACCGACACGTCGTTGCAGATCAAGTAGCCGGCGATCACCTCGCGCGCGCGCTCCCTCGGCACGTGCCGACAGCGGCGCCCGATCACGAACGCGAGCTCGCCTTCGTAGTCGAGCTTGTCCGACACCGTCGGCATCCAGATCGGATCGTACGGGCCGTTCACGCACGTGACCTGCTTGTTGAAGAAGACGGGGAAGTCGGGAGCCGGACGCCCCGTCTCGGCCACGTGATCGGCGTAGTTCAGGCCGATGGCGAGAAACTTCCGCGGCCGCAACACCGGCGCCTCGAGCTTCACCTCGCGAAGCGCCAGGCGAGGCCCGCCGCGTGCCGCGCTGCGCGCGCGCTCGAGCGCGGGCGCACCCGCAGCGAGAAACGCCTCCATCTCGCGCGGCATCTCGGGAACGGCCGCAGCGAGATCGACGATCTCGTCGCCGACCACGACTCCGATCCGCGTCACCCCACGTTGTGTGAACGTTGCCAGCTTCACCCGGTCAGTATAGAACGAACTCGATGCGCATCGTGTCGCTGCTGCCGTCCGCGACCGAGACGGTCTGCGCGCTCGGTGCGCGCACCGAGCTCGTCGGCCGCTCGCACGAATGCGACTTCCCGGCCGGCGTCGAGGCCGTGCCCGCGCTGACGGAGCCCCGCCTCGAGCCACGGGCGCCGGGCCGGGCGATCGCGGACCGCGTCGAGGCGCTGGTGCGGCTCGGCGCGTCGATCTACGCGCTCGACGCCGAACGGCTTCGCGCGCTGCGGCCCGACGTGATCATCACGCAGACCTTGTGCGAGGTGTGCGCAGCGACGCCGGCGGACCTGGCCGCCGCGCTGGCGGCGTGGCTCGGCGCGAGGCCGCGGCTGGTCGCGCTCGCACCTCTGTCGCTCGACGACGTGCTCGGCGACGTCGCGCGCATCGGCGCAGCGCTCGAACGCGAAGCGGTCGCTGGGGAGCTGGTCGGCTCGCTGCGCGGGCGCATCGAGTCGCTCACCGCGCTGGGCCGCTCCGCCCCTACACGTCCGCGTGTCGCCGCGCTCGAGTGGCTCGACCCGCTCATCGCGGGTGGCAACTGGATGCCCGAGCTGATCGAGCGCGCCGGCGGGATCCCGCTCTTCGGCAAGGCGGGCGAGCATTCGCCGCGCCTCGCTTGGCCGGAGCTCGCCGCGGCGCAGCCCGACCTCGTCGTCGTCGTGCCGTGCGGCTTCGGCCTGGCGCAGGCGCGGGCCGAGGCGGCGCGCACGCCGCAGCTCGCCAACTTCCGCACCGCCGTGCTCGACGGCAACCAGTACTTCAACCGGCCCGGACCACGGATCGTCGAGTCACTCGAGATCCTGCTCGGCGTGATTCACCCCGAGCTCACCGCTCACCACCAAGGAGTCCTCCGATGATCAAGCTGTACACCTGGACCACGCCGAATGGCCGCAAGATCTCGATCGCGCTGGAGGAGCTCGGTCTGCAGTACGAGGTCCACCCCGTGAACCTGCAGAAGAACGAGCAGATGACGCCGGAGTTCTTGAAGCTGAACCCCAACCACAAGATCCCCGTCATCGACGACGACGGGCTCGTGATCTGGGAGTCGGGCGCGATCCTGGCGCACCTCGGCGAGAAGCACGACCCGGAGGGCATCATCCTGCCGAAGGACCCGCGCAAGAAGAGCGCCGCGCTGCAGTACGCCTGGTTCCAGGCCGGCGGCATCGGCCCGAACCTGGGCCGGCTCGGCGCCGCGCTGCGCAAGGAAGGCGAGAAGAACCAGGAGATGATCACCATCTTCCAGACGGAGGTGGCGCGCCTGCTCGGCGTGCTCGACCGCATTCTCGCCGACGGCCGCCCGTATCTCGCGAGTGACTACTCGATCGGCGACATCATGCACTACCCGTGGCTGCGCTTCCTGCTCGACATGAAGGCTCCCGACCTGATGAAGCTGCCGCGCGTGGTCGCGTGGCTCGAGCGGATCGCGGAGCGACCCGCCGTCAAGCGCGGGATGGCGGTGCCGAAGGTGCAGAGCTGAGCGCCGCGCGCGCGCGGCGCGCCAGTACGAAGATGTCCTCGGGCGCTTCGCGCCCGCGGAGGTGCACGCCGGCGAGCGGCGCGAAGTCCTTCGCCGCCTCGCCGGCGGCTTCGTGCGTGCGCGCGTCGATCGCCGCGGCGACGCCGAGCTCGCGCGTCTTCTGCTCGAGCCGCGCCGCCAGGTTGGTCGTGCTGCCGATCGCGCTCCAGATCGCGCGGTCGACGGACTGGATGCTGCCGACGTAGGCCGAGCCCGTGGCGATGCCGATGCCCAGCTGCAGCGGCGGCCCGCTGGGCTCCACCGCGGCGCGGCCTTCGAGCTCGTCGACGAGCTCGAGCGCTGCGCGCACGGCGGCGCTCTCCTTCTCGGCGAGTGACTCCGGCGCGCCGAACACGGCCATCATGCCGTCGCCGTTGAACTCGACGACCGTCCCGCCGCAGCGCTGCACCACGGCGCCGACGGCGCGCGTGTAGCGGCTGACGAGCGAGAACACCTCTTCCGCGCGGCGCTCCGCGGCCAGGGTCGAGTAGCCGCGGATGTCGACGAAGAGCACCGAAACCTCGCGCTCGCCGGCCTCGAGCGCGTCGCCGCGCTCGATCCGCGCGGCGAGCGAGCCCGGCACGAAGCGCCGCAGCGAGTCGTACATCTGCAGCTTGTTGCGCATGAGCTCCGCCGAGTCGAGCTGCGCGAGCGCGGCGCCGATTCGGTCGCCCACCGCGGCGAGCAGCGCGCACTCGCCGCGCGTGTAGATGTCTCCCGAGCGCTTCGCGCCGAGACACAGGAACGCGGACAGCTCGCCGCCGACGCGCACGGGCACGAGCACCGCCGCGTCGAACGTGCGCAGCGCGGCGAGCTCGAAAGCGCTCGGCGGCGCGTCGGCGCGCGACCAGCGCTCTTCGGTGAGGGGACGCGGCGCGCTCGCGAGCGTAGCGACGAGCGGACCGCCGGCGTCGAACGCGGGCGTCAACGCGCGGCCGCGCGCGAACAGCGACACGAACGCCTCGCGCGCGCGCCCGTAGATCGCCACGCTCTCGGGGCGCAGCAGCCCGTCGAGCCGCTTGCCCGCCAGCTCCACCAGCGGCGCCGCCTCGCGCTGGCCGCCGATCTCGCGCAGGAGCTCCGCGATGCCGTCCTCGAACGCCGCGCGCTCCTGGAACATGCGCCGCTCCAGACGCGGGCGCAGCACGCGGTAGCCGGGCACGACGAGCACCGCGACGCCGAGCGAGAGCACCGTCTGCGCGGTCCCGAAGTCGACGCCCATCGTGTCGCTCGCCGCCTGGGCGACGGGCGGCACGCAGCTCAAGAGCCCCGCGATGCCGATCACCGCGAGCACCGAGTAGGTCGCGGTCGCGCCGATCACGCGGTCCACGTCGGCCAGGTGGAAGCGCACCATCGCGACGAGATACCCGGCCGCCAGGAACACCCCGCACGGCGACGCGGCTTCGACCAGCCACCAGCGCGCCGGCGACGACGCCGCCAGCGCCAGCGCGCCGAGCGCGAACACGCCCGTGAGATAGCCGCCGTAGAGCACCCACTTCACCTGGCGCCGGCCGATCGGGCCCGAACGCCGATAGCCGACCGCCAGGATGCCGAGCGCCGTCGCCACGGCTGCGGCGCCGAGCGCGAACGTCAGCGGCAGCGCGACGCCGAGCGGCAGCGGCCAGTTGCACGTGATGCCGAGCGAGGCGGGCCCGATCGCCGCGAACAGCCAGGGCCCGAAGCGCGCGAGCGGGCCGTTGCGCGCGGCGTCCACGGGGAAGAGCAGCATCACGCGCAGGCTGAGCGGCAGCGCGAGGGACGTCTCGAGTGCCGATGCACACATCCATGTGTAGGTCCATCCGGGTGACGGGCCGAAGAAGCGCAGCCACACCGTTGCGTACAGCACGGCGCCCGCCAGGCCCAGGCGCGCGACCTTGCGGTCGGGCACCCAGAAGATCGACACCACGCCGAGCGCGGCGAACGCGAGCGACTGGGGCAGATACCACCACCAGAAGAGCACGGCCCGCCCGGCGCCGACCGCGAGCCGCTCGGGACCCGCGCCGCGGTCGACGACGAGCTCGAGCCGCCCGTCCGCCACCTGCGCGAGCTGGGCGACGAAGAAGCGCACCTCGCCCAGCCCGCGCGCGTCCAGCTCGCCGATGCGCAGCACGCGCGCGCCAACCGGCAGCACGACGCCGTCGAGGCGCGGCAGCGACGGCGCGATCCGCGGCCAGTCGTCGGGGCTCGCCGCGCCGCTCACGAGCACCCCCGGGCTCGCGAGCCGCGTGGCGAGCACCGCGCGCAGGTGCAGCAGCAGACTGGCCGCAAAGAGCACACTCAATGCGCCCAAGAGGAGCCAGTCTGGCGCGCGCATTCGCTTCACGCGTGCGCTCCCATCGCCCTTCCCCGACGGCATCGTACGCGGGGGCGGGCGGCGCGGCCAGGGCTGTCCATTCGCGCGGATTCGGGTGAGGCTTCCGGCCACGGCGGAGGGGCGATGGCCAAGGAGCGATCGGTGCGCGTGAACGGGATCGAGCTCCACTTCGACGAGTCGGGGCACGGCGCGCCGCTCGTGCTGCTGCACGGCATGGGCGGCTCGAGCGGCGACTGGCGGCACGCCGGGCGCGAGTCACTGGACCGCGCGTACCGCACGATCGCGGTCGACGCGCGCGGCCACGGCCGCTCCACGAACGCGCTCGCGGAGCTGACGCACCGTCAGTGCGCGCTCGACCTGCTGGCCCTGCTCGATGCGCTCGGCGTCGCGCGCTGCCGCGCGATCGGCGTCAGCATGGGCGGGAACGTGCTGTTGCACGCGGCCTCGCTCGCGCCGGAGCGCATCTCGGCGATGGTCGTGGTGAGCGCGGTCGCCTCGTACGGCGAGGAGGCGCGGCGCATCATGCGCGCAGTCTCGCCCGACGACCGGCCCGAGGCAGAGTGGGCCGAGATGCGCGGCCGGCACGCGCACGGCGATGCGCAGATCCGCGCGATCTGGCGCGCCATGCGCGCCCTCGCCGACGACTCGACCGACATGGCGTTCGACCGCGCCGCGCTCGCGCGGATCTCGGCGCGAACTCTGCTGGTGCAGGGCGACCGCGATCCGCTGATTCCCGTCGAGCGCGGCATCGAGCTCTTCCGCGGGCTGCCGCGCGCCGAGCTCTGGGTCGTACCGGGGGGCGGGCACGGGCCGATCTTCCTGGCCCAGGCGGCGCCGTTCACGGCGAAGGCGCTGGAGTTCCTCGCGGCCGGCTAGCCGCCGCCGGTCGAGTGGATCACCTGACCCGTGACCCAGCGCGCGTCGTCGGTCGCGAGCCACGCGACGAGCCGCGCCGCGTCGTCCGGCAGGCCCCAGCGGCCCTGCGGGTGCGCGCTCAACACTCTTTCGTGTAGGTCGGGCGGCGCCCAGCCGGTGTCGGTCGCACCGGGGTCGACGGCGTTCACCGTGATGCCGCGCGGCGCCAGGTGCGCGGCCAGCGACGGCACCAGCGCGGCGAGCGCGCCCTTCGACGCCGCGTACGCCAGCTCGCCGGGCAGCGGCCCGCGGTCCTGCCCCGACGTCAGCAGCACCACGCGCCCGCCGGCGCGCCCGTCGTGCCGCGCCGCGAACGCCTGGACCAGCAGCAGCGTCGCACGCACGTTCACCGCGAAGTGGCGGTCGACGTCGTCCGCGCGCAGCGCCTCGAGCGCGCCCGCGCCCGAGTGCGCGTGGTTCGCGACCAGCACGTCGAGCCGGCCGAACTCGCGGCAGGCGGAGTCGACGGCGCGCGCCGGGGCAGCCGCGTCGGCCAGATCCGCGGCGTGCTCGAGCACGCGCGCGCCCAGCCCGCGCAGCTCGGCGGCGAGCGCCGCGGGCCCGTCGGCGTCGGCGCCCCACGGCTGCGCGGCGTCGTAGGGCGCGAACGACTGCACGCACAGGTCCGCGCCGAGCGAGGCCAGGCGCTTCGCGATCGCGAAGCCGATCCCCGCGCGCCGCGACACGCCCGTGACGAGCGCCGCGCGGCTCTTCAGCGGGGCCTCGCGCACGCGCCGGGGTCAGCCGCTCGCGCGCAGCCGGTGGTGCGCCCACAGGAGCACGAGCGCACCCGCGGTCGCGGTCAGCACGCTGCCCACGTTCAAGCCGCTCACGCTGCCCAGACCGAAGAGTGACGCCAGGAAGCCACCGACGAACGCGCCCGCGATGCCGAGCAGCAGGGTCAGGACCAGGCCTCCGCCGTCGGGCCCGGGCATGAGCCACTTGGCCAGCACGCCCGCCAGCAAGCCGAGCACGAGCCAGGACAAGAGCCCCATCACCGTCTCCTCCGTGCTTACGCGTTTCGAATCGTCAGGCCGCCGTCCACCGGCAGCACCGCGCCCGTCACGTACCGCGCGGCGGGCAGACAGAACGACAGGGTCGCATGCGCGACCTCTTCCGGGTCGCCGTAGCGCAGCAGCGCCGTGCGCCGCTTCGCGAAGATCGCTTTCTGCTCGTCGGGGATGGCCGCGGTCATGCCCGTGCGGATCGGACCCGGGCAGATGCAGTTCACGGTGATGCCCTCGGGCCCGAGCTCCACGGCGAGCGAACGCGTGAGCCCGACCACGCCGTGCTTCGCGGCGGTGTAGGGGCTGCCGTACTTGGTGGCGCCCAGCGCCTCCGTCGAGGCGATGTTCACGATCCGCGCGGCGTCGGACTTGCGCAGGAACGGCAGCGCCGCGCGGATCACGCGCACGTGCGCCGTGAGGAGCACCGAGACCGACACATCCCAGTGTTGGAAGTAGTCGGGTCCGTCGATCGGCGAGAAGCGCGCGATGCCGGCGTTGTTCACCACGCAGTCGAGCCGGCCGAGCGCCGCGGCGATCTCGGGCACGACGCGCGCCACCTCGGCGTCGCTGCCCACGTCCAGTACCCAGCCGCGCGCGTCGCCGCCCGCGCCGCGGATGTCCTCGACCACGCGGCCGACGGCGTCCTTGTCGAGGTCGGTCACGGCGACCTTCGCGCCTTCGTCGGCGAACAGGATCGCAGTGGCGCGACCCATGCCGCTCGCCGCGCCGGTGACCAACACCCCCCGCCCTGCGACCGAGCGCGACAGCTTCGAGAGCCTCGGCATGCGCCGATCTTACAGGTTGTCGAGCACCTGGTGCGCGAAGGCTGCCGGCGCCACGCCGCGCTGGCGCAGCATGCCGAGCAGCTGCGGGCCGAGCAGCGCGGTGTTGCCGCGCAGCACCTGGTCGAGGTCGGCCTTCGACAGCGCCGCGTTGAAGCCGTTGCTGCCGAACAGGACCACGCGGTGCTCGGCGCGCGACGCGACCACGTGCAGAGTCGCGTCGTGCGCGCCCTGCAGCACGACCTCGGTCTCGTCCGGGCTCGCGGGAGCCAGACGGTCGGCGGAAGGGGCCGGCAACGGGCGCGACGGGGCGGCGCCCGTCGACCAGGCCTCCCATGGATCGCCCTTCTGGTCGAGGAGGCCGAGCGCAAACGGGCGACCGGCGCCGCCCGCCGCCCCGAAGCCGGCGTGAACCAGGAGCTCGCGGTCCGCGCTGCCCAGCCGGCGCAGGCCGACCACGCCACGCGTGACCGACACCGTCGAGCCGTCGGGATCGGCGGTCACGGTGAAGCGCGTGCCCTTCACGAGCACGACGGAATGCGGAGTGCGCACCTCGTAGGGCGCCTGGCCGCCGCGCGCGTGGATGTCGAAGCCGGCCGCGCCGCGCGCGATCTCGAGCTTGCGGGCGCCCTCGGGCCCGCTGGGAATGCGCGCCAGCGAGCGCTCGTAGAGCTGCACGACGCCGGCGTCGACACGGATCTCGACGCGCGCGCCCGGCCCGGTGCGCACCTGGCTGCCGGCGGGCAGCACGTCGCCGGAGTGCGCCTCGGCGAAGCCGGCGCCCGGCGCGGGCGCGATCTCGACCTGGCCCACGGCCAGCTGGAGCCGCGCGTCCCGCGGCCCGTCGGCGGCGACCAAAGCGAACGCGGCGAGGGCCAGAAGCCACGCCTGCGTGCGCCGTTTCGCCATTCGCTCCCCGAGTGCCCCTCGCGCGTCCATTCATGGATCGGCGGCGCCAGACGTGGAGTTGAGCGGCGCTTGGGCCCGACACCGCTCGGACGCGGACGCGCGCGCGCAATTCGGACGCAGGCCGCCGGCAGGCGAGCCGCAAGTCGGGTCCGGCACTGCGGAGCTCTTGCGCATCGCCCGCGGGTCGCCCCGCCTGCTAGGGTGTGTGCGCGAGGAGCCACCCGACATGACGCGATTCGCAGCCGCGCTGGCCCTCGCCCTGGTCGTCGGCTGCGCGACGGCTCCCCCCGAGCCCGCCGCGCCCGCCGGCCCCAAGCGGCGCGAGTACATCGGCTTCTCGTTCGACGAGCCCAGCGATCCGCGCTGGGTCTTCGTCGCCGCCGAAGAGGGGCCGTCGGCCGTGGTGCTGTGGCGCACGCTCGACAACCCGGCGCACACGTTCTACGTGCGAGTCGCGCTCGGCTTGCGCGACAAGGCGCTCGACACGCCCGAGGCGCTCCTCGCCGAGATGGGCCCGAAGCTCGAGGCCATCCCCGCCAGCGCGAAGCTCGTGTCGGCGTCGGTCTCCGGACTCACGCGGCAGGGCCAGCTCTGCCTGCGGATCGACCGCGTGAGCTCGCGCGACCCGCTCGTCACCACGTACCACGGCTTCTACTGCAACCACCCGTCGGATCCGCGGCTGGGCATCTACCTGATCTACTCACAGCAGGGCAAGGCGGCCGACATCGACCCGGCGCTCGACGCCGAGGGCGAGAAGTTCCTGGCCGGCGTCAGCATCGACGTGCGACCCGGCGTACCCGCGCACTAGCCAGAATCGGCGGGACGATCCGGCCGGCTCGCCGAAGTCGGCCCGCTCGGGCGAGTGACTCGCACGAGTCACTCTTGCGAGTCACTTTTCGTGTTAGTCTTCGGGGATGAGCGCGGACCCGCGAGCGCCGGCCGTCGTCGCCGAAGACGTATGCGTGACGTACGGCGCCGGCGACTCGGGCGTGCGCGCGCTGCGCGCGCTCTCGCTCGTGGTGCCGCGCGCGCAGTTCGTGGTCGTGCGCGGGCGGAGCGGCAGCGGCAAGACGACGCTGCTCCACGTGGTGGCGGGGCTGCGCCGGCCCGACACCGGGCGCGTCGCGGTCGGCGGCACCGAGCTGTCGCGGCTGTCCGAGGGCGAGTCCGCGCGCTTCCGCCGGCGCCACATCGGGCTCGTGTACCAGTTCTTCAACCTGGTGCCCACGCTGTCGGTCGAGCACAACGTGGCGCTGCCGCTGCTGCTCGACGGCTGGACGATCCCGCGCGTGCGCGGGCGCGTCGAGGCGCTGCTCGCGCGGCTCGGTCTGCCGGGCCACGGCGCGCGCGCGGCGGGCGAGCTGTCGGGCGGCCAGATGCAGCGCGTGGCGATCGCGCGCGCGCTCGTCGCCGAGCCGGTGCTCGTGCTGGCCGACGAGCCGACGGGCAGCCTCGACTCGGAGACCGGGCGCAGCGTGCTCGCGCTGTTCCGCGAGCTGTGCGACGAGCGCGGCACCGCGTTCGTGATGATGACGCACGACCTCGACGCCGCGGCGTTCGCCGACCGCGTGGTCGAGCTGCGCGACGGCGCCCTCGAACGCGACGGCGCGGGCGCGCGCGCCGCGACGGCCGCGAGTTGATCGGCCGCCGCTGGCGCGTGCCCGTCGGCGTCGTGCTCGGCGTGAACTCGGCGCTGGGCGCGAACCGGGTGTTCGCGCTCGTCACGGTCGTCGCCATCGCGGCGAGCACCGCGCTCGCGACGAGCCTCGAGATGAGCTCGCGCGCGGTGCAGCGCCTGGCCGACCGCACGGCCGCCGCGCTCGCGGGCGACGCGCCGCTCGAGGTCACGGCCGGCGAGCTCGGCGTGCCCGAGCGGCTCATCGAGGCGATCGCGCACGCGCCCGGCGTGGCGAGCGCCGCGGGCGCGCTGTCGGCGACGCTCACCGTCGACGCCGCGCGCGTGCCCGTGCACGTGCTCGGCATCGACCTGCTCGCCGAGGGCGCGGCGGGCGAGCTGGCGGCGCACCGGCGCGGCGTCGACGTGCGCGATCCGCTGAAGGTCGTGGCGCGCGGCGATGCGGTGCTGCTGTCCGCAGGGCTCGCGGCGCAGGCGGGCGTCGGCTTCGACGACGCGCTCGCCGTGCACGGCCCGCTCGGCGCGCGCACGCTGCACGTCGAGGGCCTGCTTGCCGACGCCGGCGTCGCGCGCGCGTACGCGGGCCAGATCGCGGTGATGGACGTGTACGCGCTGCAGGCGCTCCTGGGGCGCGCGGGCTTCGTGGACAGGATCGAGGTCGTACCCGCGCCGGGTGTGTCGCTCGACGCGCTCGAAGCCGAGCTCGGGCGAGTCGCCGCCGGTACGGCGACGGTCGAGCGCCCCGGCCGCCATTTCGACGCGCTGGGCCAGACGGTGGCAGGCCTGCGCGCCGCGGTGTTCATGCTCGCCGGCCTGGGCTCGGCGGTGGCCGCGCTGCTCTCGTACGCGGCGCTGTCGACGGCGGTCGAGCGCCGGCTGCGCGAGTTCGCGGTGCTGCGCGCCACGGGCTTCGCGGCGCGCGACGTCGCCGTGCTGATTCTCGGCGATGCGCTCGCGTACGCGGCGGTCGGCACGGCGCTCGGCCTCGCCGCGGGGCGCGTGCTCGCAGGGCGCTTCGTGCCGGCGATGACCGCGATCGCGGACTTCTTCGTCGGCAGCGCGGCGATCGCGGCCGAGATCTCGGTCTCGCCCGGCACCGTGGCGCTCGCCGCGGCGGTCGGCTTCGCGAGCGCGCTCGCGGGCGCGGTCGGCCCGGCGCGCGCGGCCACGCGGCGCTGGCTCGCCGACGCCGCGCCCGAGGCGCCGCGCGCCGCCGCCGCGCCGACGCGGCTGCCGGGCCCGCTCGTGCTCGCGGCCGCGCTCGGCGCGTGCGCGCTCCTGCGCGGCATCCCGCCGCGCGTGCGCGCGCCGGCGGAGCTCGCGATCGGCGCCGCGCTCGCCGCGAGCCTGGTGCGGCCCGCGCTCGACTTCGCCGCGCGCCGGCGCGCCGGCCTGTCGCGCGCACTGCCGGGCGTCGGGCACCTGCTCGGCACCGGCCTCGCCGCGCGCCCGCGCGGGACGGCGCTCGCCGTCGCCGCGATCTCGTGCCTGGTCGCGTTCGTGCTCGGTGCGCTCGTGCTGTCCGCGAGCTTCGGCGCCACGCTCGCCGCGTTCGTCGGCGCGCGCTATCCCGGGGGCGTCGAGGTGACGGCGAACGCACCGCTCGAGCCCGAGCTCGGCCAGCGCATCGCGCCCGCGGTGGTCGCCACGATTCGCGCGGCGCCCGGCGTGACCGACGTGTGCGAGCGCTACCTTGCGCACGCGCTGTTCCGCGGCGAAGAGGTCGCGCTGTCCGCGTACCAGGCCGAGGCCTCGCTGCGCCACCGCGTGTTCGCGCCCGGCCACGAAGGCGAGCGCGACACGCTGGCCGCGCTCGCGCGCGGCGAGGTCGCGGTCTCGGAGACCTTCGCACGCCGCTACGACGTGGCGCGTGGCGACGAGCTCGAGCTGCCGACGCCGAGCGGCGCCGTGCGCTTCCGCGTCGCGGGCACGTTCCCGAACCTCGCCGGGCCGATGGGCGTGGTGTACCTCGACCTGGCCGCGTTCGACGCCCACTGGCCGCGCACGGGCGCGTCGAGTCTCTTGTTCTTCACCGCCGGCGACCCCGCACCGGTGATCGCGGCCGTGCGGCGCGCCACCGCCGACGCCGCCGGACTGTTCTTCACCGACCAGGCGGCGCTGCTCGAGCAGGCGCGCGCGTTCGCCGGCAACTTCGACGCGCTGCTCTTCGGCGTGGGGTCGCTCGCGCTCTGCCTCGGCGGCGTCGCGATCGCGAACCTCTTGCTGGGCATCGCCGCGGCGCGCCGCCGCGAGCTCGTCCTGCTGCGCACCGCGGGCGCGGCGCCGAACCAGCTCGCGGCGCTGGTCCTCGCCGACGCCGCGCTGCTCGCGTGCGGGTCCATCGCGATCGGCGGCGTGCTCGGCGCGCTCGTCGCGAGCCCGCTGCTCGAGATCATGGCCGACGAGTTCGGGCTCATCCTCGACACACACTTCGACTGGGCGCGGCTCGCTCTCTTGGCGGCGCTCGTGCTCGCCGCGGTGCTGGCGAGCGCGGCCTACCCGGCGGCGCTCGTGCGCCGCATCGCCGCGCTCGAGATCTCGTCCTTCGCGTGACGCACACCTGTGTCACAATCGGGGCCCAGCGGAGGGCTCCATGGCGCGCAGGTTTCCGATCCGCACGCTCACGCCGACCATCGGCGCGGTGGTCGAGAACGTCGACCTGGCCAAGCCGCTCGCGCACGAGGAGATCGCCGAGATCCGCGCCGCGCTGCTGGCGCACAAGGTGATCTTCTTCGAAGACCAGCACATCACGCCGACCGAGCAGCGCGACTTCGCCGCGCGCTTCGGCGCGCTGCATACGCACCCGCTGTACCCGGGCGTGCCCGAAGCGCCCGAGCTCTTCATCCTGGACAACCACGCCGGCAACCCGACGGACAACGACGCCTGGCACACCGACGTGACGTTCATCGAGACGCCGCCGCTCGGCGCCGTGCTGTACGCGAAGCTCCTGCCCGCGGACGGCGGCGACACCCTCTGGGCGAACATGCAGGCCGCGTTCGAGGGCCTGTCGCGCCCGCTCGCCGAGTTCCTCTCGGGCCTCGACGCGGTGCACGACTTCGCCCGCGGCTTCCCGGCGCGCGGCACGGTGGCGAAGGGCGCCGGCCAGGAGAAGCACGCGAGGGCCGTCGAGGAGCACCCGCCGGTGGTGCACCCGGTCGTGCGCACGCACCCCGAGACGGGCGCCGACGCGCTGTTCGTGAACTACGGCTTCACGTCGAAGCTCGTCGGCCTGCGGCGCAAGGAGAGCGACGCTCTCCTGGGCATGCTCTTCGAGCACGTGCAGAAGCCCGAATACCACGTGCGCTGGAAGTGGCGCCCGAACGCCGTCGCGTTCTGGGACAACCGCATCACGCAGCACTACGCGGTGAACGACTACCTGCCCGCGCGGCGCATCATGAACCGCGCCACCATCCTCGGCGACCGCCCGTTCCACCGCTCGCGGCGGGCGGCCTGATGGCTGCGCTGCTGGCCGCCGCGCTGCTGCTGTTCGCCGGCCAGACCTCCGACGCCACCACCGCCGCTGCGCTGAAAGACGCGCTGAAGCTCGCGTCGCAGCGCGCGGTCGCAGCGACGTCGAAGCCCGGCGGCTTCCTCGACGACCCGAACATCCACATCCACCTGCCCGGCAAGCTCGAGACCATGGCGACGGGGCTGCGCGCGGTGGGCATGGGCTCGCAGGTCGACGAGCTCGAGACGGCGATGAACCACGCTGCCGAGCACGCCGCCGCCGAGGCGACGCCCGTGTTCGTGGACGCCGTCGAGAACATGTCGTTCAGCGACGCCGTCGGGATCCTGAAGGGCAACGACACCGCGGCCACCACGTACTTCAAGAAGACCACCAGCGCGCCGCTGCGCGAGAAGTTCCGCCCGATCGTCGACGCGGCCATGCAGAAAGTCGGCGTGGCGAAGCAGTACGACGCGCTGGTCGGCGAGTACACGAAGACGCCCTTCACGTCGGCGCCGAAGCTCGACCTGAACGGCTACGTGACCGACGAGGCCCTCGCGGGCCTGTTCAAGGTGGTCGGCGACGAGGAGAAGAAGATCCGCAAGGATCCGGCTGCGCGCGCCACCGACCTGTTGAAGCAGGTCTTCGGCCACTAGCGAGAGCAAGATCCTCCAAGTCCGCCGCGGGCGCGGTGCTACGCTCGCCACGCATGTCCGCGCTGGGCCTCGCGTACTTCGACACGCCGCTCGGATGCTGCGGGCTCGCGTGGAGCGAGCGCGGCGTGGTGGGCGTGCAGCTGCCCGAAGGCGGCCTTGCCGCCACGCGCGCGCGCCTGCGCCGGCGCTTCCCGGGTGCGAGCGAGGCGGCGCCGCCCGCGGCGGTGCAGCGCGCGATCGACGGCCTGGTCGCGCTGTTGCGCGGCGAGGCGAGCGCGCTTCACGAGATCGAGCTCGACTTCGCGGCGCTCCCCACGTTCCAGCGCCGCGTGTACGAGTCCGCGCGCGCGATCCCGCCCGGCGAGACGCGCTCGTACGGCGAGCTGGCCGCGCAGCTCGGCGATGCGCGGCTGGCGCGCGCGGTGGGCCAGGCGCTCGGCAAGAATCCGCTCGCGCTGCTCGTGCCGTGCCACCGCGTGCTGGCGGCCGACGGCCGCCTCGGCGGCTTCTCCGCGAACGGCGGCGCGGCGACGAAGCGGCGCATCCTGGCGCTCGAAGGCGCCGCGGCCGCTGCGCAGCGCGGGCTCTTCGCGGGCGAGCCCGGGCCGACTTGGGACGCCGCAGCAGCGCTCGCGCACCTCCGCGAAGTGGAACCCACACTCGCGCGTGTAGCCAACGGCGCCGACCCGCCGCGCCCGGACCTGCGCCACGCCGCGAGCGTGTTCGGCATGCTGGCCGAGGCGATCGTCTACCAACAGCTCACCGCGAAGGCGGCCGCGACCATACACGCGCGCGTGTGCGCGCTCTTCCCGCACTCGGCCGACGGCTTCACGCCGCGCCAGATCCTGCGCAGCAGCGAAGCCAAGCTGCGCGGCGCCGGGCTGTCGCGCGCGAAGGCGGCGGCACTGCGCGACCTGGCGAAGCGCACCGCCGCCGGCGAGCTGCCGAGCCTCACCGAAGTGCGCGCGCTCGACGACGAGGAGATCGTGGAGCGCCTCACCACCGTGCGCGGCATCGGCCGCTGGACGGTCGAGATGCTGCTGATCTTCCGGCTCGGCCGGCCCGACGTGCTGCCCGCCGGCGACTACGGCGTGCGCAAAGGCTTCGCCGCCGCGTTCCGCAAGCGCACGCTGCCCACGCCGAAGCAGCTGCTCGCGCGCGGCGAGCGGTGGGCCCCGTACCGCACGGCTGCGAGCTTGCTCCTGTGGCGCGCCGCGA
>Ga0335080_10002763_pt1 | contig 17615 bp, 17 predicted proteins | sample Lox_Sample_34_FD_206720 | JGI IMG/M metagenome (GOLD analysis project Ga0335080, IMG submission 206720) | Soil microbial communities from Loxahatchee National Wildlife Refuge, Florida, United States - Lox_Sample_3.4 | ecosystem: Environmental > Terrestrial > Soil > Wetlands | place: USA...
AGATGACGCAGGTGTTGCGCGCGGCATTGAAGCACTCCGCCACGACCGGAGGCCCTTCGATCGTGCGCACCACCTTGCCGATGCCAATCTTTTCGGGAGCGACCGCGAGCTCCAGGCCACCACCCTTGCCGCGGGTGTTGACGAGCAGCCCTTCTCGCCCGAGCAGGTGCACCACCTTCATGAGATGGTTTTCCGAAATGCCGAAGGTTCGCGCGATCTCGCCGATCGTGGCCCGCCTGCCCGGCGTGGCGGCGAGAAAGATCAGAACCCGGAGGCTGTACTCGGTGAAGCTCGTCAGACGCATGCTGTTCGAGGGGCTCACGATAGATGTATTTTATATGCCTCTTTGCGAGATGCAATCGCCGGACGCGTTTCGAAGCCCCCTGTACACAGGTATCCGCTGCTTTCTTGATTCAGATCAAGAGGCATGCCGGCAGCAGCGCCGCGAGCGAGCGCGCCGCCAGCCGGTCGCGGAGATCCGAGTCGTTCTCAGGCAGTCGCGGGGACGGCCTGCGAGACGGGCCGCCGCGGGAGCGCCGCTCTCGCGGTGAAGAGCGGGCTTCGACGATTCGGCGCAGAGGCGTACCGCCGGAGGAACGACGCGACGATACGCTCCGCCTTGCGCGGCGCGCCGCGGAGCTCTTCGCGGATCGCGTCGTGGAGGCTGCCGTCGCGCCAAGCGTCGAAAGCGACGGGATTGATGTACGACTTCCGGCAGACCGCCGGCGTATTGCGGAGGCCGGCGGCGACCTCCCTGACCGCCTCGGCGATGCGGGCGCTCGCCGCGCGCTCGCTCGGCGGCTCCGGCAGCGGCGTCGAGCGCATGATCTCGATGGCGTGCAGCGTCGCGTTCCAGGTCCGGAAGTCCTTCGCCGTGAAGTCGTCCCCCATGGCTTCCTTCAGGTAAGCATTGACCTGATCCGAATCGATCGGCCGCGTTTCGCCTGCGTCGTCGACATACTGGAATAGCGGCTGCCCGGGCAGCTCGTGACAACGGCGCACCAGCCGCGCCAGCCGCCTGTCGCCGACCGCGATCTCGTGCTCCGCGCCGCCTTTGCCGGCGAAGCGCAGCAGCAGCCTGCCGTCTCCCCCGAACGACGCGTGACGATTCCTGAGCGTGGTCAGGCCGTAGCTCGCATTGGCGCGCGCGTATTCGACGTTGCCGATGCGCACGCGAGTGGCGTCGAGGAGGCAGACCACGATCGCCAGCACCTTCTCCCGCGGCATGCCCCGACGGGCGAGATCGCGCCGCAGGCGCCGACGCAGCCGCGGCAGCGCTTCGGCGAACGCCGGCATGCGATCGAACTTCTGTCCGTCGCGGAAGACGCGCCAGCGAGGGTGGTAGCGGTACTGCTTGCGCCCACGGGCATCGCGCCCCGTCGCCTGCAAGTGACCGCGCGCGTCGCCGCAGATCCATACGTCCTCGTACGCGGGCGGAATAGCCAGGCGCGCGATGCGCTCGAGCTCGGCCGTGGCGGCGACGCGGCGGCCATCGGGCGACCGGTAGTCGAAGCGGTCGCCGCGTCGCACCCGCCGGAGGCCGGGCGATGCGTCGGAAACGTAGACCAGTCCGGCGGCTGCCGCGCTGGCGGGCGAATGCAGGGTGGATGCGAACGGTCGCGGCATGCTGCCAGTCGTCTCGGTCCGCGCAGAGCTGCGATGCTTGAAGCGCCGCGCATGGAATCGCTTCGCATTCTCGGCGAGGCGGTAAGCCCGCTGCCATCAGCCGCGCGCTGTTTGTGGAGTGGGAACGCGGGGCCGTCGGCCTAGGACGCTGCCTTACGCGGCCGTCGTCCGCGTCGCTGTCCGCGCTTCCGCCGGCGCTCCGATGGGCGAAGCCGCAGCCTCACGGCCGTGCGCGACCGCTTTCGAGTGACACGTCTGGGACCGCGCTCCTACGAGCGAATCAGACGCCTGCCGATTGTTGACGCTCCGGCGTACGCGGAGAATCGCCCTCCGAGAAGGTAGCAGACGTCGCCGACGCCGCGGACCGAAGAAACACGCGAAAGCGCACCTCTCGCCCCGATGCGGGCGAAGGCGCGCACCGCCGGCTGGAGGCTTACCAGGAGAACGGGATGCGCCTAATACTTTTCATCATCGTCATTCTGCTGCTGCTCGGAGCGCTGCCGACATGGGGCTACAGCTCTGGGTGGGGGTACTACCCCGCCGGAGGCCTCGGCCTGCTGCTGATCGTGCTGGTCGTGCTGGCAGTGGCAGGGATCCTATGAAGGCGAGCGGCGCCGTCTCGACGACGCACGCCGCGCTTCGCGATCCGAACGACCCGCAATTCACGAAAACGGCGATCGCGCTCTCCGGCGCAGCCGCTGCTCTACCCCGCAACCACCTCTAGAGGACTTCGATGAAAGCTACGACGAAAAGCATGCTCTGCGCCCTGGCGATCGGCGCCGTTGCCATCAGCGCCAACGCCGCGACGCCAGCCGAGAAGCAGCACAAGGCCGACTACAATGCCGCAGTCGATCGCGCCAATGCCGATTACAAGGCCGCGAAGCAGGCCTGCGACGCCAGGACCGGCAACGACAAGGATGTCTGCATGCAGCAGGCGAAGGCCGACCGCGACAAGGCCAAGGCCGACGCGAAGGCTCAGCTCAAGTCCAGGGATGCCGTGGCCGACGCGCGCGACACCAGGATGGAAGCTCAGTATAAGGTCGCGAAGGAAAAGTGCGACGCGCTGAGCGGTGACGCCAAGGACAACTGCGTGAAGCAGGCCAAGGTGCAGTACGGCCAATAACGCAGGCTGCTGCAAGCCGCGGTCGAGCCGAAGGCGCTGGCGCCGTCTCGCGACGGCCCAGCGCCTTTTTGCGGCGGTCGGCCGCCGCGGCGTCCCTTTAGTGCTTCAATCCGTCCGGCAGCCCGTCGAGCAGGTCGCGCAGGTCGTCCGCGTGCTCCTCCTCCTGCGCCAGAATCTCTTCGATCATAGTCCGTGACGTGGGGTCGAAGGGGGCGAAGTACGCCACCAGCTCCCGATAGGTTTCGATCGCGATACGCTCGGCCACCAGGTTCTCCTTGATCATCTGCCCCAGATTTTCGGTCGGCACGTACTCGGTATGGCTGCGGGACAGGAGACCGTCCGGCGACATGTTCGGCGTACCGCCGAGCTGCACGATGCGCTGCGAGAGTCGATCGGCATGCGCCTGCTCCTCGTTTGCGTGCTCGAGGAATTCGTCGGCGACCGGGCCTGCGTGAATGCCCTTGGCGACGAAATAGTGCAGCTTGTAGCGCAGTACGCAGACGATCTCCGTGGCCAGGGCATCGTTGAGAACCTTCACAACGGTCGCCGCATCGCCACCATACGAAGATGTGACGGGGCCTTCCTCGATGTGCTGGCGAGCGCGGGCACGCAACGTCTTGACGTCGGTGAGAAACGATTTCCTTGCCATGTGAGCTCCTCTGGGCGGTGGGATTCGTGGAGGCTTGATTCGGCCGGCAAGGCGCTGCGATCGAGCGCGTCCGGCGGCAAGTGACAATAGCCGTCGGCTTCGCTGCACGGTATCAGCGCGCCTCTGATTTTCGCGTAGGAGCGCCGGCAGCCCCGCGCCCGGGCGTTGCGAGCTGTTCCTACAGCCCCCTGGTGCCCGTCCTACGAGAAAATCCGTGCGCCGCCGATTGTTGCGAATGCAGGCAGGGCCGATCCTAGAGGCGGCTCGTTCCCGTTCCGGGGCGGGCGTCCAATCTCGATGAAAGGAATCGTCATGTGGCGGAAAACACTGTTCGTTCTCATGTCGCTGCTTTCCCTCGCGCTGACCGCCTGCAACACCGTGGAAGGTGCGGGACGCGACGTATCCGCAGCGGGTCGCGGCGTCACGGATGCGGCGCGGGACGCGAAGCCGTACTGAGCATTTCGCATTTCGCCGCGTGCCGCGTCGCAAGCTTGGTCGCGACGGGCTCGCGAGTCAGGCGAGCCGTCACGGTCGGTCCGACCGTCGACGGCTCGGTTCGTTTCGCCGCAGGTTTCACGAACTGCACGCGTGCCGCAGGGACGGCGAAACCTGCAGCGTCCGCGGCGTGCGACGTGGGGGCGCGGTCCGGTCACTTCGCAGCGGACCTCTTCGTTTCTTCCCGGATCCCGGCGACGTCGTCTTTGGAGACGGCGCTGGCGTGATTGCCCCACGCGTTGCGAATGTAGGTCGCGAGGTCCGCGAGCTCGGCGTCGGTCAGCTTCCATCCGAACGCCGGCATCGCAAGGCCGGTGGGCTTGTCCTTGGTCGCGACGACGCGGGCCCCGTCGACCATGGCCTCGACCACCGTTCCTGGTTCCCTGGCCCGCACGGCGGCGCTGCCCCTGAGCGGCGGGAAGACCCCGGCAACACCTTCGCCGTTCTCGAGATGGCAGCCCGTGCAGTCGTCTGCGTACAGCGCCTCGCCGTGAGACATCGCCGCCTTGTCGACGCTGGATGACGCGGTGCGGGATGCGCCGCGCCTGTCGGGCAGATCCTTCAGATAGGTGGCGATCGCATCAAGATCGGCCTCGGCCAAATACTGCGTGGAGTTGGCAACGACCTCCGCCATCGGCCCTCCCGCGGCGGCCTGGACGGTCGAGCCGGTTTTCAGATATTCGACGATGTCCTGCGGCGACCATGCGCCCAGCCCGTCGGTGAGGTTGCCGTCCAGGCTCATCGCGTACCAATGCTCCCCGTAACCGCCCTGGAGACGTTCGCTTTTCTTGGGCCCGCCGAGAGCGCTCTTCGGCGTGTGGCACGCCCCGCAATGGCCCAGGCCCTCGACGAGATACGCCCCGCGATTCCACGCCGCGGACTTGCTCGCGTCGGGCTCGTAGACACCCTCTTCGAAGTAGAGCGCGTTCCACGCCGCCATCCCGAGGCGCACCGAGAGCGGCCAGGGGAGCTCCGGCGGCTTGTCGTCCTGCCTGACCGCCGGCAGCACGTCGAGATACGACTTGATGGCGCGCACGTCGTCAGCGGTGAGCTTGGTGTACCAGGGATACGGAAACGCCGGATAGTAGCGCCTGCCGTCGGGACCTCGGCCCGAGTGCATGGCCCGGTATAAGTCCTCATCCGTCCACTGGCCGATGCCGGTGTCCCGGTCGGGCGTGATATTGGTCGAATAGACGGTCCCGAAGGGCGTCGGGATCGCGCGTCCGCCGGCGAAGGGCTGCCCGCCGTCGGCGGTATGGCAAGCGGCACAGTCGCCCGCCTGCACCAGGTATCGGCCCCGCTCGATGGTCGTGAACGTTGCGCCCTGCGCCAGCACGGCGGAAGCGCTCATGCTCAATGCTGAGCCCAGCGCGACGACCGCGCCGCGCTTCCACCGCGGCCGTCTCGCCCGGCTCGCTCGCGTCATGCCTGCACCAGCGGGCCCGGCTGCTTGAGGTACATCTGCTTGATCGCGTCGACGGCCCAGTACGCGAGGGCGCCGACGGTTCCGGTCGGGTTGTAGCCGGCGTTCTGCGGGAACACGGAGGAACCCATCACGAACAGGTTGGGCACGTCCCAGGACTGCAGATACCGGTTGACGACGCTGGTCCTGCGATCGGCGCCCATCACCGCGCCGCCCGTGTTGTGCGTCGTCTCGTAGGGCACGATCGAATAGTGCCCCTGGCGATAGTTGACCTTGATCGACTTCGGTTTCATCGCCTTGGCGATCAGCACGGCCTTGTCGGTGAGAAATTTCGACATCCGCAGCTCGTTATCGTGGAAATCGAAGGTCATCCGCAGCAGCGGATTGCCGTAGGCATCGCGGTAGGTGGGGTCGAGATCGAGGTAGGCGTCGCGGTAGCTCATCACGCTGCCGTGGGTCGCGATCGACGCGCTGCGCAGATAGCTCTCGTGGATAGCCTTCTTCCATGCCGAGCCCCACTTGGGCGTCCCCTCGGGCACTCCCCGCTGCTGCAGGATGGGGCGGCCGCCGGTCGTCCAGAGCGCGATGTAGCCGCCGCCCACGAAGCCTTCGCGGCCGTGATCGAAATTGTCGCCGTTGAATTCGTCGATCGCCTGTCCCAGCGCGCCGGCGCCCATGAACGGGTTCATGACCTCGTCGGTGAAAACGTCGACCGAGGAAGTGATCTGGTAGGCGTAGTTGCGGCCCACGACGCCTTGGCCCGTCCCGGGGTCGTACGGCCGGCCGATCTTCGATAGCAGCAGCAGGTGCACGTTATGCTGCGCGAACGCGCACAGGATCACGAGCTCCGCCGGCTGCTCGAACTCCCGCCCCTGGATGTCAACGTAGGTTACGCCTGTCGCGCGCTTGCCCGTCCGGTCGAGGTTGATGCGCGTCACGTCGCACAACGTGCGATAGGAGAAGTTGCCCTTCTTGAGCAGCACCGGAAGGATAGTCGACTGTGGCGACGACTTGGAGTAGTTGCCGCAGGCAAACCACTCGCAGAATCCGCAGTAGGTGCACTCGCCCATCTGCACGCCGTAGGGGTTCTTGTAGGGCCGTGACGTATTGGCGGCTGGACATGGGAAGGGCTTGAAGCCGGCTTCCTTGGCGGCCTGATCGAACTTGACCGTGGCGGCGCTGCGCTTGAGGGGCGGCAGCGGGAAGTCGCGCTTGCGCGCGCCCTCGAACGGATTCCCGCCGTCCTGGATCCTGCCTTCGAGGTTGCCGGCCTTGCCGGAGACCCCGATCAGGTACTCCCATTTGTCGTAATAAGGCTCGAGCTCCTGGTAGGTCACCCCCCAATCCTGGATGGTCATGTCTGCGGGGATGACCTTCCTGCCGTAGCGCTGCTCGATGTTGCTGCGCTGCTTGAAGTCGGTCGGCAGGAAGCGCCAGTTCTGGCCGTTCCAGTGCACGCCGGCCCCGCCGACGCCCGAGCCGGGATTGAACGACCCGAGATGCCGCATCGGCAGCGCAGCCTGGTCCATCGAGTTGCGAAACGTGAGCGTCTCGCGCGCCGGCTCCTCGAAGATCGCCTTGCGCACCGCGTACTTGAGCTCGTCCTGGATGTGCGTCGTGGCGAAGTCCGGATCGGTATCGCGAAATCGGCCGCGCTCGATCGCCAGCACTTCAAGTCCCGCGTCGGTCAGCTCCTGGGCGAGAACCGATGCGGTCCAGCCGAAGCCGACCAGCACGACGTCGACCGGCTTCAGTCGCGTCGTCATGGGTCAGTCCTTCTCCATCGGCGGCAGGCCTTGGCGACCCGCGAGCCCTACGGTCGGCAGCGCATAGGGCTTCCCATACTGCTCGATCTCGTTGACGTAGTTGTAGCGCGGTCCCGGGAAGCCCACGAGCTTCCAGCCGATGAAGCCGCGATTGCCGCCGTAGACGGGATCCGCGAAGAAACCCTCGTTGGTGTTCTGCAGCAGCATGTCGAAGAACAGCTTCGCGGGCGCTTCGGGCAGATCGATCTCGCCCTTCTCCAGTCCGTGCAGGACCTTGTCCTGATCGGCGGCCGCGAGCTCGGCGAAGCTCTTCTTGAACGTCCGCAGACAATAGCGGTCGGCGTCGCCGATCCCGGCGCGATAGAGCTGCGCGGGCGAGAGGCGGAGCTGGTAGCCCTGCTGCTCGGTTCCCTTCTTCCACGGTCCCTGCATGTACCAGGACTCGCCGCGACCGAAGGGGCCGGCCAGCTGCTGATCGATGAAGAAGGTGACGCCCGCCTCCCTGGCGCCCGGGCCGAGCTCGTCGGCGGGGATCAGGCGCCCCACCGCGGCATCGACGAAGGCGATCTCGGCCTGCGTCAGATACGAAAACCGGTCAGGTTTTATCGGCGGTGGCAGGAGCGAGCCCCTGCGCCCAAGCGCCTCCGACGGTGCGAACCAAGAAACGACCGCGGCCGATCCCGCAGCGGCGGCGGTGCGGAGAATGTCTCTTCGGGTGACTTTGCTCATGCTGCGGCTGATCGGACGAAAGACCGGATCAGACACCGGGCGTTGATGCCGCTGATACGAAGCATCATGCGTGCCAAGGTCGGGCCATCGTATCGTATTACGATATAACTGCCCGCCGCCAGCGAGGCTGGAGGCGGCGGAGCACCGGCGCTCGCTCGGCAGAAGAATGTACGCGCATTTTTTACACGCACCCAAACAATCGTACCGTCGGCAATCGCGGCGTCTCGAACCGGGAGCGACGGGAACCCGCGCGCGCAATGTCGGCCCTTTCCTCCGACAGCGCAGGCCGAGTGCGGCGGCGAACCAACGCCGGGAGGGCAGCGCGGCGGCGGCGGTCCGGAAATTGCTCGCGTTCGTTGCGGACGGCGCGACGCCATGGCGCAGGTTTTTTCGCGACGCTTCACCTTGCTGCTCCGCCTTGCCGCCGCGGGTGCGCTCGGGCTGCTCGTCGCGGTGCTGATCGTCTACCGGATCAACGCCCGCGGCGACGCACCGCAGGACGATGCAGTCGAGCAGCCGGTCCCGTTCAGCCATCAGCACCACGTTCGCGACGACGGCATCGACTGCCGGTACTGCCACAGCTCCGTTGAAGCGTCTTCGTTTGCCGGCATCCCGCCCCTCGCGACCTGCATGAGCTGCCACTCGCAGTTGTTCACCGATGCGCCGCCGCTCGCCCCGCTGCTTCGCGCTTACACGGGGTCCGGAACGCTCGAGTGGAATCGCGTGCACCAGCTGCCCGGCTTCGTATACTTCGACCACAGCATCCACCTCGCCAAGGGCGTCGGCTGCAGCAGCTGTCACGGCGATGTCGGGCAGATGCCGCTCATTCGCCGCGTCGCCTCGCTGTACATGGAGTGGTGTCTCGATTGCCATCGCGCACCCGAGCGCTACCTGCGGCCCCGCGAGCGGGTGTTCGATGCCGGCTGGCAGGCCCCCCCGGACCAGGCGGCGCGCGGCGCGGAGCTGCGCAAAGCCTACGGGTTGCGCGCGACGCGCGAGCTTACCGACTGCTCGACCTGTCACCGTTAGCGCGATGGCGATGGAAGCTTCAGGCAAAAGCGCCCTGCACCCTCTTGGCATGGGATTGGCGGCGCGGGAGCGCTTCTGGCGCAGCCTCGCCGCAACCGGCGATCCTGCCGCGACGGCTTCGCCGCAGCGCATCCCCCTCGCGACGGGCCGTCGGGACTTCATCAAGCTCATGGGCGCGTCCCTCGCGCTCGCCGGCACGTCGGGCTGCTCGCGGCCGCCGCCGGAGCGAATCGTTCCCTATCGCGACGGCCCGTCGCAGCAGACCTACGGCAAGCCGGTGTACTACGCGTCGGCGCTGGGGCACGACGGCTACGGGCTCGGCGTGCTGGTCGAGACCAACATGGGACGGCCGACCAAGATCGAAGGCAATCCGCTGCATCCGGCCAGCGGCGGCGCGACGGACGTGTTTCGGCAGGCGGCGGTCCTCGAGCTCTGGGATCCGGACCGCTCGCGCACCGTGCGCCACGGCCGGACGATCGCGACCTGGGACGACTTCCTCGCCGCGCTGCGCTCGTGGCTGCGGGCCGTCGCGGCGCGCCGTGGCGCCGGTCTGCACCTCCTGACTGGGACGGTCGCGTCGCCCTGGGCGTACGCGGAGATCGCTTCGCTCCTGGATCGCCTTCCCGACGCGCGCTGGCATCAATGGCAGCCGGTCAATCGCGACCATGCGATTGCCGGTGGGGTCCTCGCGTACGGCCAGCCGCTCGAGGCACTCCATCGCTTCGACCGCGCCAGATGCGTGGTCGCGCTCGACGGGGACTTTCTCGACGATCACCCGGCGTTCGTGCGCTATGCGCTCGACTTCGCCGCGACGCGGCGCGCGCCCGCGTCGACGGCGGCGCGCAGCCGGCTGTACGCGCTCGAATGCACACCGACACTCACCGGCGCCGCCGCCGACCACCGCTGGCCCCTGCGCGCCTCGGAGATCCCGAGCGCCGCGCAGGCGCTCGCGGCGGCACTGGGCATCGGAGATCCTCCGGCGCAGCGTGGCGTCTTGCGCTCCGATTGGATCGACGCAGCCGCCGCCGATCTGCGCCGGCACGCCGGCGCGTCGATCGTCGTCGCCGGGGCGCGCCAGCCGCCGGCGCTTCACGCCCTGGTGCATGCGATGAACGAGAAGCTCGGCAACGTGGGCAGCACGGTCTCGCTGATTCCCAGCGCGGCTGCACGGCCTATCGACCACGCGTCTTCGCTGCGCCAGCTCGTGGACGCGATGCGCGCCGGCGAGGTTGCGATCCTCGTGATGACGGGCGTCAATCCCGCGTACACGACCTCCGGCGACCTCGGCTTCGTCGACGCACTTTCCAAGGTAGGGTTCAAGGTCCACCACGGGCTCTACCGGGACGAGACCGCGGCTTGCTGCGACTGGCACGTCCCCGCGACGCACGCGCTGGAGAGCTGGGGTGACCTCGCGAGCTTCGACGGGACAGTCTCGCTGCAGCAGCCGTGCATCGCGCCGCTGTACGGCGGCAAGTCCCTCCGCGAGTTGCTCACTCCCCTCGCCGGCGGGGACGCGATGTCGCCGCGGGACGCGTTGCGAGCCTATTGGCGCGGGCGCCATGGCACGGACTTCGAGGCTTACTTCGCCGCGGCGCTTCGCAACGGCTTCGTCGAAGGATCGGCGCCGGCGGCGAAGCGACCCCAGCTTCGCGCGGCCGCGGCCCGGCAGTCGCCCGGCGATCCGGAGCCGCCCGGCGACGACATCGAGCTCGTGCTCGCGGCCGACACCCGCGTGGGCGACGGCTCTTACGCGAACAACGCCTGGCTCCAGGAGCTGCCCAAGCCGCTGTCGCTCCTCACCTGGGACAACGCCGCCCTCATGTCACCAGCGCTGGCGGCGCGTCTCGGCGTCGAGAACGACGATGTCGTCGACCTGCGCGTCGGGGATCGCCGCGTAGCGGCGCCGGCGTGGATCATGCCGGGCATGCCGGATCGGTCGGTCACGCTGGCGCTCGGCTATGGGCGCAGCGCCGCAGGCGAGGTGGGCAACGGGCGCGGCGCGAACGCCTACGCGCTGCGGACCGCCGCCGCGCCGTCGCTGCTGCGCGGACTCGCGATCTCGCGGACCGGCCGCCGCCACGCCCTCGCGAGCGTCCAGACGCATCACAGCATGGAGGGGCGCGACATCGTGCGCTCGTACAGCGTCGCGGAGGCGGACGCCTGCACGCAAGCCGCCTGCGGCGGTCATCGCGACGCGCGCAGCCAGTACGCGTCTCCGCCGACGGGGCCGCAGGCCTGGGCGATGAGCGTCGACCTCTCCGCGTGCATCGGCTGCGGAGCGTGCACGATCGCCTGCCAGGCCGAGAACAATATCCCGGTCGTCGGACCGGACGAGGTCCGCAACGGCCGCGAGATGCACTGGATCCGCGTCGACCGATACTACGAAGGCTCGCCGGACGATCCGCGCAGCTTCTTCCAGCCCGTGCCCTGCATGCAGTGCGAGCACGCGCCCTGCGAAGTCGTCTGTCCCGTCGAGGCTTCGGTGCACGACGCGCAGGGGATCAACGTCCAGGTCTACAACCGCTGCGTCGGCACGCGCTTCTGCTCCAACAATTGCCCGTACAAGGTGCGTCGCTTCAATTTCCTCGCCTACTCCCGGGACGTGCCGGGACTCGACGCGCAGCGCAACCCGGAGGTGACGGTGCGCATGCGCGGCGTCATGGAAAAGTGCAACTACTGCCTGCAGCGGATCACGACGGCGAAGATCGCCGCGGATCGCGACGGCCGCAGGCTTCGCGACGGTGACGTCGTCACCGCGTGCCAGGCGGTCTGCCCGGCGCGTGCGATCGTCTTCGGCGACCTCGCCGACCCCGAGAGTGAGGTCGCGCGCCGCAAGCGCTCGCCGCTCGACTACGCGCTGCTCGGCGAGCTCAACACCCGGCCGCGCACGACCTATCTCGCGCGCATCCTCAACCCCTCCGCGGACCTCCGCGCCTGACGCGATGGCGGCCGCCGCGACCGCCGTGCAGGGTCCGCGCCATTCCGGCGCGATCGTCACGGACCGGATCGCGGACATCGTTCTCGATCGGCCGATGCACTGGGGCTTCGTCGCGGGCTTCGCGCTCGCGACCGCGCTGACGCTGCTGTTCCTCGTCGCGATCAGCTATCTCTTCGCGAAGGGCGTCGGCATCTGGGGCGTCAACGAACCGGTCGCCTGGGCGTTCGCTCTCACCAATTTCGTCTGGTGGGTCGGCATCGGCCATGCCGGCACCTTCATCTCCGCGTTCCTGCTGCTGCTGCGGCAGCACTGGCGAACGTCGATCAACCGCTTCGCGGAGGCGATGACCATCTTCGCCGTCGCGATGGCCGGCGTGATGCCGATCCTGCATCTTGGCCGCCCCTGGTTCTTCTACTGGCTCATTCCCTATCCCGACGTGATGAACCTATGGCCGCAGTGGCGCAGCCCGCTCGTCTGGGACATCTTCGCGATCGGCACTTACATCATCGTGTCGGTCCTGTTCTGGTACATGGGACTGATCCCGGATCTCGCCACGCTGCGCGACCGGGCGCAGTCCCGGCCGAGCCAGGTCGGCTACGGGCTGTTCGCGCTCGGATGGCGGGGCGAGGCGCGGCACTGGCATCGATTCGAGACGGCGTACCTGCTGCTGGCGGGACTCGCCACGCCGCTCGTGATCTCGGTGCACACGGTCGTCTCGCTCGACTTCTCGTACGGGCTCGTTCCGGGCTGGCATTCCACGATCTTCCCGCCCTACTTCGTGGACGGCGCGCTCTATTCGGGATTCGCCATGGCGATCGTGCTGGCCGTGCCGATGCGCGCGGTCTTCCGCCTGCGCGACCTCATCACCGAGCGGCATCTCGCGAAGATGGGGACGCTGATGCTGGTCGCCGGGCTCATCGTCGCCTACAGCTACGCAGTCGAGGTGTTCAACGCCTTCTACGGCGCGGATCGCTACGAGGTCGCGATGATCCACAACCGCTACTTCGGCCCGTACGCGCCGCTTTCCTGGGCGGTGATCCTGTGCAACGTCGCGGTGCCGCAGGCGCTCTGGTCGGCACGTCTGCGCCACAGGCCGCTGGCGCTCTTCGCCGTCGCTCTCGTGGTTCTCGTCGGCATGTGGCTAGAGCGCTTCGTGATCATCGTGGCGAGCCTCGCCCGGGATTTCCTGCCGTCCGCCTGGCGCATGTTCTATCCGACGTTCTGGGACCTCGCCACGCTCGCCGGGTCGATCGGCGCGTTCGCCCTGCTCTTCCTGCTGTTCCTGCGCTTCCTTCCGGCCATCTCGATGTCGGAGCTCCGCAAGGAGATCCGGCAGCCTGCGCCGGCCGTGGCATGACGCCCGTCTACGCCCTCGTCGCCGAATTCTCCGATCCGGAACGCCTCGTCGCAGGTGCGCGCCGCTGCCGTGAGCGCTACGCGGACGTCGACGCCTACGCCCCCTATGCGGTAGATGGCCTCGCCGAAGCCCTCGGCTTCCGCGCGAACCGCGTACCGCTCATTGCGCTGCTGGGCGGGATCGCCGGTGCGCTCGGCATCTACTTTCTCCAGTGGTACAGCGCCGTCGTCGACTATCCGGTCAACGCCGGCGGGCGCCCGCTCGACAGCTGGCCGGTCTTCGTCATCCCGACCTTCGAGATCGCCGTGCTCGCCGCGGCGCTCGCTGCTTTCCTCGGGATGCTCGTCCTGAACGGATTGCCCCGACTGCGTCACCCGATCTTCAACACGCCCGACTTCGACCTCGCCTCGCGCAGCCGCTTCTTCCTGAGCGTGCGCGCGACCGACCCGGCGTTCGAATTGCGCGCCACCCGTGACTTCCTCGACGCGCTGGAGCCGCTGCGGGTCATCGAGGTTCCGGCATGAGCGTCGCGCTCCGCCTGTGCCTCGCGGTTGCGCTCGTCGTCCTTGCCGGATGCGAGCAGACGTTCCGCGACATGTACGATCAGGCCAAGTACCGGCCGCTGGCGCCCAGCCCGCTATGGGCCGACGGGCGGGCGGCGCGCTCTCCAGTGGAGGGCACGGTCCCGCGCAGCGAAGGCTCGCTGGCGGGCTCGACCAGCGGGCGCCTGGGCGCCATCGAGCCGCCGCCAGCGACGTCCGCGCTCGACGCGATCCGCGACGAGCTCCGCACGCCGGCCGCGACTGTCACGGCCGGGGCTTCGCTCGAGATGCCGCCGATCACGCCGCAGCTTCTGGCGCGCGGCCGGGAGCGCTTCGACATCTTCTGCTCGCCCTGCCACAGCATCGTGGGGGACGGCGACGGCATGGTCGCGCGGCGCGGCTTTCCACATCCGCCGTCGTTCCATACCGATCGGCTGCGAGCGGCCAGCGACGCGCACTTCTACGCCGTCATCAGCGACGGCTACGGCGCGATGTATCCGTATGCGACCCGCGTCCCGCCCAGCGATAGGCTCGCGATCATCGCCTACATCCGCGCGCTGCAGCTTTCCCAGCACGCGCCGCTGGCTCGGCTCGGCGATGAAGATCGCCTCCGGCTGGCCTCTGCACCGCCGAGCAGGCGTCCGTCGCGATGATCGCGCGCTGGCAAGCACTGCCTCCTGTGTCGCGAATCGCGGGCCCGATCGGCCTCGTCGCGCTCGCCCTCGCCGCCGAAGGCGCATGGCGCGATCCCGGCGCGTTCTACGGGTCGTGGCTCGTCGCGTGGCTCTTCATTCTGGGGATCGCGCTGGCGGCGATGATGAACGTGATGATCCACGAGCTCACCGGCGGTGAATGGGGCGTCGTGCTGCGCCCGCCCCTCGAGGCCGCGATGCTGACCTTGCCCTGGTGCGCGCTGGCGGCAATCCCGCTCGCCTTCGGCTTGCCTCATCTGTTCGCGTGGGCGCGCCCGGATGCCGTCGCCGCCAGCGAAGCGCTCCAGGCGAAGCGCTGGTTTCTGAACCTGCCGTCGTTCCTCGTGCGCAACGCTGCGTGGCTCGTCGCCTGGAGCGCGCTCGCGATCGCCTTCGTGAAACGCCTCGGAAGCGCCAGCGCCGCGGACGCCCGCGCCCGCCGGCGCATCGCGGTCGCGGGGCTGCTCGTCTACCTGCCCACCATCACGCTGTTCGCCTACGACTGGATCGCATCGCTGGTGCCCGAATGGTCGTCGACGGCGGCGGGCGTGCGCCTTGGGTCGACGCAATGCCTCGCGGCGCTCACGTTCGCGGTCACCTTCGCGCTGGCCGTCCCGCGCCGGAAGGACGCGGCGGCTGTGCCGACGGCGCGCGACCTCCAGGACTTCGGCAACCTGCTGCTCACCTTCGCGATGTTCTGGGCATACATCGCCTACATGGAGTTCTTCATCGTCTGGGGGGAAGACCTTCCGCGCGAGACGAGCTGGTACCTGCCCCGTACGCAGACCGGCTGGCGCTGGCTCGGCGTGGCGGTCTTCGGACTCGAATTCGCGCTGCCGTTCTGCGCGATGCTGTTTCGCAGGCTGAAGCGCAACGCGCGGGCGCTGGGCGCCGTGTGCGCGCTCGTCCTGTGCGGCCAGTGGCTCGACACGCTGTGGCTGACCGCGCCATCGCTTCGCCCTGCGGGCTTCGCGGTGCGCTGGCTGGATGTCGCGGCACTGGCGGCGCAAGGCGGGCTCTGGCTCGCGCTGGTCGCGGCGATCGTCGCTCGTCTGCCGGTGCCCCGCGGCGAGGTCCGCGCGGAGGAAGTCGAAGCCCATGGCTGAGCCGTCGCGCCGCGGCGCGCGCTATGCGCGCGATCGCCTGAGCCTTCGGGGCATCGGCGCAGGAGCGGCGCTCATCGCCGCTGCGATCGTCGTGAGCGCGCTCGCCGCCTATGCCGTGACGCATCTCGGCAACGGTGCTCGTCCGGCGCCCCGATGGGCAGCGCGCTCCGGCCCGCCGCCCCCGATCGCCGCACCGGTATCGCTCCAACCGACGCCGGGGCAAGACATTGCCGACTTCGCGGCGGATAAGAGCCGATCGCTCGAGACCTACGGCTGGGTCGACCGGGAGGGGGCCATCGCGCACATCCCGATCGAGCGGGCCATGGCGATCCTCGCCCGCGAAGGCGCCGCCGCGCGCAAGACGCCATGAGCCTCTCGATGCACGCGGTCGTCGACCGCGCGCTTGCACTGGGGATGTTCGGCATCGCGCTCGCGCTGTCGCTGCGGCTGGCACCGGCAGGCGCCGTTGCGCTCCCGCCGATCGACGAGATTGGATTCGAGCCGCCTCCCGGAGCGACCTTGCCAGCGGACGCGCGCTTCCTCGACGAATACGGGCGGCGCGTCCGATTGGGCGACTATCTCGGCTCGCATCCCGCGCTGGTCGTGCCGGCCTACTACGACTGCTCGAAGCTGTGCGGCGTCGTGCTGTCCGGTCTTGCCGCGTCGCTCGATATCGCCAGGCTGGCGGCGGGCCGCGACGTGGAGATCGTCGTCGTCAGCATCTCGCCGCTCGACGCGCCGCCGGGCGCGCTCACAAAAAAGCGCGACGTGCTGGGCAAGGCCTCGGGTAGCGCCGACGGCTGGCATTTCCTCACCGGCGACGAGGCCGCCATCGGTGCAGTCACTGGGGCACTCGGCTACCGCTATCGCTACGAGGCGGGCGAGAAGCAGTACGCGCACGCGACCGGCGTGGCCGTGGTCTCTCCCGGAGGTCGGGTCGCCAGCGTCCTCTACGGCGTCGCGTTCGATCGAGATGCGCTGCGCCGGGCGATCGCTGCCGCGGACGCGCCGCAGCCTGCGCTTGCGTCCGCCAGCAGCGTCGGCACGTGGCTGCTCTGCCTGCACTACGATCCGCTGACCGGGCGCTACAGCTTCGCCGCCATGAGCGCGGTCCGGGCCGGCGCTCTGCTGACGCTGCTCGCGCTCGCCGGCTACATCGTCCGGACGCGCCGGCGCGAGGCGGCCCGGCCCAAGCCGCGCGCGGAGTCGCCGCGATGAGCGCGCTCGCGCTCCCGCCCGAGGCGTCGACGATCGCCGCGCACGTCGATCACCTGCTCTACGCCGTGGTCGGAGTGACCGCGGCCGTGACCCTGGCGATCTTCGCGACGATCATCGCCTTCGCGATTCGCTACCGCGCCGGCTCCGCCGCGCCGCGCGCGGAGGACGTGCCGGCGGCGCAGGCCCGGGCCCGGAGGCGCGTCGAGGCCGCGTGGACGCTCGTCCCGCTCGCGCTCTTCGTCGCGGCGTTCGCCTGGGGAGCCCGCGTCTACGTCGAGCGCGCGCTGCCGCCCTCGGATGCGACGCAGCTCTTCGTCGTCGCCAAGCAGTGGACGTGGAAGCTACAGCATCCGGGCGGTCAGCGCGAGATCGACGAGCTGCATGTGGCACGGGGGCAACCGGTCGAGCTGGTGATGACTTCCGAAGACGTGATCCACAGCTTCTACGTGCCCGCGTTCCGGCTCAAGCAGGACGTCCTCCCGGGCCGCTACACGCAAATGTGGTTCACCGCCACCGAGACCGGCCGCTTTCACCTCTTCTGCGCGGAGTACTGCGGCACCGATCACTCGCGGATGCGCGGCGACATCGTGGTGATGGAGCCTGAGGACTTCGCGCGCTGGCTCGAAGGTCATCGCGGCGCGTCGGGCATGGCGGCGCAGGGCGAGGTGCTCTTCCGCGAATACGGCTGCAGCGGCTGTCATGCGACGCAACCGAGCGCCCAGCCGGGAGCGAACGCCAGCGTGCACGCCCCGAGCCTCGCGGGGCTGTACGGCAGGCCGGTGCCGCTCGCGGACGGAAGCGTCGTCAAGGCCGACGAGCGCTACCTGCGCGACTCCATCCTGCTGCCCGACAAGGAAGTCGCCGCGGGCTACGAGGCGATCATGCCGTCGTTCGCGGGGCGCATCGGCGAAGACGAGATCCT
>Ga0335080_10002764_pt1 | contig 17613 bp, 9 predicted proteins | sample Lox_Sample_34_FD_206720 | JGI IMG/M metagenome (GOLD analysis project Ga0335080, IMG submission 206720) | Soil microbial communities from Loxahatchee National Wildlife Refuge, Florida, United States - Lox_Sample_3.4 | ecosystem: Environmental > Terrestrial > Soil > Wetlands | place: USA: Florida...
CGTCGATGCTGCGGCTGAACCTGTTTACCTATCGCGAATTGACTCAGTGGCTGGATAACCCCAGAGGCACTCCACCGCTGATCCCGGCTGGCGAACAACCCCCCTGGCTCCGGTATGACTTGGACAGGCCGCGACAATTCAAACCGGAGACCTCCACCCCAATAGCCCACTGGCGCTCCTCCAAGACACGTGTTTTCAGCAGGCCACGCTACAGGTTTGCCTCGTCTTGGACAGCAGTGCCAGAAACTAGAGTTTTCGCACGCCCGCCTTCGGGCCTGTGCCGAAAACCCAGGTATTCGACACAGCAGGAACTGCCGGTTCGCGAAGGCATATCGGGACTCATCTTGCCGCGTGCGAAGGATCACGCTGGGCGCGCTGATCTGCCCCGTGGCTCACACCTCTGACATTGCAGCAAAATTCGCTCATTCGGAATCATGGTAGTTCTTGAGCAGGGAGGCAGTAGTATGCGCCTTGCAGTGATCTTTGGCATGATTTGCCTGGAATTGGGATCTGGTCCTTGCGCCCAGGCAAGCGTGCTTTACAGCAACACGAGCTTGACCGGGCCTATCATCGGTATTGGCAGCTCCGGGTTATTCGATGATGTGCTGATCCCTTCCTCTCTGGATCCTAAGAACTACGCCATTGCTCTGACGCGAGTGACCGTTGCAGTGAATCCTCCTGTGGGGACAAGCGTCCTTGATCTGTGGTGGACCCGCGCTAACGACGACACAACCCCAGGAGACACGCCAGTATTGGTCGCCAGTTCTTTGATCACAGCATCCGATTCTTTGCCTACGTTGATCACGTTTGGAGATGGCGTGACACCAGTGGCGATTGTGGGCGTCAACTCCACCGCAGTTACAGGATTCCAACTGATGTATCTTGGACTAACGGGCTCGGCGAGCTGGTTGTATGCCAGCGGCCCGTCGACTCACCTTTCTACTGCATACGTCCGGTCAACTCCTCCTCCTGCACCAGGCGCCTATTTTCCGATCTTGCCTAGTCAGGTGCCATTTGACGACATTTCCTTCTACCTCGACGTTCAAGGGTTTCCGATTCCCGAGCCGTCGTCTGTGACGCTGATGGACATCGGGGTTGTCTGCTTTCTATTTGGCGCCGCCGGAAGGCGCGGGTCAAAGCTTCCCGCGGGCGGGGGCACCGGAGGCAGAGCGAGTCTGCTTGGCGGCCTGTGGCGGAACCTCGCCAGCAATCTCAGCTGCGGCGCGTTGCTCAGAGATGCAGTTGGGACACCTCGACGGAATTCTCAACTATTGTCGAACGAAAGTACCCTTGGGGGTCGTAGAGGATATCAATGACAATATCAAGTCGCTACTACGCCGCGGCCGTGGCTACAAGAACCTGCGTTATCTGCTGCTCAAGGCGCAACGCATGGCGGCAACCCGGACCAAATTCATGGTCGTCAAGAAAGCAGCTTAGAATGTGGCCTCGATCGAATTCCTGCGCATAGCTGAAACAGGAATGCCTATCGAAACTGATCTTGTTTGGTGAAGCTTCGTTACGGCGCGCACTGACGGAATTCATCGATCACTTATCACGGAGAGAGGAACCACCAAGGGAAATGGAATGTTCTCCTGTTCCCCGCCGGAAAGGTCGGGCTGCACAAGCCCCGGAGTCGAGTGCGTTGCCGTGAGCGGCTCGGCGGGCTGCTGAAGTATTACAGCTATGCCGCATGAATACTTTTACCAAACGGGCATCGCACATCTTACGCTTCATGTATTGCCTACTCTTGTCAGCTCCAGCAGGTTTCCGGTCATTCTATCTCATCTGATGGCAATCGTGACCGGCATGCTGGTCCGGCCGCCGACGCTCACGGTGACCGGCACCGCGTCGCCCGGAGTGACCCCGTTGGGAACGACCGCGTTGATCTGGTACAGGGCCGCGAACTGCGGCGTCAGGCCTGCGAAGCTGACGCTGGCAGCGACGCCTCCGATGGTGACGGCCGGCGGGTTGACCACCATCGTGAGTGGGCTGAGCGGCGTAACGGCACCCTCGGGAACGGGGGGCATAACGGCGCCCAGCCCCGTGCAGTAGATGGTGATGGTGTCGCCCGCACTTGCTGGATTGGAGCCGTCCGCCACGGGCTGATTGTCGGTACTGCGAAAGACGGTGATGGCGCCCTGGCCGGTCTTCGTCATGGTGAAGATGCCCGGCTGAGCGGACGCGATGGACAGCATCACTGGGGTGGAGGTCTTGGTGCCATGCGCGAGGACCAGTTGTTGCTGGGTGTTCACCGGGACGGCATACGGCATCACGACGTTGACCTGGTTGTCCTGGGTGAATTGCAGCGGCGCAACCAGCCCGCCGATGGACACCGTCGCGTTGCCGAGGCCGGACTTGAAGGGCAGCGCCGAGGTCAGCGGGCCGTCCGCGAGGCCGCTGCCGAAGATCGAGATCAGGCTGCCGGGCGCGAACGGCCGGTGCGCGGTGAAACTGGCCGCGTTCACGACGCCATCGGAGTTGAATGCCGGAACGGCGAGCGTGCTATTGACACCTCCCGTAATCTGCGCCGTGCCGTGCAAGGTGTGATCCGCGGTGTCCGCAGTAACAGTGATCTGGACTGCCGCCTGGGACGTATCGTTGGCTATCCAGGTGCCGCTCCAATTGCCGCTCCCGAGAGATGTCATGGGCACGGGAGCATCGCGGCTGCTGAACGACGCTATTACCTGGCCGGGCGGCTTGTTGAGGAAATTGCCGCAGTCGTCCACCACACGGACTCCGAGCGAAGTTGGCACGGTAGCCGAGATGTTGAACTGGGGACCCAGGATGGTGAAGACGATATTGAGACTCGCCGGCACGCATGCCGCGCCCGGGCTCGGCGCTTTGACCTCGGATTCCGGCCCGCCGGCGGGCGGCGAAGGCGATGTCGAGGACGGCGCCAGCACAAGGAGGATGTCGATCAGGCCTGTAGAGCCGTCGGAGAATTGCAGCGTCACGGCGCCGCGGCGGACTCCGGCGGACAAGCCGGCGCTGTTGGCCGAGATCACCATGCGCGTTGGCTGATCGGATGAAACCGAAGTCTGCGCCGGCTGGTAGACGATCCAGTTCGTGCGATCCTGCGTGGACGCCGCGGATTGGTAGCTCAACGAGCCTCCGCCGAGGTTGTAGACCAGAACCTCCTGCGAACCGGGAGAGGGCCCTCCGGCGGCGCCGACAAAAATCAGTCCGGTTGGGCCGACGTTCGGCACCGGGGGGCTACCCGCCGGCAGGACGTTGAACACGACGGATACGAACTGCGGCGAATTCGAAACGCCTGGCGACGAGACCTGGATCTGGCCGCTATAGAGTCCCGGCGCCAGGCCCGCCGCATTGGCGAGCACTTGAATGGGGGGCGCGTCGGATGCGAGAGGCCCGCTGGTGGCGGAGGAAGGCGTGATGCTCAGCCACGATCCGCCCGGCGGCAGGGTCGTCACCTGCGCCGTCCACGGCATGTTACCGAGGCCAACGTTGAGCACATTCACGATCTGGGTTGCGATGCTCCCCACGCCTGCAATGCCGGTGAACGTGAGGCCGGATTGCGAGAGCACCATCGACTGCGCGCCGCTGGCGATCGTCATGGTGGCCGGGATCAGTTTCGCCTGGCCGCCGGCGGTGATTGTGATGGTGGAGGTGTAAGTGCCAAGCGCAAGGTTGGAAGGATCGGCGGTCACGGTCAGCGATGCCGGCTGTGTGGCGGTGGCGGATCCGCTGAGCGGTGCCACATGCAGCCACGTGTCGGCCGCCGGAATCGTCACCTGGAACGGCAGTTTGCCCGACCCGTTGTTCAGGACCTGGAGATCACGGCTCGCCACGGCCGCGCCTTGCACATAGAGAAAATCCTCGCTGCTGGGCTGCGCGCTCAACAGCGGGCTCTGTGCCCCCGCCACAGTAAAGGTGATGCTCACCGTGCGCAGGGAAGGGTTCAGGTTCGGCGCGGTAATGGTGAGGGTGGCTTCATAGGTTCCGGGCGGAAGATCGCCGGGGTCGGCGCTGACCAGAACCTGCGCGGGCATGACGCCGCTGGTAGTCGAAATCTGCACCCAGCTCTGATCGGCGGCGGCGGTGAAGTTCACGCCGGTAAGCGTGGTGGTGACCTGCACGATTTGCCCGGCAGCGGGCGCGCCCACGCTGGTCCCCGAGAACGCGAGGGTGGCGGGGGCGGCCCGAAAGCTCGGCTGCACGTGAGACACCAGCCGGATACGATCGTTGCCCGTGTCGGCGATGTAGACGTTGCCGGCGGAATCGATGGCCACGCCCTGCGCGTCACTCAGGCTGGCCGCGAGAGCTGAGGCGCCATCGCCCTGGAAGCCTTCGATGCCGCTGCCGGCGACCGTGTTGATGATGCCGGCCGAATTTACCACGCGGACGCGCCCATGGTCGGCGATGTAGACGTTGCCTGCGGTATCGACGGCAAGCCCGGTGGGCGACACCAGGGCTGCCTGGGTAGCCGGGATGCCGTCTCCGAGCAAAGTGCCGCCGCCCGCGAAGACAGTGAGTACCGGCGCCGGACCTGCCGTCGCGATGCGCAGGACGTAGCCCTCATAGGTCTGTGCGATGTAGACGTTCCCCTGGCTATCGGCCGCGACGCCGAACACATATCCGATGGACGTACCGGTGGGGGACCCTCCGGGATAGGTCGTCTGAACCGTGCCGTTTCCCGCAAAGGTGTTCATGACGCCTGTCGAGATGCTCACCCGGCGAACGCGAAACGTGCCCGTGTCGCAGATGTAGAGGGTGTCGCCGGAGACTGTCACCGCGAACGGATATTGGAGATTGGCCGTGGTGGCCTGGCCGCCGTTCACCTCCACGGCGGTGCCGCCGCCCGCGAAGGTCGCGATGACGCCGTCGGGAGTGATTCTTCGAATCCGATGGTTGTTCTGGTCGGCGATGTAGAGGTTGCCGCGCGCATCGAGCGCAACTCCCGACGGCTGATTCAGCGATGCGGCGGCGGCCGGCCCGCCATCGCCTGAAAATCCACGGATGCCATTTCCGGCGATGGTGGTGATCACGCCCGAAGGTGCGATCTTGCGGACGCGGTGGTTGCCCTGGTCGGCGATGTAGACATTGCCGGAGCCATCGACGGCTACTTCGGAGGGCTGATCGAGGAGGGCCAGAACGGCCGGGCCATTGTCCCCGCCGAATTTGAAATTGCCGTTGCCGGCGATGGTCGAGATGATGCCGCCGCTCACTTTCCGGATACGGTTGACCAGCGTGTCCGCGATGTAGACGGTGCCGGAGGCATCCACAGCCACACCACGCGGCCCGTTGAGCGAAGCGGAGGTGGCCGGGCCGCCGTCGCCGGAGTAGGCCTGCTGCAGGTTGCCGGCGACGGTCTGGATGATCCCGCTGGTGTCGATCTTGCGGACCACATTGGAGCCCGCATCGGAGACGAAAATATTGCCGCCGGCATCGATAGCGAGGCCGTAAGGCAGCGGCAGCCCGGCGCTCACGGCCGGGCCTCCGTCGCCGGTTGTGACATAGGAATCGTTGCCGGCTACGGTCGAAACCGTTCCCTGAGGCGTGATCCTGCGGAGGCGCCGGTCGTCGGTGATGTACAGATTGCCCGCGCTGTCGAACGCGATCTGCCGCGGCTGATTGAATGTCGCATTGGCTGCCGGACCGCCATCTCCGGTGGTGCCGGCGACGCCCGTGCCTGCATACGTGGTGATCGTTCCGGACGGGCTGACCCTGCGGATGCGGTTGTTCGCGGAATCGGAGATGTAAAGGGTGCCCGACGCATCCACCGCGACTCCTGCCGGGTACCCCAGGCTGGCGTTGACCGCGCTTCCCCCGTCCCCGGAGAACCCGTAGGTCCCGTTTCCCGCGACCGTCGTGATCGTGCCGGCGGGCGTCACCTTGAGCACACGCTGGCCGTTGGCATCGGCAATGTAGAGGTTGCCCGCGCTGTCGAAGGCCAGCGCGATCGGCTGGTTGAGGGATGCGTTGATGGCCGGACCGGTATCGCCGGAGAATCCCGAGATCCCGTTGCCTGCCACCACGCTCGCGCTGCCATCGGGTGCGATTTTGAGGACGATGTAGCTGTCCGGGTCTGCCACGTAGAGGCTGCCTTTCGCGTCTATGGCCAGGCCCTCCACGCCGCCCAGCGGCATGGCGAGCGCACGCGTGATGCCGGCCGGCAGAATCCAGGTATTGCCCGCGATGGTGGAGATGATGCCCTGCGCGCAAAGCGGCGCTGCGACGGCCATTGCCAGGCCCCATCTTGTGATGATCGAGGCGCGCATCAGAAGCTCACTCGCAGCAGCAGTTGGATCTGGCGTGCGGTCTCGCGGAAGGGTGAAACGCCGGGAAACCCGGTGTCGACTCCCGTCCTGCCGTAGGTCGCGACGCCGAACGTCGGCGAGCCGATCAGGGAATCGGGGTTATTCAGGTTGGCGTGGTTCAGCGCGTTGTAGGCGTCGGCGCGAAATGTGAGGTGCGCCGATTCTCCCGGCCAGGGGAGCGCGAAAGAGCGGCTGAGAGAAAGGTCCGCGCTGGCCAGTCCCGGTCCGCTGAAAGCGTTGCGCGTGGTGTTTCCCACCTGGCCGGGCGCCGGCTGGCTGAAAGCCGCGGGGTTGAGCAGCAGCTTTCCGCCGGTGACGGGCGTGTCGGCCAGCGCGTGGGCAGGATCGATGAGGTTCGCGCGATTGTTTTCGATGGCCTCCGACCCGGCTGGAATGGGCGCGTACACCGTGTAAGGCAGGCCGGAACGCAACGCGCCCAGCGTCGCCACGCGCCACCCCCGCGAAAGCGCCGCCAGCCAGCCGCGGCCTTGCCAGGCAGGCGGCTCCCAGATGGCGTAGAACACCAGGTTGTGGGTCTGGTCGAAATCGGAATCGCCGCGGTCGCCGTTGCTGTCGAACTGGTGCGTGAACGCCGCGATGCCATTGGTCTCGGTGCCCGCCACGCGCGTGAAGGCCAGGTTGAACGCGCGCCCAATCAGCGGATCGCTCTGATTGTCCACCGAGTGGCTCAAAGTGTAGGCGGCTTGAAAATAGAGAGAGCGGCCATGGTAGCGGGCCACGACGGCCAGAGCCTTGTAATTGGAGATTCCCTGGTTGCCGCGGTACGCGATCGGCGGCAGCAGCGCGTTGTACCCCTCGGCGTTCAACCGGTTCACGACGTCGGTGGTGATCAGTTTGCGGCCGAGAGCGCCCGCGCTATCGAGTTCCACGCTGAATTCGTTGCTGAGCTGGTGCTGCGCGCCCAGAAAGAAACTCTGCGTATAGCCGGTGCGGATGCCCGGCTGGTACATGGTGAGGTCCGAGTAAGGGGCGTATGGCTGGCCGGCCAGGCTCGGGAGCAGGGTGCTTTGCGGCTGCAGAAAGTTGACCTGCGTGCCTGGGGCGTACTGGACGGTGTTGAGCGTGACGCTGTTGTTGCGCAGATTCTGCCAGAGATTATCGAACGGCCGGTCGTAGAAGATGCCGTAAGCGCCGCGCAGGCCGGTGCGTCCCGACGCGGTGAGGCTGTAGGCGAAGCCGGCCCGGACGGCGACGTCATTGTGGTCTGCATCGTAGAGCGGCTGGTCACCGCCGGACGGAAACACGAGCCGCGCGGACTCGATCCGCTCTGCAAGCGAGGTTCCCGTGCCGAGCTGCACGACGGCGTCTTTGGACGGTCCCACGTTGTTAGGAACGCCCGGCGATTCGTAGCGCACGCCGTAGTTGAAGGTGAGGCGCGGAGTGAAACGGAAGGAGTCCTCGGCGAAGAGGAAGAACTGGGTGTTGCGGTACGCGCGGTTGAAATCGGGTGCGAGAAATGCCGCGGGATTTGCGGTCTGCACTCCGATCTGGACCTGTTGCGGCAGGCTCAGGGCAAACGTCAGGACGTTCTGAAACAGATAATAGGGATCGCGTTCTTCGGTGAGATAGCCGTCCAGGCGGCGCAGCAGAAGGTCGCCGCCGAACTTCGCGACGTGGCGCCCCCGGGTCCAGACCAGGTTGTCCACGATTTCCAGGCTGTGGCTGCGGTTGCGAAAGCTGTAGGCCAGCAGGCTGCCCGGCAGTGTGGTGCCGTCGCTGGACCCGAGTACCGGCACGCCCGGCCAGCGGCGATCCAGACGGAGGTCGGAAACACTCCACGCTGTGCGGGCTTCGTTGGTCAGATTGGGTCGAAGGAAGCTGGTGGCTCCCAGGGTTGCCGATAGCGCGTTCTGCCGCAGCGGAGTCACGAAATCCGGGTAGGGTGTCCACGAGAAATCGGGCTGGTCGACGCGCGAGGCGGCGACGCGCGCCAGGATGCGGTGGATGCCGCCTTTGGTGACGTAGTCCGCGCGCGGCATCGCCGTGAAGCGGTTCAACGAGGAAGGCGGCGCGAGCGAGGCCGTCGCGGTCAGGCCACCGCTGGGAGAGCTGATGGTCGGGATGGTGAAGTGCGTGAAGAGGTACCGCGCGGGCGAATCCGGGGCCGTGCTTCCGAGCAGCGCGGACGTGGGAAGCGTGTAGTCCGCGGGTTCGCTATACGAGCGGAAGCGCAGGTAGTCGGCCGAGAGCGACGCGAAGAGCCTTCCGCGGACGAGGGGCCCGCCCAGCGCGAAGCCGGGCTCGGATTGTTTGAGCGGCACGCGGTTCAGCAGGGCCAGGTTGCGCTGGAAGTCGTTGGCGTTGAGCGCGTCGTTCATCAGGTACTCGTACGCCAGGCCGTGCCACCGGTCGCCCCCGGAGCGCGTGACCGCGTTGGCGATGTAGCCGTTGGTGCGTCCGTATTCTGCGGAGAAGTTGTTCGTCGAAACGCGATATTCCTGCACTGCTTCAGGCGGGATGACGCCAAGCGGCCCGGAGACGAGATAGTCGTTCCACTCGACGCCATCCAGCAGGAAGTTGGAAGCCGAGGGGCGCTGGCCGTTAATCGACAGTCCAAGGCCTCTCGATGTGCCGGCATCGGAGGTGACGAAGGGCTCGATCACCAGGGTCGTGTAGACGTCGCGGCCGGCCAGCGGCAGCTCGTCGATGGCTCGCGGCTCGACCACGTAGGACAGCGTGGATTGCAGCGCGGCCGGGCGGTTTTCGACGAGGCTGAGCTGGCTCACTTCGCGCGATTGCACGTCGGGGCCGAAGAAGTGCAGGATCAGGCCGCCGTCAAGCACCCAGATTCGATTGGCTTGCGAGCCGAAGACGTCGGCGGCGGACCGCATTTCGAAATCCACGCGGAGACTCGATGCGACACGCAATTCCTGCTGCTGCACTTCCTGCGGCTGATAACCGGCGCTTTCCGCCCGAACGCGGTAAGTGCCGGGCGGTAGCAGTGGAGCGGCATAATTGCCATAAGTATCGGGACGCACCTTTACTGAGGTGTTCGTCTCCTGGTGGAAGCAGGTAACTGTAGCTCCGCGGAGCGGTGCGCGGGTCACTTCGTCGATAATACGTCCCTGGATCACACCCTGCGTAGTTTGCGTGCGAGCCGCGGCCAGACACACCATCACACCGATCCAGACCGGCCCCCGTCGAGGCAGACGCATCCACACGGTAGCATCAGTTTACATCGAATCCGCGATTCCAATCGCGTAAAATAACCGGATACCCGCTGTGCGATTCCTGTGTGTGCTGGCCGTCCTGTTGCTCACCGCTGAGCCCTGCCGGGCCCAGGATGGCAGGGCGTTCGCCATACTCGTCGGGATCAGCAAGTATCGCGACCAGGGCATCGAGTGGCTCAATTATGCGGACCGCGATGCGCGCGCTTTCGCCGGCCACCTGCAAAGCGAACGGGGCGGCAGCCTGACTAACGTGGAGCTGTTCATCGACCGGGACGCCACGCGAGCGAAGATCAACGACACCCTGGAGACGGTCCTGCAGCAGAACGCGGGCGCGCGCGACACGGTCTACATTTTCGTCTCGGCCCGCGGCTTCGCGAGCGCGGACTCGGAAGAAGGCTACATCAGCACCTTCGATTCGCCCGACGAGAAGCCATCGCAATACATGCTGCGTGTCTCCGAACTTCGCAAGCACCTGGAGGCGACTCACGCGGGGCGAATCGTTCTGTTTGCGGATGTGTGCCGCGAGTCGGAACGCGTGACGGACAACCGCATCAACCTGAAGATGCAGAAGCTGCAGGACATCCGGAAGCCGATCGACGGGCTCCTCGCCAGCCAGGCGAAGAATCCTTCCAAAGAGGCTGCCGCGCTCGATGGCGGCCACGGCGTGTTCAGCTTCTTCCTGGTGAACGGACTCCAGGCGCGGGCCGGCTTCGAGGGCAACACAGTGGACGCGAACCACGATGGCCGTGTAAGTTTCTCCGAGATCGTGGACTATCTTCGCCGGCAATTAAAGTCAGGGTATAGGCAGGATCCCCAGGACTTCGGAGACAAGAACAGCCGCGGATTTGCGCTCTCCGACCTCGCCAAGAAAGGGATTGCCTTCGAGCGGCCCCGCCTGCGCAGAAGCGCGCTGCTCGCCTGGAACGGGAGAGATTGGCCCAACGCCCCGGGGTGGCTGATTTACTCCGGCCAGTCCCAGGCGGAAATATTGTACGACCAACTTACTCGCCAGCTAAAAGACGGGAACTTACTCGGAACGGACGCGGCGGTCGAACTACTCAAGCGCCTGCGGCCGCAGATCGAGGTACGTACCTGGGAGACCGAGCGCGACAAAGTGACTGCCGCGCTGGAAGACCGCGGGGCGCAGATCGTCAGCCGGTACGGCGTCGGCGACCGCTTCCCGGACGATCCCGGCTGGGTCCGGATGCAGATGACCGCCGCCGAATTCACCACGGGCGAGCGCTTCTTCGACGCCGCCAATCAACTGCGGCCCAACCCGGCGCTGGAGGCCCGCCGGCTGTTCTGCCGCGGCCGGGCAGCCATGCTCGGGCCGTCCGGGAATACCGCCGGCAGCGCCGACTTGGAATCTGCCGTCAGGCTGGAACCTGAGTTTCCCGAGGCACAGAATGCGCTCGGCGTCCTTCGCCTGCAGTCCGGCGATTTCACCGCCGCCATCGGCTCTTTCCAGGCGGCTCACGAACAGGCGAAGCGTTGGGCCTATCCGCGGGTCAACCTGGCCCTGGCGTACATCGAAAGCGGACAGTATCTGGAGGCCGAGCGCGAATACCGCGAGGCCATCCGCTCCACTCCTTACTATCCGTACCTGTACATCAACCTCGCCGTGCTGCTCCAGAAGGTGGGCCGCAGGCGCGACGCGGCCAGGGAGTACGAGAACGTTCTCGCGATCTTTCGCACACAGGAGGCCGAGCTGAGGCGGCGCGCCCAGGCGTGGCAAAGCTCGGGCAATCCGGCGGAGGCGGCCGATGCCGAAGCGCGCGCGGATCTGCTGAAGCGGAATATCTCCGAGGCCTTTAACGGGCTCGGCACCATCCGGCACACGGACAGGCACTATCAGGCTGCCGCCGCGCTCTACGAAAAGGCGCTCCTGGAAATGATTCAGGGGAAGAACGCGGCGAAGGACGATCTCGTGCCCCCGCGCCACAATCTGGCCAGCCTCTACGAGAACACTGGGACCAATCCGGAGGGCGCCATCGCGTTGTGGGAGGCCAATCTGAAGAGCGATCCCGAGTTCCTGCCATCACGCCTGGCGCTTGCCAGGGCATACCTGCGCCGCCAGAAGTTCCGCGAGGCGGCGGAAAACTATGGCGTTGCGGTCCGGCAGTCGCCCGGCAATGTAATAGCGGTCGAGGGATTGGCGCGCGCCCTCGCGGGACAAGGCCGCCTGGATGACGCCCGCGCCGCCCTCGAATCGGGCATTCAGCGCCAATCCTATCCAAGCCCGGCGCTGCTGGAAGCCCTCGCAGATATCGAGAGCGCCCGGCACGACGATGCCGCGGCGTGCCGCCAGTTCGCCGCGGCGCAAACCGCGCGCAAAGGCGTCCCGGGCACGAACAAGGCCCTTCGCGACAAGCTGCGGAACTGCAAGGTCACGGGCACGGTTTCAAAGTAGGATAGGCCGCGCAATTCTGCGCGGTGAGCGGGGTGGCCGACCGCTGGATCAAATCGCGGGCCCGCTGTTTGAGCCGCTCCAGATCGAGCTCGTAGATCCGCACCGAGCGGTCGCGGCTGGCCAGCGCCACGCGACGCTCACCCGATGGCTGAAACGCCGCCGCGGTAAGTGCATCCGCGGCGCCCACCAGCGTGAGAAGCTCGTCGCCCGTGCGGGCGTCCCACAGGGCGCCGTTGCCGGATAGGCCCGCGGTCGCCAGCAGCGAACCATCTGGACTGAATGCCAGCGCGTTCAGGCCATCGGGGTCGGCGACGAAGGAGCGTAGATTGCTCCCGGAATCCGCGTCCCAAACCACCACGCTCCCATCCCATACGGAGGCCGCGAGGCGTCTGCCATCGGGGCTGAACGCGAGCGATTTGGGTGCTTTGGCGAGACCGGTAAACGCGCGAACCTCCGTCCCCGTGGCCAGGTCCCACAGCTTGACGGTGCCCTCCGAGTGGGCTGTCGCCAGCCGTCGCCCATCCGGGCTGACCACCACGCGCTCGACGGCGCCCTGCTTCGGGAACGTCCGAACGGTCGCGCCGGTCGCGGCGTCCCACACCGTGATGGCGCCATCCCAGCCGCCGGTGACGAAGTGCCTGCCTGCGTCTGCGAAGGTCACGCTCATGATGGCGTCCGGCTGGCGGGGGAGCGCCACGATCTCGGTCCCGGCGCCGATGTCCCACACCGACGCGGTATCCCTGGCGCCCGCCGCGATGCGCGTCCCATCCGGATTGAACGCGATGCTGTACACCGGCTCGCGCGGCTCGCGGGCGCTGGCCAGCTCGTGAAGCTGCTTCCTGGAAGCCGCGTCCCATACGCGGATGTGCCCGTCGTCCTCGGCCGTGGCGAGCCGGGCGCCGCCCGGCGCGTACGCCACGTCGAGCACTGCCGACTTGGGCCCTTCGATCGCCGCGCCGCCGGCGAACTGCACCACCTGGTGCAGCGCCTCTTCGGCTTCGCGGGTCTGGGCGAGGTCGAACGCGTGCAGCGCCAGAAACAGCGGGAGCGCGCGCGAAGGGTCGGTGCGCACCAGGCTGTTCCGCGCGGCAGCGGCAAGACGCCGCGATTCGGCAAGGCGCGCTTCGCGCCGCGCGAACACCGTAGAGACCGCGCCGGTGGCGAACAAGACCAGCCCTGCTACGGCGGCGATCCGGAAGTTACGGCGGCGGACACGGGCCGCCCGCTCCTGGCGCGCGCGCCACTCGGCGCCGGCATGAATGAACGCCTGCTCCTCGGGAGCGAGTGCGTCGGCCCGGAGACTGGCGTAGCGGAGCGCCTCGTCCAGCACCGCGCCCACCAGCAGCGCGGAAGGGTCTCTCTTCATGTCGCGCCAATTCTCGAGAGCGCCCCGGAGCCGGCTGCGCCAACGCTGGAAATCGCGATCTTCGCTCAGCCAGGCGCGCAATTGCGGCCAGCCCGCGATGAGCGCTTCGTGCGCAAGCTCTACGACCTGGGTGTTGGCATCGATACTGTCGGCCTCGAGAACGATGAGTCGCGCGCTTTCCCCGGCGAGCTTGTCAACCACCGGGCGCAACGCGGCGGCATCGAAACGGGCCGATGCCAGATCCGCCAGCGGAACCCGCCGTCGCGTGTAGATCTCGCCTTCTACGTGCTGAACCAGCCGGAGCAGAACGTGGCGGCACATCTCCTTCTCGCTCGGATTGAACTGGCCGAGGATTTCGTCCGCACGGCGGCCCAGCACGCCGCTGACCGTGCCCAGCGTGCGGTAGGCCTCGTGGGTCAGCCGGCTCCCCGCGCGGGCCTTCCAGAGCTCCTCGAGCGTGTATTGCAGCAAGGGCAGGGCGGCTGGCTGGTCCTTCACCTCGTCCAGCAGCAGGTCCACCAGGCCCGGATCGAACTCGACGCCCTGCTCTCGGGCGGGCACTTCGATGGCCTCACGAAGCTCAGATTCCCTCATCGGGCCGATCAGGATCTGATGATCGCTCAGAGCGGCGGCCAGCTCCGGATAGGCGGCGCACTCGCCGTAGAAATCCGCGCGCATGGCGAGCAGGACGATAGTTTGTCCCTGCGGGATGGTGGCGGCGTAGACCAGGTTGCAAAAAAGCCCGTCGCGCAAGTTCTTGTCGCGGCACAGAGTGAAGCACTCTTCGAACTGGTCGACCAGCACGACCAATCGGCTGGCCTGCGGGTCGTTTTGAAGGCGCAGGCGCGTGGTGACGTGCAGAGCGGTCTCCCCGGCGGCAAAGCGGGAGGCGAGGTCCAGAACCTGGCCGGGGTTCTTTTCGAAGCCAAGCGAAGCCGCGAGCGCGACCGCCAGGCTCTCCAGCGGATTGACGCCCGGACGGCAGATCGCTACCGGCCATTGCGCGCTGCCCTCGATCGCGCCGCGCTCGAAGGACGCCAGCAGGCCGGCGCGGGCGAACGACGATTTGCCGCTGCCCGAGCAGCCGACGACTCCGAGAAATCGATTGGCTTCGCGCCCCGTCCGGCCGCGCAATTCGTCGAGCACGAGATCGACCAGCGCGTCCCTGCCGTGGAAAGCGGCGGCGTCGCCGACGTCGAAATAGCGCAGTCCGCGATACGGGCAGGGGCCGACTGCGCCCGGCAATGGCTCCGGCTTGACATCGCGGATACCGGCCAGCAGGCGCCGAAATGCGTCCGCATCGTCGAGATCGCGGAACTTGACCCACGTGACGCGCGTCAGAAAGCCGGGCAGCGACCCGCGTTCCTCGCGCACGCCGCCGGGCAGAAGAACCGGGATCACCCGGTAGTGATCCTCGCGCACTCTGTGGTCGAGCGCGGTGCGCATCTCCTCGTTCTGCCAGGGGCCCGTGCCTTCCGGACCGAAAAAGACGGCGCAACTGCCGCAGGAAGTAAGGGCGGTTTCGATCTCCTCCTGCCACGGCTTGCCGGGGATGAGATTCCACTTGTCGAGCCACGGCTCGACGCCCGCTGCACGCAGTTTCGATGCGATGGCCTCGACGGCCGTTTCATCCGCCCGGTTGTATGAAAGAAAAACCTGGCACCGTTCGTTTCCCATGCTGGCGCGTCTACCGGCAAGGAGATTCTATCAGGCCCCGCGCCGGAGCTGCCTTGCGTGTCGCGAAGGAAGCTGCTTACATCAGGACATGATCCGGAAGATCGCGGCCTTGATCGGCTCGGCAATCTTCCTGGTGATTGCGCCCGGGTTCGTGGCGGGGCTCGTGCCACGATGGATCTCGGCCTGGCGGCTCGAACCTCCGTTCCTGGGGATGCCGCTAGACTAGTCCGCGTCGTGGGCGGCTTATTGATCGCCGCGGGCGTTGCCGGCCTGCTGCATTCGTTCCTCCGATTCGCCCTGCAGGGTGTCGGCACGCTGGCACCCGTTTTCCCGACCCGTCATCTGATAATCACCGGCTTCTACCGCTATGTCCGCAATCCGATGTACGTATCGGTGGTGAGCGCGATTCTCGGTCAGGGGCTGGTGCTTGGAAACATGTGGCTGCTGAAATACAGCGGACTGGTCTGGCTGCTGTTCCATCTGTTCGTGCTGGGTTACGAGGAACCGACCCTCAGGGACACATTCGGTTCCGAGTACGAGGCATTCTGCACCGGGGTGCCGAGGTGGATTCCACGCCTCACGCCGTGGAGGGTGTCGTAGCCCTGCCGGAGCGCCTGTGGACCGCCGGTCCGGCTTTGCTGACACCTGAAGCCTGATCCTCACATTAGTTACGATATTCGTAACGTGGACCGGCACGAAGAAATGGAGGCCCAACTCGCGCAGCGGCTGGAAGAAGCGCTGCGGCACAGCGAGGCGCGCTTCCGCCCCATCGCGAAAGGCCTCACCGAGATGGTGATGGCGTGCGACATGGATCGCCTGACCTTCGTCAATGCGGCGGCACAGTCTGCCCTCACGCACGCCACGAACGTGGCTTGAGAGCGCCGCCATGTAGCGCACCCATGCTGTGTCGTAACTGCCGCCGGAGATGAGGATCTTCCGCGTCGCAGAGGCTGGACTGTGTTGGGCGCATCCCCCGATTCGCTCGATGCGCGCGCGGTAAAGCGGCTGGCCACGGCGCCGCCAAGGCCCGCGATCGAGCTAGTGAGAAATTGCCGGCGTTTCATAATGTGGCGTCTCCAGTACATTCCGTTTCAACGGAACTCACCTGCCGCGATTGGAACATTAATGCGATAGGTCGTCACTCTCGCCTCAGTCACCAGGCGCGTCGACCCATCGGCCAGCATTTCGGAGACCCGCCAGGCTTCCGGAATCCATCCCCATTGTGGGTCCTTTTTGTAGTCGATGTCGATGTCTACTGTACCCCTCTGTTCGAACACAACGCGGTAGCGACTCACCAGGCAATCTCGTTCCGGTTCGATCCACAGCGACGTTTTCCAGCCCGACGGATCATGTTGCTCCTCCAAGATCATCGTCGACCTGCCCTTGTAAAGCCTCCGCCCTTCATTGGTGACCGCGCGTTCCATAAGTAGGTGGCCCATTACCGGATCAAGGGGACGAATTGCCATCATGATCGCTCTGATGTCCAGGTTCTGAGCGTCGGGGTTCGTTGCTATCTGCCTGGTGACTGTGGCGGAGAGTCTAGCAGGGATGTAAGACGGGTCTTCCCCACCTGTCCGTCAAATACACTTAAGTATCGATATTTCCGTCTCAGGCCCAACCCATCCGTGCGATTGTCGGGAGTCTGGACGCGCACGCCATCGGGCTTCTCTTTACGATCGAGCTCGAAGCTATATCGCATCTTGTTCCCATCCACCGCCAAAGTCTTGGATACGAGATAGGTCCGGTCCTCGCGCAACGCTGGTATCGCAGCGCGTTCACGCTCCGGAAATCTTGGGTTGCCGAGCCATCCATTCGGATAAGTTTGTTGTTCAACCCAGGCGAAGCTTGCCGACTTGATGCCGTCCTGGCGCCTCTGCCAGGCCGCGATGATCTGTGCTTTGGTAGCGACAGGCTTGCTAGTATCCCGTGGGAGCGTGCCGAAGACATCGCGATTCTGCGCATTGGGGCTATTCTGTGCACCATACGCCAACAACAAGCCGACCGACAACGCTATCGCGCTACCGGTTCTCATGTTCATGATCGTCCACTGCCTCCGTTCCTTACTATCACGCGGCTGGTCCGCTGCCATATGCTCTGATCCATAGACGGCGCATTACTGGTTTCGATTGCCCGACAAGAGCGGATGCAGCTTTAAGCGGCAACCGTGCGTCTCAAAGTAGCCGGAATCCGCTTTCGGAACGTCTGAGGTGGTCGGCGAAAAGGCAAATTCATCCAAGCCGACCCTTCGATCCGGCAGATCCTATGGCAATCCCGCGTACTGACAAGAGGGGCCGCGCAAAGATTTTCGGCTGTTTTGATCGCTGGCCGAAAACGTCCCCGGATTTCCCGTTGTGGGAAGCCCGTTTGGCAGGCATTTTCTCGCGGTTTCCGAGGGACCGCTGGTGCAGCGGAGGAACCATGCTTCCGAGCAGAAGCAACACCGATGTGTCAAAAACTAGCGTTTCCGTCACAGGCCGAAAACTCTAGGTTTTGACACAGGCGAAGACGGTGCCAATGGCGCGGCCTTTCCTCTCCGGAAACTCCTTCGTACTCTGGGTAGCGCTGGACGTCAGGCTAGCGGAATGAGCTTCATGCCTTTAGCGGCGGCCTTACGATGGAGGGCCTTTAGTTCGCGTTGGTCCCGCTGCTGCTCATAGTAGGCGGCGCCACGGTCTACCCAGGCCGGGCCCT
>Ga0335080_10002765_pt1 | contig 17610 bp, 17 predicted proteins | sample Lox_Sample_34_FD_206720 | JGI IMG/M metagenome (GOLD analysis project Ga0335080, IMG submission 206720) | Soil microbial communities from Loxahatchee National Wildlife Refuge, Florida, United States - Lox_Sample_3.4 | ecosystem: Environmental > Terrestrial > Soil > Wetlands | place: USA...
CGGCTGGCCGCGCTCAAGGGGCATGAGCTCGACGTCGATGTCGGCGATGCCACCGGCACGCACACCGCGACCTCACCGGATGTCGATCTCGATGTGGGAGCGGCGACCGGCAGTCACGCCGCCAACGGCGCTGGCCTCGACCTCGACGTCGGAACGGCCACCGTACCCGATGCCGCCTTTGCCGCCACACAGAAGCTGTCCTCCGAGGACCTGGCGTTGCCCGATCTCGAGCCGGTCACGATGAGCGAGGTGGGCACCAAGCTCGACCTCGCGCGCGCCTATATGGATATGGGCGATCCGGACGGTGCCCGCAACATCCTCGAGGAAGTGCTCAACGAAGGATCGGCGGCGCAGAAGCAGGAAGCCCAGCGCCTGATGGAGTCGCTCCCCGGCTGAGGCCATACCGCGCCACGGCGTCAACAAGGCCACAGGCCCGGCAGGCGTGGTGCGGATCGCCATTGGCGTCGAATACGAAGGCACGGCCTACGCCGGCTGGCAGGCACAGGCCTCGCTGCCGACACTGCAGCGGGTCACCGAGCGCGCTGTCGCGAGCGTTGCCGCAGAGGCGGTGAGCCTCACCTGCGCAGGCAGGACCGATGCGGGCGTACATGCGCTCGGGCAGGTGGCCCACTTCGATACCCACGCGCAGCGCAGCCCCCGCGCCTGGGTGCTCGGCGCCAACAGCGCTCTGCCCGCGAATGTCAGCCTCTCCTGGGCGCTTCCGGTCCCGGCGCACTTTCACGCGCGCTACTGCGCCGAGGCGCGCACCTATCGGTACATCGTCGTCAACCGCGCGGCCCGCGGGGCGCTGTGGGCGTCGCGAGCGGCGTGGGTGCACCAGCCACTCGATCACGAGCGTATGGCCCAGGCGGCCCGCCTGCTCCTCGGTGAGCACGACTTCAGCGCCTTTCGCTCCTCCGAGTGTCAGGCGAAGTCCCCGATCCGCCGCCTGGAGCGTCTCGACGTCGAGCGTCACGGCGACCGCGTCGTGATAGAGGCGACCGCCAACGCCTTCCTGCACCACATGATGCGCAACATCGCCGGACTCCTCATTGCGGTCGGCAAGGCCGAACGGGATGCCGGCTGGACCCGTGAGGTGCTCGAGGGACGTGATCGCACCAAGGGCGCCCCCACGGCACCGGCCGCGGGGCTATACCTCCTCGCGGTACGCTACCCGCGCGCTTTCGGCCTGCCCGAGGGGCCGGCGGGGTGTTTTCGGCCTGATCGGCTATGATCGCGCAGCCCTTTGCTGCCCGCTGACCGCTATGTCCTGGTTCGAGAAGATAATGCCCTCCCGGATCAAGACCGAGCGTCGGACGCGCTCGGTTCCCGAGGGGCTGTGGATCAAGTGCCAGGCCTGCGATGCGGTGCTCTATCGGGCCGAGCTGGAACGCAATCTCTATGTGTGCCCGAAGTGCAGCCATCACATGCGCATGAGCGCACGCGAGCGGCTCGAGCGTTTTCTCGACCCGGGCTCGGGCGAGGAGATCGGCGCAACCATAGCGCCGGAGGACCCGCTTAAATTCCGCGACAGCAAGCGCTACCGCGATCGCCTGGCCCAGGCGCAGAAGGCGACCGGCGAGAGCGATGCGCTCGTGGTGCTCGCGGGCGCGCTGCACGGACTGCCGATCGTCGCCTGCGCCTTCGAGTTTCAGTTCCTCGGTGGCTCGATGGGCTCGGTGGTAGGCGAGCGTTTCAAGCGCGGCATCGATTACTGCATCCAGGAGCGTCGCGCGTTCGTGTGCTTCTCCGCGAGCGGCGGGGCGCGGATGCAGGAGGCACTGTATTCGCTGCTACAGATGGCGAAGACCGCCGCGGCGCTCTCCGGGCTGGCACAGGCGCATCTGCCGTTCATCTCGGTGCTGACCGATCCGACCACGGGCGGAGTCTCGGCGAGCCTCGCATTGCTCGGCGACCTGAACATCGCCGAGCCGCGGGCACTCATCGGGTTTGCCGGGCCGCGCGTCATCCAGCAGACGGTGCGCGAGACACTCCCGGAGGGCTTCCAGCGCAGCGAGTTCCTGCTCGATCACGGCGCCATCGACATGATCATCGACCGCCGCGAGATGCGCGATCGCATCGCGGCGCTGCTGCGTCTGCTGCTGAAGCTGCCCGCCGCGGCCGCCTGAGGTTCGCGCTCCATTCAAGCGCGCGGCAACCGCCCCATATGCGCACACTCGCCGAGTGGCTCACGCTGCAGGAGTCGGTGCATCCCAAAAGCATCGACATGGATCTCTCGCGCGTCACTGCCGTGGCACGGGCGCTCGGCGTCGCGACCGTGGACTTTCCAGTCATCACGGTGGGTGGCACCAACGGCAAGGGCTCGATCGTGGCGCACCTCGAGGCGCTGCTCGGCTGCCTCGGCGTGCTCGCCGGCAGGTTCACCTCTCCCCACTTCGTGCGCTACAACGAGCGCATCCGCGTCGCCGGGCAGGAAGCCGCCGACGAGGAGCTGACCGGGGCATTCGAGCGCATCGAGGCGGCGCGCGGCGCCACGACGCTCACGTTTTTCGAGTACAACACGCTCGCGGCGCTGCTCATCTTCGTGCGCCGCCGGGTCGACGTTGCGGTTCTCGAGGTGGGTCTGGGCGGGCGTCTCGATGCCACCAACCTGCTCGCAGCGGACATCGCCGTGCTCGCCTCGGTAGGTCTCGACCATCGCGACTTCCTCGGTGAGACGCTCGAGGAGATCGGCGCGGAGAAGGCCGGGATCTTTCGCCCCGGGCGGCCGGCGGTGCTCGGCACACCGCAGATGCCGGCGAGCGTGTTTCGCGCCCTCGGCACGAGCGGCGCGCGTCCCGTTGTGGCCGAGCGGGACTTCCGCTGGGAGCTGTGCGACGGGCGCTGGAACTACCAGGGCCTCAGCGTGTCGCTGCGCGATCTGCCGCCATCGGCGCTCGCGGGCGTCATCCAGTATCGTAACGCCGCCACCGCGCTCGCTGCCGTGGAGGCGCTGCGCGCCGCGGGCGGCGAGGCGCGCCCGGCGGTGCGCTCACTCGCCGCGCGCCTTGCCCGGCTCGATGAGCAGAGCGCCGCGGCGGCCCTCGCGCGTGTCGAGCTCGCCGGTCGCTTTCAGGTGGTGCCGGGCGAGGTGGAATGGATACTCGATATCGCGCACAACGAGCCGGCAGCGCGGGTCCTGGCGGAAGAACTGCGGGCGCGGCCGCTGCCGCATGGCGCAGCCGCCCCGGGGCGCACCAGCGCGGTGATCGGCGTGCTCGCGGACAAAGACGCACCGGCAATCGCCGCAGCGCTCGCCGCTGTCATCGATCATTGGATCGTGTGTGCGCTTGCGGGCGCGCGCGGCACGAGCGCCGCGCAGCTCGCTGCGCGCCTGGCCCTGGCGGAGGGCACCTTCGAGCTCGCCGATTCGGTCGCGGCGGGCTGCGCTCTGGCGCGCAGCGCCGCCCGTCCCGGAGATCGCGTCGTGGTGTGCGGCTCGGTGTACGCGGTCGGGCCGGCGCTCGAGTGGCTTCGGATATACTAGCGGCCGAGCTGCTCACCATGAGCGGCCGGTGACGAGGCGCCGTACGGCGCTTGCATTGCGCGGTTTCGCCCCCATCATGGGCGGTGGTCAAGGTGAAAGAGCGGCTGACGGGCGCGATTATTCTCGTGGCCCTGATCGTGTTACTGGTACCCGAGCTGTTGACAGGACCCATCCGGTCCACACCGCGGGCCGCGGCCGTCGCCGCATCGGCAGAAGGAGCGCCTCTGCGCGCCTACACCATCAACCTCGCTGACGAAGCGCGCGATCGTAGCGCGACGGCGGACGCGAGCGGGCCCCAGCCGCCAGCACCCCTGCCGGCACCTGCGCAGCCGCTCACCGTGGCCTCGCCCGCAACCGCAGATCCCGCGGCAGCTCCGTTACCCGCGACCTCAGCCCCCGCGGCAACGGGTGCGGCGCAGGTCGCGCCGAGGAGCGCGGCAACCAGCGCAGTCGCCGCGCCGTCATCGCCGGCCGCGGCAGGCAGTGGCGAGGGTTTCATGGTGCAGCTCGGCAGCTTTGCGAGTCGCACCAACGCCGAGCATCTGGCGCGGCAGGTGCGCACGCAGGGATTCCAGGCGAGCGTGTCGCAGGAGGCCGGCGGCCGGCATTTGTACCGCGTGCGCGTCGGGCCGGCGCGCGATCGCGCCGCGGCGAGTGCACTCGCGCAGCAGCTGCGCTCCGCCGGACACTCCGGTTCCATCGTGCCACGATAGGAATGTGATTCACGTGATGCGCTCCGCAGGCAGTCCGTCGGATGCTCTTGTACAATCCGCGCCGCGCGGGATGGCCGCGGTTGTGAACGGCTGCGATGAACTCAACCGACTACCTGGTGCTTGCCGCCATCATCCTCTCGGCGATCCTCGGTGCGCTGCGCGGCTTCCTGCGCGAGGCGGTTGCGGTCGTCACCTGGGTGATCGCGCTGTTCGTCGCCTGGCACTTCGCCGATCTTCTCGAGCCGCACCTCGGCGGATTGCTGGCGGACTCGGAAGTGCGGCCGTGGGCGGCGCGCGTCATCATCGTCGTGCTGCTACTGCTGCTCGGTGCCGCTGTCGGCACCACGCTCGGGCATTTCGTGCGGCTGTCGATCTTCAGTGGCATGGATCGATTGCTCGGATTCGTTTTCGGGGTGCTGCGCGGGCTCGTTCTGCTCGGCGTGTTCGTCATTCTCGGCCAGTTGCTGCGTCTGCAGGGCGAGCACTGGTGGCGTCACTCGCTGCTCATTCCCTACGGGGAGTCCATCGCCAACGGTCTGCGCACGCTGGTCGGCGAGGCGCGCGTCTATCCGGCGGCGGACGAGCACCTGCGGATCTGAGGAGCTGAGCTTTCAAAGTATGTGCGGCGTCGTCGGCATCGTCGGTGTGAGCTCGGTCAATCAGCGCCTCTACGACGCGCTCACGGTGCTGCAGCACCGCGGGCAGGATGCGGCCGGCATTGCCACCTCCTCGGGCGCCGGCGAGCTCTGCGTGCGCAAGGGCAGCGGACTGGTGCGCGATGTGTTCCAGCAGCACCACATGCTCGAGCTCAAAGGTAACGTGGGCCTCGGCCACGTGCGCTACCCGACCGCCGGCTGCGACAGCGCCTCCGAGGCACAGCCCTTCTACGTAAATGCACCGTACGGCATCTGCCTCGGCCACAACGGCAATCTCACCAATGCCGCCGAGCTCGCCGAGATCCTGATCCGCGAGGACCGGCGTCACCTCAACACCACCTCGGACTCGGAAGTGCTGCTCAACGTCTTCGCTTCCGAGCTGCAGCGGGTCGGCGCCGCGCGCATCACGCCGGCGGACGTATTCGCGGCGCTCAACGCCCTGTACCGCCGCTGCCATGGCGGCTACGCGGTCGTCGCCATGATCATCGGCCACGGCATCCTCGGCTTTCGCGACCCGAACGGTATCCGCCCGCTGGTGCTCGGCGAGCGGCGCACGCCGCGCGGTACCGAGTGGATGCTGGCCTCCGAAAGCGTGGCGCTCGACTCGCTGTCGTTCCGCCTGGTACGCGACGTCGCCCCGGGCGAAGCGGTCTTCATCGACGAGCAGGGCAGGCTCCACACCCAGCAGTGCGTACCTCCTTCGCGACATACCCCTTGTATCTTCGAGTACGTGTACTTCGCCCGGCCCGACTCCAAGATCGACAACATCTCCGTGTACCGGGCACGCATGCGCATGGGCGACCGCCTGGCGGACAAGATCCTGCGCGAGCGACCGGTCCACGACATCGACGTGGTCATCCCGATCCCCGACACCAGCCGCACCAGCGCACTGCAGCTCGCGCAACGGCTCGGCCTGAAGTATCGCGAGGGCTTCATCAAGAACCGCTACATCGGCCGCACCTTCATCATGCCGGGGCAGGAGCAACGCGAGAAGTCCGTGCGGCGCAAGCTGAACGCCATTGACCTCGAGTTCCGCGGCAAGACGGTACTGCTGGTCGATGACTCGATCGTGCGCGGCACGACCTCGGCGCAGATCATCGAGCTCGCCCGCGAGGCCGGGGCCGGCAAGGTGTACTTCGCCTCGGCGTCGCCGCCGGTGCGCTTCCCCAACGTCTACGGCATCGACATGCCGGCTGTGAGCGAGCTGGTCGCCAGCGGGCGCACCGCCGAGGAGGTGACACGCCTTATCGGCGCCGACTGGCTCATCTACCAGGATCTCGACGACCTGATCGCCGCCTGCAAGCACGAGGATGCGCGCATCGAGGAGTTCGATACCTCATGCTTCTCCGGCGTCTACGTGACCGGCGACGTGACCCCCGAGTATCTCGAGCGCTTGCAGCTAGAGCGCTCCGACGCCGCCAAGCTTGCGCGCCGCGAGCGCCACGCCAAGCTGAAGGTCGTACGCGGGAGTTGAATTCCGGCCGAGGACGTCGCGCCCCCTGCGCCGTGTGAGCCCCCATCATCCGACAAGATGCGCGATTTCCCGGGCACCCAGATGACAGCGGACGCAATCGATCCGCGCCGCGAGCTGCTGCTCATGCTGTTGCAGGCGGGCCTGCGTCGCGTGGACGGGCGGCGCTGCGTCCGCGAGGCGCTCGCCTCGGCACCCGAAGTGGCGCCGGTGTGGGTAGCCGCCGTCGGCAAGGCGGCAGTCACGATGGCGCTCGGCGCGCATGAGGCGCTCGGCACCGCCATCGAAAGCACGCTCGTCATCACACGCGACGGCGAAGGGCTGAGCGAGCTCACCACGCGCACCGACGCCGAGGTATACCTGAGCTCGCACCCGGTGCCCGATGCTCGCTCACTTGCTGCCGGGGAGCGGCTGCTCGCCTGGGTGGACGCGCTGCCACCCGCCGCGCATCCGCTGTTCCTCATCTCGGGCGGCTCGTCGGCGCTGGTGGAGGTGCTCGAGCCGCCCGCCACGCTCGAGGATCTCGAAGCGCTCACGCAGCGGGCACTGGCAGCCGACATCGGCATCGGCGAATTCAACGCGCGCCGCGCGGCGCTGTCGCGCATCAAGGGCGGGCGGCTTGCAGCGCGGCTGCGCGGGCGCGCGGCACGCGCGCTGTTCGTTTCGGACGTGCCGCACGATGACCCGCGGGTGATCGGCTCCGGTCTCATGGGGCCCTCCAGCAGCGGCGATGATCACGTGCAGCGCACGGTGGTGGCGAGCGTCGATCACGCAGTAGCGGCGGTCGCCGCGCGTGCCCGCGAGGCGGGCCTCACGGTACACGCGCCGCCAGGGCGCTTCGCCGACAATGCCGCACGGCTGGCGGCGCGCTTCGCACACGAGCTGCGGTTGTCGCCGGCGCAGCTGTGCGTGTGGGGCGGGGAATCGACCGTACAACTTCCCCCGCACCCGGGCCACGGCGGCCGCAACCAACACCTGGCGCTCGCCGCGGCGCGGCTGATCGCCGGCCACGCCGATCTGCTGCTGCTCGCCGCGGGCACCGACGGCTCCGACGGCGTGACCGCGGACGCCGGTGCACTGGTCGACGCTGAGACCTGCGCGCGCATCGCGCTTGCCGAGCTCGACGCCGACCGCTGCCTCGAGCAGGCGGACTCCGCGCGGGCGCTGGCTGCGAGCGGCGACCTCATTCACACGGGGCCGACCGGCACCAACGTCGGTGATCTGGTGATCGGCCTCAAGCTGTCGGGCGAGGAGGCGCAGCTTCTTGCGCAGCGTCATGACGCCCGCGGGCAACGCGTGCTGTAATTCGACCGATGCGCCTGCTGTTGATCGAAGCCGACGCGCAGCGCTGCGCGCACATCCGCGAGCGGCTCGCCTCCTGGCGCCCGCATGCGCAGCTGGTGGTGCACAGCCCGGTGACGCAGGGCACACTGGCCCGCGAGTTCCTCGCGCAGGGGTTCGATGCGGTGCTGCTCGCGGACCAGTGGGCGGGCGGCCGCGGACTCACGTGGGCGCGCGAGCTTGCCGGCCGCGCCGGATTCGCGCCCATCGTGCTCCTGTGTCAGGGGGCCGACGCCACCGTGGCGCGCGATGCCGCCGCGCTCGGTGCGTTCACGGTGAGCCCTGCGGATCTCGATTGCGAGGCGTTCGCGCACGTGCTGGCCGCCGCGGAGCGCCGCCAGGCGCACGCCCGCGCCATCTGGCGCAGCAGCCACGCGGGCCGCGAGACGCAGCGCTTCGGTGACGCGTTCATCCGCGGCTACCGCTGCATCCGCCGCCTCTCGGCCGGCGTGACCAGCGACCTGTACGTCGCCGAGAGCGAGCGCGTCGGTGCGTTGGTGGCGCTCAAGGTCGCCCGCGACCGCCAGGATGAGGAGCAGCCGGTGGACGCCTTCCGCCGCTTCCTCCAGGAGTACGAGATCGCCCAGCGCATCGACAGTGCGGCGGTGGTGCGCCTCTATGACCTGGGTGTCAGCGACGAGCATGCCTGGCTGGTCATGGAATACTTCGCGCTCGGGGACCTGAGGCGCCGCATGCGCGGCGCCGCCCTCGCTCCGCGCGAGGCGCTGCGCCTCGCGGTCGCCATCGCGCGCGCGCTCGCCACGGTGCACGCCGCCGGCGTGCTGCACCGGGATTTGAAGCCCGGGAATGTCATGCTGCGCGAGGACGGCAGCGTCGCGCTCATCGATTTCGGGCTGTCCAAGGATGCCGCACTGGCGCTCGACGTTACCGACACCGGTACCATCTTCGGCACTCCGCACTACATGAGCCCCGAACAGGGGCACGCCGAGCCGCTCGATGCCCGCAGCGATCTCTACAGCCTCGGAGTCATTCTTTTCGAGATGCTGGTCGGGGAGAAGCCCTACCGCGCCGAGAACCCGATGGCGATCGTCTACAAGCACCGCAAGGAGCCGGTGCCACGGCTGCCGGCGCAGTTCGCCGCGGTACAGCCGGTGCTCGAGCGGCTGCTGGCCAAGGTGCCGGCGGAGCGCTTTGCCGATGCCGGGCAGGCGGGCGATGCACTCGAGGAGACGCTGGCGGGCTGGCTCGCCCGCGGCGCGCAGTCGTGAGCGGCCTCGCGTCGCTGGATTCCGTGCAGACCGCGGCGTCGATCCTGCGGGCGCCGACGCCCCCGGCCTGGGTCGAGCAGGCGGTGCGCTCGTGGCCGCAGCTGCTGCTCGATCACGCCAACTGCGAGAAAAAGGCAGCCTCCACGGCCCTGGCGCTGATGTTCACCTATCCGGAGGACCGCGCGCTCACCCTGGCGCTCTCACGCGTGGCACGCGAGGAGCTGCGGCACTTCGAGCAGGTGGTGCGTGCGATGAACACGCTCGGTATAGCGTTCGCGCGGCAGCGCCCGGGGCGTTACGCGCAGCAGCTGCGCGGCGCACTGCGCAGCGCCGACCCGGGCCGCAAAGTCGACCTGCTGCTGATGAGCGCATTGATCGAGGCGCGCTCGGCAGAGCGCTTCGCGCTCGTGGGACCGCGCCTGCCTGCGCCGCTCGCGCGGCTGTACGCGGAGCTGATGAGCGCGGAGGGACGCCACTTTGCGCTCTACCTCGGCTTCGCATGCAGCGCCGCGCCGGGGGAATGGCGCGCACGGCTGACGGCGCTCGCCGAGCGGGAGGCATGGCTCGCGACGGCTCCCGACCGCACGCTGCGTTTTCACTCCGGCCCCCTGCAGCCCGAGTCGTGAGCGCGCCCGCCGTCGGAAGCGCGGCTGAGAGGCCGCCGCCCGCGGGCCGCGGCGTCAGCCTAACAGTTGCTTACAACCCGACGACGCAACCTTACGTCAGGTTAAGGTGAGCCGCGGCACCAATTTCCCCGCCAGCGGTCATTTGGCCTCGGTATCCTCACGCTTGAGAGGCGAGGCACGATGAGCGACCGACCGCACCTGCTGATCGTCGATGATGACCGTGAGATCCGTGGGCTGCTGGCGCAGTACCTGGAGAAGCACGACTTCCGTACCACCGCAGTCGCCGACGGCAAGGAGATGCGGCGCGTACTCGAGCGCTCGCACGTCGATCTGCTGGTGCTCGACCTGATGCTCCCGGGGGAGGACGGTCTGGCGTTGTGCCGCGAGCTGCGCGGCCGCTCGCAAGTGCCGATCCTCATGCTGACCGCGCGCGGTGAGGACGTCGACCGCATCGTCGGGCTCGAGCTCGGAGCGGACGACTACGTCGCCAAGCCCTTCAACCCGCGCGAGCTGCTCGGGCGCATCAGGGCGATCCTGCGCCGCTCGGCCCATGCACCGCGCGACCCGAGTCCCGAGAGCGTGCGTGGCTTCGCCTTCGGCGGCTGGCGGCTCGACACCATCACCCGCACGCTCACCGATGCCGCCGGCAAGGAGGTCGCTCTGAGCGGTGCGGAGTACCGCCTGCTCGCCGTGCTGCTGGGGTCGGCGAACCGCGTGCTGACGCGCGCCCAGCTCACCGAGCTGCTGCGCGGGCGCGATGCCGATCCCTTCGACCGCAGCATCGACGTGCGCGTCAGCCGGCTGCGCCAGATCCTCGGCGACGATGCCCGTGCCCCACAGATCATCAAGACCGTGTACGGCGAGGGATACGTCATCGGCGTCAATGTCGTAACGGACTGAGGCGCCGCGCCGCGCATGCGCCTGTCGCTGTGGCCGCAATCGCTGTTCGTCCGGCTGCTCGCTGCTTCGGTGGCGGCCGTGCTGCTCGCACAGGCGGCGGCGCTGCTGCTCATCGCTCAGGAGCGCGAGCGCTTCGTGCTGCAGAGTAGCGTGCGCGAGTGGACGCGCCGCATCGTCGAGACGACGCAGATGCTGCAGCCGTTGAGCGCCGCCGAGCGCCTCGAGACGGTCAGCGAACTGTCCGCACCCCGCGGCCACGTGCATATGCCGCACCCGCCGCCGGACGTTCGCGGTGCGGACCCACGGCCGCCGCAGCGCAGCTTCGTACGGCTGCCGCTGCTGTCGGATTTCGAGCAGGCGCTGAAGGAGCAGCTGCGCGCCGCGCTCGGGCCGGCCTACACGGTCGAAATCGGTCCGACCCCGGAGCCGCCGCCGCCGGCGATCCCGATATCGGCGCCGTTCTACGAGGCGCACGAGCTGGCGGCCCACCAGGCTGCGGCGCGCCGCTACGACGTCAGCGTGCGCTTTGCCGATGGCGACGGCGTGATCTACCGTCTGACGCGCATGCCCGGCGGGGCGCCGCTGCCGCGCAACCTGCTCATCAACCTGACCCTGCTGGTGCTGCTGCTGGTGGTCGTGCTGTACGCCGCGGCGCGCAACATCACCCGGCCGCTGTCGGACCTGGCACGCGCCGCCGACAGCGTCGGCCGCGAGCTGCGCCCGGCGCAGCTCGAAGAGCGCGGCGCGCGCGAGCTGCGCGACGCAGCACGCGCCTTCAATACCATGCAGGATCGCCTGCATCGCTATCTCGACAGCCGCACTCGTGTGCTCGCCGCCATGTCGCACGATCTGAAGACGCCGCTTACGCGGCTGCGGTTGCAGGTGGAGACCCTCGACAACCCCTCGCTCCAGGCGCGCATCGGCCGTGAGCTCGATGAGATGGAGAGCATGGTGCGCGAGGCCTTGTCGCTGTTTCGCGGTCTCGACGACGGGGAACCGGCGGCACCGCTCGATGTCAACGCGCTGCTCGCGCAGATCCGCACCGAGTTCACCGACATGGGTGCCGTGGTGACACTGAGTGGACAGGCACTGCAGCCCCTGGTCGGCAAGCCGCAGGCCCTCAAGCGCTGCCTCACCAACCTCGTCGCCAACGCCATAAAGTTCGGAGCGCGCGCGGACATCGAAGTGGAGGACGGCGCCGAGCTCATCATCCGCGTACGCGACCACGGGCCCGGGATCCCGGAAGATGAGCTCGAGCGCGTTTTCGAGCCGTTCTACCGCCTCGAGTCATCGCGCAACCGCGACAGCGGCGGCACCGGCCTCGGCTTATCGATTGCCCGGGACATCGCCCAGGCGCACGGCGGCTCGCTCAGCCTCGCCAACCTGGCCGCCGGGGGCCTCGAGGCGCTGCTGCGCCTGCCGCGGCGTCACTGACATAACTAACCGCCTGCCGCGCGCGGCCCTCGCCGCGTCGCACGCCGCCTTCACAGTCCCTCACGATTGTTCACGGCGGGCGTCCCACCCGGACCGTTAGCTTAGATGCTCGCAACGCGGGCCCGGACAGGCCCACAAGGAGACACTTCGATGAAAGCCAGCATAGTGGCGGTAGCGGCGCTCATGTGTGCGGGTGCCGTGTTTGCCGAGACGCCGCCGCCGGCGCCAGCGGCCGCCACGAGTCACATGGACAACCTCGCGACGTTGTTGGATCTCAGCGACGCGCAGAAGGCGCAGGTGCAGACCGTCCTGCAGCAAGAGCACGCGAAGATGAAAGAGAGCTTCGAGCAGGCGAAGGCCTCGGGCACCAAGCCCGACTGGCAGCAGATGAAGGCCCTGCACCAGCAGATCCAGCAGGAGACGCTGCAGAAGCTGCAGCCGGTGCTGTCGGCCACGCAGCTGAAGAAGTTCCAGATCATCCAGCAGGCCATGCACGGCCACCACCACTTCGGCCACGGCGGTCCCAGCACCTCGAGCGCGCCCCCCGCGCAGAACTGACCGGCGTTGCCCGCGCGCCGGCAGAAGCCTCCCCGGCTTCTGTCGGCGCGAGCGGCAGAGAGCAGCTAGCGCGGCAGCGCGCGCAGCTGGCAATTTCCGCGCTCCCAGTACAGGTAGCTGCCCTGCTCGTACCATGCGCCGAGCACGATCCGCTGCGCGCGCTCGCCGTCGATCTCGAGATCGTGGACCGCGGGGCGGTGGGTATGACCATGAATCATGCGGCGCACGCGCGCTGCGCGAAACGCCGCTGTCACCGCCGCGGCATTGGTGTCCATGATGTAGGGGACGGTGCGGGAGGTGTGGCGGCGGCTGCCGGCGCGCGCCTCGTCCGCGAGCAGCTCGCGATGCGCGCGCGGCAGGGCGAGGAAGCGTCGCTGCCAGGCCGGCTCGCGCACGATGCTGCGCAGCTCCTGATACGAGTGATCGTCGGTGCACAACGCGTCCCCGTGAGTGATGAGCACCCGCTCGCCGTCGAGCTGCGCGATCACCGGGTCGCTCAGCAGGCGACAGCCGCTGCGCGCGCAGAAGCCCGGTCCCAGGAGGAAGTCGCGGTTACCGTGCAGCGCGAAGCAGGCGACTCCGCCCGCGCTCAGCGCGCGCAGCGCGCGGCAGACGCGCTCGTTGGCGGGCTCGCGGTCGTCGTCGCCGACCCACGCTTCGAACAGGTCGCCGAGGATGTAGAGCGCCTCGGCGGTGGAGGCCTGCGTGCGCAGGAAGTCGAGGAACTGTTCGATCGCCTGCGGCGCGCCCGCGTGCAGGTGCACGTCCGAGACGAACAGTCGCGCCATCGGCTCACTTCGGCGACAAGATGGTGTTCTGCGGCGGCGGCGTGACCGGGGTCACCGGGGCGGCGCTCGCGGCTCCGGCGCCCGAGATGATCTCCATCTTCTGGATGATCACGGGCTTGAGCGGCGCATCGCTCTTGAACGGCCCGGTCGCGCCGGTAGGCGTCTCGCCGATGCGGTCGATGACGTCCATGCCCTGCACGACGCGGCCGAACACCGTGTAGCCCCAGCGGGTCGGAACCGGATCCAGGTCGGGGTTGTCGACCAGGTTCACGTAGAACTGCGCGTTGCCCGAATGCGGCGGGTCGGCGCGCGCCATGCCGACCGTGCCGCGCTTGTTCTGCAGCCCGTTGCCCGACTCGTTGAACACGCTCTCGTGTGTCGGCTTGAGCTGTAGGGTCGTGGCGTCGTGGCCACCGCCCTGAATGACGAAGTTCGCGATCACGCGGTGGAGCAGGGTGTTGGTGTAGAAGCCCTCGCGCACGTAACGCAGGAAGTTGGCCACGGTGAGCGGCGCACGGTCGCTGCGCAGCTCGATGACGAAGTCGCCCATATTGGTGGTCACTTTCACCTGGGTGGGCTGCTCCTCGGCGGCCGTCGCGGCGCCGGCCAGCAGTCCGCAGAGCAGCGCGCCCGCGAGCAGGGCGATCCGGGTCCGGGGCTTGAAGAGCATCGATCCTCCGTCTGGGCAAAGGGCTGCGGCGTACGCCGGCGCCGAATTCTATAGCAGCGCGGCGCAGCGCGGCGCTTTGTTGAGCTTCGCTTCTTTACCGTAACATGGTGTCATGAGCGCGAGGGCCACTTCACCCGGCGGGCTGCGGGTCACACGCTTCGCCCCGAGCCCGACCGGCGAGCTGCATCTGGGAAACGCGCGCACTGCGCTGTTCAGTCAGCTGCTGGCCCGGCACGCTGGCGGGCGCTTCCTGCTGCGTATCGAGGACACCGACAGCGAGCGCAGCCTCGAGGCGCACATCGCGGCGCTCATGGCGGACCTGCACTGGCTCGGCATCGACTGGGACGCCGGCCCCGATCGCGAGGACGAGCGCGGCCCCTACCGCCAGTCGCAGCGCGGCGCGCTGTACGCGCATTACTATGCCGAGCTCGCAGCCAGGGGCGCCGTGTACCCGTGCTTCTGTACGCCGCTGGAGCTCGAGCTGTCACGCCGTGCCCAGCTGGCCGCTGGCAGGCCGCCGCGCTATGCCGGCACCTGCCGCAACCTGAGCGCCGATGAGCGCGCCCGGCGCGCCGGCGCGGGCGCTGCCGCGACGCTGCGCTTTCGCGTACCGGCGGGCGAGCGCGTCACCTTCGTCGACTTCGTGCACGGCCTGCAGAGCTTTGCCACGGACGACATCGGTGACTTCGTCGTGCGGCGCGCCGACGGCTCGGCGGCGTTTTTCTTCTCGAATGCGGTGGACGATGCGCGCATGGGCGTGACGCTCACGCTGCGCGGTGAGGACCACCTCGCCAATACACCGCGCCAGTTGCTGATCCTCGCTGCGCTCGCCTTGCCAGCCCCGGCGTACGGGCATGTGGCGCTCGTCGTCGGCGCCGACGGCGCGCCGCTCTCCAAGCGTCACGGCGCGATGAGCGTGCGTGAGTACCGCGAGCGGGGCTATCTGCCGGCGGCCCTGATCAATCACTTGTTTCGCCTCGGGCACTCGACGCCACTCCATGGGCTGCTCAGCCTCGCGGAGATGGCACAGGCATTCGACCCGACGCACCTCGGGCGCGCCCCGGCCCGCTTCGACGAGGCGCAGCTCAACGTCTGGCAGAAGGACGCCGCGCATCATCTGTCCGCGGCGGCGGCACGCGCCTGGCTCGCGCCGCTGCTGCCGCCCGGGCTGGAGGAGCGCGCCGCGGGCGACTTCGTCAGTGCGGTCCTGCCGAATCTGGTACTGCCCGAGGATGCGCGTCCCTGGGTCGATATTGTGTTCGGCGGACCACCGCCGCTCGAGCCCGCCGCCGAGGAAGTGGTGCGCCAGGCGGGCAGCGCCTACTTCTCCGCTGCGGCCGCGGCCGCCGCCCGGGACGGCAACGACCTGCCCGCGATCGCCGGTGCGGTGCGCGCCGCCACCGGCCGGCGGGGCGCCGAGCTCTACATGCCGCTGCGCGTGGCGCTTACCGGGCGCGTGCACGGCCCCGAGCTCGCACCACTGCTCAAGGCGATGCCGGCCGGCACGGCGCGCGAGCGGTTGGCGCGCTTCGCATGATCCGCATCCACAATTCCCTCAGCGGCACGAAGCAGGAGCTGCGACCGATCACGCCGGGGGAGCTGCGCATGTATGTGTGCGGCCTCACCGTGTACGACTACGTGCACATCGGCCACGCGCGCATGCTGCTGGTGTTCGACATGGTGACCCGCTACCTGCGCCACCGCGGCTATCGCCTCACCTACGTGCGCAACATCACCGACATCGACGACAAGATCATCCGCCGCGCCGCGGAGAGCGGTGAGCCGATCGGCGCGCTCACCGAGCGCTTCATCGCCGCGATGAACGAGGATTGCGCGCGCCTCGGCGTCGCCCGCCCCGATCACGAGCCGCGCGCGACGCAGTACGTGCCGCAGATCATCGCCATGGTGAGGCAGCTGCTCGAGGGCGGCTACGCCTACGTCGCCACGAGCGGGGACGTCATGTATTCGGTGGAGCGCTTCCCCGCCTATGGGCGGCTCTCCGGCAAGCGCCTCGCGGATCTGCGTGCCGGGGCGCGGGTGGAGGTGGACGAGGCCAAGCGCGACCCCCTCGACTTCGTGTTATGGAAGCACGCCAAGCCCGGGGAGCCGGCCTGGGAGTCGCCGTGGGGCCGCGGCAGGCCCGGCTGGCACATCGAATGCTCGGCCATGTCGACGGCGTTGCTCGGCACGCATTTCGACCTGCACGGCGGTGGCCTCGACCTCAAGTTTCCGCATCACGAGAACGAGATCGCGCAGTCCTGCGCCGCGAGCGGCGATACCTTCGTCAACCTGTGGATGCACAACGGCTTCGTCAATGTCGACGACGAGAAGATGTCGAAGTCGCTGGGTAACTTTTTCACCCTGCGCGAGGTGTTGCCGCTACTGCGTCATCCGGAGGTGCTGCGCTTCTTCGTGCTCTCGAGTCACTACCGCGGCCCGATCAACTATGCCCCCGAGCAGCTCGAGCAGGCGGATGCCGGGCTCGGGCGGCTGTACACGGCACTGCGTGACCTGCCGCCCGTGGCGCCCGTGGCAGGGGCGCACACGGCGCGCTTCCTCAAGAGCATGGACGATGATTTCAACACGCCCGAGGCGCTTGCCGTGTTGCAGACTCTCGCACGCGAAGTGAATACCGCGCGCGATGCCGGTGATGCGCAACGCGCAGCGGCGCTGGCGGCGGAGCTCACGGCGCTCGGCGGCGTGCTGGGGCTGCTCGCCGTGCCACCGGCGGAGTGGTTCCGGCTCGTCAAGCCGGTGGCACTTGCGGGCGGCGGCGGTGGCGACGCCATCGGCGCGGTGCTGACCGATGCCGAGATCGAGGCACGCATCGCAGCGCGTGCGGCGGCGCGACGCGCCAGGGACTGGACGGAATCCGACCGCATCCGCGACGAGCTCGCCTCACGCGGAGTGATTCTCGAAGACAAGCCGGGCGGGGCGACGACCTGGCGGCGCGCCTGATCACTCCCTGCGCTCGACGCTGGCCGAGTCAGCGCCGCGTTGCGGACGGGAGAACGGCGGGCCTCGCCGGCGGCCGGCAGCCCGGTGGTCATTTGATTGTCTTGCTGCCAATGCCGGACGGGGCGCTTTCGACGTTACTTCGCGTGTACGCGCTGACGGTGAAGTACCAGGTCCCCGGATACAGATCCCTGACGACATAGGTGGTCTGCGCGGGATTCTTGAGCACCACCACGGTGTACAGCTCCTGCGGGGATGTTCCATAACGGACCTTGTAGCCCGCCAGGTCCTTCAGCACGTTACCCCTGGTGTCGGTCTTGATCGGTGTCCACGTCAGCGTGGCGGTGCCGCTGAAGCCCTGATCGGGATTGGTTTTCACGCACGCGGCGCTCGCCACAATGACGGCGACACTCGCGACGGCGACGCGCGCGTAACGGCAGGTGTCTCGATCCCGCGAGCTCATGCGCTGGCCACACCCGATTGCTCCCTGGGCGGCGGTTTAGTACCACTTTTCGCCAACGACTGCGAGGCCGACTGCAGAACAACGCTCTGCAGACGGGTGGGACCGGGAGCGAGCGTCCGCCACACCGGGAAGTCGCCTCGGGCCATTGCCGGGTAAGCGATCGGGACGGTTAAATAGCTCCAGGGCAAGGGGGTACAACGATGAAGCGCTGCGACGTTCTCCTGTCGGCGGCTCTGTTGATGGTGTCATCCGCCGGATACTGGATTGCGGACGTCGGCGCGCAATCGGCCGCGGGCGATGCGGCCGCGCAGATCCTGTC
>Ga0335080_10002766_pt1 | contig 17610 bp, 15 predicted proteins | sample Lox_Sample_34_FD_206720 | JGI IMG/M metagenome (GOLD analysis project Ga0335080, IMG submission 206720) | Soil microbial communities from Loxahatchee National Wildlife Refuge, Florida, United States - Lox_Sample_3.4 | ecosystem: Environmental > Terrestrial > Soil > Wetlands | place: USA...
GCGTGATCGTCACGGACTCGGGCGGCGTTCAGAAAGAGGCCTACTGGCACCGGGTGCCGTGCGTGACGCTCCGGCCGAACACGGAGTGGATCGACACCGTCATCGCCGGGGCCAACGTCCTCGCCGACGACGATCCGGAGAAGATCGTCGCAGCCGTCCGGGACGCGAGGTTCCCGGCGACCGCCCCTTCCCTCTACGGCGACGGGCACGCGAGCGGTCGCATCGCAGCCGCTCTGTACGCTAGTTCGCCGTGAGGCGGACCTGGGACCTTGCCGTCGTCGGCGCAGGCTACGTCGGCCTGCCGCTGGCCCAGACCTTCGCCGAGGCAGGGCAGAAAGTGCTGCTCGTCGAGGTCGTGCCCGAGCTCGTCGAGTCGATCAACGCGGGGCGCAGCCACATCGAGGACGTCCCCTCCGCGCAGCTAGAGCCGCTCATCTCGACCGGCCGGATCGCGGCCACGCTCGACTACGAGCAGCTGAAGCACACCGACGCGATCCTGATCGCCCTCCCGACCCCGCTCACGCCTCAGCGCGAGCCCGACCTCGGCTATGTGACCGCCGCAACGCACTCGATCGGCGCGGTGCTCCAGCCCGGCCAGCTGGTCGTCCTCGAGTCGACGACGTACCCGGGCACGACACGTGAGGTGGTGAAGCCGATCCTCGAGGAGTCGAGCGGCCTCGAGGCCGGGAAGGACTTCCATCTCGCGATGTCGCCCGAGCGCGTGGACCCGGGTCGCACCGACTGGACGACCAAGACCACGCCGAAGGTGGTCGGCGGGCTCACCCCGGCGTGCACCGCCGCAGCCGCCGCGCTCTACCGGAAGGCGATCGACACCGTCCTGGAGCTTTCGGCGCCGGAGTCGGCCGAGCTGACGAAGCTGCTGGAGAACATCTACCGCTCGGTGAACATCGCGCTCGTGAACGAGCTCGCCCAGCTCTGCGACCGCATGGGAATCGACGTCTGGGAGGTGGTCGAGGCCGCCGCGACCAAACCGTTCGGCTTCCAGTCGTTCCAGCCGGGCCCCGGCCTCGGCGGACACTGCATTCCCCTGGATCCCTACTACCTCTCCTGGAAAGCGCGGGAGTACGACTTCTCGGCACGCTTCATCGAGCTCGCGGGCGAGGTGAACAACAACATGCCGTACTTCTGCCGGTCGGTGATCTCGCAGGCGCTGAACCACGGCGCCCAGCGCTCGGTTTCGGGCTCGAGGATCCTGATCGTCGGCGTCGCCTACAAGGCCGACATCGGCGACGTGCGCGAGACGCCCGCCGAGAAGCTCGTACAGCTCCTCCGCACCGCGGGGGCCGACGTCTCCTACCACGACCCGCACGTACCGGAGTTCGGCGGGATGCGCTCGGCGGAGCTCGACCCCGAGGCCTACGACTGCGTGGCGATCGTCACGGCGCACTCGGCGATCGACTACCCGGAGCTGGTGCGGCGCGCCAAGGTGGTCGTCGACTTTCGCAACGCCACCCGTGGGCACGAGGTCGAGGGCAAGGTGTGGAAGCTCTAGGCGGCGACCCGGTTCGAGTTGCCCAGATCGGGCTCGGCGCCTGGGGCCAGAACCTCGTACGCAACCTCGACGTCCTCGGCGACCTGGTCTGGATCTGCGACGCCGACGGCGCCCGACGCGATCAGTTCGCCCGACGCTTTCCGAGCGCGCTCGCGACTGGCGCCTACGACGAGCTGCTCGCCGACCCCCGGCTCGAAGCCATCGTGATCGCCACGCCCGTTCCGACGCACTACACGCTCGCCAAGCAGGCGCTCGAGGCCGGCAAGCACGTCTTCGTCGAGAAGCCGCCGGCGATGCGCGCCGACGAGATGGAAGAGCTCGTCGAGCTTGCCGAGGCCGGCGGACGCGTCCTCATGCCCGGACATCTGCTCCTCTACCACCCGGGCGTGCGCAAGCTCAAGGAGCTCGTCGAGTCGGGCTCGCTCGGGGATGTGCTCTGCATCTACGGCAACCGTCAGAACCTCGGAACGATTCGAAAGGACGAAAACGCGCTGTGGTCGCTCGGCGTCCACGACCTGTCGGTGATCCTCCATCTCGTCGACGAGGAGCCGTCGGAGGCCTGGGCACGCGGGAACGCGTTCCTCAACCCCGGTGTGGAGGACGTCGTGTTCTGCTTCCTGCGCTTTCCGAGCGGCAAGATCGCGCACCTCCACCTCTCCTGGCTCGATCCCCACAAGATGCGCAAGCTGACTGTGGTCGGCCGGGACAAGATGGCCGTGTTCGACGACATGGAGCTCGAGCGCAAGGTGACGATCTACGAGAAGTGGCCCGAGCAGGCGGCTCAAACCTTTGGCGAATGGCAGACGAGGACCGGTGACATCCTGAGCCCGAAGATCGCCACCGACGAGCCGCTGCGCCTCGAGCTCTCACACTTCCTCCGCCTCGTTCGCGAGGGCGGGTCCGGTGCCGAGGCGCGAGACGGGCTCGCGGTCGTACGCGTCCTCGAGCAGCTGCAGACCTCGCTCGCCTCGGACCGCCCATGAGCGCGGAGGTGCACGCGACGGCGATCGTCTATCCCGGCACGGTGCTCGGCGAAGGCGTGAGGGTGCTGGAGAACGCGGTGGTCGGCAAGCAGCCGTCCCTGTCGGCGCGCTCGACGGCGAAACGCGAGCCTCTCCCGCCGACTGCGATCGGGGACGGCACGATCGTCTCGACCGGCGCAGTGGTCTTCGCCGGGTCGACCGTCGGAGCGCGCGTCGTGCTCGGGGATTCGTCGTGCGTGCGCGAACGGGTGACGATCGGCGACGACGTCGTCCTCGGACGTGGCTCGCTGATCGAGAACGACACCACGGTCGGCGCGATGACGAAGATCCAGGCGGAGGCATACATCACTGCCTACTCGACCCTCGAGGAGCACGTCTTCATCGCCCCCTGCGTCGTCACCTCGAACGACAACTTCATGGGTCGCACCGACCGCCGCCGGGACCTGATCAAGGGGCCGACGATCAGGCGCGGAGCCCGCGTCGGAGCCGGCGCGGTCCTCTGCCCGGCCGTCGAGATCGGCGAGGAGGCGTTCGTCGGCGCCGGCGCGATCGTGACGAAGGACGTGCCGGCGAAGACGCTCGTCGTCGGCAACCCGGCCCGGCCGCTGCGAGCGGTGCCCGACGAGGAGCTACTCGAGGGCTAGGCTAGATCGCCTCGAGCAGCCGGTGGCTCTCGAGCCACTGCGCCGCCGCGAGCACCGCGGAGTACGAGAGGCCCGACCGCTCGGCGATCTCGATCAGGTCGTTCGCGCCGTCCCCACTGCTCTTCCCAGTAGGACGTCCGGTAGGGGACGAGATCCGCATCCTCACTGTGCGTGAAGACGTGCGCCCGCAGCTCGTCGAGACCGACGACGCGATCCACGGGAGTGCTGTAGCCGAGCACCTGGAGCGTCGATTCGCCGAAATCGAGGATCCGCTCGCCGCCGGGCGCGTCGATCCAGGCGCCCCGGATAGTCCACTCCCGCGGCACCGTCCAGTCGAAGACCTCGACCCCGGACGGCGTCTCGATCACGTCGAGCGGGAGGTCGCGGCCGAGCACATCGAGCGTTCTCCGGACTCCGTCGCCACTGAGGCTGCGAGGCAGCGGGAAGAGCTCGCGCATGAGCTCGACCATCTCGTCTCCGACGGTAGACCCGTCCGGCACCGTATCCCAGTCGATCGGCATCCGAGCTGGGCCGCTCAGCCGGGCTTGACTGCGAGCGAGAGCTGATAGCGCTCCGGAGCGCGGGCGGGCGAGCCTACCTTGACCTCGATGAAGTACCGGCCGGTGGCCGGCGCCGTGTAGCCGAGGCGCTGCTGACCCGCGACGTCGGTCGAGCGGCCGGCGAGCTGGGAGAGGAGCGTCCGCACCGCTCCGGTCACGTCGGTCGTGCCCGGCTTCCAGAGGAGCACGGTGATCCCGGGAGCGCTCGCACGGCCGAGGCGCACGAAGAGCTCGCTCCCCTGGTCGAGGTGGATCGAGTAGACATCGATCGGGTCGTCCCAGTAGTCGAGAGTGGCGAAGATCGTCCGCGGCAGCGAGGGCAGCCGATCGGCCGAGGCGCCGATCGTGTCCGCGTCGTCGTTCGGCTCGAGCTCGTCGCGCACCGGCAGGTTGTGCTCGTCGCCGAGCAGCTTGAGAGCGGCGTCGACGTCGAGCGTCCCCCAGCCTGTGAGCGAGTCCCGGCCGGCCGGGCAGATCGCGCAGCCGGTGGACGGGTTTGCGTCGGTGGCGGAACGCTCCAGGAGCCATTCGACCTGCGAAGCGGCCAGGGTCGGGTCGACGCCGAGCACGAGCGCCGCCGCAGCCGACACCTGCGGCGCTGCGAACGATGTTCCGATTCCGTCCTTGAACTCGGACGGCCCGCAGTTCGAGAATGGGCTTCCGGCACAGCCGGGCTTGGAGTCGTTGACCAGGTCCCGTGGAATGGTCGACAAGATCGGCCCGCCCGGCGCGGCGATGTCGACGAACTGCCTGTCACGGTTCGAGTAGTCGGGAACCGCGCCGCCCTGGCGAACCGCCGCCACGCCGAGGACATGCGGCAGTGCCGCCGGGTAGTCCGCGTAGTCCCACGGCGTGCGTGGCGCCTGCGGTCCGTTGCCGGCTGCTGCAACGACGAGCACGTCCTTCGACCAGGCGTATTCAACGGCGGCTTCCTCGGGCGGCGAGAACGAGTCGAGCTGGAGGTCGTTGGGGTCGCGGATGCCGCCGATGCTGAGATTGATCACCCGGGCACCGTGGTTGACAGCCCAGGTGATGGCGTGGATCTCGCCCAGCGTCGAGACGTTGCAGTCCGACTGAACGACCTTCGCGACCAGCAGCTGCGCGTTGAAGGCCAGCCCCGCGATCCCGAACCCGTTCTCCGGGTTGGCGGCAATCTCGCCGGCGACGAAGGTGCCATGGCCGCAGGAGTCGGTGCGCCAGCTACCGCCGACGAACGAGACGCCCGCGGCGATGCGGCCGGCGAACTCCGGATGGCCGGCGTCGATCCCGGAGTCGATCACCGCCACCTTGACCGGTGCGAGATTCGGCATCGTCGCCCAGTACGTCCAGGCGTCGTCCTGGGTCAGATACCACTGCTGCGACGCGTCGGGCTCGGTGTTGTCGAACTGGAGCGACCGCCGTGTTCGATCGACGTCGACGACGTAGGCGGCCCCGTCGACGCGGGGGCGGGCGCCGTGGACGAGCAGCGCCCGGCCGGGGACGAGCGTCGTCGCGCTCGGGAGCTCGGCCCTCAGCTCGGCCATACCTCCCGGGCGCGCACCGACTGCCCAGTTCGCACCGAACGCAGAGGCCGGGCCGCAGAGGGTGGCGGCGAGAAGGCAGAGAAGAGTCTTGGTCACGACTGGACGGAGATCACGGACGACGCGCCCGGCGCGGGTCCGCGGCCGGGCGTGCACCTCACACGGTACGCGCCCGGGGCAAACGGCGGTCGGAAGTCAAACGATCCGTCCGCTCCCACCGTCGCCGTCGCGACGGTGATCCAACCTGCTCCGTCCTTTCGATCCAGGTAGACCGGGGCTCCCGCATCCTGCGCCCCGACCGTGCCGGTGATGCCGTCGGCGCCGACCCTGGCGCTCACCACGGGCTCGGCTCCGCTCACCTCGACCTCGATCAGGGCGGCCCTGGCCGGGCCGCTCGCCAGCCGGTACCACGTCGTCGTCTGCGGCGTGACCTGCACCGTGAACGCGCCCGTCGGGCCTGCCTTCACTCTGCCGGCCACCATCCAGCTGTGGCCGGAGGTCCGAGACTCGACCGAAACGTCCTTCACCCCGCGGGCGGTGCCGGTCAGTATCAGCGGCCGGCCTGCGGTGACCGTCCCGGCGGGCGGCGTCAGGGAGAGCAACCCGAACTCGAACCAGCTCGAGCGAAGCCCGAGATCGCTCTCGACCGTGGCCCCGGACAGGGTCAGGCTGGCGCCGGCGCCGACCGCGGTCGCGGAGCTGACATGCCCTGGAGCGCCGTCGGCGGGCTCGAGGTCGAGCAGCGGCCCGCCGAGGCCGAGCGCCTTGCCCGCGGTCTCGGCGCTCACGAGCACCGGCCCCCAGTCGTGGTAAGGCGAGAGCGTGTCGTAGGGGTCGGGCACCGAGACGAGGTACGGAATGGGCAAGCCGTTCGAGCCGACTGCCGTGACGGTCTCGCCGCCGGTGCTTGCCGAGTAGTACGTGGTCGCGACCTTCCCGTCGTAGAGGACGATCTTGCCCCTGGTCGCGCTGACGGCGGCCAGGACCGACGGCGACTCGGAGTCGATGCCTCCGTACACCTGGCTGCGGGTGTCCGAGTAGAGATCGAAGGGGCTCGCGGTGACGACCGTCTCGATCTGCGCGAGGGCAAACGAGCGGGCGGCGACCGCCTGGGCCTCGAGGGCGGCGGCCGGCCACGTGTAGGGCATCTCGGCTCCGACAACTCCGTCGAGGTACGACTCCAGATCGACGTCGTTCACGACCTGGAGCGTCCTTCCGTTCGAGTCGACGGTGAAGTCGCCGTGGTACGGCTTGGTGCCCAGCTGGAGCGGCGAGGTGGGCGACGCCACGGTCAGCGGCGAGACGAACCTGTGCCCGCGGATCACCAGCGAGGGCCCGATCACGAGCTCGCCGGCCGGAAGCACGAGCTTCGTCCCCGCCCCGTCGACGAGGTGCCAGCGCGTGGCCGCGCCGAGCGAAACCTTTCGCTTCTTGTCGGCGAGCAGGACGCGAACCATCTGCGGCGGGTCGTCGCCGATCGTCGTCCCGGTGTAGTAGTGGAGCAGGATCTGCTGGTAGCTCCAGCCGTGAAGGGCGTAGCCGTAGGCACCCCATTGACCCATCCCGACGCCGTGGCCCCACCCGTGGCCGGTGATCACGAGCGTGGCCGAGGGCGCGCTCGCGGTCTGCTCTGACGGGGCCGCTGACGCCGTTCCTCCGAGCCCGAGCGCGATCAGGACCACGGCTACGAGCGCACAGCGGACCATCGGGCAACCGTAGCAACGGCCCCCGGGCCCCACTTCCCCCGAAAGCGGGAGCCGAGCGACACGCACGAGGGATTCCTTTCGGCCGCGAGCCGCCGCTCCCTCCCACTTGTATTGCAAGTTACAAGCGCGGCAAGTTCGCTACTTGCAACACACGCGCGGTTCAGGCGCCGAGCCGCGCGCCGTACTGCTGCCGGTAGTAGGCGAGGTACTCGCCCGACTTGATCGGCCCCCACCAGTCCCGGTTATCGCGGTACCAGTCGACCGTCTCCGCGAGCCCGCCGTCGTCGAACGAATGCACCGGCGTCCAGCCGAGCGCCCTGACCCTGGACGAGTCGACCGAATAGCGGCGGTCGTGACCCGGACGGTCCTCGACGTGGCGGACGAGGTCGGGCGAGGCGCCCGTCAGGTCCAGGATCCGCCTGACGACCTCCATGTTCTCCCGTTCCTGGCCACCGACGTTGTAGACCTCGCCCGCCGACCCGTCGCGAAGCACGAGCTCGATCGCCGAGCAGTAATCCTCGGCATGGAGCCACTCCCGGCGCTGCCTGCCGTCGCCGTAGACGGGCAGAGGCAGCCCCTCGAACGCGTTCGTGACGAACAACGGCAGGAACTTCTCGGGGTACTGCCGGGGCCCGTAGTTGTTGGCGCCCCGGGTGATGCACGCATCGACGCCGTAGGTACGAAGATAGGCCAGCACCTGCAGGTCACCGCCGGTCTTCGACGCGGAGTACGGGCTCGAAGGCCGGAGAGGCGCATCCTCGGTGCACGGCGATGCGTCGAGAGGGATGTCTCCGTACACCTCGTCGGTCGAGACCTGGACGAGACGGATCCCGGCGTGGCGGGCCTGCTCGAGCAGCACCTGCGTCCCGAGGACGTCGGTGAGGATGAACTCGGCCGGCCCGATGATCGAGCGGTCGACGTGCGACTCGGCTGCGAAGTTGACGATCGCGTCGCAGCCCTTCGCGGCGGCCGCAACGGCCTCCGGGTCGACGATGTCTCCCTGGTGGAACTCGTGCTCGACGCCGGCGAGATTCGCCGGATTGCCCGCGTAGGTCAGCTTGTCGAGAACGACCACCTCGTCGCCGGCCGCGGCGAGGCGGCGCACGAAGTGGGAGCCGATGAAGCCGGCCCCTCCGGTCACGAGCACGCGCATCGATGAAACTTAGATCAGCCGTCCCGGACGGCGCGAACAGAGGGGAGGGCTGCAAGCGCGAGCGAGGAGACGAGGAACCAGCTGCCTGCGACGGCGAGCGTCTTGGTCGTGCCGGCGCTCAGAGAAGGCGCGCCAGGCACTCACGGAGCCCGTCCCGCCAGTGCGGCAGCTCGGGTGCTCCCCTCTCGGAGCGGAGCACCGAGTATGCCGGCCTCGGGGCCCGCGCCCCGAACTCCGCGGTCGAGATGGGCCGGACCCCGCAGTCGAGCCCGGCCTCCGCGAAGATCGCCGCCGCGAACTCGGCCCACGAGCAGTCGCCCGCCGCAGCCACGTGGTAGAGGCCGAACGGGAGCTCGACCACGTCGGCGGTCGCGGCCGCCAGGTGGCCGACGTAGGTGGGACACCCGCGCTGGTCGTCGACCACGCCGACCTCGGGAAGCTCGGCGCCCAGCCGGAGCATCGTGCGGACGAAGTTGCTGCTCGTGGGGCCGAAGAGCCAGGACGAGCGCACGATCCATGCCCGCCCGCCCACTGCGGCCTCGCCGTGGAGCTTCGTCCGCCCGTACGCCCCGAGCGGATTCGGAGCGTCGGATTCGACGTACGGGTCGCGCTTGGCGCCGTCGAAGACGTAGTCCGACGAGAAGTAGACGACCGGAACGCCGAGCGCGGCAGCGTGCCGGGCACCGCCGACGTTCACCGCTGCAGCCCCCTGCGGGTCGTCCTCGGCGCCGTCGACGTCGGTCCAAGCTGCAGCGTGGAGAACGAGCTCGACACCGGTTCCGAGGTGCTCGGGCAACGGAAAGCGCACATCCCACGCGTCCCGGTCGAGCGCCCGGGCCTGGGGGAAGCCCTCCGCAAGCGCGGCTCCGAGCTGGCCGCCCGCGCCGCTGATCAGGACGCCGCGACCCTGTCCCGCTCGGAGAGAAGAGGCGATCGTGTGCTCCAGAGTTCGACGACGCGGGGGTCGTTCCAGGGGATCCCGCGCTCGTCGGGATCGTCCGGGTCGTACTCCTCGGTCACGAGGTAGCAGAACAGGCAATCGGTGAGCGCCTCGTAGCCGTGGGCGTGGATGCCCGGGACGTAGATCGCCTCGGGGTTGTCGTCGCCGATGTCCTTCGTGAAGGTCTCCCCGGTTGCGCGGTCGAGCACCACCACCCGCACCATTCCGCGGAGACACACGAAGAGGTCGTCCTGGCCCCGCTCGTGGAAGTGCAGACCCCGGATCACCCCCTGGCGCGACCACGCCAGATTCGCCTGCCGGACCGGCTTGGGCAGGCGGCTCTCCCGCGCGAGCTCCGAGAACCACCCGCGCTCGTCCTCGTGCCGGGCGAGCGGAAAGACCTCGACGTTCACCGTTCGACCTTGTTGACGCCCGTTTGCTCGATCAACCGGCCGACGTCCGCGAGGTCGCCCCAGTGCTTGCCCCCGTCGTGCCACCAGCCCTCGACGCGCCGGACGTTCAGCTCGCCTCGCCGGGCGTAGACACGGTTCACGTCGGTGATCTCGAGCTCGCCGCGCCCGGACGGCTCGAGCGAGTCGATGATCTCGAACACGTCGGGCGGGTAGCAGTAGAGCCCGACGACCGCGTCCCGCGACGGCGGCTCGGGATACCGCAGGTCGACCACGCCGGCCTTCTCGACAATGTCGGCGACCACGCCGGCGTCGTCGTAGGCGACGACGCCGAAGCTCACGGGATCGTCGACCTCGGAGACGAAGACGAGCGCACCGTCGCTCCACGAGCCGATCGCGTCTGCCTGGGCGTTCTCGAAGATATTGTCGCCCAGGCACACCACGAGCTTCTCGCCCCTCGCGAAGTCCCGGGCCATTCCGACGACCTGCGCGATCCCACCCGGCTCGACCTGGACCTTGTAGGTGAGATCGAGATCGAAGAGGAGCTCGTCGGTCGAGCGGCTGCGAACCCGGCCGTCTCCGAGCAAATCGATGAAGTCTCCGGCATGACGCGAGCCCGTGACGAGCAGGATGTCGCGGACGCCGACTCGCTGGAGCAGCTGGAGCGGGTAGTAGACCATCGGCCACGCGCCCACGGGCAGCAGGTGCTTGTTCGTGACCCGGGTCAGCTCCTCGAGTCTCGTGGCCGACCCGCCCGCGCAGATGAGACCTTTCATCGACCGGCGCGATGCTACAGCGGGGCGACTACGGCACCGTCACCTCGACCGGGGATCGCACGCGCGAGTCGAGCGGCGAGGGCATCACCCGCACGAGGCGCGCGAACGGCATCGGCAGCCACCAGTTCCAGCGGCCGAGGATCGCCATCATGCTCGGCACGAGGATGCAGCGGACGATCGTCGCGTCCACGAAGATGGCGACGGCGAGTCCGAGCCCGAACTCCTGCAGCCCGACGATGCTCCCGGCGATGAAGCCCGAGAACGCGGCGCACATGATGATCGCGGCCGCCGTGATGATCCGGCCGGTGCGTTCGAGCCCGTACGCGACCGCGGTGTCGTTGTCGGCGCCGTCGTCCCAGGCCTCGCGCATGCGCGTCACGAGGAACACCTCATAGTCCATCGAGAGCCCGAACAGCATCGCGAACAGGAAGATCGGGATCCAGCCCTCCACCTGCGCGAACTGGTAGAGGCCGAACAGGCTCTGGCCGACGCCGAAGCGGAAGAACACGACGAGCATCCCGTAGGCGGCTGCGACCGAGAGCAGGTTCAGGAGCACCGCCTTGAGCGGCAGCAGGACCGAGCGGAAGGCCCGCATGAGCAGGAAGTAGGTGAGCACGAGCACGGCCAGGATCAGCCACACGAAGTAGGTGTAGGCCCGGTGCAGGAAGTCGACGCCCTGCGCGGGTCCCCCGCCGACGAGGACGCGCGAGGACGCCGGGAAGCCGGCAGCGGGGATGATCGAGCTGCGCAGCCTCCTGACGAACGACTGGGCCTGCGGGAAGCCGTAGTCGTGACGACCGGCGACGAGCACGATCCGGAAGGTGCGCGTCGAGTCGACGAAGGTGCTTCCGGTCCCCGCATACACCTTCGCCACCTCCGGGTCGCGGCCGAGCGCGGCCACGAGCCGGGCCACGGCCGCCTGGTTCGAAGCCGCCAGGACGGTGCCGCGCGGAGCCTGGATCAGGATCTGGGAGGGAGCGACCGCGCCGGGTCCGACCGCCTGGCGCAGCAGGTCGAAGCCCCGTACCGACTGCGAGCTGCGCGGGATGCCGAACGTCGATCCCGGCGTGAGCTGGATCCAGAAAGCGGGGATTGCCATCGCTATCAACACCGACGCCCCCGCGACGAGAAAGAGGACGGGGCGCTTCATGATCCTGCCGGCGAGCCGCGCCCAGAAGCCGTCGTCGGGATCGGCGGGCTTTCCGCGCAGGACGGGGTGCCGGACGATCCCGCGCCGGCCGTAGAGGCTCAGGAGCACCGGCTGCAGCGTGACCGCGGCGAGGATCGAGACGACGGGGATCAGAAAGCCGGCCACGCCGAGCATCCGGATGAACGGGAGCGGCATCGCGACGAGGAGCGCGAGCCCGAGGGCAACCGCGATCCCCGAGAAGACCACCGCCCGGCCGGCCGTCTCCATCGTGCGAACGATCGCGGCCTCGACCTCCCGGCCGGCGGCCAGCTCCTCCCGGAACCGGTAGACGATGAGCAGCGAGTAGTCGACCGCGATTCCGAGCCCGATCAGCTGGACCAGATTGGTGGCGTAGGTCGGCGTCGCCCAGACGCTCGCGACCCCGTAGACGATCCCGAGCGTCCCCGTGATCGTGCAGGCGGCGAAGACGAGCGGGATCGTCACCGCCCAGGACAGGCCGAAGACCCCGAGCAGCACGAGCAGCGCGATCGGGACGGCGATCATCAGCTCGCCGTGCTTGAGATCACGGTTGAACACCGGGTCGAGGTCGTGCTGGATAGCCGCCGCCCCGGTCACGTAGACCGCCTGCACGCCCGCGGGAGTGCCGAGCGCGGCACGCACTCTGCCCGTGTACCCCTTCGCCTGCGCCAGGTTCAGCGCCGACTGGACGTCCCCGTAGACGACTGTCGCTCCAGCCGGAGTCCTGGCGAGGTTGAACTGCCCGGTCGAGCCGTGCGGCAGGACTGCGGTCGCCCGGGCAACGGCCCGTGCGATACCCAAGCGCAGCGCCGCCGCGGGAACCGTGCTGCCCGCGCCGGGGGCGAGCTCGAACACGACCGTGAACGACCCGTCCGACCGCTCGCCGAAGTGCGCCTGAAGAGTGTTCCGGACCTGCTCGGCGGCCGTGCCCGGCACCGAGAACGTGTTCGAGAGGATCGCCGAGAGCTTCGAGCTGGCGAAGCCGCCGGCGAGGAGCACCAGGATCCACACGGCGAGAACGATCCGGCGGTGCCGGACTACGAAGCGCGTCCACGCGGCCACGGCCACAACGCTACCCAGCGGATACCGTTACGGGCGATGCCCTCGCGACGCGACAAGCTGACCCCGCACGGTCTTCAGGCCGAGATCGAGGAGCTTTTCTCCGAGCTCTGGCAGGTGCCACGCTTCGCCGGTCTACGACGAGGGTTCAGACCGAACGTCGACAGCTACCGAACCGATGATCCTCCGGAGCTGACCGTGGTGGTCGAGGTTCCGGGCATCGACCCGAAGAGCCTGACGATCGTCGTGAACGAGCACACGCTCGTCGTGGCGGGAGAGCGGGCCCGCGACCGTTCCGACGGGCGCGTCTACCAGCAGATGGAGATCGAGTACGGCCCCTTCCAGCGGCAGGTCCGGCTCGCCGAGGACGTCGACCCCGAGCGCGCCTCGGCCCGGTACGAGCACGGGATCGTCACCATCTCGCTGCCCGTCGCGAGCGCGCCGACACCTGCGGTGCGCTACGCGATCGTCGTGGAGCGCCCCTGATGTCGGATGTCGAGTTCGAGCTCCCCGAGGAGTTCGAGGCCGATGTCGCGCTGCCGGCGACGCTGCCGGTCCTGGCACTCAAGGACACGGTCGTCTTCCCCCAGTCGGTGATGCCGCTCGCGATCGGGCAGGAGCGCTCGATCCGGCTGATCGACCACGTCGTCGCAGGCGACCGCTTCCTCGCCCTCGTCACCGCGCGCGACGCCTCGATCGACACGCCGGGCTTCGACGACCTCTACCACGTCGGCACGGTCGGAATCGTCCACAAGCTGCTCAAGATCCCCGACGGCACTCTCCGGATCCTGGTCGGCGGGCTCCACCGCATCAGACTCGAAGCTCCCGTGTCGAGCGATCCGTACCTCGTCGGACGGTTCGAGGCCCTGCCCGACGTCAACGACAGCTCACCAGAGGTCGAGGCCCTGACCCGGAACGTGCAGGGGCTGTTCGCGAAGATCATCGGCCTCTCCCCCTACCTGCCGGCCGAGCTGCAGCTCGCGGCCACGAACGTCGACGACGGCAGCGCCCTCGCGCATCTCGTCGCCTCGACCCTGCGGACGATCCCCACCGAGGAGCGCCAGGAGCTGCTCGAGGAGCCCGACGTCGAGCAGCGACTCCGGCGCATCTCGGCGATCCTCTCGCGTGAGGCGGAGGTGCTCGAGCTCGGCTCGAAGATCCAGTCGCAGGTCCAGTCCGAGATGGAGAAAGGGCAGCGCGAGTACTTCCTGCGGCAGCAGCTGAAGGCGATCCAGGCCGAGCTCGGCGAAGGCGATCCCGAGCAGGCCGAGGTGAACGAACTGCGGGAGCGGCTCGACAAGATCACGCTGCCCGAAGAGACCCGAAAGGCCGCCGATCGCGAGCTCGGACGGCTCGAGCGCCTGCCCACCGCAGCGGCCGAGTACGGCGTGATCCGCACCTATCTCGAGTGGATCATCTCCTTGCCGTGGGACACGGCGACCGAGGACGACCTCGACCTCGACAACGCGCGAAAGGTGCTCGACCACGACCACTTCGACCTCGAGAAGGTGAAGGACCGCATCGTCGAGCACCTTGCCGTCGCGAAGCTCCGCAACGAGATCTCGGGTCAGATCCTCTGCTTCGTCGGCCCACCCGGCGTCGGCAAGACCTCCCTCGGCCAGTCGATCGCGAGAGCGCTCGGGCGAAAGTTCGTGCGGATGTCGGTCGGCGGCGTCCGGGACGAAGCCGAGATCCGCGGTCACCGGCGCACCTATATCGGCGCCATGCCGGGGACGATCATCCGCTCGCTTCGCGACGCCGAGTCGCGCAACCCGGTGATCCTGATCGACGAGATCGACAAGATGGGCTCCGACTTCCGTGGCGATCCATCGAGCGCAATGCTCGAGGTGCTCGACCCGGAGCAGAACAGGTCGTTCCGAGACCACTATCTCGACCTGCCGTTCGACCTCTCGAAGGTGCTGTTCATCTGCACGGCGAACACGCTGGACACGATCCCGGGGCCGCTCCTCGACCGGATGGACACGATCGAGCTCTCCGGCTACACGGAGGCGGAGAAGCTCGCGATCGCCAAGCGCTACCTGCTGCCGAAGCAACTCGCCGCCGCGGGACTGAAGCGTTCGCAGCTGACCCTTTCCGACACGGTGCTGCGGACGATCATCCGCGAGTACACCCGCGAGGCGGGAGTGCGAAGCCTCGAGCGCCGACTGGCCGACGTCTGCCGCAAGGCCGCCACGCAGGTCGCCCGGGGCAAGACACAGAAGACTCGGGTCGACGACAGACGCCTGCGCGAGTGGCTCGGCGCGCGCCGCTTCTCCGGCGAGGTGCGCCGCCGCACCTCGCAGGCCGGGGTCGCGACCGGGCTCGCGTACACCCCCGCCGGCGGGGACGTGCTGTTCATCGAAGCCGCCGCCTACCCGGGGAACGGCGACCTGATCGTGACCGGGCAGCTCGGAGACGTGATGAAGGAGTCCGCGAAGGCTGCGCTCTCCTGGGTCCGGTCGCACACAGCGGAGCTCGGAGTACCCGAGAACTGGTTCGAGCAGCACGACCTCCACATCCACGTCCCTGCCGGGGCCGTGCCGAAGGACGGCCCGTCGGCGGGGGTGACGATCGCGACCGCGATCGCCTCGCTCGTGCGCAACGAGCGCGTCGCCGACGACGTCGGCATGACCGGCGAGATCACGCTCACCGGGCAGGTTCTGCCGATCGGCGGTATTCGTGAGAAGTCGCTCGCCGCGCAGCGCGCCGGACTCAAGCGTGTCGTCCTGCCGCGCGAGAACGAGAGCGACCTCGGCGAGCTGCCGCCCGAGACACTCGAGGGGCTCGAGTTCATCCCGGCCGACACGATCGAGGACGTGTTCGCAGCGGTCTTCGACGGCGCCAGGCCGTCCAGGTCGCAACGGGGCCTACGCTCGACCGACCGCCAGGCCGCCCGCAGCAGCGACGGCTAGCGTCCTAGCCGAGGGCGAAGGTCGAGAAGAGCTGTGCACAGGTCGCGTCGGCGGCGGCGGCGGCACGACGGCAGAGCACCTGGAACTCGTTTCGGCCGTCGAGGACGAAGGCGATCTCCTGTGTCTTCCCCGGCCCGTAGTCGATCCGGTATGACCTCACCTTCCTGCCGGCGACGTCCGAGGTCGTGCTCTCGGCCACCCGTCCCGAGAGCTGGCCGGCAAGCCGGCCGGCGACGCTGTCGAGCTCCCTCGACACGGCGGCGAAGAGCTCGGGCCGGTACGGCTTCTCGAGCGTGAACCGGAGCACCTCGAGGCGGTCGACCGGCCCACTCTCGGCGGCGATCGAGTTCGACCTCCGAACGATCGCCCACGCTGCCGGAGCCTGGAACGAGAAGCCGCTCCCGTGAACCGTCTGCACATTGCTCGACCTCGACCCCCCGCAGCCTGCAAGGATGGGGGCTGCAAGAACGAGGGCCGAGAACGGCCAGAGCCGGAGGACGCGACTCCGGGGACGAGCGAGAAAGGAGCGGAAGCTCATGCCGAAGGCAAAGGACACCTTGCTCACGAGGGCGGACACCGTGAGACCGTACGTCGAGAGGGCGATGAGCGACGAGAAGCTCCGTCGCGACGTCATGCGGGCGTTCACGATCGCCCGCGATCTGTACGGCGAGCTCGCGACCGACCGGGACCGGCCGATCACGATCGCAAGCCGTGTTGCGACCGACGACGAGATCCGCGACAAGCTGCGCGATGCGATCGTGGAGCTGCGGAGCGCGAGCGACAGGCTCCAGGGGAAGGCCGAGCGGAGCGGACGCGGGTCGGCGGTGCTGATCGCGGCGATCGCCCTCGCCATCCTGTTCAACCCGGTGACGGGCGCGGATACCCGCAGGTTCATCCGCGATCTCGTCTCGGGCGGCGGCGGCAGCCACGACGGCCATTCGCATTCGAGCTCGAACGGCTTCTAGACCCGGCAAAGAGAGCCATTAGCCCGTGGACCGAGGTCGAAGCGCCCGGCGCAGGGATGCCGGGTCGAGCCCGCTCGCGGTCGAGATGTCGGTACCACCGATCAGCATCGCCGCCGGCTGCGGCGCGGAGATCGTTCCGGGAACCTTCGGCGCCCACCCGGTCGCGACCGGGAAGGAGAGATTCGCCAGGTGCCGCCACGATGCCAGGTACGAGCCGGCGTCGACGGCGCCGTCGGCGCCGAGGAACAGCATCGACACGGGGTGAACCTCGAAATAGAGGTGCGTGGGCAGACCGTCCGAGTTACCCGTGTTGCCCATGAAGCCGACCACCTGCCCGGCCCGGACGTGGGCGCCGTTCGAGACGAGCGTCGAGAAGGCCGACAGATGGGCATAGAGGAACTCGTTCCCCTGACGATCTCGGAGCCAGAGCCGGTTGCCGGCCGAGTGGTTCCACCCCACCGAGTAGAGCGTCCCCGTCGACACTGCGACCACCGGCTGTCCAAGCGTGCCGAAGATGTCGACGCCGTGCTCCCAGCCGTTTCCCTGCAGCTCCGCGCCGTACTGATCGGCGTAGTCGCTGGCACCGAAGACGGGATAGACGTACGGTGCCGCCGTGAGCGGCGGGGCGTACACCTGCGGCACGCCGCCGACCAGCGGCCCGGTGACGGGCGGCCAGAGCTGGGGACGGTCGCCCGGGCTGACCAACGTCGGCGGCGACGGCCGAGCGGTCTGCGCGGAGACTGCGGCGTACCCCACCTCGATCCTCGTTCCGGCCGGCAGCCCGCCGTGCCGGGCTGTGAGGGTGACCTCGAGCGCCATCGAGACGGCGGAGTACGCCTTCGACCCGGGTACTGCAGCCCGGTCGACGCTGTGAGGGGCGATCGTCAGGTACCCCCAGTCGCCGAGCCCGGCCTTCCCGAACGCGTGCGCCCGGCCGAGCGCCTGCAGGTGCACGACTCCCGTTCCGCTGAAGCCCCCACCCGCGCGGCCGTTCTCTGTGGCGGCGGTCGCGGATGCCGAGGCCGAGTCGGCCGTGATCTCGCCGTTGAAGATCGAGATGTTCGAGGCGGCCCCCGTCGCGCTGCCCGAGGCGGTGCGGGCGGCCTTGACGCGGGCGGAGGCACGGATCCTGCCGGTGACGATCACCGACCCACTTGCGGGATAAGCGAAGCTCGGCGAGCTCGAGCCGCTCGGAGCTCCCGCGCCTTGGGCGGCGTCCGAACCCACGACCCGCCCGTCGGGAAGGACGATCCGCACGGCTAGCGCCTTCGCCGCGGCAGTCGGGCCGTTCCCGGAAGCCG
>Ga0335080_10002767_pt1 | contig 17608 bp, 12 predicted proteins | sample Lox_Sample_34_FD_206720 | JGI IMG/M metagenome (GOLD analysis project Ga0335080, IMG submission 206720) | Soil microbial communities from Loxahatchee National Wildlife Refuge, Florida, United States - Lox_Sample_3.4 | ecosystem: Environmental > Terrestrial > Soil > Wetlands | place: USA...
GCTCGCCTTACTCCCATTTCTACCGCCGAGTATCCCACCGCCGCTCGCAGGCCGGCATACTCTGTTCTCTCCAGTGCGCGCATCGAGAAGACATTCGGCGTTTGCCTCCCCGATTGGCGCACCCAGTTGCGCTCAGTCTTTCAAACCGTGTAGGCATGCCTTCGCCTTGAGGCACTTCTTGCTCGGGGTAGTCGCGGGCGGGTAGGAATTACAAAACAGATTGCGCGCCGGTCTAGCCTTGCCGCTGCTTCAGGATGTACAGCACCAGTTCGACGCGGCTGGAGATGCCTAGCTTTTCGTATACGCGGAACAAATAGTTGCTCACCGTGTGCTCGCTGAGCCCGAGCTTTCCCGCAACTTCACGATTGCTCATGCCTTCGGCCACGAGATTGGCGACCTCGCCTTCCCTCTTCGCCAGCGGCAGCGCCCTGGGAGCGTCTTTCACGTTCAGCGGCGACGCCGTCACCAACGCTTCCAGAATCAGGTGCAGCTGGTGGCTGTTCGCCCAGATCTGGCCCTTGTGCACGGCCTGAATGCTCTTCCGCAGCGCCTGAATTGGCTCCGACTTGCAGAAGACTCCCTTCGCGCCGCCGCGGAACGCATCCACCACCAGCTCCCGCGACGCCGCCTTCAGCAGCAGGATCAGCCGAGCCTTCGGAAACGATGCTCTCAGTTCGCTTAGGATCTCAAAACCGGCGGCAGGCCCATCCCGCAACGCCTCGCTCACCAGCGCCACATCCACCTGCCGGGAGCATAGTGCCGCCAGGATCTCCGCTCGGCTGGTGGCGCACTCCACCACCCGCAATCGCGAACCGGAACGGGTTAATGCCTCCTTCAGGAGTTGGCAGCCCATCTGTGTCTCGTCCGCCAGCAGGATGTTGATCCGCTGCGAGCGAGATGGCGGAGGTTGGTGAAGGATCGCCGCTGAAGGCTGGGTAGCCACTGATGAGTCTCCCGCTTACTTGCCAAGAGGTTCGAGCGACTCGCTCTCGGGGAATGGCCCGAAAAGGGAGCGACTGCGACGTCCTTGACCGACTAAGAGCGGCCCCCTAGATGCAGCGGGACCGTAAAAAAGATTGCGCAAACTTAGCAACTTCTAATCCATCCAGTCAAGGTATTTTCGTCTTTCTCCAAGTTCTCCGATATGAACGGACCGCGATTCTTCGATTGCAATCCAGGCATCAGCCCGGACCCTACACTCCCGGACAGTACTATGGGTACCAGTTAGGGTGTTTCGTTGGTGGGAGCTTTTGCCCTAGCGGGATCTGGCGCAGTCGCCGTTTCTTCCTATCTGTCCTTTTATCATGTGTTTAGCGGCAATTAGCTTTGGCCTCTTGCCACGCCTCCTCGGCCCTCTTACCCTTGGATTTTCACAGGGGAGTCCCAGACATGATTGGTACCGGCGTACTGTTGCCCGAGCCAGACACCACCCGGAGAATGCAGCCCAGTGATGCAATATCAAAAAACTTCTATCGAATCCGCGGCTGCCGCCGCTGTTTCGCATAGCGCCATGGACCGCCGACGTCACGATCGCTACGACTTGGAGGCCGCTGCGCGGTTCTCCTGGAGGGACGACGGAGGTGTTCGCTGGCGCTGCCGTGGCCTCACCCGCGACATTTCAGAAACCGGCATCTTCGTGGTTGCCGGCGACACGCCTCCCTCGGGTGCTCGCGTCCGCTTGGAGGTGCATGCTTGGTCGCCCGCCGGCTCCGGCCTGCTGATGCAGACCACTGGAAAAGTGGTTCGCGTCGAAGCCAGCGCCCGGCCTGCCGGTACCGCCGGCTTCGCGATCGTCACCAGTTCCCTGGTTCTGCGCAACTGCAGGCCGGGCTCAGTCGAACCGCGTCAAGGACCTGGAACCTCATCGGGGATGGCTTCAAAGGCGATGCCTAGCTACACACGGAAGCCGAACTAATCGGCTGCCGTGCGAACGCAAAAGGAAGGGGATATGTCACTGACCGCGTCACCCAGCTCCTCGTATTTCCTGTCCGATGCCGGCCTGCCGAGCGACGACGTCATTTTCGGCACTTCCTCCGCCATGGAGGCCGTCCGCCTGAGCGTGGACATGGCCGCGACGGCGAACATCCCGGTCCTGCTGCAGGGTGAGAGCGGAACCGGAAAGGAAGTGCTGGCCCGCTATATCCATCTTCGTTCTCCCTGGGGTTCCGGAGCGTTCGTCAAGGTCAATTGCCCGGCGATTCCGGGGACGCTCCTTGAAAGCGAAATGTTCGGTTACCAGAAGGGCGCCTTCACCGGGGCCTACGCCAACAAGCCTGGGCGCGTCGAACTGGCGCATCGCGGCACGTTGTTCCTCGACGAGATCGCCGACCTCGACTTCGCGCTTCAGGCGAAGCTGCTCCAGTTGCTCCAGGACGGCCAGTTCAGCCGCATCGGTGCCTCTGAAGACCGGCAGGTTGAGGTGCGTGTGGTTTGCGCCACGAACAAGCAGCTCGAAAGAGAAATCAAGAACGGCACCTTCCGGCAGGATCTTTTCTATCGCATCAACGTCATCACCATCGAGCTGCCCAGCCTGCGGCAGCGCATTTGCGACCTGCCTGTGCTCGTTGACCATCTCCTCAACCGGTACGCCGCAAAGTACAGCCGTTCGGCGCCACCGCTCAGCAAGCACGCCATGAAGCTGCTCCAGCGCCACACTTGGCCCGGCAATATCCGCGAGCTGGAAAACGTGATGAAGCGCTACGTCGTCGTGGGTACGGAAGACGTGATTGCCAAATCGCTCGAGAGCAATCCCGATGACGGCGAGTTCAACCCCGAAATACCTGCTGACGGCGTGATTCGGTTGAAGGATGTGACTCGGCAGGCCGTCAAGCAGATCGAGCGCAAGATCATTCTCAAGACGCTCGAAATTCATCGCTGGAACCGCCAGTCCACGGCCCGCGCCCTGGGCATCAGCTATGCCGCCCTGCTCTACAAGATGCGCGAAGCCGGCGTCCCCGCGCGGGAATCCCGCCGCAAGCCCAAGGCGGCCGACGCGCCGCGCATCCCCAAGGCACGCATGGTTGCGGCTCGCGCCGCCGCCCAGGCGTCGCGCATGGACCAGGTCCACTAGGATCTGAGGGCCGCCACACGTGATTCCGGTCGGCGGCGCGGGCCCCTTTTCATCGCGGTCTGCGTTGCTCGACGCTCGTTACGGCCGCGTTTCCGTTTGTTTCGTGCGCCGCCACCAGATCATGGCCTGTGCCATCGCTGCGCCCGTCATATCGAATAGAACGTCGCGCAGCGCTGCGTGGCGGCCCGGCACGAAGTTCTGGTGCAATTCATCGATCACCGCGTAGCCGGCAGCGGCGGCCAGCGCCCATAGCGCCCAGGATCTTTGCCAGCCCTTGCGCCCGTCTCGCACGCTTCGAAACACAATCGCGCTGAATACGAAGTAAACGCTTATGTGCGCGGCCTTGCGCACTGCCGTGTGGCAGCGCCCCAGGTTCCTCGGCGACATCCAGGGGAAGAGCCATTTGAAGATTGGCAGGAAAAACCGTCCGGTGTTTTCGTCGGAGAAAACGTGCGTCGAAAGGAACCACAGCCCGGCCGCGCCGAGAATGCTCGGTCCCCAGCGCCGTACCCAGTGCAGGTTCATTCAGTACACCGCAGTGCTGTTATACGGATCGCTCTCTCCCTTGGTCGCCGCGGCATTCCGCATCCTTCGTTCCCGGCTGTGGCTCACCCGTTGAGTCTTCCTCGCCCCGCCTGGGCAGGGCGCTTCGTGAACCCGCTTCGCTAGCATATATTACTTGTGGCCGTGGAACTGCGCGGGCACGCATCCCGGCCGCGGGTCGCGGCATCAAGTCAGTAGAATGCACACCGTGCTCGTCGCCCTCTTTCTCCTCGCCGTCTCGGCGCCGTCGGCTTTCGCCCCCGCTTTTCCGCAGGCACCCGCGCCGCAACAATCGCGCCCCGGAGATCCGTCTCCGGGCGAACGCACCCTGCTCGACGCAGTGAACAAGGAACGTGTGACGCGTCGCCTGCGGCCCCTCAAGTGGGACCCCGCGCTCGCTCGCGCTGCGCGCGCACACGCGGAGTTGATGGCGCGCAACAACGCCATCTCCCACCAGTTTCCCGGTGAACCCGGCCTTTCTGTCCGCGCCAGTAGCGCCGGAGCACGCTTCCGCTTGATCGAAGAAAATGTCGGCGTCGCTTCGAATGTCCTCGAACTCCACGACCTTTGGATGAAGTCCACCGCACACCGCGACAACCTGCTCAACGCCCAGGTGGATCACGCCGGGTTCGCGCTCGTGGACGGCTCGGAGGGCCGCCTCTTCGGTGTCGAGGATTTCGCGAAGCTCACGCCCAAGCTCACGCTGGATGAGCAGGAGCGCCGCGTCGAAGGCCTGCTGGCCGCAAAGGGGCTGCGCGTCGACAAGGCGGCGGCCAGCCTGCGCAAGACTTGCGAGCTCGACCGTGGCGTCGCTCCCGGCGACCACCCGAAATACCTGCTTCGCTACATTGCCGCGGACCTCGACGCGCTCCCCGAAGAATTGGTCGCGGAAGTCGACAAGGGTGGGTATGAAGCCGCCGCAGTCGGTGCCTGCGAGTCCGACGAGAACGCTACATTCGCTCAGTACCGCATCGCTGTTGAGCTCTTCTGACCCTGCGCGCAGCCTTCCTACATGCCCATCAGGTTTCCTTGGATCTTCTCGTAGCCGCGCTCGCGGGCCCATAGATCCAGCGGGATTGCCGCCAGTTCATCCACCACCGGCACGCTGTGGCCGTCCTTCGTCAGGTCCACCGTCTTCATATATTTCTGGCAAACGTCGCACGCCTCCACGCGCACGTTGGGAATTTCCTCCGCGATGTACACGGCCAGTTGGTTTTCGCTGCTCTCCCCGCACGCAGGGCACAGGATCCGCCCGTAGTTCCATTCCGTGGCGCACACGCAACACACGAGCGACCGCCGCGCTCCGTCTCCCTCGGGGCGCAGAACGCCGAATTGCGGCTTCGCCCCACACAGCGGACACACACTTGGAGTGATCTCCATCATCGGTGGCTCCGTGTGCTGTGCCAGGAATTCCGCGTATGGTTCCATGAATGCGCGGGTGCAGAAGCGGTCTTCCGTCGGGGCGGCAGCGGTGGCCTCGGCGCACGGATCCCTCCACCACTTCGTCAGCTGCGCCGCGCACGCGTCCGCGCTCCCACTCGCCAGCCGGCGCGCCGCTGCGGCTAGCGGAGCCGGCGCGCTCTTCTCCACGGCGCCCAGAAAGGCGCGCAGTTCGGGCAACAGGATCGTCAGGTCCAGTTCCTCGCGCAGTGTGCCTGTTTTCCGGCGTATCCGTGCGTCGCCGCAGGCCGCATGCACACGCGCGTACACGTCCGCCTGCGCGTTGGCCACCACTTCATAAAAGCGCAGGATCGCTGCGGCAAAGCCGTATTTGGAGGTAAGTCGCTGGGCCCGCGCGATACGCGCGTCCCACGGCGCGCGGTTCATCGTTTCGCGGAGGTTTCGCGAGCGATCTCGTCGAACCACAGCCGGTGATGTTCCGAGGCGAACGCAGCCGAAACGTCCCCGCGGATCACCGCGTCAAACGCACCCTTCTCGAAGATCGCGCCCATGTATACGTGCAGCATGAACAGGCCTATCGTGATCAGCGCGGCTGCGGCGTGCACGAAGATGGCAATCTGCCGCACCACGGCCGGAAAGCTCTGCGGCAGCCACAACACGATTCCGGTAAGCAGCAGCGCCACCCCGCACCAGAAGAATCCCCAGAACAGCAGCTTCTGCCCGCCATTGAACCGCCCCACCGGCGGCATCTTCTCGTCTTGGTTCGTGATGTAGTTGTTGATTGAGTCCCACCACGCCTTGTCGGCCGCGCTCTCCCGCATCTGGGTCGACCACATGCCGTACATCAGGATGACCGCAAACGTGAAGATCAGGCCGGCCCACGGATGCAACATCCGCGACACTGCGCCGCCTCCCAGCGCCACCGCCATCCAGAAGAGCCAGGGCGTCCAGAACGCCAGCCCGGTCATCAGCAGGTAGACGTAGCTGATTCCGGCCGTCCAGTGCACCATCCGCTCGCGAAAGTTGTATCGCAGCACGCGGTTGTTCGGCAGCATTGCGCCCGTCGTCTCGCTCATTGCCGTCCCTCCGCGCCGTTGCCGTTCTTATGGGCGATCTTCGGCCCCACCTTCAGGTAATGCACAAACAGGCCGACGGCTCCGCCGACCATCGCCAGGTTCCCCAGCCATTTCAGCGGGTGCTTCCAGAGCTTGACCGCCCACGGAATATGCGGATCCTTTGGCAGTCCGTTGTACAGTTCGGGGTCTGTGATGTCGTGGAGCACATAGATCACGCCCGTACCGCCCACTCCATCCGGGTCGTACACGCCCGCGTTGGGGAAGTTGTAATGCTCCTTGAGCTGTTTCGCCCGGCGATTCGCCAGGTCTTTCATGTCGTCCTTCGTGCCGAAGTGCAGGCATCCCGTTGGGCACGACTTGATGCACGCCGGCTCCAGGTTCTCGCTCACGCGGTCCGCGCACAGCGTGCACTTGTGCACCTTCCGTGTCGACGGATTGAACTTGGGTATGTTGAATGGGCAGCCAGTGATGCAGTACCCGCACCCGATGCACTTGTCCGACTGGAAGTCCACGATCCCGTTCGCGTACTGCACGATCGCCCCGTCGGCAGGACACGCTTCCAGGCAGCCCGGATCCGCGCAGTGCATGCACTGGTCCTTGCGCATCAGCCACATCATCGTGCCGTCCGTGCGCACATGCTCCTTGAACCGGATCAGGTTCCAGAAGTTCCACGACGTGTCCGGCATCGTCTGGTACGTGTTGTCGAACATCGTGGCCGCGAACGGCAGGTCATTCCATTCCTGGCAGGCGATCTCGCAGGCCTTGCAGCCGATGCAGGTCGTCGTGTCCACCAGCTTGCATACCTGCTTTTCCTTGATGTCGCGGTACATCCCGTCGCCGGGCACCGCGCCGGCATGCCCCGAAATCTTCTGGATGCGTAGTGTGGCTTGGCTCATGGTCTGCCTCCGCTACGCTTTCTCGAGCTTCACCAGGAAGCCCTTGAATTCCGGAGTGTGCGCGTTCGGATCGATCACCGTGGGTGTAAGCATGTTTACAGGGTTCTTGGCTGTTTTCCCCTCGTCCTCGGCGATGCCCCGGTAGCCCCAGTGGATCGGAATTCCGATCTGATACATCTTCTGGCCGTTCACGGTCATCGGACGGATTCGCCGCGTCACCATGGCCTTCGCGATGTACTGTGATCGGATGCTCGACACCTTCACGCGGTCGCCGCCCTTGATTCCTTTCTCCTCGGCCAGTTCCACCGGAATCTCGACGAACGGCTCCGGCACTTCCTGCACCAGCGCCGGATTGTTCTTCGTCCAGTAGTGGTAATGCTCGGTCAGCCGGTAGGTGGTGCAAACGATGTTGAACTCGCCACCCGTCGGCGCGTACTTGTCCAGGTCGGTGCTGAACTTCTTCACCACTGGGTTGTTCTGTGCCTTCGGGTGCAGCAGGTTGGGCACCGGCGACTCAAACGGCTCGTAGTGTTCCGGGAACGGCCCCTCCGCCATCGCTCCCAGCGGGGTGAACAGCCGTCCCACCCCTTCCGGGTTCATGATGAACGGACCCATGTGATCCTTTGGATTCGAGTCCGGTTTGAAGTCGGGAACGTCCACGCCCACCCACTTCTGAGTCGGCTCGCTCCACCAGACTTGGCGGCGACTCGGGTCCCACGGCTTGCCGTCCGGCGCGCACGACGCGCGGTTGTACAGCACGCGGCGGTTCATCGGCCACGACCAGGCGAAGGTTGGGAAGATACCGAGGCCGGATGGATCGTCCAGGCCGCGGCGCTGGGAAAGAGCGCCCGCCTCGGTCCATGATCCGCAATACAGCCAGTTCCCGCAGGCCGTCGTCCCGTCATCCCTCAGCAACGCGAACCCGGGAAGCTGCTGCCCGGCCTTGAACTGCTGCTTCGTCTTCTCGTCTTCGAAATCGGCCAGCGCCTTGCCGTTGATTTCCTTGGCTACCTCGGAGAGAGACGGACTGTAAGGATTGGTATATCCCCACGCCGTCGCCAGGAGCCCGTCGGGGAACTTGCCGCCTTCAGCCTTGTACAGCTCCCGCACCTTCAGGAAGATGCGCGCCACGATCTCCTGGTCGAGCTTGCAGTCCCCGGGGACGGGAAGTGCGGCGTTCTTCCATACCAGCCAGCGTGCGGAATTGACGAACGTGCCGTCCTTCTCCGCAAAGCCCGCGCACGGCAGCCGGTATACCGTCGTGTTGATCTTCTTCATGTCCTCCTGCGTGATGCCGGGGGAGCGCCAGAACTCGCTGGTTTCGTCCGGATAAATCTCCCCCACCACCAGCCAGTCGGCCTTCTTCAGCGCGTCGATGTTCTTCTGCGAGTCGGGGCCGATCATCACGCCGTTCATGCCGATCGCGAACAGGCCCTTGACCTTGCCCTTGTACATGTTGTCCCAGATGTCGGCGAACGAGTAGCGTCCCGCGATCTTCGGCAGGTTGTGGAAGCCGTAGTCGTTCTGCTTCGTCGCTCCGTCCCCGTACATCGTCTTCAGGAACGACACCACGAACTTCGGCATGTTCGACCAGTAGTTGAACGAATCCCACTCCTTCGGCTTGGACGCTGTCGGCGTCACGCGCTTCAAGTACGCCGCCAGGTCTGTGTCCGCCGGGTTCGGCATCTTCAGGTAGCCGGGCAGGTTGTCGAAGATTCCCGCCATGTCTGTTGCGCCCTGGATGTTCGAATGCCCGCGCAGCGCGTTCATGCCGCCGCCCGCCCGCCCAATGTTGCCCAGCAGCAATTGCAGCATCGCCGCTGTGCGGATGTTCTGTGAGCCGTAGGTGTGCTGTGTCCAGCCCAGCGCGTAAATCACTGTTGCGACCTTTTTCGTGTCCCCATCCTTGCGGATGGACGTGAACAGGTCGGCCGCCTTCAGGAATTGGTCCTTCGGAATCCCCGTGATCTTTTCCACCGTCTCCGGCGTGTAGCGCGAGTAATGCTTCTTGAGGAGCTGGAATACGCACTTCGGGTTTTCGAGCGTGGGGTCGAATCCCGTCGTCCCCGGCAGGGCCGGCGGCAGCGGTTTGCCGTCCTTGCCCAGTGCCGGCGCCGCCGCATGGCTTCCCGCCGCGTCAGCGTAGTTCCACGTCGCCTTGTCGTATGTCTTCTTTTCCGCGTCGTATCCGGAAAAGACTCCCTCTTCCAGGCTCGGCATCGTGAAGCCGTCCTTCACGATGAACCCTGCGTTGGTGTAATTCACCACGTAGTCTTTGTTGATCCGGTTGTTCGCGATCGCGTAGCTGATCACCCCGCCCAGGAAGGCGATGTCCGTGCCCGTGCGGATCGGAACGTACAGGTCGGCTACGGCGGATGTGCGCGTGAATCGGGGATCTACCGAGATCAGCTTGGCATTGCGGGTTCGCTTCGCTTCCATCGCCCACTTGAAGCCGCAGGGATGGTTCTCCGCGGGATTCCCGCCCATGATCAACATCATGTCGGTGTTCTTGATGTCGATCCAGCCATTCGTCATCGCGCCCCGGCCGAACGTTGGTCCCAAACTTGAGACCGTGGGGCCGTGTCAAACCCTGGCCTGGTTTTCTAAGTAGACCACTCCCAGGCTGCGCATCGACTTCACCACGAGCATGTTGAACTCGTTGGTGTCTGTGCAGCCTCCCGTAAACGCGATGCCCTCGCAACGGTTCACCGTCGCGCCGTTCGCGTCCTTCTCAATGAACGTCGCGTCGCGCGTGTCCTTCACCTTGCGCGCGATCTCTTCAATCGCCTTGTCCCACGAAATGTCTTCCCAGTCCGTGCCTCCCGGCCGCCGTACCTGCGGCTTCAGCAGTCGCCGGTCGTTCATGATGTCTTGTTCCAGCGACGCTCCCTTGGGGCATAGGGTTCCCCGGTTCGTCGGATGGTCCGGGTCTCCCTCCACATGCACCACCTGTGGCGTCACGTTCTTCGCCCCGTCGCCGATCGTGTAAATCAGCACCCCGCAGCCCACCGCGCAATAGGGACACAGCGAGCGTGTCTCTTTCGCCCGGGCAATTTTTAGTGTGCGGAGTTGCGCGTAGGCAGGAGCGAGGTCGAAGCCCAGTATTGCAGCGGCCGCGCCTCCCACTGCAGATACCTTCAGAAAATCACGCCGTGACGTCGGCATATATCCCCCCAGGGCCATATGCGTGCCACAAACACTACGTAGATATTCCTGCCAGCCCCAATTGTCAAGGAATCTCGGTGGTTAAAGGGCGGATTCGGTTCTCAGGTGGACCGCCGGAAGTACCTGTAGTACCTCCTCTTTGGCCTCTTTGGCGTCGTTCCTCACGCGCTCGCCTGGCGACGATAATCGCACGTGGACCGCGACTTTGGTCGGTGCGTCTGGCACCGACTGCAAATGCCGAGGCTCGGGCCCTGACTTTGCACTCGTGTTCGGAGGGCGCAGGGCCGTGCCGGGTCAGGCCGGGAGCACAGGTCTCTTGATCCCCAGCCGCCGCATCTTGTAGATCAGTGTCGTCCGCGGGATTCCCAGCACGGCCGCTGCGCCCTCGTGGCCTCCCAGCGTCCAGTCCGTTTCCCGCAGTGCTTGCACGATGTGCTCGCGTTCCGCCTGTTCCAGCGTGCCGTGGCGCTGTGCCTTTTGCACCTCGGCCCGTGGCGCTTGTAGCTCCGCCAGCACCGGCGTCAGGTCCGAGCCTCGCGACAGAATCACCGCGCGCTCGATAAAGTTCTGTAGCTCCCGGATGTTCCCCGGCCATTCGTAGCGCACCAGCGCTTCCATCACTTCTGGCGTGATTCGCGTGATTCTTTTGTTCATGCCTTGGGCGTATTTCGCCACGAAGTGCCGCACCAGGATCGGGATGTCCATCTTCCGTTCGCGCAGCGGCGGGATGCGGATCGGGAACACGTTCAGCCGGTAGAACAGGTCTGCCCTGAATTCGCGGTTCTCCACCATCGACCCGAGGTCGCGGTTCGTTGCTGCGATCAGCCGTACATCCACTCGGATCGACCGCGTGCCGCCCAGCCGTTCGAACTCCTTCTCCTGGAGCACTCTCAGCAGCTTGGGCTGCAGCTCGAATGGAATGTCCCCGACTTCATCCAGAAACAATGTTCCCTGGTTGGCAATTTCGAAGCGCCCGATCTTCTGTGTGATGGCGCCCGTAAAGGCGCCCTTCTCGTGTCCGAACAGCTCGCTCTCCAGCAATCCCGACGGAATCGCCGCGCAGTTTAGCTTCGCGAAAATGTGCTCCCGCTGCGCCCCCAGATGGTGGATGGCCCGCGCGATCAGTTCCTTGCCCGTCCCTGTCTCTCCCAGCACCAGCACCGTGGAGTTGGTCGGCGCCACCGTCTCCGCCTGCACCAGCGCGCGCCGCAGCCCCGGACTTTCCCCTAGGATCTCCTCAAATTCGTGCTCCGTGTGCAGTTCGTTGCGCAGGTACGACCGTTCCTCCGCCAGTCGCGTCCGCATTTCGTTGACTTCCCGGTAGCGCAGGGCGTTCTCCAGCGCGATAGCCACCTGGTTGCCCACCTGCGCCAGAAACTCCGCATCCGCGTCGGAAAACGCCCCGGCGCGGCGGTCCAGCAGGTGCAGCACCCCCAGCCGCCGCTCCTCCCGAAGCAACGGCACAAAACAGCCCGATTGAAAGCCTTCCTGCGTGTTGATCCGCGCCGCGTCCTGATGGATTGCCACCGGTGGTGCCGCGAAAATCACCGGCTTCCCCGATAAGAACGCGCCCCCGGGACTCGACCCCTCGACCGGCAGCACCATTTCCTCCTGCAGGTACCCCCGCCCGTCCGGGAAGTCCAGCCCGTGCACCCGCAACGTCTGCGCCGCCGCATCCGGCAGCGAAAGGCAGGCCGCGTGACACTGCATCGCCGCACGCACGCTCGCCGGAATCTCACGGAACAGCTCCGCCAGCGAAAGCTGCGACACCACCGCGTTGTTCACATCGAGAAGCAGCTTCAGCCGGTCGCGTTCGCGTGTCACCTGCTGCTCGAGCATGCGCACTTCCTGATAGTTCAGGGCATTCTCCACGGCCACCGCTACGTGGTCCGCCACCCGCTGCAGGAAGTCCAAATCTTCCCCCGTGTACGTGCCCGGCTCGCTGCTCCCCAGGTTGAACGCGCCCAGACGTTTTCGCGGCGTGGTCAGCGGCAGGCCGCACGACGAGCGCACGCCGTACTTCCGCATCCGCTCGATGCGCGGGTCGCCGGCCGGCACCTTTTCAACGTCTTCCACAACAAACGGCTGCTGGTTCTGCCAGATCCACGCCGAGGCCGACTCGTCCATAGAAGCTTCCAGGCCCGCCCGGAACCTCATCCCCTCTCCCTCCAGGGTGTGCAACCTCATCACGTCGCGCTTCTCGTCATGCAGCATCAAGGTCATGAAATGAAAACGAATCACCGGATGCAGTAGCGGTGCCAGGTCCCGGAGCAGTTCGTCCAGTGTCCGGTGGGACGCGATGATCTGTGCGATCTCCAGCAGGGCAGGGTAGCGGTCTCGCAAGGTTGCCGTCGGAGGTTGGAGGTCAGCCATTGGCTTTGTTACGCGCAGGATAACAAACCGCCGAGGTCCCTGTCGAGTGGGTGTCGGCTATTCGACACTGACCCTATTCTCCAGTCAACTACAGGCATTCCAGTATGAGCTAACTCTCTTACTTTCTGTGCCGTACGGCGCCACCGTCACCCCTCAGTTGGCTCCTCAATTGCCTCTTGATTTGTGCCGTTTGTGTGCCTCACCTCGACCTGCTCCGGCACGCAGCGACCTGCTGGGGGTTTTTGCAAATGGATAAGCGGCGGCTCGGCAACAGCGACATGGACATCACGCGCCTCGGTGTCGGCGCGTGGGCCATGGGAGGAGGAAACTGGGAGTTCGCTTGGGGCTCCCAAGACGATGTCCAATCCATCAAAGCGATCAACGCCGCCCTCGACGCTGGGATCAACTGGATTGACACCGCAGCCGTCTACGGCCTTGGCCACTCCGAGGAAGTCGTTGCCCGCGCCCTTCGGGGCCGCCCCGACCGGCCGTACGTCTTCACCAAGTGCTCGATGGTATGGTCCGCTGACCGCACCATCAGCCACTCGTTGAAAGCCGCCTCCGTCGCCCGGGAATGCGAGGCCAGCCTCCGGCGCCTCAACGCCGACACCATCGACCTCTACCAGATCCACTGGCCTAACCCTGACCCTGACATCGAAGAGGGCTGGGTCGAACTGGCCCGCCTCAAGGAGCAGGGCAAGCTTCGCTGGATCGGCGTATCCAATTTCGACACCGACCAAATGAAGCGCGCCGCAGCCATCGCGCCGATCACCTCCCTTCAGCCGCCCTACTCGATGCTCCGGCGCGACATCGAGGCCTCCACGCTACCCTACGCGGCTCAACACGGCATCGGCGTCATCGTCTACTCGCCCATGGCGTCGGGCCTGCTGACCGGCACGATGACGCGCGCCCGCATCGCGGCCATGCCGCCCGACGACTGGCGCGGCCGCCACGCCAATTTTCGTGAGCCGCTGCTTTCCCGCAATTTGCGCATCGCCTGCCTGCTGCGCGAGATTGGCGGGCGCCACGGACGTTCCGCGGGAGAAGTAGCCATCGCTTGGACGCTGAAGCATCCCGCCGTCACCGCCGCCATTGTGGGAGTCCGCACGCCGGAACAGGTCACGGGCATCGTTGGGGCCACGGACTTTGCGCTCGCCCCGCCGGAGGCGCAGGAGATTGAGGAAGCCTTGAAGCTCGAAGGAGCAGTCGTCGGTGCGACCCGCCGATGACTGCTGATGCAAAGCGTTTTGCCGTTGGGACTTTCATCGCCGATGGGCATCAAAGAAGGTCGCCGCGTGGCCGCAACGGCTGCCCGGCGGAGGGTGCCTCGCGGCCCGCGGGCCTAAATGGGAGATAGACAGACCCTATGTGGATAGTTCGTCTGGCGCTGAGAAGGCCGTACACGTTCGTCGTGTGCTCGCTGCTCATTCTCATGCTGGGCGTGTACGTCATTCTCGTCACCCCAAAGGACATTTTTCCGAACATCAACATCCCGGTCGTCAGCATTCTCTGGAATTACGCTGGCCTCTCGCCTCAGGAAATGGCCAGCCGCATCACCTTCAACAGTGAGCGCTCCCTCACCACTACCGTTAACGACATCGAGCACATCGAATCGCAATCGCTCAACGGCATCGCGGTCGAAAAGGTCTTCTTCCAGCCCAACGTCAAGCCGGAGATGGCCGTGGCGCAGGTCACCGCCATTTCACAGACCATTCTTCGCGGGCTCCCTCCAGGCGCTACCCCGCCTCTTGTCATCGTCTACAGCGCTTCGAGCGTGCCCGTACTGCAGGTTGCCCTTTCCGGCCAGGGCCTCTCCGAACAGCAGCTCTTCGATTTCGGCGTCAACTTCATCCGCACGCGCCTGGTCACCGTGCCCGGCGCGGCCATTCCCTATCCCTACGGCGGCAAACAGCGTCAGGTCCAGGTCGACCTCGACTTTCCCCTGCTTCAGGCTAAGAGTCTTTCGCCCGTCGACGTCGTCAACGCCATCGTTGCCCAGAACCTGATTCTTCCCTCGGGCACCTCCAAGATCGGCTCCCTCGAATACGCCGTGGAAATGAACGGCAGCCCCCAGACCGTTGACGAGCTGAATGACCTGCCCATCAAGACGCAAAATGGCGCCACCATTTACATCCGCGACATCGGCCACGTTCGCGACGGCTTCCCGCCGCAGACGAACATCGTCCGCGTCAACGGGCAGCGCGCCGTACTCATGAGCATCCAGAAAACCGGCGGCGCGTCCACCCTGGATATCATTTCCGGCATCAAGGCTCTCCTGCCTTCCATTGCCGCCACGCTCCCGCCGAATCTCGAGATGCGCCCCCTCGTTGACCAGTCCATTTTCGTCCGCGCCGCCATCAGCGGCGTGGTCCGCGAGGCCATCATCGCCGCCTGTCTTACAGGCTTCATGATCCTGGTTTTCCTCGGAAGCTGGCGCAGCACCCTGATCATCGCCATTTCCATTCCCCTCTCCATCCTCACTTCGATCATCGTGATGCGCGGCCTGGGGGAAACCATCAACATCATGACCCTCGGAGGCCTGGCCCTCGCTGTCGGCATCCTGGTCGACGACGCCACCGTCGAGATCGAAAACATCAATCGCAACCTCGCACTCGGCAAAGAGACTGAGCAGGCCATCCTCGACGGCGCCCAGCAAATCGCCGTGCCCGCTTTCGTCTCCACCCTCAGCATCTGCATCGTCTTCGTGCCCATGTTCTTCCTTGCCGGCGTCGCCCGCTATCTCTTCGTTCCCCTCGCCGAAGCCGTGGTCTTCGCCATGATGGCTTCCTACCTCCTCTCCCGCACGCTCGTTCCCACCATGGCCAAGTACCTCTTGCGCGGCCACGGACACACCGAGCAGTTGGATCTCGCCGCCGCGAAGAACTGGATGTCTGCTCTGCAAATTCGCTTCGAGATTGCGTTCGAACGTCTGCGCGAGGGCTACCACGCGCTGCTGGCAAGGTGCATCGCCTCCCAGCGTGTTTTCGCCATGTGCTTTCTCGGCTTCTGTCTTGCCTCCTTCGCGCTGTTGCCCTGGGTCGGCCAGGACTTCTTCCCCTCGGTGGATAGCGGCCAGTTCAAGCTTCACTTCCGGGCCCGTACCGGCACCCGCATTGAGGAAACCGCCAAGCTCTGCGACGAGATCGAACGCACGATTCGCGAGCTTATCCCTGCGAGGGAGATTTCCAGCATCATCGACAACATCGGCCTGCCCTACAGCAGCATCAATCTTTCCTACTCCAACTCAGCGCCCATTGGCCCCGGAGACGCCGACGTTCTCGTCAGCCTCAGCCAGGACCACCGGCCTACTGACGAGTACGTTCGCGACCTGCGCCGCGAACTGAACCAGAAGTTCCCCGGCGTCACCTTTGCTTTTCTTCCCGCCGACATGGTCACCCAGATCTTGAATTTCGGCCTGCCCTCGCCGATTGACATCCAGGTCCTTGGAAACAGCATCGACGCCAACCGCGCTTTTGCCGACAAGCTTCTCGATCGCGTCAAGCACGTCTCCGGCACCGTCGACATGCGCATCCAGCAGGCCTTCGACGCCCCGAAACTTCAACTCGATGTGGACCGCACACTGGCCAGCAACGTCGGCTTCACCCAGCGCGACGCCGCCAGCAACGTCCTCATCTCGCTCAGCGGCAGTTTCCAGACCCAGCCCACCTTCTGGCTAGATCCGCGCTCCGGCGTGCAATACAGCATCGTCGCCCAGACCCCGCAGTACCGCATCGATTCCCTCCGCGACCTCAACAACATTCCCGTCACCGGTGCCGGCCGCGGCCGCCCGGAGATCATGGCCAATCTCGCCTCCATCAGCCGCGGCCAGGAAATGGCTGTCGCCTCTCACTTCGACATCGCCCCGGTCATCGACATCTTCGGCGGCGTCCACGGGCGTGACCTCGGCAGCGTTGCTTCGGAAATCGACCGCATCGTAGCCGATAGCCGCGGCGAGTTGCCTCGCGGCTCCCGCGTTGCCATTCGCGGGCAGATTCAGACCATGCGCTCCTCCTTCATTGGTCTGCTCGGAGGCCTGGTTTTCTCCATCGTTCTCGTGTACCTGCTCATCGTCGTCAACTTCCAGTCATGGCTCGATCCTTTCATCATCATCACCGCGCTTCCCGCCGCCCTCGCTGGTATCGTCTGGATGCTCTTTGTCACCCACACCACCGTCAGCGTTCCCGCCCTCACTGGCTCCATCATGTGTATGGGAGTGGCTACGGCCAACAGCATCCTGATCATCAGCTTCGCTAAGGAACAGTTGGCGGGAGGTCACGAAGCTCCGGACGCTGCGCTCCAGGCCGGCTTCACTCGCTTCCGCCCTGTCATCATGACTGCCCTGGCCATGATCATCGGTATGTTCCCCATGGCCGTCGGCATGGGCGAGGGTGGAGAGCAGAATGCTCCGCTCGGCCGTGCCGTCATCGGCGGCCTGCTCTTCGCCACGATTTCAACATTGTTCTTCGTGCCTGTGGTTTTCAGTTGGATTCACGGCAGCCGTATGCGCCGCGGGGTACCTGAGTTTGCCGAGGTGACTCCGAAAAGAGACGCGATCTCGGATGGGGGAGTGTAATGTCATCGGAAAACGCACACACGCCAGGCCGACCCGCAAGCTCCTCGGCGAGGGGCGGCAGGCTCGCGCTCTGGCTGGTGCTGTTTATCATCGTCGTCGCAGGTGTGGTGGCTCTCGGCATCATTCCCCGTATCAATTCGCGCGCCGCGCTCCGCACGGAAACCATTCAGCTCGCCACACCAACCGTCTCGGTCGTGCAGCCGCGGCGCGGCCAGGCCGCCCAGGAAGTCGTCCTGCCCGCAACCATCCAGCCCTGGACCGACGCTCCTATCTACGCGCGCACCAACGGCTATCTGCGCCGCTGGCACGCGGACATCGGCTCCCAGGTCCGGGCCGGCCAGTTGCTCGCGGAAATCGATACTCCCGAAGTGGATCAGCAACTCCGCCAGGCTCGCGCTGATCTCGCTACCGCCCAGGCCAACGACAAGCTCGCGGCCATTACCGCTTCACGGTACAGAGACCTGCTGCAGACCGAATCCGTCTCCAAACAGGACGCCGACAACGCCGAAGG
>Ga0335080_10002768_pt1 | contig 17606 bp, 14 predicted proteins | sample Lox_Sample_34_FD_206720 | JGI IMG/M metagenome (GOLD analysis project Ga0335080, IMG submission 206720) | Soil microbial communities from Loxahatchee National Wildlife Refuge, Florida, United States - Lox_Sample_3.4 | ecosystem: Environmental > Terrestrial > Soil > Wetlands | place: USA...
GAGTTATCTGCGAATATTGTTTCCCTCTCTGTGTACCTTCCTGGCGCTGCTGTTGTGCAGAGAATCGCTGCGCGGGTTTCACCCCGGTTGGGTGGGCGTCGCAACTAGCTTGGTCCTGGCCTATGCGGTCTTCGTCCCCGTAACTTTGGCATGTGGTCTCGATCCAGACGACCGGCTGATCGCGCGCGCGATCTGGTCGCGTATGCGCGGCCTGTTTCAATTAGCGGAGGCCAAAGCCTGATGCCCGGATCTACAAGGGAAGTGCGCCTTCCGTCAGACCTTTGTGAAACCGCAGAGCAGCATTTCGCGCGCCGGTTTGGAACCTTGGAAAACTTTCTGACTCACGTCCTGGAAGAACTGGTTCGAGATGATGCTTCGGTAATGGATAGCGAAGAACAACGCATAATTGAAGAGAGGCTCAAGGATTTGGGTTACGTTTGACGGCGGTTCCTGCCTGCGGCCCATTACTTCATTAGCACCTTCCCGAGCTTTCCCTCAGTCCTGAAATCAAAATCTGGCTGGTCGCGGCGTACATGACAATTGACTTGTGCCTTGAGTGGTTTCTGAAAGAATAAAGTCGGCGGCAGAAGACCGGCGTGTCTTATGAATCTTAACCAGCGATTGCGGCGGATGGTTACTCCCCGGCCCAACGTTTCGGGCTTCAGTTTCAGCCGGCCCCTCCTGTTGCTGCAGAGCGACGATTGGGGAAGGGTCGGGGTGCGCAACCGGGAAGGTTACGAGCGATTGCGGGCGGAGGGGATTCACCTGGGCAGTAATCCCTATGATTTTTATTCCATGGAGACCGCGGAGGATGTCTTTGCGCTGCGCGACTTGTTGCGTCGCCATCACGACTCGACTGGGCGCCCTGCCTGCATGGTGATGAACTTTATATTGCGCAACGTCGATTTTCCAAAGGTGCTGAGCGGGGAGTTCAGAGAGGTTCGGTTGAAGCCCCTGCATCAGGGCCTGCCCGGCGACTGGCAGAAGCAAAGGCCAGGGCTCTTTCAAGCTTATCGCGACGGAGTCGTGGACGGCGTGTTTTACCCTGCGCTTCACGGCCTGACCCATTTTTGCTTACCGGCCGTCGAGCGTGAACTGCTTGACCCGGGTGAACGCGGAAATCTGCTCCGAAGCTTGTGGAGGGCGGAAACTCCCTACATCTACTGGCGTATGCCCTGGGTAGGCTACGAATACTACGATTCTGCGGAGTCAGGGTTCCTCGCTCCGGAAGTGCAGAAGGAACTTGTCCGGAACGCGGCCGCGGACTTCCGCGAGTTCTTCGGAATAGGGCCACTTTCGGCATGTGCTCCGGGATACCGCGCCAATCCGCAAACGTGCCGTGCCTGGGCAGAGAGCGGCGTACGCGTGGCTCAAAATGGAAGCAGTGAGCGCGTGCTCCATATGGACTCATTCGAGGTCCTGAACCTGTACCGGACGGTTGATTTTGAACCGGCTCACCGAAAGTCCCCGATCGAAGAATATCTAAGGGCCGCAGATCATGCCCTCGCGAGAGGTCTGCCGGCGATCATTTCCGTTCACTCCATCAACTTTCATTCCTCCTTGAAGGATTTCAGAGGTCCCACGCTGAAAGCGCTCGATCAATTGCTCACTGCCCTGGAGCGGAAATATCCGAATTTGCTCTACGTGCATGACGCGGATTTGTACGAAATTGTAACAAGTGGCAGATTTCGTAGTGCCCAGGGAAGTTTTGAAGTACTGGTGAAGCAAAACGAAGGCCGAGCCGGCCTGGCGACCGCAGGGGCCAACTAGAATGAAATCGACAGCGACACAATCGTTGGTCCTGATCACGGTCGATTGCTTGCGAGCCGATCACGCTGGATTCCTTGGCTATCATCGCCCGACAACGCCGTTCTTAGATTCGTTGGCGCGGGAGAGTTTCGTCTTTTCCAACGCGATCGTAGCGGGGAGTCCGACCTATTATTCCTTTCCGGCGATTATGGCCTCCCGGCATGCGCTGAGCCTGGGCCGTGACATGGTAGGTTTGGCTCCAGGAGAGGCCACGTTGGCGTCCGTTCTTCACGACGCAGGCTATGCCACCTCTGCGTTTTTGGCCGGTAACCCATACTTGTCGCCACGTTTTGGCTACGATGCAGGATTCGAAACGTTCGAGGATTTTCTGGACGCTGAGATCGGGCCTTCGGACAACTCGCTCCAATCCACCGAGTTTAGCCAGAGCAGTCTGTGGAACCGTTGTCTGAGCCGCGCCTCTCATAAGCTTCGCCCCGTGGGTTCAATCTATGACGAACTGTACTTTCAGTATTGCTTACGCCTGGCGGCGGACCCAGCGATCTCGTTCGAGAAACTGCGTCGCTTTCCCGCGGCGGATGTAGTGGTGGATCAGGCTTGCCGCTGGTTGACCGATCTGAGCGGAAGGCCGTTCTTCCTGTGGCTGCACTTCATGGATCCGCACGCGCCCTATTACCCGTCCCAGCAAGCTCTGGATGAGATGCAGGACGGCGCGATCGACGCTACCGAGGCACGTTATCTCAATGCGTATTGGAACCGGGGCGACCTGAGAGCGAATCGGCTGGGCCGCGAACGTGACCATGTCATGTCCCTGTACGACGCTGGCATTCGTTGGGTGGACACTCAAGTGTCGCGGCTGGTGACCGAACTTCGCGGTCTTCGTCTATGGGACAACTGTGTGCTGGCGCTTACGGCCGATCACGGTGAAGAATTTCTGGACCATGGCGAACGCTACCACCCTCCCAACAAGCTCACGGAGGAGTTGGTTCGCGTGCCCCTCTTGCTGCGAGTGCCCGGAGTGTCGCACAAACGCCTTGTTGAGTCGCCATTTAGCTTGATCCACACCGCTCCCACGCTCCTTGACGCGCTGAACGCGTCGACACCAGCGGATTTCAAAGGGCGCAGCCACTGGGAGTCCTTATTAAGCGGAAAATCCTGGGAGGGAGAAGCAGTTGTCGAATGCGTCCGAGGCTGCCTCAATCCATTTCACATGAAAAGCCGGATGGGTGCGCGGCTTTTGTCGGTGCGTGAGCCGAGGTTCAAGCTCGTGCTCGATTTCAACAATGCCAGCCAGGATTTGTTTGACTTGCAAGCCGATCCCGAGGAGCGAAGTCCTCTTCGGGCGGGCGAAGCCGGGCAGGTTCGCCGCCGCCTGCTGGAGAAGGCGCGGCGGCACATTTCGGATTCGCTCCAGTTCCGTGACCGCGATAGTGTGCTGGCCGCCCGAATCCGTCATCTGCGGCAAGACTGGACACAAACACCCGTCAGGGCCTGCGCCTGATATGACGAGAGAACAGACAGCAAAATTAAGCGGAAGGGGCGCTTGTGAATGATTCGCATTCTGGTGGATAGTTTCGCCGATCGAGGCCTTCCCAATGCCCAGATGGGGAACGCCCGGGAAATCATTCGCCGCCTCGACCCCGCACGCTTTCACGTGAGCGTTTTCCACTCCTCAGAGCCGGACGAATTCATTGCGAAGCGTCCCAGCACCCGATTGATCAGGCTGCCGGCACGGCGGCAAACCCCGAGAATCCTTTCCCAATTTCTTATGGGGCAGCACGACATTCTCTTTTATGTGAAGTCGTCGCCTGCCAGCAAGTGGTACATGCGCCTGCGGCGAAGGTGGAAGGACAATCGGATCGCCGTCGGCACCGTAGAGTCGCAATCCAATGTGCGGGACGAACCAACGATCGCGCCCGAAGCGGCGCAGCTGTGGGAAGAAACCGTATTGCGTTGTGACTATTTGTTCAGCAACTCGCACGCCGTGCGACGGAGCTTGAAACGGGAGTATGGCCTTTACAGCGAGATTGTACCCACGGGAGTGGATACGGAGTTCTTTGCTCCTCGCGCAGACCGCGTTCCCGTGCAACGGCCGCGGATCTTATTTGCCGGTTCTTTGCGCCCTTTCAAGCAGCCGCAAGCTGTGTTGCAGGCTGCCGCCCGTTTCCCGGAGGCGGATTTCATTCTCGCCGGCGACGGGCCAATGGCGGAGAGCTTAATGCAACGAGTCCGGCGGGAGCATCTCTCAAACGTGACCTTAGCCGGATTGCTGAACGCGCAACAGTTGCGAACCGAATACCAGCGGGCGGATATTTTTCTATTCCCTTCCGCATGGGAAGGTTCTCCGAAAGTCATTTTGGAAGCGGCCGCTTGCGCTCTCCCGGTGATTGCACGCAAGAATTACGAGCCCGAGACTGTCCTCGACGGTGAAACCGGATATCTGGTGAGTTCGGATGAGGAACTGTTTGCCCGGCTCGGACACCTGATAAGCAATCGAGAGCTGTCCCGAAAATTTGGCAAGGCTGGCCGACGGCATGTCAAGCAATTCGATTGGACCCCAATTACCCGGCGTTGGGAAGAAATCTTTCTCAACCTGCCAACCCGCAGTGGGGAGGTAAGCGCCGCATGAGCGCAGCTGCACTTGCGCCGGCCTGCGAAGCAAAGCGGTTGCAAAAGCCGGTGAGCGTATTGACCGTCACACCCTTTTTCCCGGCCCGGGGAGATGAAACTCAGGGCTGCTTCGTGGCTGAACCACTGTCCTTGATGGAAAGCCTTGCTGTCGCCAACTCGACCATTGCTGTACGGCCGTTTTACCGAGGACGAGCCGTGGTGGCCGAGGGCCCGGTGCCCGCGCAGTGGGTCCATTTCTTCGCTGTTCCAACGGGAGTCGGGCTGTCGAGCGCTGGGGCGTTCTTGCACGCGCGTCTGATGAGTGAGGTGAGCCGGAGCCACCGCAGGCGGCCGTTTGACCTGATCCATGCCCACTCCGCCCTGCCCTGCGGACACGCCGCAGCTCTTTTGTCGCGCGAGCTGAATATTCCTTTCGTGGTTACAGTTCACGGACTGGACGCTTTCTTCACGCAGCAGGTTGGAGGTTATGCCGGGAGCCTATGCGCCCGGGTGGCAGGATTTGTTTACCGCTCGGCAAGGAAGGTGATTTGCGTCAGCGAACAGGTCCGCGTCAGCGTAAAGAATCAGCCAGAAAACGAGACCAACACCGCGGTGGTCTACAACGGGGTTGACTCTGAGATGTTTTTTCCTGCGATCAGCGAGCCAAGCATCGACAGGATCTTGAGCGTAGGCAATCTCATTGCCGTCAAGGGCCACGAGTTGCTCATACGCGCATTTGCCGCCCTGCGTCGGCGCTACTCGCACGCCCAATTAGACATCATCGGTGACGGTCCCGAACGCGGACGTCTTCAAAATATCGCGCGCAATCTTCAGGTCGATGGACGAGTCCGATTCTTGGGGCGTCAGAGCAGGGGCCAGGTAGCGGAGGCGATGCGGTGTTGCACGATTTTTGCGCTTCCCAGCCGCTACGAGGGCTTGGGTTGTGTTTATCTCGAAGCGATGTCTTCAGGCAAGGCAGTGATCGCCTGCCGTGGCCAGGGAATTGGTGAGGTGATACAAGGTGGCGTCAATGGTTGGTTGGTCGAGCCCGGCAATCTGGATGAGCTTACCGAATCTCTGGCGACGCTGCTGCAGCAGAGCGGTCTGCGCCGAAGGCTGGGCGAAACCGCCCGGCATACCATTCTGGGGAGCTACACGTTGCAGCATCAGGCGGCTCGTTTGGCCACTCTCTACCGGGATTGCCTCTCATGAACCGCCGCTTGCTCGCCCTCAGTGAAATCATTGCGCCCTACCGGATTCCTGTCTTCAACGAACTTGCCCGGCAGAGCGGCATCGATCTGCACGTCGTTTTTCTCGCGGAGAACGATCCCGCCCTGCGGCAATGGGCGGTGCGTAAAGATGAGATTCATTTTTCGTATGAAGTGCTTCCTGCGTGGCGCCGAAGGATCGCGGGCCACAATATCCTTCTGAACCGGGGCGTCACTCACTCGCTCGAACAGCGGATGACGGACCACATCCTTGTCGGGGGATACAACTATTTGGCATCCTGGCAGGCGCTGGCCTGGGCGCGGCGAAAACAGATTCCGGTCCTGTTGTGGGTCGAGAGCACGGGCCAAGACAAGCGCGGACATCACCGGCCCGTCGAATTTGCCAAGGCTGCTTTCATGCAGCGCTGCGATAGATTTGTTGTTCCGGGCAGGTCTTCGTTGGAATATCTGATGAGTTATCACCTGCCCCGGCGCGCCATCTTCACCGCACCGAATGCGGTTGATATCGAGTTCTTCGCACGTTCCGCCTCCTTGGTACGCAGAGATGCTGCGGCACGCCGTCGGGCTTTGCAGTTACCTTCCAGATTCTTTCTCTTCGTGGGGAGGCTGGTCCGGGAAAAAGGTGTGTTCGACCTGCTCGAGGCGTATGGCAGACTGGATCCTGGGATCAGAGAGAAAGTCGGCCTGGTCTTTGCAGGAGATGGAGTGTCGCGTCCGGAACTTATACGTCGAGCCGCGAGTATTGCTCCTGGCACCATTCAATTTCCAGGATTCCTGCAACGCGAATGCCTCGCCAGCTATTATGCCCTCGCGGACGCGTTCGTGTTTCCTACGCGGACGGATCCTTGGGGATTGGTGGTGAATGAGGCGATGGCCTGTGGTTTGCCCGTAATTTCCACTCGAGCCGCGGGTTGCACCGCAGACCTGGTTAAGGAGCGATGCAACGGATGTGTGGTTGAGGCCGGAGAGATTGGGCAGTTGGCTGGCGCAATGGACGAACTCGCGCGAGATCCGATTATGAGGACTGCCATGGGCCGGCAAAGCACTGAGCGCATTGCACGGTATTCGCCGCAACTCTGCGCGGCGGGAATTGCGGAAGCCGTGCTCTCCTGCGGAGGCCCGCGGCTTGGTTGATCGTCTCCAGGCCGGCCCGGTGTTCATGTTTGCCGGTATCCTTGTGGCTGTCTATGTCGCGCTGGCTCATCCTTTATATCTGAGCAACTCGTTTTACCTGGCCGGGCTTATCTTCCTGCAGCTCCTGATCGCTGCGCTGTGGAACTATCGGGAAAGATTTCTACCCCTGTTGCTCGTGGCATTCCTTTGGGCGGGGACGCTGCTGCCCTGGCGAACCATCTGGACGGAGGGGAGGTGGTACGTGCTGGCGGTGGGCGCTCTGGCGGGTTTCGCGATCTACATGCGCGACCGGCGCCATTCTTTTTCCACTTTTCATCTGGTGGCCGCGTTTTGCGTGCTGGCAGCGCTGGTTTCGGCTATCGTGTCTTCCTACGGTTCGATCGCGTTGCTGAAGGCCTTGAGCCTGTTGCTGTTGTTTCTCTATGGAGCCTCGGGCGCTCGCGTGGCAGTCGCCGGCCGGGAAGCCAAATTCGCAGCTGGGCTGTTGTTGGGTTGTGAGGTGCTGATTTACTTGACGACCTTCTGTTACTTCGTCCTGCGTCTCGATCTGTTCGACAACCCCAATTCGTTAGGCGCGGTCATGGGTGTGGCCGCCACCCCCATTATGCTTTGGGGAACCATGGTTGCGGAACGGACCACTTTACGGCAGCGCAGAACGTTTGCTTTGATTCTGGCTCTGGTCCTGGTGTTGGGCAGTTTCTCCCGCGCCGGGATCGCGGCGGCCGCGGTGTCCTGCGTGCTGATGTGCGCGGGACTGCGGCGCTACCGGCTGCTGGTACAGGGTTTCGGCGTGGCTATGCTGGTCGCCATCCTGATTATTTCTATTCACCCGCTTCGCCTCGGGACCATCGACGGAGATTCCGATTCGGGTTCCCTGGAGGACATTTTCGTTTATAAGGGACATCGCGATGCCGGGCTGCTCGGCTCACGGAAATCTGCCTGGGACAGGACATCGGACGTGATCCGCGACCATCCCTGGTTCGGCAGCGGATTCGGAACCAGCGTCACGCGCGCCGAGGTCTCGGATCAGGGTTGGGTGTTTGAGTCCGCAGGTTCTGCCAGCCGCGAGCACGGCAACAGCTACCTCGCGATTACCGAATGGGTAGGGCTGTTGGGAGCGGGGCCGTTCCTGCTCCTGATCCTCATTCTCATCGGGAAAGTTTACCGAGTGCTGGTTTGGATGCGCCGCACGGGCAACGCCTTTTCCACCGCGGTTCCCCTTGCCATCGTGGTGGCGGCAGGCCTGGTGCACGCTGTGTTTGAAGACTGGCTGTTTGCTGTCGGCTACTACCTCTGCGTGTTTTTCTGGTCACTGGCCTTTGCTCTGGTGGACGTTGTTCCGGCGGAGGCCCCAGCGCTCATCCGTTCGTCTGCGCCGAGCACTTCAAACCAATGGGCGGATCGCACCCAGGCGGTCCTAAGCCGATGATGCGATTGCTTATCAACGGTCTCGCTGCCAGCGCAGGTGGGGGCCTGACTTATCTGCGCAACGTCATTCCTCAGTTCGCCGCCAGAACAGATGTGGAGATTGCTGTGGCCTTGCCTCCGGCGCTCAGGAAGGAATTTGGGCATTTGGGGAGGGTTTCTTTCCTGGAAGTGTATCCTTCCGCGAATCCGGCGGCGCGTTTTTGGCAGGAACAAACCGTCTTGCCCCGCCTGATTCGGCAAGCTCAAGCCGATGTGCTGATTTCAACCGGCAATTTCGCATTGCGGAAATCTCCGGTTCCGCAGATTCTTCTTTCCCGCAACGCCCTGTATACCAACGCCGATTTTTATCGCGACCTTCGCCGGCGGCGAAAATACCCTATGTGGTTGGATAGTTGGGTTCGGAGTCGGATGGCGAGACGCTCCATTTCCTGGGCGGACTGTACAGTGGCTCCCAGCATGGCCTTTGCCCGGGAGTTGCGGCAATGGTCGGGGCGTGAAGTGACGACCATTCATCACGGTTTTGACCGGGAGGGCTTCATCCGGGACCGAGCTCCGCTAACGCCAGAAGTTTGCACAAAGCTCGAAGGGGATAGCGATACGCTGCGCTTGCTTGTTGTCAGCCACTATAACTATTACCGGAACTTTGAAACTCTGCTACGTGCGATTCCCCGGTTGCGTGAGGAACTGGGCAGCCGAAGAGTGAAATTGTTCCTCACATGCAGTCTGAAGGGCAAAGGAAATCCCGGGTCGTATGATCCGAAATCCGCGGCTAAACTGATCGCGCGGCTTGGCATCCCCGAAAACGTAGTGGAACTGGGAACCGTTCCCTATGAAAGGTTGCATCACGTCTACCGCGCTTGCGATGTCTATGTTGCTCCTGCATACGCGGAATCGTTCGCCCATCCTCTGGTTGAAGCGATGTCCTCGGGCTTGCCGATCGTGGCTTCGGATTTGCAGGTGCACAGAGAAATTTGTGGCGATGCAGGTCTGTATTTCGACCGCTTCTCGCCCGACGAACTGGCCCGCCAGATCCTGCGCATTGCCCGTTCGAAGGATCTTTCGGCACGTCTCTCTCAAGAGGGTTTGCGTACTTCCCAACGATTCTCCTGGTCTGATCATGTCGATCGCATCCTCTCACTCGCAGCCAGACTCGGCGGCGCTCTCGCCAGGGCGGCATAAGACTGTTTTACGGAGGCAGGGACGGATTTTTATCGCCCCGCGCCGCAGTGACGTAAAGACTGTCTGCGAGGTATCTCAGGGGCGGGAACACCTCGCTGATCCAGCGCAAGTACTCGGAAGTGTGTACCAAAGCGCGGTATCGCCGAGGCAGAAAGCGAATGTCGCTGGCCTGCGGATTCAGGGAAAAATAGCCATCGACGGAAATATGGGCGGAGCCGAGCGCTGCGCGAAACGCAGACAGTAGCTGCCCCGGAGTCCAATAGCGGACCTCGAAATTCTGCGCTTCACGGAAGCCGCGTCGCGCCTGATGATAGAGGCAGCGAATGCCCAGCGCATTCGGCATTTGGATTCGGCATTCGCCTCCCGGCCGCAGCACCCGGCAGATTTCCTGCAATGTGAGCTGCGCATCATCTTTGGCAAGATGCTGCAGCACGCTGTAGGAGAATGCCTGCTCAAAGACCTCCGCTCGAAACGGCAGATGGCGGCCATCGGCCACCAGGTACTGGGCATTCACGCCCAGTTGTTTTGCCACTCGCTTTGCGGCTCGCACCCCTTTTAGGGATGGGTCGATACCGATCGGGCGGTACCCCGCGCGAGCGGCCGCGACGCACCACCGCCCCCAACTACAGCCGACCTCAAGAAACGACTTGCCATGCCCCGGCGGAAGTCTCAGCGTCGGGATGGGATAGTCGGTCAACTTCCCGACCAGATGTTTGTACAGCGACCCATTGGTGGCGCCAATCGCGTTTTGCACGAAGGGGTCGATTTCTCCTGGCGCCACGTCGAATTGTGGAAGTTGGGCTGCCTGGCCAGCTTCGGCCACGAGAAGAGAACGTTCACCTTCGATGTGCGTCTGCTTAATCCCCGGCACAAGCAGAATTGGAATTCCTTCGATAACCGCGTAACGATGCCCGTCAGCGCAAACGACGCAACCGGGTTGTTGCCGCAGGGGCAGCCTGTCGCGAGGACAGACGAGGAGTTCGATCAGAGCTTGGTCCAGCGTGTCACTCATCGCAGCAAGTTCACAGGATGGTAGCACGCGCTTTGCTCCTGAGGACTATCGCTGGTCAACACCCTGCGCGGTGCTTCGGGCGAAAAAAATTTCATCGTATAATCAGCAAAACTCCCGCCAGGAAATGGTCTGTTCGACGTACATGATCGAGCATTGTTGTCCGGACGGGTCTTCTGTGATGGCCAGCACCGCGCGGGGCATTGTGCCTAGCTTTGGAGCCCGAAGACAGCCGCGAGTTGCCCCCTTTCGTTTATGTGGAGGCCTTGAAGCAGGCTTCGCCGTCATTTCCCACGAAATGCTTGATAGTTCCCGGCCGCTTCGTCCAACACAAGGTTGGCGGATCGGTACGGCCTGGCGGCTGCGCAACCCGTTCAGGCTAGTATGATCGGCTAACATGTGCGGCATCTTCGGCATCGTCACCCGTAACGCGTCCGTCGGTCCGGACCTGCTGGAGCGCGCGACACTTTCACTGGCGCATCGTGGGCCCGACGATTCCGGCACCGTCATCATCCGCGATACGCTACCGGAGCCGGTCGAGGTGGGCTTTGGAAGCCGCCGATTAGCCATTCTTGATGTCTCTCCCCTCGGCCATCAGCCGATGCAAGACCCCGAATCCGGGAACTGGATCGTTTACAACGGCGAAATCTATAACTTCCAGGTAATCCGCAAGAAGCTGGAGAACCACGGCGCGTGTTTTGCCGGCCATTCCGATACGGAAGTTCTTCTCAAAGCCTATGCGCGTTGGGGAGAGCTTTGCCTCGACGAGTTGCGCGGAATGTTCGCATTCGCCATATGGGATGCGCAACGCCACCGCTTATTTCTTGCCCGTGATCCCATGGGCATCAAGCCCCTGTATTACTGCTCAGTGGGGCCGTACTTTCTGTTTGCCTCAGAAATACGCACCCTGCTGAGCACTGGCCTTATCCCGCGGCGCCTGGATCGCGCCGGCCTTGCCAACTACCTTGCTTTCGGTTCGCTCTACGATCCCATCACGCTGATCGATGGCGTCTCCGCGCTGCTACCGGGGCATTGCTTGACCTGGGAGAAGGGACGGGTTCGGGATGCAAAGTATTGGGACTTGGTACCCCGCATGGACCACGTGCGCTCGGAGGCCACGCAGAAAGAGCGCACGCTGCTTCAGGAGGACGTGTACGCAACGCTCACCGAAGCGGTTCGCATGCAGACCGTCAGCGATGTTCCGGTCGGCGTCTTTTTGTCTGGCGGCATCGACTCCAGCAGTTTAGCGGGCATTCTTAGGAACGGCGGGGCGGACGTCGATACTTTTTCCATCGTCTTCCGTGAGTCGGAGTACAACGAAGGCGAATATTCCCGCATGGTTGCCAAGGCATTCGGGACCTGCCACCACGAGGTCCTGATATCCCAACACGATGCGCTCGAGGCCATTCCTTTTGCTCTGCGAGCCATGGACCAGCCCAGCATCGACGGCCTGAACACCTTTCTGATCGCGCGACAGACTCGCGCCGCCGGCATCAAAGTTGCTCTGTCAGGGCTCGGCGGCGACGAACTTTTTGCCGGCTATTCCAGCTTTCGTGATGTCCCCCGCATGGAGCGCTTCGCAAGGATCTGCTCACTATTTCCAGGCGTCCTCCGCAAACCGTTGGCCCACATTTTTTCTCTGTTTGCGTCCGACACAGATCAGAATCGAAAGCTGACTGCGCTGGTTGGATCGAATCCATCGCACCCCTACTTTCTCTACCGCGGGCTCTTCACTCCGGCAGGGCGGAGTTCGCTGCTGAGGTCGGTCGGCGAGCAGGACATAACCCGCGCGGACGCCGTTCTTCAGACGAATCTAGAAAGTGCTCGCGACCTGGATCCGATCAACCGGGTGTCGTATCTCGAAGCGCGCTGCTACATGCTGAACACCCTGCTTCGAGACGCGGATGTAATGAGCATGGCACACGGCCTCGAAGTGCGAGTGCCGCTGATCGACCATCTTCTCGCCGCCAAGCTGATTGCACTGCCCGGAGCCTGGAAGCTCGATGACAACACCCCAAAGCCTTTGCTGGTGAATGTGCTGAAGGGCGCCCTGCCGGATGAGATCGTGCATCGCAAGAAGAGCGGTTTCACGCTGCCTTTCGAGCGATGGATGCGCGATGAATTGCATTCCGAGGTCGGACGTGGTCTGCAAAATATGGCGACTGGCTCCCTGGCTTTGCTGCTTGACGCCTCCGCCGTGCAGGAGGTTTGGAACGGCTTCGACAAGGGAACAACTTCGTGGTCTCGTCCGTGGTCGCTGTATGTCCTGCAGCGCTGGTGTGAAGTGAATTCGGTAGAAGTCTAACTCTCAGCAGTCTGCCGGGTCATTGTTTTCGCGCCGAGATCAGCAGAAACAATCCCCACTTGCAAGCAAACTTTCTAACCAGCCAGCGCGGATAAACTCTCCACAAGAGTCGATAAAACGGAGAGCGGAACCTTTCCGAGGGACGATTCAGCAGCAAGTCCCCCGGACTGAAAACCTGTTTCATCGTGACGTCTTGAAATCCGGCCATAAGCTCGCCGGCTTCTTCCTGAGTATAGGTTTTCGTGCCCGGGCTCTCCAGATGGTCGTAAACGGTACGCCGCAGTGACTTCCCGCGAAGCAGGCCAAACCTCAGCCACAACATCAACCCGGTCAAAGACGGATGGTGATAGAGCATGATGCGGGCCTGTCCGCCCGGTTTGAGCACGCGGCATGCTTCGCGCAAACACTTCGCCGTGTCGGGGCTGTGGTGCAGCACGCCGTACGAATACACGATGTCAAAGGTGTTGTCGGAAAAGGGAAGGTATTCTGCATCCGCCACGCGCAAATCTGCCTCGTACCCGGCAAGTTCACAGCGACGGCTGGCTTTCTCGAGTGAAATCGCGGAAAGATCTACGCCCGTTGCTTGCGCCCCGGCTCTTAACCATTCCAGATAATCGGCACCCATCCCTACGCCAATCTCCAGCACCCGAAGCTCCGCCGACGAAGCAAACCCCGCGAACTCTGGAATGAATGGCTCCAATTCATAGCGGGCGCGAGCGTGGGCTTCGAAATCCTGTTTGTCGCCCAGATAGCGCGCACCACAGGGATCGGAATCCCAAAATTGGCGGACTCTCTCTTTGTAATCAGGTTCTTTCAGGTCAGGAATGGGGCGAGCGTGGGCCATGCGGAGGAGAATTCAGCCGGATACTAACACAGTTCCCCGGGCGAAGTTTTCCGGGTTTCCACAGGTGCGCGGGTTAAGATAACAGAGGCGATTCTCTCTGGTTGATGTCACAAGTTGAAGAAGCGCGGCAGATCGATGCCGCCGTGTTGCCAACCCTCCTGCCGATAAGCGTGATCGTTGCTGCCCGCAACGAAGCGCGCAATCTTCCCGCATGCCTGGATTCTCTGCGCGAAGCGGGAGAGGTGTATGTCATCGACTCCAACAGCAGCGACGAGACGGCCGAGATTGCGCGTCAGCGCGGCGCAAAGGTGGTTCAGTTCCACTATCACGGCGGCTGGCCTAAGAAACGTCAGTGGGCCCTCGATACGCTGCCACTGGCGTATGAGTGGGTTTTCCTGGTCGATGCCGATGAGGCGCTCACGCCCGCATTGGCCGGGGAAATCCGGCGCGCGATTCAAAATCCGAATCGCGACGGTTTCTATGTGCCGCTGCGGATGATTTTCCTGGGGCGAACGCTCCGTCACGGCGACGCGAATTTCTTCAAGCTGTCGCTCTTTCGCCGCGCCAAGGGACGTTTTGAATGCCGCCTTAGCGACCAGGACATGTCAATGTGCGATATGGAAGTACATGAGCATGTCATGGTGGACGGCCCGACCGCCAAGTTGAAAAATCCCTTGCTGCATCACAATGTCGAGTCTCTCTCTCGCTACATAGAAAAGCACAATGAGTATTCGAACTGGGAGGCTCGGGTCTGGCTGCAAGGCCAAGAACAGGATCAGCCTCTTGATATCGAGCCTTCGCTCCTCGGGAACCAGGCCCAGCGCCGCCGCTGGCTGAGAAAGAAATTCTTCTCCCTTCCGGGGTCGCCGGTGCTGTTTTTTATGTACAAGTACGTTTTTCGTCTTGGATTTCTCGACGGCGCTCCGGGGCTGATCTATTGCGGCCTGCAAGGCATCCAGTTTTTTCACATCAAGGCCAAGATCTATGAACTGAGCAGTAAGGGAGCAAGAGCGTAACCATGTGCGGCATCAGTGGATTGGTCAACTGCGGAGGGCAGGAAACGCTGGCTCGGATGAACTCCGTGCAGGCCCACCGCGGTCCCGACGATTCCGGCATCTGGCAGCAAAGGTTTCCCGACGGCTCGTACGTGGGCTTGGCCAGCCGCCGTCTCGCCATCGTTGATCTTTCACCCGGCGGCCATATGCCGATGCGAAATGAAGACGGCACCTTATGGATCACCTACAACGGCGAGATTTACAACTTCGCCAGATTGCGGCGCGAACTGGAAAGCAAGGGGCACATCTTCCGTTCCCATACGGATACGGAAGTGGTATTGCATCTTTACGAACAGGAAGGGCCCGACTGCCTGCAGCGGCTCAGCGGCATGTTCGCTTTCACTATCTGCGATTTGCGATCGAGTTCGCCCAGCCTTTTTCTGGCGCGCGACCACTTCGGCGTGAAGCCTTTTTACTACCATCTGGATGGGCCCCGCCTGGCGTTCGCCTCCGAGGTCAAAGCGCTTCTTGAAGTTCCCGGGATCACGCCGGAACTCGATCTGGAATCACTCCACCAATATCTAACTTTTCTGTGGGTGCCGGAACCGAACACAATGTTCCGCGGCATTCACAAGTTGCCGGCAGGTCACTACGCCATTTGGCGTGATGGCGAACTCAAGATCACCCAGTATTGGGATTTGACGTTTCCCCCAACGGATGCGTCCTTTCCAGTGGCGGAAGCAGATCTGGCATGGATGATTCGCGACCGCTTCCGCCGTTCGGTGCGGGAGCAAATGATGGGCGATGTTCCCGTCGGAGCCTTTCTCAGTGCAGGTCTGGATTCTTCGAGCATTGTGGCCATGATGTCGGAAGCCACGCGCCGTCCGATCTCAACTTACACGATTACTTTTCCGCCCCTGTATCGGGTGGGAGAGTCGACCCTCGATGATCCTGAGGTGCCGGCACGCCTCGCACAGCGCCTCGGCTGCGACCATCATTGCATCGTTGTAGAACCCGATGTGGTGGACCTGTTGCCTCGCCTCACCTGGCATATGGATGAGCCTACGGCCGACCCGGCGATCATTGCCGCGTACCTGGTGTGTCGCGAAGCCGGAAAAGACGCCGTCGTGTTGCTCTCCGGCGTAGGAGGTGACGAACTCTTCGCCGGATACCGCAAGCATACGGCTCACTATTGGTCGCAGGCGTACCGGCATATTCCGGCCTCAGCCCGCGAGCTGTTCGAGAAAACAGTTGCCAGCCTGCCGGGATGGCGAGGGACTCCACTAAAGGGTCGGGTCCGCCTGGCCAAGAAAATGGCGAGGAGCGCATCGCTTCCGCCGAGAGACCGCTTCATCGTGAATTGTGAGTATCTCAACGACCGGCAAAAAGCTGGGCTTTACTCGGAGGCTGTGCGGGGCGCGGTCCAGTTCAACGATCCCGCGGTACGTCAGCGCGAAGCGTTTGCGCAGGTGGAAGATGCCGACTTCCTCAACCAGATGCTTTACCTCGATTCGAAGATTTTCATGCCCAGCCTGAATTTGAACTATATCGACAAGATGAGCATGGCGTCTTCGGTGGAAGTCCGGGTGCCTTTTCTGGATCGTGAACTTACAGAATTCGTTGCCTGGAACGTGCCCCCAGCCCTGAAGCTCAAGGGCTTTTTTCGGCCCACCACGAAATACATTTTCCGTGAGGCCATGCGCGATATTTTGCCTGGTGAAGTTCTGAAGCAGCCCAAAGCTGGCTTCGGAGCCCCAATCGACTACTGGCTGGCAAATGACCTGAAGGAGATGGTTGGCGATCTTTTGTCCCAATCGAGCATCAGGCAGCGCGGACTATTTCGTCCCGAGGCCGTTCGCACTTTCGTAGACGATCACCGGCGTGGCACACGCGACTGGTCGGCGCAAATCTGGCAATTTCTCACGCTCGAACTCTGGATGCAGACTTTCCTCGATGGCAGCGCCGGGCAAGCCGGTTTTAGTACAGTTCCTCAGGCGGCAATCGCATGAAGCAGGTGTTGCAGCATGCGCGTACTGGAGAAGTTGACGTGATCGAAGTTCCAGGTGCCAGCTTGCGTCCGGGATGCGTCCTGGTGGAGATTGCGGCCTCCCTTGTTTCTGCCGGCACCGAGCGCGCCGCATCTGAGTTCGCCGGCATGAGCTTGCTGCAGAAAGCAAAGGCCCGCCCGGACTTGGTGCATGAAGTAATCGAAAAGGTAAGGCGGGACGGCCTGTTCACCGCTGCCCAGGCCGTACGCAGCCGCTTGGACCGGCCCGTCGAGCTAGGATACAGCAGCGCAGGTACGATCATAGCCGTGGGGAGCGGGGTTACCGACCTGCGGGTTGGAGACCGCGTGGCCTGCGCAGGCGCCGGCTATGCGGTGCATGCTGAACTGGCCAGCGTTCCCAGGCTTCTTGTTTCCCGCATTCCCACCAATGGGGTTTCATTCGAAGAAGCTGCCTTTACCACGGTTGGCGCCGCTGCCTTGCACGGCATCCGGACGACAGACGTGAAACTGGGCGACGTCGTGGCTGTGATCGGCCTCGGACTGCTGGGGCAGCTTACTGTTCAATTGCTGAAGGCCGCCGGCTGCCGGGTGATTGGCCTGGATATCGACGCCGGTCGCGCGGAACTGGCCACGCGGCTCGGCGCCGACCGGGCCACCGCGTCCGCCAAGGAATTTGTGACTCTGTGTTCACTATTCTCGGATGGCTACGGTGTCGACGCCGTCGTCATCACTGCGGCAACTCCCAGCAGCGATCCGGTGAATCTGGCGGGCGAGGTGGCGCGCGAACGGGCTGTGGTAACCGCCGTCGGAACGGTCGGCATGGAGATCGACCGCAAACTCTATTACGAAAAGGAGCTCGATTTTCGAATTTCCCGTTCCTACGGCCCCGGCCGCTACGACAAAGTGTACGAGCAGAAAGGCCGCGACTATCCCATCGGATACGTGCGCTGGACCGAGACTCGCAACATGGCAGCCTTTCTCCAGCTACTCGCGGACAGAAAGCTGAACGTCAGATCGCTGATCACACATTCCACTCCGATCGAACGCGCCCACGAAGCCTACGAAATCATCGGCGGAAGATTGGGCGTCCCGTCGCTG
>Ga0335080_10002769_pt1 | contig 17604 bp, 26 predicted proteins | sample Lox_Sample_34_FD_206720 | JGI IMG/M metagenome (GOLD analysis project Ga0335080, IMG submission 206720) | Soil microbial communities from Loxahatchee National Wildlife Refuge, Florida, United States - Lox_Sample_3.4 | ecosystem: Environmental > Terrestrial > Soil > Wetlands | place: USA...
ATAGATCTATCCCATCCACTGCAGCTTCACATTCGGTTCGGTGTCTTGTCGCGATTGCTTCCCTTAAGGCAGAACTTAATCAGAGAAAAGAAACCTTTGGCGAGGCAAGGAAACGCGAGGCGTTACAGTGTCGCCCGTAGCGCATGCTATCGTCGTCAAGTCGATCAAGTAATGGTTGCCCAAGCCGGAGATTGTCCCTCCCAGCAGGGCTTTGCTCCCTGTGCGCAGACAGACCTCACGTCCGACTTCCCAAGTGATACGTTCGTTCGTGGGACGGCCCATCAGCCGCAAAGTCTGGATCACTTTCCGGTCGGAAAGAATATTCAGGAAGGGCGATTGTCCCAACTCCACCGCCAACGCCTGCTTGAGAGCATCGTCAAAGACCGTTTCTCCGGTCTTGTTGTCGAAGTCGGCAAGAACGACGGTGTCTTTATCGGTCAGGGGCTTGGTGCGATGCGAACGATAGTAAAGACCGCAAGCAATCAATGCGGTTACTACAACGACTGAAGTTACTGCGATCTTCCAAAGATTTCCCTTCGCCGCGTGTGTCCCGCTTTCCTGCACTGCGGGTGCTGACCCAGAAATGGCGGCTGGCACGCGCCCCGTCTCCGTGTCGCGCTTCAGTCGTTGCAGATCAGTCCTCATCTCCGCTGCGCTCTGATAGCGGAGATTGCGATCCTTCTCTAACGCCTTGTTGATGATGTCTTGTAGCTTGGAAGGAATCTCGCGATTGAAGAGAATTGCAGGCGGTGGACCCGAATCAAGGATGGCTTTGAAGATCAGACCAGAGGTCCCGCCATGAAAAGGTAGCGTGCCTGTCGCCGTCTCGTACAGCACCGCCCCGAATGAAAATAGATCGGTGCGGGCATCCAGTTCCTTGCCGCGAACCTGTTCGGGGGACATGTACGCGACCGTGCCAACGACGCTACCGGGACTCGTGAGATGGTCCAAGTCCACGTCTTGCGTTGCCAGCGTTTCCGCATTGGTATTCGCGGTCCCTGCTCCCCTGACCTTCGCCAATCCGAAATCCAGAACCTTGGCGTGTCCGCGTTTGGTCACGAAGACATTCGCGGGCTTGATGTCGCGATGAATAATGCCTGTGGAGTGGGCGGCATCCAGCGCGTCTGCGATCTCAATCCCAAGCGACAGCACCTCGTCGGTCTCCATCGGCTTGCCGCCAATGCGGTGTTTGAGCGTCACGCCATTGAGATACTCCATGGCGATGAACGACTGCCCTTCGTGCTTGCCGATTTCGTAGATGGTGCAGATGTTGGGATGGTTCAGGGCAGAAGCGGCACGTGCCTCGCGGCGGAACCTTTCGAGCGCCTGCGGGTCTTGGGCTAGGTCTTCGGGGAGGAATTTCAAGGCGACGAACCGCCCAAGCTCGGTGTCCTCAGCTTTGTACACGACACCCATTCCGCCGCCACCCAGTTTCTCGGTGACGCGGTAATGCGAGATGGTCTGCCCAATCATGGCGCTCAGGCTTGAAATGGTAGGGATGCACGGGAGTCAAAGTCAACGAGGGTTGTCAATGCGGCGTCTGAATCGTGAACCAAATCCGGATTACTCGTATCCTAGCTTGGATCAGATAGCCTTGCGGCGGTTCCGTGATGGCGAACGTTGTGTCTCGTGTGAGGTCACGAACTTGTGAGCCATGCCGAGCAAGTCCCGCAGGACATCGAGTGTGACACGAGACAGGCGAACCAGCACCGCGCTGTAGCCGAGATAGTGGTCGGTCACATAATAAAGATCGGGGGCAGCCGCCAGTAGTTCGGCTCGGTCGTCGAAGCCGACGCGAACCATGAGAGAACCCGGCTCAGCCGAACGATTAACAGGAACACATGCCAAGAGTTTTCCGTGAACTTTGAGTGCAGGTGACCCGTAGGCTGTGCTCTCCTCCACACCGGGCAGCGCCAAGCCGATCTTGCGCACTGTGTCGAAGTTAAGTGTGCTCCCGTGTTTCTTCGAGGTTTTCATCTGCTTCGACGATCTTCCAGCCGTTTTTGAGGACTTCGACGCTCGTGCGCCCGGAATTTTGCCGATCCGAGCATCTCCAGCCAGCAAAAGCTCGCACGCCCGCAGTGCCGATGATTCAAAGTCAGGTGCATCGACGGGTAGAACTTGCCAACCCGTTACCCTTTTGCCCAACACTCGGATCGATCTCATGTTCGGGAACTCGCCCCGCAAGCTCTCGTGATGTTCTTCCGTAGTGGCGAGCCATACTCCGTTGTCCGCAGTGTTCGTAGGCTTGTCCCGCAGGATCAGCATGATTTTGTCTTGCACGTAGATAGCAAGGCAGCCAAACATCGGACGGGTGTACGGCGATAGTGTGGAAATTGCGTCAAGCACGAATCCATGTGGAATAGGCTTGCGCTGCTTGGGCACCAAGCCCGCACCCAGAGCTTCTGGAGAAACGCGTTTTCTGGTAGTCATACCCGTGCCCCTGTGACAGCAAGGCTACTGCATTATTGCAGTTCTGCGCACTCGGCTTTGGCTTGCTTCACGAAGCGGATGTCAGGTTCGGCATCTTTCCAGAGAGTGAGATAGCCTCTGTAGGCGGCGGGGGGTGCGAACGCGGGCTATTGAACGCCGCGACGTGGTAATTTGGTGCTATCTCAGAAAAGGTCGATCTCACATGCTCCGCTGGCTTTGTATCGCTGCTTTGAGCCTCTGTGTATTGGCTATCTTGCTAGTTCTGGCGGGCGCATCCTATCAGGCAATTGAGACACGCCGAGATGCTCGCCGTTTTCCCGAAAGCGGTCGGCTAGTGAACGTGGGCGGCTACCGCCTCATGTTCAATTGCACTGGAGCGGGCAGCCCAACGGTGATCCTAGAAGCTGGATGGGGCGACGTGTCCATAGAATGGAGAACCGTTCAACCAGAGATTGCGAAGTTTTCGCGAGTCTGCTCCTACGACCGTGCAGGCTATGGGGGGAGTGATTCGGGGTCAATGCCGCGTACCAGTCTTCAGATCGCGACAGAACTGCATACGCTTCTAAAAAATGCTGGCGAGATGCCACCTTATATCCTTGTTGGTTCCTCTTTTGGTGGGTACAACGTTCGAGTATTCAACGGGCTCTACCCGAACGAGGTCGAGGGAATCGTGCTGGCTGATGCTACGCAAGAAGATCAATATGAATTGCTTCCGAAGGCGTGGAACGCGCTCAGTGCAGCACAACTGCGGCACTCCGAGCGCCTAGCACGGTATTCTTTTTTTGTTGTTGACTTGGGTATTGGTCGTCTCATGCTTCGGGCGCAAGGCGGTCGGGACGACGGTGCCTACTTAATCCTGCAAAGGAAGTATCTAATAGCCAGAACCAGCGAGCTTAGAGAAATTCGGGTGAGCGCGGAGCAAGCGCGGACTGCTGACCACATCAGCGACAAGCCTCTCATAGTGCTGACTGCTGCCGAGAATACCGACACCACATTAAGCAATGGGCTCAGCAAGCAGGATTTCGAGGCATTTCAACGCATCTGGGTAGATGATCTTCAGATGCGATTAGCTGGGCTCTCCAGTCGCGGAAGGCGTGTCATGGTTTCGGGAAGCGGTCACGACATTCCATCGGATCGTCCTGACTCTATTGTGAACGCGGTGCGTGAGCTTCGTGCAGAAGCAACAACCCAGAATTAGGCTCTCCGACCTCAGAGTCCAGTGTGAACTGCTGTCGCGTACAAGCCCGACCGGAATCTTCGGCAATCACAGTAGCGCCAACTTGGATCGTGCACTTCGGACTTGAGTAGCCGTCGTTAATAGAGCGCGGAACAGGGAGGAGGCTGCCAAAAAGTGTCAGCCGCCTCGTTTTATTGGGCTTGTTAGCTAGTGGTCAGAAGTGGGTCCGCCGCAGCTTTGGCTTTTGTGGGTGTTTCTTCCCCGGCTCTTCCCGGTTCCTTCGGGTGCCCGAAACTAGCCTCCCAGCATACCTTTTGAGCAGATCGGAGATGACAGTTCAACGTCTCGGCACGCGGAGATGAATCATCTGTTTGAAAAGTACATCATCGACGAATGGGAAGCTTTCTTCGTGAACCCACTCCTGCCGACGAGGTTGGCGGTACAAACTCTTGCTATGGCCAAGCAGGCAGTGCTCAGCGTAGAGTTCCGGATAACACCAAGCCATTACCAAGTCTACAAATTGTTTGGGATTCGGCACTCCGTCAAGAGCTATACGCGCTTTCCGCAATCCGCCGATATGCAGATGGCAGTCGTTGTGTAACGTGCACCTTGGATCAGAAGCAGTGAAGTCGATGCGTAGCCACCGGACTGATCTCTGGTCCTCACCGTCACCCGCATCTGATGCTCCAGATTCCTGCATGTCTTCCTCGGACGATCCCTCGTAATAAGCGAGCATCGCGTTCGTAAGGGTAGTGCCGTCTTTATCGTAGCGATAATACAACTGGAAGAGCGATCCGTCGTTCAGAAGTTGAAAGGAGTATTGTCGCGTCTCGGCCAAGGCTGCCACGTCGCTGAAGGTGAGAGCTTCGGGAAGCATGGTGTGTTCTTGGCCATTCGCCAAGTAATTGTCTGTCCACGATGTATATATTCGGCGTTTACGAGCAGGCCATTCCAGTCGATATATGTTGCCGTCAACTGACCGATTGCATCAGTCAGCCTCACTCTACGATTCCCCTAGTTTTTTCAGCAATTCTCGTCGCGCATCTTCACTGACATCTCTCAACAAGTCGGCATCGAGTAGCTTCTTGAGCATTTGTTGTTGAAGCTTTCCGTCGAGATTCTTGAGTGCTTCAACATCCGCCTCAAGCAAATCAGCCGCAGCTTCTTTTGCTTTCTTCATTTCCTTACGGCGACGAGAAGTTTCAGCATCGAGCTTGTGGAGACGCTGCATGTTGGGGAACTTGAACCGCAGTGCGGGTATATCGCTGTGTATCGTCTTAATTTCCTTTTCAGCGCGAACCATGTTTGTGCCGAACCCTGTGATCCGCACCCAACCCTTAGAGCGAGAGATGCTTGTGAACGCGCGATTGCGATTGTCGATCTCCTGAACGTAGTCGTAGAGCGAATCGAAGCTAAGGATGTAAACAACTGGGGCCTCGTTACCCTTCGCTCTAAACACCGTAGACAACGTCACACGATCAGGCTCGGCAAATTCAGCGGACCCGTCCACAAGTCCCGGAATTGTCGAAGCGATACTGTGGGTTTGGAGACGCATCTGAAGAGAAGACATCAGATTTTTTGCTCGTGGCGAATCCAAAGAAATCACGATGATCTGTTCTGGTGCAATTCCCTCTTCTCTTATGTCATGGCGTATCGATTCAGCTACCCAATCAAGCTCCGCAGGTCGGTCATCGAATACCATCGTCTTAATCAAGGGATCATTGCCGGAATAAATGTTTTCTAGGGGATTGGGGCTATTCTCCGGAGGACGCGTAATGACGACTTCTGTGCCTTCAACAAATGTCTCTGATCCGACCTCGTAGCCAATTGACCTCCATGAGTCTGGACTCCCAAGCATCTGGACCGGACCATGCGGGCTATGAATGCCAAGGCCAATGGCATGTGCGAGAACCAGAACCTTCAAAGGGCAGCGATACGACTTGTGCAGGACGAAGTCCTTCTCGATCCCACCGGGATAATCACCCTCCAGTGACACTAACGGATTGCCTGCCGAATCTTTACCGAATAGCTCTGCCGTCTGTGGGGTCTCCACCGATGCGAGACTCTGAAGCTCGTCATAGGCCCAGAAAATGGCGTGCTCATCCCCAGCCAACTTATACAACAGGTGGAAGAACTCCTTGGGAAAGTCCTGCGCCACGCATCTGTACGTTCTGATTCCAGTCCTCGATGCGGATAAACACTATTGGGGAGTGTCGCCATCGCTCGTGTCTTCAACTCCGCTCTGGCAGGCACTAGTAAAGGTCGCCCCGAACTCGTAAACACGCCGCTGCCTCTCTCGGCTCGCGTCGCGGTATTACCCTGCCGTGGCTGTCAGGCTTTCTTGCGCCGTCTTTTTGAGCCGCTTGGGTATCAGGTCAAGGCAGAGCATCATCCGCTAGATGAGAAATTTCCTGAATGGGGTGAAAGCTCCTATTACACCGTTGAGATTGCCAAGCAGGTCTCTTTGCAGGATTTGCTCATAAATGACGAAGCAACGTAAGGTCGGTCATTCACGTATTGGTCCAGCATTCCGCCTTCGCCCGAAGGTCCTCGACGTGTCCGAACCAATCCGACCGGATCAACATCGAGTAGGAGCGCAGCCGTACAGCGATCATTGGTTGCTTCCGGATAGAACACGTGCACTTTCCCGAACGATAGTTCGAAGGATTGGACACGATTTGGGTTCTTATGTAGTAGGTAACCCAAATCGGTTGCCGGGGGCTTTGTGTTCGTGATCGTTAGCAGCATGGTGAACAGCAATTATGCCTGAACAAGAGCGACAGATTCGTCGCCAAGACCGTCTCCGCAACAGACACGCATAGAATTACGACATGAAAGACCTGAAAAATCGAGTTGCACTTGTGACTGGCGGCAGCCGGGGAATCGGGGCCGCAGTTGCCATCGCGTTGGCTCAGGCTGGTGCCGATGTCGCCGTCAACTACCGGGAACGTGCCGACGCCGCGAACAGGGTTTGCGATGAAATCAAGAGGATCGGGAAAAAGGCAATCGCGGTTCAGACGGATGTGTCTTTGGCTGCCAATGTCAAGCGCATGGTGGTCGAGGTTGAAGCGAAACTTGGAGGCATCGACATCCTCGTCAACAACGCAGCAATTGCCCATCCTCGGAAACTGGAGGAGATCACCGAAGCGGAATGGGACCAAGTGCTCACGGTCAATCTCAAGTCGGTGTTCTTGATGACGCAGGCGGTAATCGGCGGCATGCGGCAAAGGCAATGGGGACGGATCATCAAGCTATCGTCGGTTGCCGCTCAGACGGGCGGGGCTGTGGGAGCGCACTACGCGGCGTCCAAGGCGGGGATCATAGGAGTGACCCACTCTTGCGCTGCGGCTTTCGTAAAAGAGGGGATCACCGTGAACGCCATCGCTCCTGCACTGATTGAGACGGATATGGTAACGAGCAACCCGAACGCGAGCCCGGCTATGATCCCAATGGGGCATTTCGGTTCAGTTAACGACGTAGCTTCGGTAGCAGTCATGCTGGCGATGAATGATTACATGACAGGGCAGACGATTTCGGTCAATGGTGGTTGGTATATGAGCTAGTCCTTGACTATGGCGGATCAGATAGCGTGACGATTATGGGGGTGTGGTCAGAGGGCTTTTCTTGCCCGCGAGGTCCCTTGTCGATTTCGCAGCTTTCCAGTCGATCTGCCAGCGTTGGAGATAATAAGAAGTGATCGATCCGTATGCCTCGATTGTTTTGGAACGCCTGCCGAAAATAATCCCAAAATGTGAAATGCCCTATTTCGCCCACGTGCAACGACCGGAACGCATCGGTATATCCAATACCCAACATCGCACGATAGCGGGCTCGCGGCTCCGGCTGAAACAAAGCATCGTGCTCCCATGAAGACGGCTTGTGACAGTCGATGTCCTCAGGAATCACGTTGAAGTCGCCGCCTATTAGGGTCGGCACATCGTCCTGTTTCCATCTAATCATTTGCTGAGTCAATCGATCCATCCAAGCTAACTTGTACGCAAACTTGTCACTCCCTACCGGATTTCCGTTGGGAGCATAAATATTGACGATCCGGATGTCCTTGATGAGGACCTCTAAGAACCGCGCATGACTGTCGGAGTCGTCTCCGAGGAGAGCCTTAGAAATCGTCTTCATCGGATGTCGCGAGAGAATCGCAACCCCGTTATAAGCTTTCTGCGTCACCGCTGCACTCTCATAGCCGAGCGACTTGAAGGCTTCGGACGGAAACTCCGTCCCCTTCAACTCTTGCAGCAACAATACATCCGGTTCGCGAACTTTCAGCCATGCCGTGACATGGGTCAGCCGAGAGCGAACAGAATTCAAATTCCAGCTAGCGACCTTAAACATGAATCCACATTCTAGCCGGAGTGAAAGGGCGTCATTGGCTGGGAAGACTTTGCGGTACTCATACACCGGGGGAGTCAGGCTTGTTGCCATTTCGGTTTGACGCTCCGCGCCTTCTCTTGGATGATTGTGACGCATGACGTTGAACGCATCATTGATGAGATTGAGCAGCTACAGGAAATGTTCGAAGCTCCGGACATTAGGCCACTCAGCGAAAGCGACATTTCTGCTGCGAATCAAAGGCACGATGAAATGCTCGCGCACAGCCCATGGTTCCGGCTCTGGCAGGATTTCGGTGTCTGCTGCCGACCTGAATCTCCGGTAATCCAACTAAGCGACGTTGAGCGTTAATTAAGGCTTTGGCGAAATAGATACTGATTTCAGGTCCGGGATGCCTGCGATCACTGCGATGGCTTGCGACCCCGTGCTAATCTTTCCGGCTGCAATTCTCACTTAGAAAGCGTGTGGCGCTGTCACCAAAAATCCGCCCATCAGTTCGTTCCGATGGACAGAAGTGCCTCGTCGCCAACGGGAGTGTAAGCGGAAACGAAATTCTCATCACGTACAACGGTCCAATCATCGATCACCCGACTCGGTATTCCATTCAAATCGACGATCACAAGCACATCGAGGGTACTCCGGAATCCAATGCCTACCTGAACCACAGTTGCGCTCCCAATGCCTACGTGGACTGGGTTGGCGTCTACCTCAGGGCGCTGCGGAACATCGCCGCTGGCGAAGAGATTACGTGCAATTATCTGACGACCGACTGGGAACTTCATGAGAGGTTTGTCTGCCACTGTGGAGCCGCGCACTGCTACGGTGAACTGAAGGGACTGAAGTACCTCGACCGCGACGAACAAAAGAAGTTGCTGCCTTTCCTGCCGGAATTCATGAGGCGCAAGGTCAGCGCGGCACAGACGGGGACGCTTTGAGCCTCAAATCTCGGTTGCTAGTTCGTTTCTCGATTGCGTTTGTCGTCGTGGGAAGTTCCCTGTTCATTCCTGCTGGCTCCTTGAAGTTCTGGCAAGGCTGGGTCTACCTCGCGACTTGGTTCGTGCCCGGCCTTCTAGCCTTCCCGTACTTCTACAAGCACGACCCGGAATTGGTCGAGCGGCGGTTGCGGAGGAAGGAAGAAATCCGCGAACAAAAGCTCATCATGAGGATGGTCTATGTTGTTTATGTGATCGCTTTCCTACTCCCCGGCTTCGATCACCGATTTGGCTGGTCGCACTTACCTTTGGGTATAACCGTCTTTTCGCAAGTGGTCGTCCTCGGCGGTTATCTCATGACGCTCTGGGTGATGAAGGTCAATAGTTTTGCCGCCAGTACCGTTCAAGTCGAGCCGGGTCAGAAAGTGATCTCCAGAGGCCCTTACCGGATCGTCCGTCATCCCATGTATTTGGGCCTTATCGTGATGTTCTTGTTCACGCCCTTGGCGCTCGGCTCGTACCTCACCGTTCCTGCCTTCTGCCTCCTCGTTCCGTTAATCGTTCTCCGTCTCCTCAACGAGGAAAAGGTTTTGCGCCAAGAATTACCCGGCTATGCTGAATACTGCCTCCAGACGCACTTTCGGCTCGTGCCGTTCATCTGGTAAACCGGGCATCACTGGGATTAACGTGTTTCTGCTCACCGACTCGCTCTAGCCCTTGTGCTATGGTTCACCTTCGACTTGAACAAATTCGTCAGGAGGAAATTATGTTGGGAGGTCTGCTTTTTGTGGTGTGTGTGATCCTGCAATTTCATTATCATGACCCGATTCCGTGGTACATCTGGGTGCTGGCTCTGATCGCACTGTTTGTTTCGTGGGGCGAACCAGCAATGCGATCTGCTGCTTGGAAAAAGAACTGAATGTGCCAAGGGTTCACCCTATGCGCGTGCTTGTAGTAGGCGCTGGAATCATTGGCTCAATCTACGGCTGGGTGCTTGCTGAGAGCGGACATCAGGTCGTGCACCTTATGCGGTCTGGCAGAGCGTCTGCTTTGCGCGACGGTCTAGTGCTTGACATGTTTGACCGACGCAAAGGACACAAACGGAACTTCCGGGGGCTGTACAGACTGAATGCCGTAGAAACGCTTTCACCAACCGACCCTTTCGAGTTGGTCATCCTACCCGTGAAGCACTATGCGTTGGCGGAAACCCTCAAGGAAATCGTCCCCCGAGCGGGGTCTGCGGAGTTCTTGCTGTTGACGCAGAACTGGAGCGGTACTGATGACATCGACCCCATTCTGCCGCGCACCCGCTACGTCTACGGAGACGCCAAAGCGGGCGGCACCTTTTCTGGAGGCACGCTTGTTGCGGCACTGAAGGCAATAGACATCGGGTCGCCGGACGGCGACCCTTCGGCACTCGCAAGAAAATGTGAGGGTCTGTTTACCTCGGCAGGCATTCAAACTCACCTTCATTCGGACATGCTGCACTACCTGTGGATTCAATACGCGATTACGGGCGGTCTTTGGGCAGCACTCATTCAAGCAGGGAGCCAAGATGCAATACTGAGTGACCGCGAGGCGACCTCAGCGGCACTGAAGGCAGCACGCGAATGCTTACAGGTGGTGAAGCAACGAGGAGTTGACCTCTCCCGCTACCCAGAAGCAAGTCCATTTCTAACGAACTCCGCGCTACGCAAACGAATCAACATCTGGATGACGCGCTGGCTGTTTCGGCACGATGAATATACGAAGCGATGTTCCGCTCATGCCTTTGGTGGCCCCTCTGAGGTCAAGACGTTCTACGACGACCTCACAAAAGCTGGGCATGAACTAGGTGTTTCGATGCCCGTGATGGAGAGCTATGCGAAAGCCATCAGGCGTTTTGCGACGACATAACGCGCTGCTCATCATTGACGTTCAAGTCGGGCTGGTGGAACTAATACCCGCCGCAATTTGGGCTAGTGTCTTGCCCAGAATCGAAACCCTCCTATCCAGAGCCCGCGCTTCGGAAACGCCCGTGATTTACATTCAGCACGACGGGCCGAAGGGTCATCCACTGGAGACGCATACCAAAGGCTGGGAGATTCATCCGGCAATAAAGCCGCTGGACAGCGAACCCGTCGTAAGAAAACGGGAATCGGATTCCTTCTTCGAAACCACGCTTCAACAGGAGCTAGAAAAGAGAGGGGTCACGCGTCTAATAGTTGCGGGAGGCATGACGGAATATTGCGTAGACACCACTTGCCGACGTGCGACCAGTTTGGGTTATGACGTTACGCTCGCCAGCGATGCCCACCTTACGCGAGACAACGGAGTGTTGACCGCAGCGAACATCATCGCGCACCACAACTTTGTGCTTGATGATTTTGGCGCTGGAGATCACGTAATCACGGCGAAACCCACAGACCAGATTGTTTTCTGAACTTCCGACTCGAAGCATCAGGGCGGACGCTGGCGGATCGACTGGCTGAGGACGAATCAGGGCGCATCGTCTGTCTGGTTGACAAATCAGTGAATCAGAAAATTCAATTCTGGAGCGGAGTTCGGACGCAAGATTGAGGAGGTAGGCAATGCCCAGAGAAGCGAGACTTTTTACGTCGAGCGCGGGTTCCGCTGTTCGTGGCTACCTGAAGTACCGAGCGAATATCCCCCCTCGCTGGATACAAAATGCGCGGGGTTCCCGGAAGCGGATCGAGCCGGAGATCGCGGAAGGGTTCCGTTCTCTAAAACGTCTGCGAATCAGGAGACCGAGGGCAAGAGTCGCGATTCGGAACGCGCAGCGGGAACTGCGCTCGGTCTTGGATCGTTGGGAAACAGCCTACCGCAAAGAGAACTTCTATCGGGGGATACGAATCCTCTTGGAGTTGCAGCGTGAAGGCTCGTCCGCTTTCTGACCCTACGCATTGACTGGCAGGGCACAAATCGGGGGAGCGGCGATGCCCTTGCCGCTACACATCCTTCAGTTGTTCCTCAGTCATGCCGAAATAATGACCGAGTTCATGTATGAGAGTCTGGCGAATTTGATGACGAACTTCTGCCTCGTTGGAGCAGACCGCCTCAATATTCTTCTGGTAAAGCACGATGTGATCCGGCCCTGTGGGGAGGTTGAAAACGCTCCTCTTGGTCGCAGGAACGCCGTGGAAAATCCCTAGAAGCAGCCGCCTTTGCTGTCCGGGGCGCGGAGTTGATTGGTGCGGAGGAAAATCCTCGACCAGAATCGCGACGTTCTGGATACGCCTGCGGAACTCTTCCGGGAGCGAATCCAAGGTCTCTTCTGCAACGTTGATGAAGTCTTCGCGCTTCATTCTTCACCCACTGACACAAATAAGGGCACGCTTACTCCGAGTAGCCGTCGTCTGTGTCTTCATCCTCGTCATCTTCCTTGCGGTCGTCTTCGTCTTCCTCTTCGTCTTCTTCCTCGTCGGGCTCTTGTCGAAGGAGGACATAGACAGCGACCGAGCGATCAGTACTCTCCGGGCCGGGTTTTTCTGGACGTATTCTGCTCATGCCAAATGGTACGCCTCACGCGTTTGCAAAAACGGGTGACATGAACCTGCGAGGCGTATAGGCTGTGGGGCGTTGGGGAAGGAGGAAGCTATGAAATTCCTAGTGCTGTGGCACTTCGATCTGACGCGCCTCCGGCCTGAAGTTGCCCGCGCCGTGATGCAGATGCCGGATTACGCCAAGAAGCTGGGGGACAAGCTGGAGTGCCGCTACCACGTCGTCGGCAGTCACGGTGGAGCTTGGATTTACAAGGTCACATCGAACGAAGAACTTGATCGGCTTCTAGCCATGTCGCCCGTGTACAACTATGCCACTTACAAAGTTCTGGCGCTGGCAGAGATGGACGACCCGACGACGATCACGGGAAAGGCGAGCTAATCGGCGGCAAAGGCACCGTTCTGAGTTGCTATCTGGTCGAACCGTGGGACCAGCGCCGGAGGTAGACTATCCGGGTATGCGCAAGCGGCTTTTCACCCCGACTCCGCAAGATATTCGACCGCACGACGAGGGCGGGCTAGACCTCGACCGTGCTGCGTCGGTCGAAGTCACATCGGAAGAAAAGGATTACGAGATCGACTCTGCGTTGGTCTCAGTAGAAACGCAGGGTTGGCGTGCAGCTAGTCCGGGAACTCAAACGGTCCGGCTACTCTTCGATCAGCCGCAAGGGCTCAGACGAATCTCGCTCTTTTTCGAGGAAACCGCGACAGCGCGTACACAGGAGTTCGTCCTGCGATGGTCTCCAGATGGCGGTCGCACATTTCGAGAAATTGTGCGCCAGCAGTGGAATTTCAGCCCACCTAACACCACACGCGAAATCGAGGAATATTACGTTCAACTCTCGGATGTCACCGTTCTCGAACTGGTCATCGTGCCGGACATCAGTCGTGGAACGGCTCGCGCCTCGCTTAAGAGTCTGCGCCTGTCCTGACCGTCCTCGACCTGAAACCTCGGAGACACGTCATTGATGCCGTTCCGTTTGACCCGCCCCGGCTTCGTACTGGATGATTGAGACCCATGGACGTTGAACGCATCATTGACGAGATTGAGCAGCTACAGGAATGTTCGAAGCCCCGGACATTAGGCCACTTAGCGCCAGCGACATCTCCGCTGCGAATCGCAGGCACGATGAGATGCTCGCCAACAGTCCGTGGTTTCGGTTGTGGCAGCATTTTGGCGTCTGTTGCCGACCTGAGTCTCCCGAACTCCGACTGGGTGAGATCGAGAGCTAGACTTCCGCAGGAATTCGGATACTCCCGTCTTCGGCGATAGGAAAGAACGGGTTCCACGCCACTTCCCACAAGAACCCGTCCGGGTCAGCAAAATACCCGTCATACCCTCCCCAAAAGGTATCCTGCGCAGGCTTGAGCAACTTTGCGCCTGCGGTTACGGCTTGCGCGAGAACGGCGTCAACCTCGTCGCGGGTGACCTTCGTGACTATGCATCAGCTTTTTCCGCTTTGCCACTGCAAGAGAGACCAGCATAACTATTAGTTGAAATGCGGCACCGACCTTCACGAAGCGGGGTAGAAGACCTCTGCCTTGAAACGCACGCAGGCTCCAAATGATCCTCTACCACACAACTATCAGGCGCAGAGTCGATTCCATATTGGAGCATGGGTTGGCTCCCTCAACCGTTTTACTGCATGACCAGCGTTGGAACGACTACGAAGGGGTCTGTCTGTCGAAGTCGCCCGAAACTTGGCGGGATACGGTAGCTCAGCGGCACATGGCTGATGTGGAAGAAACGGTCGTTTTTGAAGTCACATTGCCGGAATGCTGGGAGTTGCAAAAAGACCCAAATGCGCTTCCGGTTGGCGACGACAAGGATGAATCCGCCGTGTACTCGCCGGAGCGCATTCCTCCAACGATGCTCAAACTTTTGCAGGAGCAGCCATAGTTGGAACTGCGCGGTTGTGAACGCCTCCACAGTGGAGTGGCCCTACACGGCGAATGCCACTATGAACCTCGCGCCTGAAAAAGCCAGCAGGCACTTTAATGCCCCATGCAGAAGGAATATTGTGATCTCTGATTGGATCGCGAGATGAAGTCTGAATCACAAACGCTGTACCACGCGACGGATAGAACCAAACTTCCCTCCATCATGCGAGACGGGCTTCTCACCAGCAAATCCACGATGGGCGAGCCTATAGTGTGTCTGTCAGATGGGGAGTCGGCGCTTGAGTTCTGCGACAACTTTTCTGATCCGGTGATAATCGCAGTTTCACTTCCGAGAGATTGGCCGTTGTTCCCCGATCCGTTTGTGGGCGATTTGACCTGCGTGTCGAGAGAGGATATTCCGGTGAAGTATTTGAGAGTTGAGAGGCTGTGACACGCCCCCGGTCACTGCGGATACCAAAGAGAATGCGCCGACCATCGGCTGCAAGAGAGGCACTGGGTCTCAGTCCACTGATGAAGGCAGGCTGGGCAGACGCCGCCAGTGTCGAATGTGTTCCACGCATGACCGCACTCGCAGAACCACTTGTGCTCTTTACGGGGAGACCAGCCGCACAGCGGGCAGCGGATGCGTGGAGGCTCTGACTCGCCGGGTTTCTTGCCTTCCTCAAGTTCGCGATCCAAAACGACAGATTTTGTGGTGTCGCTCACAACCGAACCTCTACTCACACGGTTGATCGGGCTACTGAGGGTTGCCTTCGCGTGATTATGAGCACAGCTACCCATGCACCGAAAACTACATCAGATGCCAAGCAAAAACCGGGCCACCATTGCGGAACACCGGGGTTGTCGATGAAGAAGTGACGGACGAAGTCAAAAACGCCGTGACCGACAAGAGCAGCGACCACAAGCCAGTAGTTTGTTTTGAAGCCGAGAACGGCAAACAACACGAAAACGCCTGCAAAGATACTTTCAATCATTAGCGTGCGCGTAGAAGCTCCCATTACAGCGAACAAGGCATAGTAGGACGCGATCACGATCAACACCGTTGGATAGAATGCACGCTCACGGTCAAATCCAACAACTAAAGCAAAAGCAGCCACAGCCAAAGTTAGGATCACGCCGATGAGATATTCCATTTCCCTGTCCTCCAGTGGTACGCATACCACGGATTACAACAAGAACAGCCAATCCTGAGCCTCGGCGACTTCCACGGGCCGCGAACATTCCACGTCATCTTTCGCCACGTGATTCACTCGGCTGCTGACCGGATAGCACCGCATGAGCCGAGCGTCATAGGGCTTCAAGAGTTCTGAAATCGCTTCGACGTTTTGCATTCCCGGATCGAGCCAGAGGTCATAGCGGTCCGGATCGAGGATCACTGGCATCCTGTCGTGGACGGCAGAGGTCACAGCATTCGGAGTCGTTGTCAGGATCGAGCACGTCTTGATCCATTGCCTCTCTGCATTTTTCCACCGGTCCCACAACCCCGCAAAGGCGAATAACTCCCCGTCTTTCACTTCAAAGCAGAACGGCTGCTTGAATGTGCCCGTCTTTTTCCACTCGTAAAACCCATCTGATGGAATCAAACAGCGGCGGAATCTCAAAGGATCGCGGAAAGCAGGCTTAACGGAAGCTGTCTCTGACCGAGCATTGATCGTACTTGCAGCGCCAGAGGCGTCCTTTGCCCAATGAGGAACCAAGCCCCAACCCATGGTCGAAATTTGGCGGACTGGTTCTTTCGGATGTTGGCGGATAACCGGGACGGGTTGCGTCGGCGCAATGTTGTATCTTGGGGACCAGTCGTCATCCCACGGGTCGCAGTCAAACTGCTCTTCGATAATCTGCTTTCGCCGCGAGAGTCGATAGCGTCCGCACATGTTGGGAAATTATGACAGATTGCCCTTGTGATTGGAGTTCGGTCTCCCGATGACAAAGCTGTGAAAACACCATCGGAGAAGAGGGCGCATTGGAGGCATGATTTACGCTACTTGATCTCGTTGCCATTCTGGTCCAGCCCCATCTTCAACCACGCTTCCCGCTGCACTTCGTCCAAACGGTCTTCCTCTTCCTGTATCCAGTGACGATATGTCTTGCGGATTTCCTTTGGCGACGTACCCACCATGTCCGCCACGTCATCCACCCTCACCCTAGCCGAAAGCCACTCAGTGATTCTGAAGTGCCTAAAGCCATGCGGAGTCGTTCTTACACCCGCATCTTTGATACTTTTTTTGACCCCCTCGCGCCACTGTATAAGTGTGCCGGGGAAGGCGGGTTCGCCGAGAGCCTCAAGCTGTTTCGATAATGACTCGCTGATGCGCACGCGGTAGCGTTCGTTGGTCTTGGTGCGGTTGCCACGAATGAGCGTACCCTGAATTACCGGACGACGCTCCGGTTTGGACAGCCCGTATTTCTCCGCATCCTCCGCCGACACCCCGTATTTCTGGGCATCGACCAGCGCCATTGCCGACTCACGCATCAACTGGCACAAGAGCCGGACTTGGCCTGTGGCAGTCGCGAGAATCTTCACGACCTGCTGTTTGGATGGCGGCTTAACTTCCGACTTCTTAAAGCGGATGCGAAACTGTGGCTTCGTCTTGGGGTTCGGGATTGGCGACTTCTCGATGTAGCCCATCTCCGCAGCCCATGAAAAGAATCCACTAATCACAGACCAGTGGACGCTTAAACTACTGCTATCGCCGCTGCGGAACGGCAGCGTCAGACGCCGTTTGATGATCTTGTCGGTGGTGAGAGCGGTCAGGAGCAGAACGTCATTTTTCTCGCACCACTCCACGAGCTTGCCGCCCATCAGTTTCGCTTTGGTATTGTCCAAGTCGTTCTGGGCACGGAATTCGTACCACTCCCGCAACGCTGCTTCGACGGTCATACCTTTGGGCACTACTCTGCCTTCGGCGAAATCCTTTAGGCGCTCTTGCAGGGCAGTTACTTTGGACTGTGCGTCCGACCAGCTTCGGGCGGCCAAAGACCACTTGTTTTGGTAGGTGAGTTTCCTGTCCTCGAAGACCGCATCTCCGTTCTTCCACACGAATTGCACGGCCAACGGGCACTTGCATCGCCGCTCGTAGGGGTTCTTGCTGTCGCACTTTGCCCTGTTGTGACGCCGATAGATTCTGAACGTCATGGTTCCCTGTCCGAGAGGAGTAGGGACAATCGTAGGGACAGTTCGCGGGGGAAGTCAAGATTACGCAGGTTTTATGCGGGCAAAAGAATGGCTCCTCAGGTAGGACTCGAACCTACAACCCTCCGGTTAACAGCCGGATGCTCTGCCATTGAGCTACTGAGGAGTAGAGGCGCGGCCACT
>Ga0335080_10002770_pt1 | contig 17604 bp, 19 predicted proteins | sample Lox_Sample_34_FD_206720 | JGI IMG/M metagenome (GOLD analysis project Ga0335080, IMG submission 206720) | Soil microbial communities from Loxahatchee National Wildlife Refuge, Florida, United States - Lox_Sample_3.4 | ecosystem: Environmental > Terrestrial > Soil > Wetlands | place: USA...
GCGGGCCTGCGCCGCGGTCCGCTTGGAGCCAGTCCCGACTTGAGACGCGCGGCAAATATACCTAAACTCGCACACAGAGAGAAGCTGCGCGCCGGCCACGGGCGCAAGCCTGCCTAAAGTTGCTTACCGACCGGTCACCCCATCCTGACGCGACGGGTACGAGCGAGAACTGCGAGCATCACATGCGGGACCACATCATGTCGAAGCTGTCCATTCTCCTATCCGCCGCCGCACTAGCCCTGTGTGGATGCGCGCAGCAGCCGCACACCAGCGGCCCCCTGCCGCTGCCGATGACACACACGGCGTCCACCGACTGGACCATCGCCGCGCAGCCCGACGCCGACGACGTGCAGATGGACGAGGACAGCGATGGCGCCACCCTCGAGGATCGCGCCCGTGCCGTGCTGGGCAACAAACCGATGCGCGGGACGCTGCCCGATGCCGAGTTGAATCAGGAGCTGCTGTTCAAGTTCCTGATGTCGGAGATCGCAGCTCAGCGCGGAGATACCCGGCTCGCTGCGCAGGGTTACCTCGACATGGCGAAGAGCACCCGCGACCCGCGGCTCGCCAAGCGTGCTACGGAGCTCGCAGCCTACGGGCGCCTGCAGAGTCAGGCGCTGGAAGCCGCGCGCCTGTGGCTGGAGCTGGACAAGAACAATCCCCAGGCACGCCAGTACCTGGCCGCGCTGCTGGTCAGCAGCAACAAGTTGTCCGAAGCCAAGCCGCTGCTGGAAGCTCTGATCACGGCGGACGGCAACCCGGCGGCGGGATTCATGCAGCTCAACTCGCTGCTGGCGAAGCATCCTGATCGCAATGCGGTGCTGGCCATCACCAAGGAGCTGGCGAAGGGCTATCCGCAGCTGCCCGAGGCGCACTTCGCTGTCGCACAGGCAGCGTTCTCGGCGGGAAAGTACGACGAGGCTGCCGCGGAAATCAAGCAGGCGATGGACATGCGGCCGGATTGGGAGACCGGTGCGCTGTTCAACGCTCAGCTGCTGCAGCAGCGCGGGTCTACTGAAAAGGCGGTCGAGTACCTGCAGGGATTTCTGCGCACCTATCCGAAATCGCGCGAGGTGCGCGCGAACTATGCGCGCCTGCTGCTGAACAACAAGGATCTGAAAGAGGCGCGCGCCCAATACCAGCTGCTTCTGCAGGACCAGCCGGCCAACGCAGACATCGTGGTGACCATCGGCTTGCTCTCGCTGCAGATGGGCGAGTACGAGAGCGCCGAGACCTGGCTCAAGCGCGGGCTGGAATTGCGGTACCGCGATCCGGATTCGCTGCGCTTCTACCTTGGGCAGGTGTCCGAGGAGCGCAAGCGCTATGACGAGGCCATGCAGTACTACGCCTCGGTGCAGGGCGGCGATCAGTATGTGCCGGCGCAGGCGCGCTATGCGTTCCTGCTGGGGCGGCAGAACAAGCTGGCCGAGGCGCGCGAGTACCTGCAGAACGTCCAGACCGCAAACGACGAGCAGCGCGCCCTGCTCATCCAGGCCGAGGCGCAGCTGCTGCGCGAAGCCAAAGACTATCAGCAGTCCTACGACCTGCTCAACAAGGCGCTCGAGAAGCAGCCCGAGAACGTCGACCTGCTGTATGACTCCGCCATGGCTGCCGAGAAGCTGGACCGGATCGATGTGGTGGAAGCGAACCTGCGCAAGCTGATCGCGCTCAAGCCCGACCACGCGCAGGCGTACAACGCGCTCGGTTACACTCTGGCCGACCGCACCGACCGGCTGAAGGAAGCGAAGGGATACATCGACAAGGCGCTCAAGCTGTCGCCCGACGATCCATTCATCCTGGACAGCATGGGCTGGGTGTTGTACCGCCTCGGCGACTCCAAACAGGCGCTTAGCTATCTACAGCGCGCCTACACGCAGCGTCCCGATCCGGAAATCGCCGCCCACATCGGCGAAGTTCTGTGGGTGCGCGGCCAGCAGCAGGAGGCCGAGAAGGTGTGGCGCGACGCCTCCAAAGAAAACCCGGACAACGAGCTGCTCCAGGCCACCATCAAGCGCTATCTGCGCTGATCGTGCTGTCCAGCCGCACGGCCCTGCTGTGCGGGATGTTGTTGCTGTCCGCCTGCGCGGCCGTGCCGCGCGCTCCTGTCGCTGTTGATCCCGCCCAAGTCAGCGCGTTCGACCTCACTGGACGCATCAATGTGCGCGTCGAGAACAAAGGCTACCCGGGACGTATCCGCTGGCAGCATGCACCGGGCAGCGACGAAGTGTGGGTCTATTCTCCAGTGGGTTCGACCGTGGCTCGCATGCGCCAGGATGCATCAGGTGCGTTGCTCGTGACCTCCGACGGCAAGGAATACAAGGCCGGCGACATGAAGCTGCTCGCGCGCGAGGTGCTCGGTTGGAATCTGCCGATCGACGGGCTGCAGTACTGGGTGAGGGGCTTGCCCTGGCCTTCCTTGGATCGAGCGCGGGAGGAGCACGACGCAGACGGGCGCCTCAAGTCTCTGAGCCAAGGCGGGTGGGAGGTTGCGTATCTGGATTGGTCGTCGGCCGGGGTCGCCGGATTACCCTCCAAGCTCGATGTCGCCGGGGAGGGCCTGCGCCTGCGTTTGCTGATCGAAAAGTGGAAGGTCGAAGATGGTAGTGGGCCCCGGTAGCGTTCTTCGCTGCCCGGCGCCGGCCAAGCTCAATCTGTTTCTGCTGGTGACGGGCCGCCGTCCCGACGGCCTCCACACACTGCAGACCTTGTTTCGGTTCATCGACTACTGTGATGAGCTGACCTTCCGTCTGCGCCCCGAAGGTGAGATCCGCCGCGTTACCGAGCTGCCCGGCATTGCAGAGAGCGACGACCTCGCCGTGCGCGCCGCCCGGCTGCTCCAGGCGGAGACGGGTTGCGGGCTCGGGGTGGAGATCGCCAACGTCAAGCGTCTGCCGGTGGGCGGCGGGCTGGGTGGCGGCAGCTCCGACGCGGCAACGACGCTGATCGCGCTGAATCGCCTGTGGGATCTGCATCTCGCGCGCGGCATGCTGCAGGAGTTAGCCCTGCGCCTCGGCGCCGATGTACCGGTCTTCGTCTTCGGGCGCAACGCCCTGGCCGAGGGTGTTGGCGAGCAGCTGCAGGCGATCGAACTTCCGTCCACCTGGTACCTCGTGCTGGTGCCGCCAGTCGCCGTTTCAACCGCTTCGGTGTTCGCCGAACTCGCATTGACACGCTCTACTACACCGGTCACAATACGCGCCTTTTCAGAGGGATGCGATCCCTCCGGGCGGTTCGGACGCAACGATCTGGAGCCGGTGGTATGCCGCCGTTATCCCGAGGTCGCGCATCATCTAGACTGGCTGCGGCGCTTCGGACCGGCCGCGCTCACGGGCTCCGGTGCCTGCGCGTATTGCGCGTTCGATTCGGAGGCGAGTGCGCGATCGGTGCTGGCTCAGCTGCCTGCAGGAATGCAGGGCTTCGTCGCCGCAGGCTTGCCGCAACACCCGCTGCTCGACTGGACACTGTAGGCCCGCCGTTCGCGGCGGGGCCGGAAGATCTCTGGGGAGTCGCCAAGTGGTAAGGCACCGGATTTTGATTCCGGCATTCGTAGGTTCGATCCCTACCTCCCCAGCCACGCCGGCGGTGGCAGACCGGCGCCGGAGGTTTCGCGGGTGAGTGAACCAGCGGCAGTCTAGAACCATGGCATACGACAACTTGATGGTGTTCACCGGCAATGCGAATCCCAAGCTTGCCGAGGACGTCGTGAAGCACCTCAACATCCACTTGGGGCGCGCCGAGGTGGGGCGCTTCAGCGACGGCGAGGTCATGGTGGAGTTGCTGGAGAACGTGCGCGGCAAGGACGTGTTCGTGCTGCAGTCCACCTCTACGCCCACCAACGACAACCTGATGGAAGTCCTGTTGATGGTCGACGCGCTGAAGCGTTCGTCGGCCGAGCGCGTGACGGCGGCCATCCCCTACTTCGGCTACGCGCGGCAGGATCGCCGCCCGTCGTCGGCGCGCGTGGCGATCAGCGCCAAGGTCGTTGCCAACATGCTCGCGGTGGTGGGTGTGGACCGGCTCCTCACGATGGATCTGCATTCGGACCAGATTCAGGGGTTTTTCGACATCGCGGTCGACAACATCTACGCCACCCCGATCCTGCTGGGCGACGTCTGGAAGCACGGCTACCAGAACCTGGTGGTGGTTTCGCCCGACGTGGGCGGCGTGGTGCGCGCCCGAGCGCTGGCCAAGCGCCTGGACTCGGAGCTGGCGATCATCGACAAGCGCCGTCCGCGCCCCAACGTGGCCAACGTGATGAACATCATCGGCGAGGTGAAGGGGCGCACCTGCGTCATCATGGACGACATGGTGGACACGGCGAACACGCTGTGCGAGGCCGCCATCGCGCTCAAGGAGAAGGGCGCCGAGCGCGTGCTCGCTTACTGCACGCATCCGGTCCTGTCGGGCTCGGCCGTGCAGCGCATCGAGAAATCGGTGATCGACGAGCTGGTGGTCACCGACACCATACCGCTGCGCGAGGACGCGCGCGCGAGCAAGAAAATCCGCCAGTTGACAGTTGCGGAGCTGCTGGCCGAGACCATGCTGCGCATCAGCAATGAAGAATCGGTGAGCTCGTTGTTCATGGAGTAGAGCCGTGATTCGTGACTCGTGATTCGCAGCGCGGTTGCCGGCTACGAGTCACGAATAACGAGTCACGGGTGTTTCAATCGCGCCGTCTGGTCGCGGATGGCGCTTTCTTGGAGGAAGAGATGGCTATCGAAGTGAATGCAACACCGCGCGCCACGCAAGGCAAGGGTGCGAGCCGCCGCCTGCGTCGCCACGAGCGCGTGCCGGGTGTCCTGTACGGAGGAGGACGGCCGGCGCAGAACATCGAGGTGGACCACAAGGAGCTCACGCTGCATCTGAAGCATGAGGCCTTTCACGCCTCGATCCTCACGCTCAGCCTCGAGGGCGAGAAGCAGCAGGTGCTGCTGCGAGATATCCAGATGCACCCGTGGCGCGCCGCCGTCGTGCACGTGGACTTTCAGCGCGTCGCCAAGGACAAGAAGATACACATGAAGGTGCCGCTGCACTTCATTAACGCCGAGATGGCCCCCGGGGTGAAAGCGAGCGGCGGCACGGTGAACCACGTCCTGACCGAACTGGAGGTGATTTGCCTGCCGGACGATCTGCCGAGCTTCGTCGAAGTGGACCTCGGCAATCTGGAACTGGGTCACCCCATCCATCTGTCCGATCTGAAGCTGCCGCAAGGCGTGGTATCGCCACAGCTGCGGGCTGGCGACAACGCAGTGGTGGCGAGCGTCGCTGTACCGAAGGCCGAGGTCGAGCCAGAGGTCGAAGCCGCGGCAGCTGCCGCTACCGAGGTCACCGCCGAGGGTGCTGCTGCCGCTGCTCCGGGGGCGGCTGCGCCTGCTGGCGAAGCCAAGGAAGGCGAGAAGAAGCCCGACGAACGCGAGGGAGGCAAAGAGCGAGGAGGTCGCGACCGCGACAAGAAGTAGCTTTATCGGCGAATACCTCCGATCCTCCCGGAACGGGCCTGCCCGGTCTCGCGCGCGAGCGCCAGGCAGGCCTTTTCATCTGTGCACTTCCCGAGCAACTTATGAGACTGGTCGTCGGCCTGGGTAACCCCGGGCGCGAATACGAGGCGACGCGCCACAACGCGGGCTTCTGGTGGGTCGAGAATCTCGCCGAGGCGCAGCGCGTGCGCCTGCGCACCGAATCCAAGTTCCACGGCCGGGTGGGACGCGTCACGAACGGCCACGACTGCTGGCTGTTGCTGCCCAGCACATACATGAACGACAGCGGCCGCGCTGTGCGGGCGTTGAGCGCGTTCTACAAGATCGCGCCCGAGGACATGCTGGTGGTGCACGATGAGCTCGACCTGCCGCCGGGTACGGCGCGGCTCAAGAAGGGCGGCGGCGTGGCCGGGCACAACGGGCTGAAGGACATCGCCGCCGGGCTCGGTTCGGATTTCTGGCGCCTGCGCATCGGCATCGGTCACCCCGGCGATCGGGATGTCGTCATCGACTACGTGCTCGAGCCTCCGCGCCAGGAAGAAGCCGATCTGATCTCCGCCGCGATCGAGCATAGCCTCGAAGTGTGGCCTTTGATCCTGAGCGGTGAGATGGAGAAGGCGATGCACCGCCTGCATACAAGCCGTGATTCGTGAAAGGCCGTGAACGGCCGTGATTCGGCACCCGGAAGAGCCAGCACCAAGGTTGTTCAGACTACGAGTCACGCATCACGAGTCACGAATCACGGGTTCTGAGCCATGAGCCTCAAATGCGGCATCGTGGGCCTGCCTAATGTGGGCAAGTCCACGCTGTTCAACGCGCTGACCAAGGCCGGCATCGCAGCGGAAAATTATCCTTTCTGCACGATCGAGCCCAACGTCGGCGTGGTGGAAGTGCCCGACGAGCGCCTGGAGCGCATCGCGCAGATCGCCAGGCCGCAGAAGGTCACTCCGGCCATCGTCGAGTTCGTCGACATCGCCGGTTTGGTGGCCGGCGCGTCCGAAGGCCAGGGCCTGGGCAACCAGTTCCTCGCCAATATCCGCGAGACCGACGCGATCGCCCACGTCGTGCGCTGCTTCGCCGACGACAATGTGATGCACGTCGCAGGCAGGATCGACCCCCTATCCGATATCGAAACCATCCAGACCGAGCTCGCGCTCGCGGATCTGCAGAGCGTGGACAAGCAGCTTGCGAAATACGCCAAGGTCGCCAGCGCCGGCGGCGACAAGCAGGCTCAGCGCTTGGTGGCTGCTCTCGAGAAAGTGCGCCCCGCGCTCAACGAAGCGAAGCCTGCGCGCTCGGTGCGCCTCGAACCGGAGCAGGAGCAGCTCCTGAAACCCCTGTTCCTGCTCACCATGAAGCCCGCGATGTACGTGGCCAACGTGGACGAAAAGGGTTTCGAGGGGAACGCGCTGCTCGACCGGGTCCGCGACTATGCGGGCAGCGAGGGTGCGCCGGTGGTCCCCATCTCCGCAGCGCTGGAGGCGCAGATCGCCGATCTATCTAACGACGACAAGCGCGTGTTCCTAGCGGACATGGGTCTCGAAGAGCCCGGGCTCAACCGTCTTATCCGCGCCGCCTACGAGCTGCTGGGGCTGCGCACCTACTTCACCGCCGGACCGAAGGAGGTGCGCGCGTGGACCATCCACAGCGGTGACACAGCACCCAAGGCCGCCGGCGTGATCCACACCGACTTCGAGCGCGGCTTCATTCGAGCGGAAGTCATCACGTACGACGACTACGTCGCCTGCAAAGGCGAAGCGGGCGCGCGCGAGGCGGGAAAGATGCGCCTGGAGGGCAAAGACTACGTCGTCCAGGAGGGCGACGTCGTTTACTTCCGCTTCAACGTCTGACCGAAATCTTCCTCTCCCCCTGCGGGAGAGGGCCGGGGTGAGGGGGAATTCACGCAGCGGCGCTAGCCGCGGCCCCGATGCTCGACCAGCGAAACGGCCTCGTGTCCTTTCAGCATGAACGAAGTGACGCCGAGGCTGAAGGACCTGGAGAGCAGGTTGCCGAGGCGCTCGCGCAGCGGCTCCTTTGCCGCCGAGAGAATAACCACCGAATACATCGGCGGCTTGCCGAGCAGGGGAACGACATTGATCCGGAATGGTATCTGGCTCGAATCCCCGGCCTCTTCCGCGATCTTCTTGAGCGAGCTTTCCAGCTCGGACTCGGTTGGATATTGCATGACGGTCGTGTCGCTAGACCGCACATCCTCGGCTTGCTGCGTGCTCATACGGTGCTCCTTGCCCAGCTCTATTGGGGACGACGACGCTGGGCGAGCTTCGCCCTCAGCGCTATCTTCGCCCGGTTTCCTAATCTCCCGTGGAAGCCGCAGGCCGTCTCCAATCAGGCACGCAGTCTCCCTGTGCTGAGAGTTATTCTGGCCCGGCCAACGGCGTTCCGCAAGCGGGCGGGCGAGGGGCCCCTGGATTGTCAAAAAGAGCCTGTCCGGCCTGCCTTCAGCGTTTGCGCCCGCCGAGCAGACCGCCCAGCACGCCGCGGATGATCTCGCGGCCGACCTGAGAACCGACCGAGCGCGCGGCGCTCTTCGCCGCCGCTTCGAGCACACCCTCCTTGTGCCCGCCGCGCGGACCCGTCGTTCCCAGCAGGATTCCGCCCAGCGCGTCGAGCACTCCACCGCCGGCCGGTGCCGTGCCCGCCGGCTGTCCCGGCGCGGGCGCCGCCTGCATGCGCTGCTTTCCGGCGGCAGCCAGCTTCTCGTAGGCCGACTCGCGGTCGACGCTCTGCTCGTAATGACCATATACGGGCGAAGACTTGATCAACTGCTGACGCTCTTGCGGCGTGACCGGCCCGATGCGGCCCGACGGCGGCAGAATCCACGCGCGCTCGACGACGCTCGGCGTGCCCTTCGCGTCGAGGAATGACACCAGCGCCTCGCCCACGCCGAGCTCGGTGATCGCCTTCTGCGTGTCGAGGCCCGGGTTCGCCCGCATTGTGGTGGCCGCGCTCTGCACAGCTTTTTGATCGCGCGGGGTGAACGCGCGCAGCGCGTGCTGCACGCGGTTCCCGAGCTGGCCGAGCACCGTATCGGGCACATCCAGCGGATTCTGCGTCACGAAATAGACGCCCACGCCCTTCGAACGGATCAGGCGCACGACCTGCTCGATCTTGTCGAGCAGCGCCTTGGGCGCGTCGGTGAACAGCAGGTGCGCCTCGTCGAAGAAGAACACGAGCTTCGGCTGTTCCGGGTCACCCACTTCCGGCAGCGACTCGTACAGCTCCGACAGCATCCACAGCAGGAAGGTCCCGTAGGTGCGCGGCGTCTGCATCAGCTTGTCCGCGGCCAGAATGTTGACGACACCGCGGCCCTGACTGGTCTGCATGAGGTCCGCCACGTTGAGCGCGGGCTCGCCGAAGAACTTGTCCGCGCCCTGCTGCTCGAGCGTGAGCAGCCCGCGCTGGATGGCGCCGATGCTGGCGGAGGACACGTTGCCGTACTGCGTGGTGAGCTGCTTCGCGTTGTCGCCGATGTACTGCAGCGCCGCGCGCAGGTCCTTGAGATCGAGCAGCAGAAGACCATTGTCGTCGCACGCCTTGAACACCAGCGTGAGCACGCCTTCCTGCGTGTCGTTCAACTCGAGTATCCGCGACAACAGCAGCGGCCCAAGCTCCGCCACCGTCGCGCGCACTGGGTGGCCCTGCTCGCCGAACACGTCCCAGAATGTCACCGGCGACGCCGCGAAAGCGGGCTCCTTGGCTGCGATGAGATCGAGACGCTCCTTGAGCTTGGGTGTCATCTGCCCGGGCTGGCTGATGCCCGACAGATCGCCCTTTACGTCGGCCATGAACACCGGCACGCCGATCGCGCTGAAGCTCTCCGCCATCTTCTGCAGCGTGACGGTCTTGCCGGTGCCGGTGGCACCGGTGATGAGGCCGTGGCGGTTCGCCATGCCGGGAAGAAGAACGATTTCCTGCTTGCCTTTGGCGATCAGGAGAGGCTGCGCCATGGGGGACTCCGAGGACGGCTATGCTAGACTGCGACGATTATATCCGCGTCGTGTTTGCGAGCCGAATCGGCGCTCCGCTCCACAGCGGCGCGTTAAGCACATCAGAGTTATGGCCGGTCACAGCAAATGGGCCAACATCAAGCACAAGAAAGCCGCGCAGGACGCGAAGCGGGGTAAGGTCTTCACCCGCCTCATCAAGGAAATCACGGTCGCCTCCCGCCTCGGCGGGCCCGACGCCGATACCAACCCGCGCCTGCGGCTCGCGGTGGACAAGGCGTACGAGGCCAACATGCCGAAGGAGAACGTCGAGCGCGCGATTAGACGCGGCAGCGGCGAGCTGGACGGCGTGCACTACGAAGAAGTGCGCTACGAAGGCTACGGCGTCGCCGGCGCCGCGGTCATGGTCGACTGCATGACCGACAACAAGACGCGCACGGTGGCCGACGTGCGTTATGCCTTCGCCAAGCACGGGGGCAATCTCGGCACCGACGGGTCGGTCGCATTTCTGTTCAAGCACTGCGGGCAGCTCGTGTTCGCGCCCGGAGCGAGCGAAAACGCCATCATGGAAGCGGCGATCGAAGCCGGTGCGGAGGACGTCGTCGCGAACGACGATGGCAGCATCGAAGTGATCACCGCGCCGAGCGACTTCGTCGGGGTCAAAGACGCGCTACAGCGCGCGGGGCTCAAACCCGAGCTGGCCGAGATCACGATGAAGCCCGTCACGGAAATCGGCTTGAGCGGCGAAGACGCGGGCAAGATGCAGAAGCTGGTCGACGCGCTCGAGTCCCTGGACGACGTCCAGGAGGTGTACACCACCGCCATGCTCGACCAGTGAGCGATCCGCGCGCATGACAGCGAGGGTGCTTTCCGTGAGAGGCGGGAGCGCCGGTGCGGACGCTGCTCCTCGCGTACGCATCCTCGGCATCGATCCTGGCCTGCGCCTCACCGGCTTCGGCGTCGTGGACCGCGCGGGCCAGCGCGTCGCGTATGTCGCGAGCGGTGTCATCCGCACGCCCGATGCCGCGTTGCCCGACCGCCTCAAAGCTATCCTCGACAGTCTCAACCGCGTGATCGCTGAGCATCGCCCAGACCAAGTGGCGGTCGAGAAAGTGTTCGTCAACGTCAACCCGGAATCGACTCTTTTGCTCGGCCAGGCGCGCGGCGCGGCCATCTGTGCAGCGGTGTCGTGCCGCTTGCCGGTGTCCGAGTACACGGCGCTGCAGGTCAAGCAGGCCGTCGTGGGGAAGGGGCACGCGGCCAAGGTGCAGGTGCAGCACATGGTGCGGCGTCTGCTCGCGCTGCCGGGAGATCCGAGCTCCGACGCGGCGGATGCGCTGGCCTGTGCGATCTGCCACGCGCACGGCGGGCAGGGGCTGGGTGGTCTTGCCACCGCGGGTTATCGAATGCGAAGCGGGAGGCTGATTTGATCGGCCGCTTGTCCGGGACCATTCTCGAGAAACGACCTCCCATGGTTCTCGTGGACGTGCAGGGTGTGGCCTACGAAGTGGACGTGCCCATGAGCACGTTCTACCTGCTGCCTGCGACCGGCGGCAAGGTCGTTCTTCATACTCAGCTCGTAGTGCGCGAGGATGCGCACCTGCTATACGGCTTTGCTACGGATGGCGAGCGTCAGGCCTTCCGCCAGCTGCTGAGGGTCACCGGAATCGGTGCCCGCACGGCCCTGTCGGTGCTTTCCGGGCTTACTGTAGAGGAGCTGCACCACGCCGTGGCCAACCAGGACAGCGCGCGGCTCATCCGCATTCCGGGCATCGGCCGCAAGACCGCCGAGCGCCTGCTGCTCGAGCTGCGCGACCGGCTGCAGAGCATTGCCGAGAGCAGCGCAGCGGGTGCAGGCCAGTCGGCTGCCGAGGACGCGCTGAACGCTCTGGTCGCGCTCGGATACAGTGTGAAGGAAGCCAGGGCTGCGCTGGGCAGGCTCGATCCCGCACTCGCCGCGCCCGACGCCATCCGCCAGGCGCTCAAGCTGTTGTCCAAGGTCGCGTGAACGATAAGTCAGGAGGACCCGGTTGAGGGTAAAGCTATGCGTCTGATAGCGGCGATCGCCTGCGCATGCGCGTTGATGCCGGCTGTGCATGCCGCCGGCCAGAACGGTGCTGCCAGCGATTACCAGGCCGAGCAGGAGCGCAACAAGAAGGACGCGGTCGAGCGCGTGGTCGACAGTCACGATTTCACGCTGGTGCTTGGCGTGGGCCGTTTCTACCTCAAGCAGTGCGCCATCAAGACCGCACGCCGTCTGCTCGCGCAGTGGGGCCGCGAGGCAGCCTTGCCGCCCGGCTGGAACCTGGACGCGCCCAAGTGGCAGCAGGCCGAGGCGATTCTGCTCAAACACGCCGCGGCACTGGAGGCGGAGCGGTTCGATCATCGCGCGTGGATCAGCGAGACCTGGTCGCAATACGTGTCGGCCAAATTCAGCGGCGAGCAGGCCGATGTGATCGCCACCCACTTCCAGACCGAGGGCGGGCGGCTGCAGCGCCAGCTGCTGGACTGGTACATGGGCGAGACGATGCTGTTCAACTACGGCTTCACCGATCGCCTCGATTCCACTCTGCGCGGCTCTGAAAGCGAGCTGCTCGAGCTGCAGCGGGCGACGCATGCGCGCCTTCCGGTCGAGGACATTTACTTCGCCGGGAAGTATCCCGATGCGTTCAACTTCGTGGCCAAGGGCACCGGCTTCGAGTACGCGAAGATGCTCTCCATCCCCCTCGCCGGTGCGCTCATTCGTCACATCGACGATCTGGCCCGCGCGGTCGATGCCGATCTGGCGCAGCGGCGGCTCGAGGTGCAGCCGTACCTCGACGCATTCAAGGCGGGATCCTGAGCCTCGCGCCGACGGAGCGGGCGGGTCGCCCTCGGGCGACGGCCGCTCTCAGCCGCGCCGGGGCGTTGCGGGATGCTATGATGCGCGACGCCGTTTGCACGAGAGCTGGACCAGGCTTGGCGGAGCAACGCGGGATTGGCGGTCGGGCGGCTTCCCGCTTCACATGACGCATGGGCGAGCATAACCGCGAACAGCGCATCACCTGGATGAAGACGAGCAACGCAGTCGCGCGCCGCGCGCTGCTGGGAGCCGGCCTGGCGCTCGCCTGTCTCGCCTACGCGGCCCAGTCCAAGAGCGAGAAGATCGACGAGCTCGTCGGCCTGCACGATCTCAAGACCGCAGTGGCGATCGGAGACTGCTATCTCAAGCAGCAGACGCTGATCGCGGTGCGTGACGAGCTGACCCGCATCGGCAAGGCGCAGCAGCTCGGGCCCGCCTGGAATGCGTCGAACCCCTATTGGAAGCAGGCGGAAAGCGCCATGGTGCGCGCCACCACGCAGCGGGTGAAGCGCGATTTCTCCGGTCTCGAGTGGCTGTCCGAGCAGTGGGCCGAGCTCGATCAGCGCGATTTCAGCGACACCGACGTCGACGCGCTGCTGGCGCATTTCAAGACGGACTACGGACGCAAGCAGCTGATGCTGGTGGACCACGGTGTGGCGGTACACGTGCAGGGCACGCTCACCTTGAGCGGCAAGTTCGTCTACGACGTCCCCGGTGCGGAAGACGACCGCGACCGCATGCAGAAGCTGTTCGACCAGGAAGACCGGCAGATGCGCTACAACATCGAGGACAGCCCGGAGGGGATGCGCTTCGCCATGTCGCGCGTGGGCACGCGCTACTTCGTCAATGCGATGCTCAAGGTGAGCGGCATGATCAACCGCCGCCTGGACGAGACCGCCGCCGCCATCCCGCAGACCGTACGCTCGCTCTCCGATCAGGCGTTGCCGGCAGTGCAGGCGTTCCGGGGCGAACCTCAGGGTTGAGCGCCGGCCGCTGCGCGAGATGATCGAGACCGACCGCCTGATCGCTCCCGCCGCCTCGCCGCAGGAAGACGCGATCGAGCGCACGCTGCGGCCCAGGCAGCTCGCCGAGTACATCGGTCAGGAGAAGATCCGGGCCCAGCTCTCGATCTTCATCGAAGCTGCGCGCAAGCGCGCCGAGGCGCTCGACCACGTGCTGCTGTTCGGACCGCCGGGGCTCGGCAAGACGACGCTGGCGCATATCATCGCGCGCGAGATGGGGGTGGGCCTGCGTCAGACCTCGGGGCCGGTGCTGGAGCGCCCGGGCGATCTCGCTGCGCTGCTCACCAACCTCGAGCCCAACGACGTCCTGTTCATCGACGAGATCCATCGGCTGTCCCCGGTGGTGGAGGAGATCCTCTACCCTGCGCTGGAGGATTTCCAGATCGACATCATGATCGGCGAAGGCCCGGCCGCGCGCTCCGTGAAGCTCGACCTTCCGCCGTTCACGCTGGTGGGAGCGACCACGCGGGCCGGGATGCTGACCAATCCGCTGCGCGACCGCTTCGGCATCGTGTCGCGGCTGGAGTTCTACACGCCGCAGGAGCTGGCGCAGATCGTCGAGCGCTCGGCGCGGCTGCTCGAGGTGCAGGTGGCCAGCGAAGGGGCCGCCGAGATCGCGTCGCGCTCGCGCGGCACGCCGCGCATCGCCAACCGCCTGCTGCGGCGCGTGCGCGACTACGCCGAGGTCAAGGCGCGTGGGATCGTGTCGCGCGAGGTGGCGGATCTCGCGTTGCGCATGCTCGATGTCGACGCGATGGGATTCGACGTGATGGACCGCAAGCTGCTGCTCGCTGTTCTCGAGAAATTCAGCGGCGGCCCGGTCGGGCTCGACAACCTCGCCGCCGCCATCGGCGAGGAGCGCGACACGATCGAAGACGTGCTGGAGCCGTATCTCATCCAGCAGGGCTATCTGCAACGCACGCCGCGCGGCCGCATGGCCACGCTGTCGGCCTATCGCCATTTCGGCCTGACTGCCCCCGTGCAACACGGCTCCGGCGATCTGTGGGATGCGGCCGCCGGCTCGTAAGACAAGCCCGCCAAGCCTAGGCGCCTCCGGAGCCGAGCCGCCGCCCGCTGCGTTCCGGCTGCCGGTGCGCGTGTACTACCAGGACACGGACGCGGGCGGCGTTGTGTTCCACGGCAGGTATCTGGATTTCTTCGAACGGGCCCGCACCGAGTGGCTGCGCCAGCTGGGCTTCGATGTGCGCCAGCTCGCGGACCGCGACGGCCTGCTGTTCATCGTGCGCGAGCTGAGCGTAAGCTACATGCGGCCGGCCCAGATCGACGATCTGCTCACCGTTACGGCCGCGATCGAAAACCTGGGCCGCGTGCAGTTCACGCTGGATCAGCGCGTGCTGCGCGGGACCGATGTGCTGGTGCAGGGCACGGTGAACTTGGCCTGCGTCAGCGTCGCGGGCCTGCGGCCGATGCGGGTGCCGCAGCGCATGCACGCAGTGTTCGCGCGCAGCGCTGCGCACGAGTTGATGCACGAGGAGGGCGCGTGAGCACCACGACCGATCTATCGCTGATCGCGCTGATCACCAATGCGAGCTTCATCGTCAAGCTGGTGCTGGGGCTGCTCCTGGCGATGTCGCTCATCTCCTGGTGGTACATCTTCCGGAAGGCGTTCGTGCTGCGCGGTGCGCGCCGCAAAGCCGAGGATTTCGAGCGCACATTCTGGAGCGGGTCGGATCTGAATTCTCTGTTCCAGGCCATCGTCAGCTCGCGCCGGGCGACCGGCAGCATGGAGCGCATCTTCGAAGCCGGCTTCCGCGAGTTCGTGAAGCTGCGCAAGCAGACCACTTTGGCGGTCGCCTCGGTCATGGACGGGACGCGCCGCGCGATGCGGGCCGCATATCAGCGCGAAATGGATTATCTCGACGCGCATCTCGCGTTCCTCGCCACGGTCGGCTCGGTGAGCCCGTACATCGGTCTGCTCGGGACCGTGTGGGGCATCATGAACGCGTTCCGCGGCCTCGCCAATGTGCAGCAGGCGACGCTGGCGCACGTCGCCCCGGGTATCGCCGAGGCCCTGATCGCCACCGCCATCGGGTTGTTTGCCGCCATTCCCGCGGTGGTGGCGTTCAACTACTACTCGCGCGAGATCGACAGCCTTTCGACTCGCTTCGAGACCTTCATGGAGGAGTTTTCCAACATCCTCCAGCGGCAGAGCGGAGGAAGTTAGACTTGGCCAGAGCTTCCCTAAAGTAACGCGCGCGCATGCCGATCAATCCGCCTTGATTAGGGGCCTGCCCGCCACGCGCTGTCCATGGCCACCTACTCCCGCCGCAAGGGCCACCGGTTGATGAACCAGATCAACGTCGTGCCGTACATCGACGTGATGCTGGTGCTGTTGGTGATCTTCATGGTGACGGCGCCGCTCATCACGACCACCGTGATCGATCTGCCCTCCATCAGCCGTGCCACCGGCCCTTCAGCGGCGCCGATAGAGATCATGATCCGCGATGCCGATGCGATCTACATCCGCGACCGTGAGCGCTCCCTGCCGGAGCGGCGTGTGACCCAGGACGAGCTGGTGAAGCTGTTGCGGGCCAAGCAGAAGGAGAAGCCGGATCAGCCGGTGGTGATCGCCGCGAGCAAGGACCTGCCGTACGGCGACGTCGTCGCGATCATGGACCTCCTGCAGCGCAACCAGGTCACCAAGGTCGGCCTGCTGGCCAAGCCGAATCCATGACGCACACCTACCCCGAGCCAGGGCGCGTCACCTCCGGCGTCCTGGCCGTGATCGTGCACGTGCTGTTCGTCGTCGTGCTGGTGTTCGGCATTCGATGGCAGCAGCGGGCGCCCGAGCCGATGGTGGTGGAGCTTTGGCGCGAGATTCCCGCGTCCAAGCCGGAGCCCGCCGTCCGAGCGGTGGAACCAACGCCGCCGCCGCCCGCTCCAAGGGCAGAGCCGAAACCGCCCGAGCCGCCCAAGCCCGTGGTTCAGCCCAAGCCGGCCCCGCCAGCGCCGTCGAAAGCCGACATCGACCTGAAGGAAGAAAAGCAGCGCAAGCTGCGCGAGCAGAAAGAAGCCGAAGAGCAGCGGCGCCAGGAAGTGCTGCGCAACCGGGAAGAGGCGCGCAAGGAAGCCGAGGCGCGGCAGCGCGAAGAGCAGCTGCGCCAGGCGGAGCTGAAGAAGCAGGAAGAAGCGCGGCGCAAGGATGAGGAAAAGCGTCTCGAAGAGGCGCAACGCGCCGACGAGCAGCGCATGGAAAAGGAAGCCGAGGCGCGGCGCGTGGCGATTCTCGACGAGCAGCAGAAACTCGCGCAGGAGGTCAAGGTGCGCGCCGAAGAAGACGCGCGCAAGCGCGCGGCGAGTGAAGCCGCAGCGGCACAGGTGAAGGCGCTGGACGGATACAAGCGCCGCATCAGCCAGAAGATACGCAGCCGGGTCGTCCTGCCGCAGGGGATCAACGGCAATCCCGAGGCGGTGTACAGCGTGACGCTGCTGCCCGGCGGCGAAGTGCTGGACGTGAGGCTGATCAAGTCGAGCGGCGTGCCGGCCTACGACGCGGCGGTGGAGCGCGCCATCCACGCTGCGGACCCGCTGCCCGTGCCGACCGATCCGGACCTGTTTCAGAAACTGCGAGAGGCCAACTACAAGTTCCGGCCGCTCGAATGAGAACTCGAACGTCACACTGACAGATGAAGAACAACGGCAGACTCGACATATCGCGCAACACCCGAAGCGGAAATCTGTGGCACTGGTGCTTTGCCGCGGGCCTCCTCCTGTGTCTTTGCTCGGCGACGGCGCGGGCCCAGCTCAGCATCGAGATCATCGGCGGCGGCGGAGACCAGATTCCCATCACGGTGTTGCCGCTGGCCGACGAAGAAGCCTTCCCGCAGCGTATCAGCCAGATCGTGTCCGCCGACCTGACCCGCAGCGGCCGTTTCAAGCTGCAGGACATCGGCAGCGTGCGACCGTTGCCAAGCGAGCCGAACGAGGTGAACTACCGCTACTGGAAGAACCGCGGCACGCAGACCCTGGTGATTGGCCGCGTCGTCCAGCGCACCGACGGCAAGGTGGAAGTGCGCTTTCGCCTGCTCGACACCTCGAAGGAAGCGCAAGCGGTGGGTTACGCCTACACCGTGGTGACGTCGCAGATGCGCGCCATCGCGCACAAGATCGCCGACGTGATCTACGAGAAGCTTACCGGCGAGGCGGGCGTGTTCAGCACACGCATCGCGTATGTCGCGCGCTTTCCGCAGCGCTACGAGCTGCACGTGGCCGATGCGGATGGGGCGAATTCGCAGTTCATCCTGGCGCACAACGAGCCGATCATCTCGCCGGCCTGG
>Ga0335080_10002771_pt1 | contig 17601 bp, 19 predicted proteins | sample Lox_Sample_34_FD_206720 | JGI IMG/M metagenome (GOLD analysis project Ga0335080, IMG submission 206720) | Soil microbial communities from Loxahatchee National Wildlife Refuge, Florida, United States - Lox_Sample_3.4 | ecosystem: Environmental > Terrestrial > Soil > Wetlands | place: USA...
TTCCTCGCCTGCCCAATGGTTCGACAGGGATTCGGGAGGAGGCGCGATGTCAATCTCCGGCAAGGTCGATCCGGCGGTGCGGCGTATCGGCGCGAGCGACATCGCGGAAGCGCTCGGCCAGGGCTTGCGCGATTTTCAGGCGCTGCCGCTTTACGGGCTCACCTTCGGCGCGCTTTATGCGGCCGGCGGAATCCTGATCGTGCTCTGTCTGACCGCCTTCGGCATGGTGTATTTCGCCTATCCGCTCGCTGCCGGCTTTGCGCTGATCGGTCCCTTCGTGGCGACGGGACTCTATGAAGTCAGCCGCCTCCGCGAGACAGGACAGAAGGTGTCGTTTGGCGCGATCTGGTCCGCGGTGCGCTCGCGCAGCGAGATCGGCTGGATGGCCTTTGTCACGCTGTTCTTCTTCGTGATCTGGATGTACCAGGTGCGGCTTCTGATCGCGCTCCTGCTCGGGCTCAACGCCTCATTCTCGAGCCTGAAGGAATTCGTCACCGCCGTGCTCACCACCAACGAGGGATTGCTGTTCCTTGCGATCGGCAATCTGGATGGCGCGGCGCTGTCGCTGATCCTGTTCTCGCTGACGGTGGTATCGTTTCCGCTGTTGCTCGACCGCGATGTCGATTTCGTCACGGCGATGGTGACCAGCGTGCGCGCGGTGGTCGCGAGCCCGCTGCCGATGATCGGCTGGGCCGCGGTTGTCGTGCTGCTGTTGATCGTCTCCGCGATCCCGTACTTTCTGGGACTGATCGTCACGCTGCCGGTGCTCGGACACGCGACCTGGCATCTCTATCGGCGCACCGTCGTGCCGCTGCCTGCCTGACTTCGCTTCGCTGCGGATTGCAGTCGTCGCGACCGCGTCACAGGTGCAACAGGGTGAGTGGCATAGCTACGACTGTGAAGGCCGCAAAGATCAGATAGACGCAGACTACGATCCAGAAGGCGAGTGGATTCGTCGCCCGCGAAAAATTCTGAGCGCGGCCGAAGCGTTGGTAGAAAGTCACCTTGCCCGAACGCAACGCCCCAAGGGCGTGCCATCCATATATGACGCCAAGGCCAAACAGGCAAAGCCGGTTGAAGACGACGTCCTTCATCGAAGCTCCGCGCTAGGGTATCGTAATCCCCAGCGCCTTCAACGCATCCAGCATGCGCTGCGGCGGCACCATCTTGACGACCAGCGGCTCGCCGGTTTCCAGCAGACTCTTGAGGCTGGAGAGGATCGCGGGCCAACCCTGCCGTCCACCGGAGAGGATATCGTCGCTAATCGGCCGGTCATGCGACTCGGTCAGGGTGAGCCTCACCGCCTCACCGGCCGGTTCGATCTCGTAGGTGACGAGCGTCGGCCCCAGCTTTTCGATCAGCGCCGGCCAGTTGACGTTGAAGGTGACGGTGAGCCGTTTCGGATGCTCGCATTCGATGACTTCGCCGCAGATGTGCAGCGCGCCGTCGGGTGTGCGCACGATAAAGGCGCCGCCGACTCTCTGCTCGACCTCGACCGAATTGCCGAAGAAATATTTCGCGCTCACCTCGCCGGTGGTGAGCGCCTCCCACACCTTCTCCGGCGTCGACCTGATGTAGATGGCGTAGACGAGCGTCGGCCTGAACTGATCGATGTTCATGTCGGATCGAACCCTCCGATAGATCTTCATTCGCGATTCAGTTGCCGCTCTTCCAGCGCCGTCGCGTCATCGGCAGCGATTGTCCGGTCTCCAGCATGGTCTTCAGGCTTGAGAGCACCGCCGGCCAGCCTGCGCTGATGCCGCGCAGCATTTCGGCATCGAGATCGCTGTGGACGACAGTAAGCCTCGTCGCGCCGAACTGCTCCTCGATTGCAAACGTCACCTTCGAGACCTTGTCGGGATTGCCGAGATCGTCCGGCCGCGCCCATGTCAGCACCAGCCGGTGCGGGCGGTTGGTCTCGACCACCGTGCCGGCCACCGCGACGTCGGAGGGATCGTCATAGTGCTGGTGCTCCCAGCGCGAACCTTGCTTCCAGTCCGAACTGTTGCGGCCCCGGCCCCAGTAATCCCTGGTCATTTCGGGATCGAGCAGGGCATCGAACACCTTCTCGCAGGGGGCCTGGATGTAAATGACATAGACGTAGTCCGGCTTGCTCATCGCGCTGCCCCGGCGGCCAGCTTGAGTTTTGCGACGAGTCCCTCGTACCAGGGTGCATAGAGCACCTTGCCGCATTCGACATAGCTCTTGAGGCTCGACAGGATCAGCGGCCATCCCAGGCTGACCTTCTCCAGCACCGGACTGCCCGGCTCGAAGCGGTCGTGGACCATGGTCAGCTTGACCTGGTCCCGCTGGCGCTCCAGCTCGAAGGTGACGCGCGACGGCTTGCCGCCGTCTGATCCATCATGGGCGCGAAACGAATAGGCAAGCCGCCGCGGCGGATCGTATTCGAGGACCTCGCCGGTCACATCGTTGTCGTGATAGGCGAGTCGGAGAGTAAAAGGCGAGCCGACCTTCCAGTCGGAGACGACGGCGTTGCCGTGCCAATAGCGCTCCGACATCTTGGCGTCGGTCAGTGCTTCGAAAACCTTCTCCGGCGTCGAGGCGATATAAATCGTGTAGACGAATTCCGGCTTACTCATCGCGCTTCTCCAGTTGCCTTTTCAGTTCGGAAAGCGCGGTCAGCTTGCCGCGCTCGAATTTCTTGATCCACCGCTCGCCGATCTGATGGATCGGGACGGGATTGAGGTAGTGCAGCTTCTCGCGGCCGTGCCTGAAGGTGGTGACCAGATTGGCCTCCTCCAGAATCGCAAGATGCTTGGTTACGGCCTGACGCGTCATGTCGAGGCCGTCGCACAGCTCGTTCAAAGTCTGCCCGTTTCTGGCGTGAAGCCTGTCCAGCAACGATCGCCGCGAGGCGTCGGCCAGCGCTTTGAAGACCTCATCCATGCCGCTCATAATAGGCAACCAAATGGTTGCATGTCAAGGGAATGATTTTGGCGCCTCAGGGTGGCGCGTTAAGCTGCGTCGAACGGTCTGCCGGTTTCTTGCGGTGCTCGTCGACCTATCTTCGCACGCGCCACACGGAAATCTTGTGTGTGGGGTCGACGTCGAGCGGCTCAAGGAAGTCGGGTATCTCGCCACGGCGGAGCCGCGCCCGCAACCCGTCCGGGGCGCGGCTGACAAAATCCTTCTCGGGCGCAGCCGTGCAAACGACCACGTAGTCGACGCGACGATCCCACAGGATTTGACGTGCCGTCGGCACTGGTGCCAGCATTAACTCGAGCATGGCGAGAATACCGTCGTTGTTGCGATGGTAGGGCGCTGCAAAAATGTCGTGATCAGTGTTGGCAAGGATCGCAGGTCCAAGATCGATCGGTGCCATCACACGTCCTTTCGGAAGCTGTGCCAGGGAAACGACATCGGACACGGTGTCGCACCTTGGCGCATCTTCGGCGATTGCCATCTGTGGTTGGAAGATTGCGTAGATCAGCGGCTTCGCCGAAAGGCCCAGGAGTCCGAGGCTCACCGGTGACATTGCGAAGGCCAGCAACATGCTTCGTCCAGTGGCGAGTGTTGGCCACAGCACGGTCAGACTGGCGGCAAGAAGGGGAGCTGCCACCATCGACGCCGCAGCCATCGCCCGTACTTCCCAAACACCAAGTCCGACCAGCGCGGCCAACGTCACCGTGCCCACGATCCAGCGGAATCGTTCGGCCGGAGCGCATTTGATCAGCGCCGCCGAAGCAAAGCCCATCGTCATCATCGCAAACCCATAGAAGCCGAGGACTTTTTGCGGGCTAAGCTGCAGCGATTTAGCGAGAGATATCGATTCGGCGACCTGATCGGCCCAAATCGACATAACAAGCGGATCGAGCTGTGCGTAAGGTGACGCGATGCATTCGGAAAACGATGAGAGGAATGCGATAACCAAGGCGATTGCCGATGCTGTTCCCGTGATCAGGCGCAGGCTCATCGTGGAGTGGTAGCGATCAACGGCGACCATGATCACCAGGCTCATGCCGCCGCCAGCGGTTAGCAGCAGCACCGGGCCGCCCAAGGTGTCGCAAACCGGCAACGCCAGCGACGGCAGCGGAAGCAAGGCCGTTGCGAGCAGGAGCGATGATCCCGCCAGGGCCGAGCCGAAGGAGAAAATCTGTCGCGAGAGGATTGCGCCGCGCAGAACAAAAAGGCCGAATACTGCGAGACCTATCGCCGCGATGGCCGGCAGCATTTCAATGCCGATTGCCAGCGACAGCGATGCCATCAGGCCGGCCAGCGCAGCCTTGACCAAGCTCTGCTCGATCTGCGACGTGAGCAGGACCAGCGCGAGCAACAGGTCGATCTGCGCGTTGTGGTGATCGATCGCACCTGCCCGGAAATGGACCAGCGCCGGCGCTGACAGCGCCGCCAGCATCACCGCCAATGCCTGCGCGTGCATGACGCCGCCACTGAGTTGCCGGGCAATAGCCGCGACAAGCACGAGCGCGGCCGCAAACAAAAGCGTGGGCCAGAGAAACAGCGTCGCAGCTTCAGCGGCGTGCGTCCCAATCAGCGGTCTCAGCAGCAGAATCAGCGCGGCCAAGGGCACGTCGATGACGCGCGTCCAGTGCATCGACGTGCCGCCAGGCGGATCCAGTCGATATTGGAAGAGGTCGAACCAACCTTGCCCATTGATCAGGTCACGAACCTGGACAAGCCGCATGGCATCGTCCGTGGCCATGGCATCGAAGATGCCGCTCTTCATCGCCGGCAACGCCATTGCGACCGTCGCCGCCAGCCACAAGATCAATATCAGGATGTTTGGATTGACGCCGAACCGCTGCTCTTTCAGCGACGGCCGGCCCGAGGTCGAACTGAGAGCGAACATGGCTTCCTCATTGGCATCGCGCTAGCCTGCGGCCGTTACGGATTGATTAACGGCGAGCAAGCGCAAACGCGCCAGCCAGGCCGAAGCCGCACGCCGTCCACCGCGCGAAAGCCTCCAGTTGGGCAAACGTCGCTCCAGTATGCACAAAGGCGTTAAACTATCCTGCTCGATCGCTGCGCAATTCTCCTGACGCATCGGAGAAGCAGTGCCGGGCGCCAGGTCGCAACGGCCTGGATCAGGGTACAAAATTGAAACGTTTAGAGCCCATAATTTGCCTGAACCAGGCCACACGGCCCGATATCGATACGTGCCCCGGGGCATTGCTGAAGGTAGCTCAGGTATGACGCGCATAGGCACTCGAGCGGAGGTCTGGCTTTGCAACATGATCGCCTCCTTTGCGCGCTATGTCGCGGAAAGAACGCTGTCCGAATCCGTTCCAATGCTGATGCGCCATGATGCCGTCGTGGACTCCTTCAATTACGCTAAAGAAAACATGAAAGGCGCATACTCGTTTCTGGACCGATTTGACGGTCTGGGTCTTTCAATCAAAGAGGCGAAGAGAAGGTTTCCGTCGCGCAAACTCGTACTGGAGTTCGGAGTGTACAAGGGTGGAATGATCAACCACCAGGCCCGCAAATTCCCCGAGCTAAATTTTGTCGGATTTGATAGCTTCGAAGGTTTGCAACAGCAATGGAGCGGCATGGCGCCCGAGAAGACTTTCGATCTTGGCGGCAATTTGCCGAGAGTGCGACGCAATGTCGGATTGGTGAAAGGATGGTTCAAGGACTCGGCAGCGCGCTGGAAAAGCGACAATCCTGCCGCCGGCGTCCCGTTGCTGGTGCACATCGATTGCGATACTTACGCCGCAACGGTTGACGTGCTGGAATTCTGTTCCGACTACGTCGAACATGGCCTCGTGCTTCATTTTGACGATTACTTTGGGTTTCCCGAATGGAGATCGGGAGGATTCAAGGCGCTGAAGGAAATATCGGAAAGCCGGCGCTGGCGCCTGACCTATCTGTCTTACGGAACAAAGGAAGTGGCGGTGCTGGCCGAGCGGCCCGTCTGACATGGGTGCGCGATGAAGAGCGCGCACGCGCATTGAGGTTTCGTTAACGCTCCAGCAGTCGCTGCTGCAAACTGCGACAAGTCCTATTAACGAAGTTCTGCGCAAATGTGGCTCGAGACCTCGAGGGATCGTGCCGCGGATGACGACAGATGCAGACATTTTCGTGATCGGCGCCGGACCGGCCGGGCTCACCACGGCGTACTGTCTGACCAAGGAGACGTCGTCGGTCATCGTGATCGAGAAAGATCCGCTTTATGTCGGCGGCATAAGCCGCACCGTGCGTCACGGGGATTTCCTGTTCGATATTGGCGGCCACCGGTTTTTCTCCAAGTCCAGGGAAGTCGTCGACCTGTGGCGCGAGATCCTGCCTGACGACTTCATTACCCGGCCCCGATTATCGCGTATCTACTATGGGGGGAAATTCTACTCCTATCCGTTGAGCGCGTTCCAGGCGCTGCGCAATCTCGGGATATTCACCAGCGCGGCCTGCATGCTGTCCTATGCGATTGCCAAGGCATTCCCGATCGCGTCGCCGCGCAGCTTCCACGATTGGGTGCGCAACAAGTTCGGCGAACGCCTGTTCCAGATTTTCTTCAAAACCTACACCGAGAAGGTGTGGGGAATGTCCTGCGACGAAATCTCCGCTGACTGGGCGGCGCAGCGCATCAAGGGACTGGATCTTCGCGTCGCCGTCGTGAACGCACTAAAGCACGCCTTCAGGCTCAAGCCGAAAGCTGTTGCGGCCGGCGATAATGTCGTGAAGACATTGATCGAGACCTTCCAATATCCGCGGAAGGGTCCCGGCATGATGTGGGAAGCCGCGGCAGCAAAGATCAGGGATCGCGGCGGCCGAATCCTGATGGGGCGCGAACTGGTCGAACTCACCTATGATGAGGTCCAGAGGCTCTGGCACATAGGGGTCGCGACATCGGACGGAAAACGCGAGAGCTATACGGCCCGTCACGTCGTGAGCTCTGCGCCGGTGCGCGAGCTGATGCACAAATTGTCACCCAAGCCTATTTCGCTCCTGCATGCACGCGCGTTGCGCTATCGCGATTTCCTGACGGTTGCGCTGATGACGAGCAGGGCGGACATGTTTGCCGATAACTGGGTCTATATCCATGATCCCTCGGTGAAGGTTGGTCGTGTGCAGAATTTCGGCTCGTGGTCCCCCGAAATGGTGCCGACCGGCATGAGCTGCCTCGGCCTCGAATATTTCTGCTTCGAGGACGACGGCCTGTGGACGATGTCGGACGAGGAGCTTATCGCGCTCGCCACATTCGAGATCGCCAAGGTCGGTTTGGTCGCACCAACCGATGTGGTCGGCGGCTGCGTGGTGCGCCAGCCCAAGGCCTACCCCGTCTACGACGATGCCTATCGCGACCATATGGGGGTGATCCGGCGCGACCTGGAGCAAAGCTATCCGGGCCTGCACCTCATAGGCCGAAACGGCATGCACAAATATAATAATCAGGATCACGCCATGATGACCGGCATGTTGACGGCGCGAAACATTCTGGCCGGTGAACGCATCTACGACGTATGGCAAGTCAACGAAGATGCCGAGTATCACGAAGCGGGAGCATCGAGCGTGCAGGCGGCGCTTTCAAGCGAGCGCTTGGTGCCGCGCAAGGCGAGCATCCAGGCCGCCTAAAGACCTGGGCTATCAATAGGAAACGACGAGAGCCGCAACTGCACCTCAACTCCCTGCTCGCGAGCGCATCCAGCTCAGGAGGAAGGTTTGCGCTTGCGGCTGCCCTCCGCGGTGGCCGCCTCTCGGGCCAGGCGCTCCGCCTTAAGCCGCTCCCGATTCTCATCGAAGGCCTTCTGTGCTTTTGCATACTCGGTAGTTTCTGGCTGCGCCGGCTTAAATACTTTGCGTCTTTCGAGCTCAGTGCGGCTTCCGGCTCTTCGCTCAAACATTTGTAGATCTCCTCTTGCTGCGGTTAAGCGAGCGGTTGAGACTTCCTGCCGTCTTGCGGACAGCTTTTGTAACCGTCGCGTCGGCAGATAGAAGATTTTGCCCGAGAGGGACCCTCGCGCGCGGCAGCACCTCTATCGCGGCTCGGCGGTCACTTCGACTTCGGTTACAGCGTGTAACGGCAACGCACGTTCTGTCGCGTTCGGACAGCGCGCGCCTGGGCTTCATTCTACGATGTGTCGTCGCAGCGCCTTGCCCCGAAACCTGACAGCAGCCCGACCGTTACCTTAACGTATGCGCAATGCGCCTGCTGCCGCAACAGTCAATTTAGGCCTTTCGGCGGGATAGCCCGGGGATTGGCGGCGATATTCAAATTGGCAAGAGCACAGACGTTTTCAATCAGGTCGCGCATGATGGCCTGGGGGCAATCCAGCTCCGCAGGCAACGTCTGCCATAGCCAAAACAGCACGGTCGCCGCGGCGTTCGCCTTGAGGGCCAGATCTTCCAGGTTCTGTGCAGGCGCCGCGATGATCGCCTGAACGAGGGGATCAAGCTTGGATGCAAGAGCCTCCATTTGATCGTTGATCTTGTCGAACCCCAACTCCTCATCGACCACCCGCATCACCGCCAAATAGCGATCCTCTTCGGCAGCAGTGCGGAACGTGTGATGCGGCGCAAGGCCCGTGGAGCGGGCTATCTCTGCTTCGCGTCTTGCTACTGCAGCTTCATATTTGGGGCGGAAGGCTTCGATCTCCTGGTAGCGGCTGGCAAACTGCGCGATGAGCTCGGATTTCTCGGTCTGCGAGGTCGGACGCGGGTTATTCATGGTGCTTCTCGCTGGTTTGGCCCATCAGAGCATTGCCGGATCGGCCGGCAGCCGTGGATGATCACTCGCCAGTGACGCGAGTTGGACGCTTGTTGGAGGTAGCAAAACCTGACCGCTGGACTGATGATGTGACGCCTTCAGATATCGAACCTCTGTTCCTCTGCAGCGCCTGCGGCAAACGCGGCAGTGAGGTAGCGGCCGATTTCAATTGGAACCATGGTTCGGTGGCGCTATCGATGAACGACAAGCCGAGAAGACGGCTTTATTTGGACTTGGGAAACGCGATCGACTTTCTGGCCTTCGACTGTTACGGCGGACCCGCCCAAAGCGCAATCCCGCAAACCAACGGGGCTGTAAGCTGGGAGTCATTGCCACGGCCTGATTTCACCTGCCGTCAATTGCAGATCTTCTGTTTCGGCTACGGATAGGGGCGATGCAAGCAGCTTGATATCAGGCTCATGGGGGTATAGGTGCCTGATTCTGGCTTCAGCCTCCTCTCGCGAGGAACAGCCGATCACGTAAGTCTCGCGCTGAGGTGCTCCGTCATCGACCGGGATGTGGACCAACACAGTAAAGGCTCGGTCAGCGTATTCAGCCATTCCCTCAATATGTGCTTAAACCATTCATTTTCCAGTCCGTAGGCAGCTTGGCCCGTCTCGGAAATCCTGAGCGCTCGCTTCGGATTTCGTTGGCCGGGCCACGCGCCGCGCGCCCTTCCAAATCTCCATGATCGGATACGCCTCGAGGAACCTCGCGGCCCTCAGCCCGGCATCGTCGTCGTCAGTGCATTCCACCTCGCAAGTCGAATGAGCGACGCCCAAAAAACTGATAGCATAGTCAAGGAAATGCACTTTAAGGCACTCTTTGAGACTATTCCGGCTTCGGGGCCTACTCTCAGAACGCTCGTTCGTTCAATATCGCTCAAATTGTTGACGGCCTCCTTGTCATTTCGTCTGTCGTGGAGAAGTCATCGTGCGCTCGGAAGATCGTTCGCCTCGCCTTGCCGTTTTGATCGACGCTGACAACGCTTCCGCGAAGATCGCCGATGGGTTGTTCGAGGAAATCGCGAAGATTGGAGAAGCCAGCGTCCGCCGGATCTACGGCGATTTCTCCAATCCTCGCTCCAAGGCATGGGCGGACACGCTGTCCAAACACGCAATTATCCCCCAGCAGCAGTTTGCCTATACGACAGGCAAGAATGCATCCGACATCACCTTGGTCATCGACGCAATGGATCTTCTTCATAGTGGCCGGTTTGATGGCTTTTGTCTGGTGTCGTCGGACAGTGATTTTACCCGGCTCGCGGCCCGCATTCGGGAGCAAGGCGTCGATGTGTTTGGTTTTGGCGAGCAGAAAACGCCCGAAAGCTTCCGTCAGGCCTGCCGCAGATTTGTCTACACCGAGAACCTGATTCCAGGCGCGGCGAACAGCCAGGACGGCCCTACAAAGCCTCTTCAGTCACCGAGCGCGGCCGTCCCGATCATCAACAAGATCATTGCTCAGATGGAAAGTGACGATGGCTGGGTCCCTTTGGGAGAAGTCGGACGACAGCTCGCCAACTTCGCCTCCGATTTCGATCCCCGGAACTTCGGCTTTCGCAAGCTGAGCGAGCTTGTACGAAAGACTGACGCATTCGACATCGATCATCCAGAGGGACGCGCCGTCCGAATTCGCACGAAGTCCGCTATCGCGGGTGGCGCCAGGTCGAGGACAGCAAAGAACAGCAAAAAATAGGGAGATCGCCTCTATCGCAGTGCAATGGGATGAGGTCGATCTGGACGAGGAGCTCTGGATCATCGGCTCACCGCCACAAAGAGATCAATTAATTGATAGAGCGTAGGGCAGCCCGCTGATCTTTCACTATGATATGCTGCGCGCGGGGAAGCCAACAAGGATTTGTCATCAACAGCCGGGTGGCAGCATGGTCGGTCGTATCAGACTTGCGTTCTCGTCCTGGATTTTCGTCCTGCTTATTGCCTTGGGAATCGGCGGTCGCGGCCACGCTCAGCAGCAGGTGATCGGGGCGCCGCCCGAAGCCTCCAATATGAAGCTCGTAGGGTGGAGCGATCTGCAGGCGCGCAGCGCCTACCAGCCGACCATTCATCATCAGGGCGATCGCTGGATCGCCTATATCGGCCATCACGGTGGCACCGACGACATTCCCGATCCGGTCAATCCAATGACCGAGAGGGCCGAGCCCAACGGCACCTCGATTGTCGACGTCACCGATCCCGCGCATCCCAGATATCTCAAGCATCTGCCGGGGCAGCAGGGAAAATACGAAGCCGGCGGCGCGCAGATGGTGCGCATCTGCGACGGCAAATCGTTGCCGAAAGGCGATCCGAGCGCGGTCTACATGCTGCGCAGCTTCGGCGGCGAAGCCCATGAGATCTGGAACGTCGCCGATCCCGCCAATCCCGCCCTCATCACCCGCATCGGCGGCCTGAAGGACACGCACAAGAACTGGTGGGAATGCGACACCGGGATCGCCTTCCTGGTCTCGGGCGCGCCGGACTGGCGCACGCGTCGCATGACGCAGGTCTACGATCTCTCCGATCCGGCCCATCCCGTCAAGATCAGGGATTTCGGCCTGCCCGGTCAGGAGCCCGGCGCGACCGGCGCGGTGCCCACCGAATTGCACGGGGGGATTTCGCTCGGGCCCCAGGGCAACCGCGTCTATTTCGGCTATGGCACCGACAAGGGCGGTTTTCTGCAGATCGTCGATCGCGAAAAACTCCTGAACGGACCGAAGGAGCCGACGCCCGAGAACCTCCGTTATCCCGAGATTGCGCGCATGCCGATGTCCGCCTTCAACGGCGCGCACACGACCTTTCCGATGAGGGGCATGCCGATTGCGGAATACGCTCGCGACAAGGACGGCAAGACGCGCGACATCGTGATGATCGTCGACGAGGCGATCCTCAACGAATGCAACGAGCCGAGGCAGATGGTGTGGTTCGCGGACGTCACGACCGAGACGCTGCCGATGATGATCTCGAGCTTTACCGTGCCGGAAGCAAGTGGCGACTTCTGCGCGCGCGGCGGGCGTTTCGGCTCGCACTCCTCGAACGAGAGCATGGCGCCGGTGTTTTACAAGAAGATGGCGTTCATCGCCTTCTTCAATGCCGGCGTTCGCGCGCTCGACATTCGCGATCCCTATCATCCCAAGGAAGTAGGCTACTTCATCCCGGCGATCACGGACAAGACCGACAAGCGCTGCGTCACCGTCGATGGCAAGGAGCGTTGCAAGGTCGCGATCCAGACCAACAATGTCGAGACCGACGAGCGTGGCTACGTCTATATCGTCGATCGCGCCAATACCGGCATGCACATTCTCGAACTGACCGGGGATGCGCGGGCGGTCGCGGGCCTGCCGTAACGGAGCTCTGGCGATGCAACGCGTGCTGGCTATCCTGATTGCGTCGCTGGCGTTCGGCGCGTTGTCGGGCGTCGCCGCCTATCAGAAGGTGCGGCCGGCAGGCGCCGAGATCGTCGACGCGCGCTGGCGGGAAATCTCGTGGCCGTTTCCGCGCGACGGCTGGCCCGCGGGGCGCGCCTTCCACTGCGCCGATTGCGGCGATGTCGAGCTCTATGTCCGGCCAAAAATCGGCTTCTGCAACTGCGACACCGGCGTCGCCGACGATGACGAGGTCGACCGTGTTGCCGATCTCGATCTGATCAGCCCGCGCTTTGTTCCGCTTGCGGCCGGCAGAATGGTTCGCGTCGCCGACATGGCGGGACGCTCGCGCGCCTATGAGCTCGCGATGGCTGAAGGTTCGCATGTGGCGATCGGCTTTGCGCTGTCGCATCATTGCGATCTCGTGGTCGCGGTTGCGCTGGGCAAGGCGGCCGAGGGCGGACTGCAGCAGGAAGCGCATCGGTTTCTGGAATCGCAGGAGCTGCATCGCTGGGTGCTTGCGTCGCTCGGCGGCCGATAGGTTGGACGAGCTGCCGCAACTCAAGCTGTCGTCCTGGGCCAAAGCCAGGACCCATACCGCGGAATCCATCAACGAAGCATCGCGGTAGACGCCCTTCGCAACAACTGCTGCCCGTGGTTATGGGTCCCGGCTCGCGCTCCGCTTGGCCGGGACGACGGTTTGGAGAGTGTGGCTTCCCCTCGCTCTTCCCTCATGCATAATGTTGCGGTCAATCCCGCCGCGCGAGCATCCCCATGTCCCTCAACGTCTATCTCGCCTTTGTCGCCGCCTGCATCGCGCTTGCGCTGCTTCCGGGACCGATCGTGACGCTGCTGATCGCGAACGGCCTGCGCCATGGCACGCGCGCGGCGCTGATCAATATTCTGGGCGTGCAGACCGGACTCCTGATTGCGATCGGCGTCGTCGCTGTCGGGCTCACCTCGCTGATGGCGACCATGGGCTACTGGTTCGACTGGGTGCGTTTTGCCGGCGCGGCCTATCTGGTCTGGCTCGGGATCAAGCTGATCCGCTCGCCCGTCGAGGGGGTCGATGCCGATGCACCACCGCCTCCGCCGCGCGGCGGCTTCTTCCTGCAGGGATTTCTGGTGGCGCTCTCAAATCCCAAGCTGCTGCTGTTCTTCGGCGCGTTTCTTCCGCAGTTCATGGATCTGAGCAAGGACCACGTCTCGCAGGCGATGCTGCTCGGCGTCACCTTCATGGTGCTGGCGGGACTGACGGATGCGACCTACGCACTGCTCGCGGGGCAGGCGCGGAACTTCTTTTCGGCGCGGCGCACGCGGCTCATGTCGCGTCTCTCCGGCGGCTGCATGATCGGCGGCGGCATCTGGCTCGCGCTGACGCGGGCGCGCTAGACTTTCGCTTCCGCCCGCAGCGTCGCCTCGATCCCTTTGAGGACTCGCGCCAGCCGTTCCGCCCATTGCCGCTGGCCGGCCTCTTCCTCGATCAGATCCTGCCTTATCTCGATGCCGGTGTTGATCAGACCGCGCGCTTCGCCATGCACGGGAATGGTGAAGTCGGTCTCGTCGCTCACCGCATAGGGCTCGTTGTCGCCGACCACGAGACCGTCTTCCGCGCGCAGCGCTTTCAACAGTAGCGGCGGCAGCGTCGTGTCGCGGTGATAGAGCGCGCCGACATGCCAGGGCCGCTTGATGCCGGCATATTCGGGCGTGAAGCTGTGCAGCGCCACCAGCAGCGTCGGTGTGCCCGCGCGCAGGCGGTGCTCGATCGCGGCAGAGATCGCGCGGTGATAGGGATCGAAAATCTCGCGCCGCCGCGCTTCGGCCGCCTCGCGCGACAAGCCCTCATTGCCGGGAATCGTGGTGGCTTCGCTGATCAAGGGAACGGAGCTTGCGACATGCGGCGGGCGGTTGCAGTCGATCAAGAGCCGCGAGTAGCGCTGCGCAATCAGATGCGCGTCAAGCAGGTTCGACAGCCGCGTGGCGACGCCCGCAATGCCGATGTCCCAGGCAATGTGACGCTCAAGCTCGCTTGCGCCGAGCCCGAGGTTGCCGAGCCGCCTCGGGATCAGCCGTCCGTAGTGATCGCAAGTGAGGAGGAACGCCGAGCCGCCGGCCGCGTTCTGTTCGAGGACAGGGCGAATATCGCCGCTTTCCAGCAGGGAGGATGTTTCACGCGCGGTGCCAGAAACCATATTTCGTTGCCTATAGTGAAGGCATTCGGCCTAGAAATGAGCAGCAATCTCTATAGATTAATCGACTTGGAATCACGAAGATTATGTGACGATGCCGCGCCTGAAGATTCATCACAAGACCGAATATCGCTACGCGCGGCCTGTCGCGTTCGGCGAGCACCGCGTCATGTTGCGTCCGCGCGACGGCCACGATCTGCGCGTGCTCGACTCCAGGCTCGTCATCGTGCCTGAGCCGATGCGGCTGCGCTGGATCCACGACGTGTTCGGCAATTCGGTCGCGATCGCGACCTTTGACGAGCGCGCGCGCAAGCTGACCTTCATCTCGGAAGTCACGGTCGAGCATGAGCCGGAGGAAGAGTTCGCGCTGACCCCGGATGATCCCGCCTATTTCTATCCGTTCCTCTACGACAACGACGAGTTCCCCGACCTCAGGCAATACGTCGCACCGAACTACAGCGACCCCAATGGCGAACTGTCCGCCTGGGCGCGCAACTTCCTGGACGAGGAAGCGCCGACGCCGACGTTCAAGATTCTGAGCGGCATGACGCATGGCATCCGCGAAAGCTTCTCCTATCGCAGGCGGCACGAGCAGGGCACGCAGCACCCGCTCGACACGCTGCAGACGGGCTCGGGCACCTGCCGCGACTACGCGCTTTTCATGATCGAGGCGCTGCGGCGGCTTGGCATCGCCGCGCGCTTCGTCTCCGGCTATCTCTATATCGGCGACGACGAGCGCCATCGCGGCGGCGGCTCGACGCATGCATGGGTGCAGGTCTATCTGCCGAGCGCGGGATGGATCGCGTTCGATCCGACCAACGGCATCACGGGCTCCCGCGATCTGATCCGCGTCGCGGTCGCGCGCGACCCCTGCCAGGCGATCCCGCTGCATGGCACCTATCTCGGCCCCGCACAGGCCTTTATCGACATGAAGGTGAACATAAATGTCGTCTCGCTGGACCAGGAGCAGGTGAGAACGGAGGAAGAGGTTTAGGCAGATGGAGATCAAAACCGGCTTCGAGATCACCTATTCGGCTCAGGCGCCGACGCCGATGGTCATCATGCTCTCGATCCATCCCTCGCGGGTGCCCGACATTGTCGGCAGCGAGCGAATCGTGGCCGAGCCGGACGTGCCGATCGGCTTCTATCGCGACAGCTTTGACAATATCTGCGGCAGGCTGGTCGCGCCTGCCGGCGGCGTGACCTTGCGCGGCAGCGCACTGGTGCGCGATTCCGGCCTGCCCGATGTGGTCGATCCTGCCGCGCAGCAGCTGCCGATCGATCGGTTGCCCGATGAACTCCTGCTCTATCTGATGCCGAGCCGCTATTGCGAGACCGACAAGCTCACCGACACCGCCTGGCAACTGTTCGGCAGGACCAGGCCGGGCTGGGAGCGCGTGCAGGCGATCAACGACTACGTGCACGAGCACGTCGCCTTCGGCTATCAGCATGCCCATCACATGAAGTCGGCGCATGACGTGTTCGGCCAGCGCGCCGGTGTGTGCCGCGACTTCGCGCATCTTGCGCTCACCTTCTGCCGCTGCATGGGGATTCCTGCGCGCTACTGCACCGGCTATCTCGGTGACATTGGCGTGCCGCCGGACCCGGAGCCGATGGATTTTTCCGGCTGGTACGAGGTCTGGCTCTCGGGCCGCTGGTACACCTTCGATGCGCGCCACAACGTGCCGCGCATCGGACGGATCCTGATGGGCACCGGCCGCGACGCCGCCGATGTCGCGCTGACCACGAGCTTCGGCCGGATGGAGTTGAAGAAGTTCTTGGTCGTCACCGACGAGGTCGTGGCGGCCTAGCTGCAGCGTCATCGCGAGGAGCGCAGGCGACGAAGCAATCCAGAGCCCCACTCGCGACTCTGGATTGCTTCGCTTCGCTCGCAATGGCGGCTATAAGCATCTGATGATCTCCGACCGCCTCTTCGTCTACGGCACCCTGATGCGCGGCTTCGACCATCCGATGGCGAAGCTTCTCTCTGCGAATGCCGATTTCCTGGGGTCCGCGACTTGTCGCGGCAAACTCTATCTCGTTCGGCATTATCCGGGGCTCGTGCTGTCCGACGATGCCGCCGACATCGTCCACGGCGAGCTGTTCCGCCTGCGCGCGCGCGACGAGCTGCTTCGCGAGTTCGACATGTACGAGGCCTGCGGCGAAGGTTTCAAACAGCCGACCGAGTATGTCCGCACCATGCTTTCCGTCACGCTCGGCGACGGAAGCCCGAGCGAGGCCTGGACCTATGTCTACAACTGGCCGGTGACGCAACTGCCGCGGATACCCTCGGGGCGGTTTCTGGAGAATTGACTCCGTCATTCCGGGCTCGTCCTTCGGGCCCGTCCTTCGGGCGCGCCGGAATGACGACGGGGAGAGGGCTGTGAATTCCCGGGAGAAGCCAACCATTCGACGTACTTCCGGCCGCCATCCCTATATCCCTAGTCGGTTGGCTCCGACTCGATTCTAATCGCCCCATGCGCTTCACGCCCCAGTTCCTCGACGATCTGCGCGCACGGCTTCCGGTTTCGGAGGTCGTGGGCAAGCGCGTGAAGTTGAAGAAGGCCGGGCGCGAGTGGAAGGGCCTGTCGCCGTTTCAGCAGGAGAAGACGCCGTCGTTTACCGTCAACGACCAGAAGGGCTTTTATCACGACTTCTCCTCCGGCAAGCACGGCAACATCTTCGACTTCGTGATGGAGACAGAAGGGGTCTCGTTCCCCGAAGCGGTGGAGCGCTGCGCGGCGATGGCAGGCGTGGCGCTGCCGGCGGCGACGCCCGATGCCGCGCGCCACGAGCAGCGGCGCAAGACGCTGTATGACGTGATGGAGCTTGCAGCGAAATTCTTCGCCGACACGCTTGCCTCGCGCCTGGGCGCCAAGGCGCGTGGCTATCTCGGCGACCGCGCGATCTCGCCTGCAACGCAGTTGCAGTTCCGCCTCGGCTATGCGCCGCCCGATCGCTTCGCCTTGAAGGAATATCTCGGCGGCTGCGGCATTCCGACCGAGGACATGGTCGAAGCAGGGCTCTTGATCGCAGGCGACGATATCCCGGTGCCCTATGATCGCTTCCGCGACCGTGTGATGTTTCCGATCGGCGACAGCCGCGGCCGCGTCATCGCCTTCGGCGGTCGCGCGCTGGAAAAGGACGCTCCCGCCAAATATCTGAACTCGCCGGAAACGCCGCTCTTTCACAAGGGCGACAATCTCTACAATCTCAGCGCCGCGCGCCAGGCCGCCCATAACGGTGCGAGCCTCATCGTCGTGGAAGGCTATATCGACGTCATCGCCATGGTCACCGCGGGCTTTGGCGCCGCCGTCGCCCCGCTCGGCACTGCGCTGACCGAAAACCAGCTCGCACTGATCTGGAAAATG
>Ga0335080_10002774_pt1 | contig 17586 bp, 16 predicted proteins | sample Lox_Sample_34_FD_206720 | JGI IMG/M metagenome (GOLD analysis project Ga0335080, IMG submission 206720) | Soil microbial communities from Loxahatchee National Wildlife Refuge, Florida, United States - Lox_Sample_3.4 | ecosystem: Environmental > Terrestrial > Soil > Wetlands | place: USA...
CGCACTCGTCGACGTAAGAGCCGTCGCGACGGATCCGGGCCAGCGCCGGCGCGCGTCCATTGGCGATCGCGCGGTCGAGCATCGACGGCTTGAGGGCGTCGATCACCACCAAGACGAGCTTCTTGGCCACAGTCACGATGCCCAGCTCAACGCAGGATCCGCAAGCCCGCGTACTTCTGGTCCGCGCGGCGGCGCCCGGCGATCAGCAGCCACAACAGAAACACGAAGCCGACGATGCCGACCGGCGGCGCGACCACGGACAGCGCCGCGAGCAGGACTCCGAAGGCCTCGGCGAAGAGCGGCACCGCTGAGGCGGCCTGGGCGTCGAGTCTGGCCCGGACCCTGAGGAGCAACGGCCGAGTGGCCAGAATGCCGACGACCGCACACAACACGCCGGCGATCAACCCGGGCCAGTCGGTGTAATGGTTGTGGTCGAGTGCCCCGGCGAACCACAGCGCTCCGAGCGCCGCGCTGATCGCCCCGAGCACGACCGTAAGCGCCTCTGACTCGATCCGCCGGCGCTCGATTACGGCCAGAATGATCGCGCCGACGGCCATGCCGAGCAGGAACAACGCGCTCTGCAGGAAAAAGAAGTCCGTGCCGTTGAAGTGGATCTCGACGTCGCCGGCAGCGAGCCCCCCAGCAACGAGCGTCGGCAGGAACGGGCGAACGCCGACCGCCGAGGCGACCCCCATCCCGGTGCAGATGTCGAAGAAGAGATGCACGTTGGTGTACCGTGACCGACCGTGACGATAGAGGACAGGGCAGGGTGAGCGGGCAGGCGGGCCGCGGGCGGGCGGGGTCCAAATCCCGCCGTCCACGCTCGACCGCCCGGGACATCGAGCGCTACGGAGCCCTGTTCGCCGAGCGGACGAAGGTCATGAAGTCCTCGGCAATGCGCGATCTGATGGCGCTCACCGAGCGTGACGATGTGATCTCGCTCGCGGGCGGGCTTCCCGACACCTCGACCTTCCCGGCCGACTCGTACGCGTCACTGATGAGCACGGTGGCGGCCAGTTCGTGCGCGCGAGCGCTCCAATACGGGCCGACCGAGGGACTCACGCTGGTCAAGCGCTGCATCGCCGAAGTGATGGGTGCCGAGGACATGGACGTCGACGAGGACGAGCTACTCGTTACCACCGGCGGCCAGCAGGTCATCGACCTCGTTTGCAAGACGCTGGTCGACCCGGGTGACGTGGTCGTGTGTGAAGCGCCGACGTATCCGGGTGCGGTGCCGACCTTCACCTCGTATCAGGCGAACGTCGTCCAGATCACCATGGATCGCGACGGGATGCGCACCGACGAGCTCGAGTCCACCTTGGACGACCTCGAGCGTGCCGGCCACCGCCCGAAGTTCATCTACACCGTCCCGAACTTCCACAATCCGGCGGGCGTAACGCTGTCGCTCGAGCGGCGGCACGAGCTCGTCCGGATCGCCTCTGAGCGCGAGCTGCTCGTGCTCGAGGACAACCCCTACGGCCTGCTCCGGTACGAGGGCGAGCCTCTACCGACGCTGCGCTCGCTCGACGACGAGTTCATCATCTACGCGAGCACGTTCTCGAAGATCCTGTCCCCGGGCGTGCGACTGGGATGGACGGCGGCACCCGGGCCGGTGCTGGCCAAGATGAACCTCGGCAAGCAAGCGTCCGACCTGTGCTCGTCGTCGATCTCCCAATACTTCGTCTCGGCGTATTTCGACTCCGGTCCGTGGGAGGACTACGTGCGCTCGCTGATCGACATCTACCGCCGCCGGCGCGACGTTCTGCTCGACGCGCTCGCCGAGCACTTCCCGCGCGAGGCCGAGTGGACCCACCCCGAAGGCGGCCTGTTCATCTGGGCGACGCTGCCCGACTACATCGACACCACCGACCTGCTGGCGCGGGCCCTCCAGGACCACGTCGCGTTCGTGCCCGGCCGGGCCGCGTACGTGGATGGGCGCGGGGGGTCGTCGATGCGGCTGAACTTCTCGGGCGTCGGTGTCGACGACATTCGCGAAGGAATGAGGCGGCTCGGGGAGATCGTGCGCGAGCAGGTCGAGCTGTACGGCACGCTCACCGGGACGGCCTCGAAGTCCGGGGCGCGGCGGGATCCGATGGCGCCGTTGCCGACCGCGCCGGACGCCTCACCGGCCGCCTCACCGGCCGCCTCTCGTGGCGCGCCTCCCGGCACCGAGGCGAACGTCTTGCAACTCCGGCGCAAACGGGCATAACGATGAGCCGTATCGCGGTGCTCAAGGGCGGTCGCTCGCTCGAGCGCCAGGTATCGCTGAAGTCGGGCGCGAGGGTCGAGGACGCGCTCGAGCGCCTGGGCCACTCGATCGTTCGAGTCGACGTGGGCGCCGACCTCGTCGACCGTCTCACCGCCGATCGACCCGACTTGGCGTTCGTAGCCCTCCACGGCCGCGACGGCGAAGACGGGACCGTCCAGGAGCTGCTCGAGGTCATGGGTATCCCGCACACCGGCTCGGGCGTGTCGGCGTGCATCCGCGCCGCCGACAAGGTGCTCGCCAAGCACGCAATGCGGGACGCCGCCATCCCCACTCCCGACTTCTACGCGTTCAGCGAGACCGCGTTCCGGGAGCTGGGAGCGGCGCAGGCGCTGCCGGCGATCGAGGAGCGCCTGCAGTTCCCGATCGTGGTCAAGCCCGCCGGCCAGGGGTCGGCGCTCGGGATCAAGTTCGCCCGCACGCCGTCGGACGTCCCCGGGGCGCTGATCGCAGCCTTCTCGTACGACCGCAAGGTGCTGCTCGAGCGCTACGTGGCCGGCCGCGACCTGGCCGTGTCGATCATCGACGAGGGCGGCGCGCCACGGGCGCTCCCGATCGTCGAGGCCGTGCCCGAGCAGGAGGACTTCTACGACTTCGAGTCCCGTTATGAGATCGGGCGCACGCGGTTCGTGTGCCCGGCGGCGCTCGACGAGGCGATCGAGGCCCGCGCGAGCGCGATCGCTCTCGAGGTTTACGCGTTGCTCGGCCTGTCCGGGTTCGCCCGGGTCGACATGATGCTCGAGTCGGACAGCGACGAGTTGTTCGTGCTCGAGGCCGACTCGATCCCGGGACTGACCGAGACCAGCCTGCTGCCCCAGGCCGCGGACGCGGCCGGAATTGGATTCGACGAGCTGATCGGGCGGATCGTCGAGGCGGCGCACGCGTCGGCCCCCTCGCCGGCGCCGTAAAACCGGCTACTCGCCCGCGAAATCCTCGGGCGTGACGTGGTCGAGGAAGTCCTTGAACTTCTCGACGACCTCTTCGGTGTCCTCGACCTCGTGCTCGAACTCGATCGCCGACTCGGCGATGACCTCGTCGGCGGCGTAGATCGGAGCACCGGCGCGGACCGCGAGCGCCAGGGCATCGCTCGGCCGGGAGTCGATCTCGAGCTCGCGGCCATTCACGCGGAGGCTGATCGAGGCGTAGAACGTGTTCTCGCGCAACTCGGTCACCGCGACGCGGGTGCACTCGACGTCGAGTTCGCCGAGCACGTCCGAGAGCAGATCATGGGTCATCGGGCGGGGCGTGGAGGCGCCCTGGAGCTTCATGAGAATCGCCGCTGCCTCCGGATGTCCGATCCAGATCGGCAGGAACTTGTTGTTCTCGACGGTCTTCAGCAACACGATCGGCTGCTTTCCGACCATGTCGAAGCTAACGCCGTAGATGACCATCTCCTGCACGTCCAACTCCTAGATCGTCGGGATCTGGCAAGTATAGGCCGCTACCTCGGCTTGCCCAGCCCCTCGACTGGGGGTGGTTCAGCCGATCGCGCCGTCCTCCTCCAGTACCCGCCGGGCCACCGCAAACGCCGAGTTCGAAGCAGGAACCCCTGCATACACGGCAGTGTGGATGAACACCTCGGTGATCTCCTCGACCGTCAGCCCGTTCCGCAGGGCGGCCCGGACGTGCATGCCGATCTCGTTCTCGGCGCGCATCGAGATCAGGGCCGCAAGCGTGATCGCGCTCCGCGTCCGGCGATCAAGACCGGGCCTCGACCACGCGCCACCCCAGGCGTAGCGGGTGATGAATTCCTGCCACGGGGCGCCGAAGCTGCCGGCGGTGGAGGTGGCGCGGTCGACGTGCTCGTCGCCGAGCACCTCGCGCCGGGTTTGCATGCCTGTGTCGATGTCACTCACGCTGCCTCCTCCTCAGGGCTCGGTCAGGAACCTCAGGATCATCGCGGTCGTCAGGTCGGGCCGCTCGATGGTCGCGAGGTGGGCAGCGGGCGAGATCACCTCGAAGCGCGCCCCCGGGATCAGGTCCGCGATCAGCCGGCCGTGCTCCGGCGGGGTCGCGGGGTCCTCAGCACCCGCGACCACCAGCGTCGGCGCGATGATCGATGGGAGGTCCGGACGCAGGTCCATGTCCGCAATCGCCTCGCAGCAGCCCGCGTATCCCTCGCGATCAGTGGAGCTGAGGATCCCTCGCATGCGCTCGATCACGTCCGGATGAGCCGCGGCGAAGCCCGCCGTGAACCACCGCCCGAGCACGGCATCGGCGATCGCGCCGACGCCGTCGGCGCGCACCGTTGCCGCCCGCTCGAGCCAGGACTCGCGGGGGCCGAGCTGCGCCGAGGTGCAGCACAGCACGAGCCGGTCGACTCGCTCGGGCGCGTGAGCCGCGACCCACATGCTGATCATCCCCCCGATTGACAGCCCACACAGCGACGCGCGCTCGATCCCAAGACGGTCGAGGAGCGCGAGCAAATCGCCGCCGAGATCTGCGATCGAATACGGACCGGGCGGCGCCGGCGACTTGCCGTGCCCGCGCATGTCGTAGCGAAGCGTGCAGAAGCGCGGCCCCAGCAGTTCCGCCTGCGGCTCCCACATCGTGAGATCGGTGCCGAGCGATCCGGTGAACACGAGCGCCGGCGAGCCGCGCTTGCCGCGGAACCGGTGGCGCACCTCAACTGGCACGATGCGCCGCCAGTGCCCGGTCGATCAGCGCGTCGGCCACGCCGAGATATCCCGCCGGGTCGAGCGCTCGGTCCAGCGCGTCCGAACCAAGGGAGTCCGCCACCGCGGGAAGTTCCAGCAGCACATCCCGGAACGCCCTTCGAGATTCGACCGACTGCCGCGCCGCCTTCTCGACTAGCTCCTGCGCGTCGGCGCGGCCGATCGCCGGCGCCAGCGCCGCGGCCACGCTCTCGCTCATCACCAGCCCGCCGGTCAAGTCCATGTCGGCGCGCATCTTCTCAGGGTCGACCTCGAGGCCAGCCAGTAGATCCCGAGCGGTGGCCGCGGCCGAGCCAGTCAGTCGCAGCAGCTCGAGCAACGTCTCCCACTCGGCCTGCCAGGTTCCAGCGCCGCGCTCGTGCTCCTGGCCCATCGCCGTGAGCATCGTCGCGACGAGGCCGGGGCCGCGCTGTGCGCATGCGACGAGGCCGATGGCGCCCACCGGGTTGCGCTTGTGCGGCAGGGTCGAAGACCCGCCGCGGCCCTCTCCGCCGCCTTCGGCGACCTCGGCCACCTCGGTTTGCGCGAGCAGCACGACGTCGCGGCCGATCTTGCCTGTCACGCCCAGAGTCGCTCCGAGCGCGCAGGCGATCCGGGCGGGCCTGAGCCGAATCGTGTGCCACGGCACATCGGGGACCGGCAGCCCGAGCTGGTCGCCCAGTTCCGCCGCCACGTCCAGGCCGCGATCGCCGAGGCTCGCCAACGTCCCGACGGCACCGCCGAACTGGAGCGCGAGCTCTTGGTCTTGGACCTCGCGCAGCTGGCCGAGCGCCCCGTCAAGGCCGGCGAGCCACCACGCAGCCTTCAGGCCAAAGGTCAACGGCAACGCCTGTTGGAGCAGCGTCCGTCCCGGCTCGATCGAACCCCGGTGCCGTTCCACGAGCGACGCGCACGCGTCGGCGGCGGCGGCCAGGTCGACCACGATGACGTCAAGCGCGCTGCGGGTCACGAGCATCATCGCGGTGTCGATCACGTCCTGGCTCGTGGCGCCCCGGTGCAGGTGCGCGGCGGCGGTGTCGCTCAGTTGGCGACGAAGCTCCCGGAGCAGACCGGGGACGGGAGTGCCCTGCTCCCCGGTGGCGCGCCCGAGCGCGGCGACGTCGAGCTCGAGCGTTCCCTCCTCGACCGCGGCCGACAGCTCATTCGCAGCTCCGGCCGGGGCGAGCTCCAACACAGCCAGCGCGCGGAGCAGCGCAACCTCGAACTCGACCATCGCGTCGACGACGGCGCGATCGCTCACCGCCGCGGCCGCCTCGCCGTGCGCGAACAGGCCGGCGAACAGACCGGTCTCGCTCACGCCTGTCGGGACCCGCCGCGTGAAGCGAGCGGGCGTGGGCGAGACGGCGGGTTGGTCGCCTCAAGCGAGTGGGCAAACGACGCCATCGCGTCGCGGACGACGTCGACGGTCTCGGCCGGGAGGTCGCCGAGCATGTCCGCCTCGATCCGGTCGACCGAGTTGTCACACCGGCCGAGGACGCCGAGTCCCTTCGGGGTGACCGACGCGCGCAGCACCCGGCGGTGCTTGGGATCCGGACGGCGACGCACGAGCCGGCGGCGCTCAAGACCCGAGATCACGAGGTTCATCGCCTGCGGGGTGACGAGTGCCCAGCGCGCCAGCTGCGCGCACGAAAGCCCGTCGCGCTCACGCAGCAGGCTGAGCGTGACGTACTCGGGGGTGGAGACGCCGTGGACTCGGAGCTCCTCATCCAGCCGTGCCCGCAGCCGCCGCTCGACGCGGTAAACGAGATATCCGACGCGAGGAACGGTCGGTCGCTCACTGGAGCCGACCTTGGGAATGGCCGCACCCGTCACAAGCTCAACATTAGTGACTACCTCCGGCAGTTACTTCACACGGTCGGCTCAGCGCATTGACAAGTAGCTTGCGATAGGCATAGGGTTCGCGCCCGAGGGTCAGGAGAATGCCGGCAAGGGAGGAGGGTCTTCGTGATCGGACGTTGGACATTCGCGGCGCTGGCCGTGTCAGTGGCGATTGGACTCGGGTTGACCGCTGCCAGCTCGGGAGCGACGACGACGACGTCGAGCCACTACACGGGGACGCTCCCCGACGGAGGAAGCTGGATCGCCGACGTTCCCACGCCGTGGAACGGCACGCTCCTGCTCTACAGCCACGGCTACGGAAGCACCACCCCTGCCGACTCGCCCGACCCGGGCAGCCAGCAGGACCTCCTCAACGAGGGCTATGCGCTGGCGGGCTCCTCGTATGACCCGAACGGATCGTTGTGGCAGCTCGGGAGCGCCGTTCGCGACCAGTTCGAGACGCTCAGCGACGTCGAGCACACGGTTCTTCCCCATCGACCCACGGACGTGATCGCGGTCGGAACGTCGATGGGTGGCCTGATCAGCTCGCTCGAATCAGAGCAGGCTTACGGCCGGCTCGACGGATCGCTGACCACCTGCGGGATCGTGGCGGGGGGTCTGCAGCTCGGGAACTACCAGCTCGACGGCGAGTACGCGCTCGACCATCTCCTGGCCGGCGACTCGATCAAGCTCGTGAACTTCACCGGCTCGACAGGCGCCGCCGACAGCGACAACTCGGCCCTCGAGATGGGAACCGTCGCCGCGGCCGCGCAAAACACCGCGGCGGGCCAGGCGCGCCTGGCGCTGGCACTGTCGCTGATGAACACCACGACGTGGGCGGTCCAGCCCGGGGCGACCCCGCCCGCGCCTAACGACCATGCGGCGCAGGAGCTGGGCCAGTACAACACCATGTTCGGGCCGCCGCCGCCGGGCTTTCCGCCGCTCACGGTCATGGAGTTCGTCGAGACCGGGCGCCAGCAGATCGAGCTGGCCGCCGGGGGCAACCCGAACTGGACCGTCGGCGTGAACTTCCAGCGTCTGGTCGACGAGTCGCCGTACAAGCCCGAGATCGAGGCGCTCTACCACGCGGCGCACCTCAACCTGAACGCCGACCTGCACTCGCTTACGCGGAGCGCGAACATCAAGGCTTCGGACCGTGCGGTCGCCTGGATGGTGAGGACGTCCGACAACACCGGACGACTCCAGGTGCCCGAGCTCGACATGCACACGATCGCCGACCAGCTCGTCCCAGTGCAGCAGGAGAACTACTACCGGAACACGGTCGCGTTCGCCGGACGCAGCGAGTTGCTCCGCCAGGCGTACGTCGATCGCCAGGTGCACTGCAACTTCACGCCGTCCGAGATCGTGGCCGGCGTGCACGCGATCCAGCACCGGGTCGACACCGGCCGCTGGGACAGCGTCTGGACGCCCGCCGCGCTGAACGCGAGCGCGACCGCTTCGGGGCTCGGACCGTCCGCTTTCATCCCGTACGAGCCAGCGCGGCTATCCGGCGTGAACGGACCGTTCAACCCCTTCCGGCAGGGCACCTGGTAGTCCCCGAGCGGCTCCCGGGCCACAATACCCGGGATGCCTTTCGCCGCATCGCGCTCGACCCGGGTATGGGCCGGCCTTGGCCTGGCCGGATCGGTTGTGGTCGCGCTCGCGGGACCACACGTCGCGGGCGGCCCGGTTCGCTGGTGGTTTGATCCGTCCCTGGGGGTGGCCGCGTTCTACGCCGGGATCGTCGCGCTGTCGGTGGCGTGGCTCGCGCTCGGGAGGCTCGCACTCACGACGCGCGAGGTGCGGATAATCGCGGCGGCGTGGTGCCTGCCGCTGTTCCTGACCGCGCCCCTGTTCAGCCAGGACGTGTACAGCTACCTCGCCCAGGGCACGCTCGTGCATCTCGGCCTCGATCCGTACCGGGATGCGCCCGCCGTGCTTGCGCAGCATGGCCAGACCCACGTCTTGGATGCGGTGTCGCCCTTCTGGCGCCACACCACCGCGCCCTACGGCCCGCTCTTTTTATGGATCATCAGCTGGTTCAGCGGAGCGAGCCTCGTGATCGGGGTGCTGCTGATCCGGGCGCTCGAGTTGGTCGGGTTCGTGCTCCTCGCCGTGTTCGTCCCGCGGCTCGCTCGCGGGCTCGGCGCCGATTCGGCGCGCGCCGCCTGGTGGGTGTTGCTCTGCCCGCTCGTGCTCCTCGGGCTGATGGCCCCGGCACACAACGATCTCTTGATGATTGGCTTGCTTGTCGCCGGCGTGGCATTCGCGATCGAGCGTCGCGTGTTACCGGCGATCGCGTTGTGCGCCCTGGCCGCGACGATCAAGCTGCCGGCGGTGGCGGCGATTCCGTTCATCCTGGTGGTCGCCGGCGACCGTAGAACATGGTTCAGGGGGGTGCTCGTTGCCGCGGCCGTGGTGGTGGCGGTCAGCCTGGTAAGCGGTCTCGGGTTTGGCTGGATCTCGAGCACGGTGTTCTCCACGCCCGACAAGGTGCGGCTGGCGATCACGCCGGCGACCGCGCTCGGCTGGACGGTCGCGCAGGTCGTTCCCGTCGGGGCGCGCGGGCTCGAGTCGGCCCTAGGAGTTGTCGCGTTCGGGCTGAGCGTCGTGCTCGGCGTCGTGCTGCTGTGGCGCTCCCGCCGCGAGAACATGGTGCGCAATCTGGGAATCGCGCTGATCGCCGTGGCCGTCTGCGGGCCGGCGGCATGGCCGTGGTACCTGACGTGGGGGCTCGTGCTGTTGGCCGCGTGTCCCGGGATCCAGCAATCGCGGGCGCTTGCGCTGGCGGTCCTCGCCAGCGCGCTCGTCGTCAAGGCCGACGGCGTCCTGGCGTTCCCGCTCCATACAGCGCCGGTGTTCGTCGCGCTTTACGCCGGAGCGGGTCTGGTGTGGCTGACGCGCACGCGGTTGTCGGTCGCATCGGGCCGCCGGCGCGTGCGGACCCGGGCGCTCGTCGAGTCCTGATGACCACGCAGACCGAGGTTCCGCGGGTCCGGTCTCCGGGGGCAGCCGGAGGGCCGGTCGCTCGCGTGCGGTGGTCGGACATCGCAGTCGTTGGGGCCCCGGCGCTGCTGGCGGCCGTCCTCTGCGTGATCGAGTTGACCAGCCGCAGCCTGTGGCTCGACGAGGCCGCAACCGTGGCGATCGCCGGCCAGCATGGCTCGGCGTTCTGGCACGCGGCCGAGCACGACGGCGGGAACATGCTCGGCTACTACGCGCTCCTGCACGTGCTGATCGGCTGGTTCGGGGACGGCGCGTTCGCAATCCGGCTCCCGTCGGTGCTCGCGGCTGCGGGCGCCGCCAGCGCGGTCCCGCTGCTCGGGCTGCGGCTGTTCGACCGACGTGTTGCCCTGGCCGCGGGGCTGCTGACCGCGGTCAGCCTCCCGCTCGTGTTCTGGGGTCAGGATGCTCGCGGGTATGCGGCGATGGTGGCGCTGGTGGCGGCGTCGTTCGCGTCGTTCGCGGCGTTGGTGGATGACCCGCGCCGGCGAGGACCTTGGATCGCCTACGTCCTGTTCACCGCGCTGTCGGTGTACGCGAGCTACGTCGCGATCTTCGCGCTGCCGGCCCAGCTGATCGCGCTCGTGATTTGTCGCCGTCAGCCCTCGCGAGGGGTGCTGGCCGCGGTCGCGGCGTGCGCCGTGTGCTGGATCCCGCTGGCGGTGCTCGCGCTCAGCCGTGGGTCGGGTCAGCTGTTCTGGGTCGGGCGTCCGAACTTCAAGCTCGTCCGCCAGGTCGTACAGGCGCTCACATCGGCGGGCTTCGAGCCGAACTTCCACCCGGTCGCGGTCGCGACCCCGCTCGCGATCCTCACGGTCGGATTGCTCGTGTTCGCCGCGGCGAGGGCGCTTCGCCGACCCCAGTGGGGGCCTGTGCTCGCGCTCTCATGGCTGGTCGTTCCGGTCGCCTTGATGTTGATCTGGTCGTTCATCGGGCAGCCGATCTTCACGCCCCGAAACCTGCTGGTGTCATTGCCGGCGGTGGCGCTGCTGCTCGGCTGGCTGATCATGAGCAGCCGTCTTAGACCGGTTGTCGCGTGGCTGGCGGTGGCGGCCCTGCTCGCGCTCCGCCTGGTCGTCCTGGTTCCGAGTTACGGCACCTCGCCCGAGAACTGGCGCGCCGCCACTGCGTACGTGACCGGGGCCGCGCGGCCCGGCGACTGCGTCACGTTCTATCCGCTGGACGCGTCGATGCCGTTCAACTACTACGCCGGGCGACCGGTGCAGCCCCACGTCGAGCAGTACTCCGCGGCTCCCGTTCCGTCCGGCTGTGCGCGGGTGTGGCTGGTGGCGAGTCACCAGGGGCTGCCTTCCGGGACGGCCGCGTCCCGGGCGCATTTCGGGCGGTATGTGGCTCTGCGCGATGCGCTCGCGCGCAGGTACCCGCGGCGGAGGGTGCGGTCGTTCGGCTATGCGAGCGTGATCTGGGTCGAGCTGTTCGAGCGGTGAGCGTCGGGCGTGCTGCGGCACGCCTAAGGGCGGAGCGTGGTCCCCACGAACGTCAAAGCGCTGAGAACCACGAGCAGCACGCCGTTGAACCACAACAGCGCCGTCCACCACTTCCCGTGGACGTATCGTGCGAGCACGATCACCGCCGGGAACGCGGTGATCACCAGCCGCGGCATCGGCGGCGTGTACTCGGAGGTCAACGCCAGCCAACTGATCCCGAACGTCCACACGATCGCCTCGGCCGACATCTCGCGGTAGTTGCGAACGACGAGAACGAGCATGACGATCAGCGCAACTGCGCCAATCAGTCCTACTACGAGATTGAGGTTGATCGTCGGGTGGTTGAAGTGGCTGAACGAGACCTCGCGCCTGAGGGCGTTCGCGAGGTCCCCGAGCGCGAACACATTGGTCTTCTCGCTCCACCCGTCTCGTTGCGCGATCAGGCTCGCGAACGGCGAGCCGGTCCAGATCCACAGGAACGCGCCAAACGCTCCGACTCCGACGACCGAGAGCGCCGGCGCGACGAGACTCTTGAGGGCCTCGGGGTTTGTGAGACCACGGCGGCGAAGCTCTAACAACGCCGAGACCACGCACACCACGACGAGCACGATCGCCTCGGGTTCGGTCGCGGTGGCGAACGCCGCGAGCGCGCCGGCGAGCACCCAGCGGCGCTTCTGGAGCGCAAGGATGCAGCCGGCGACGAGCGCGAGCATCACCCCTTCGGCGTAGACCATCGAGAACACCACCGAGCCCGGGAACAGGCAGAAGATCAGGACGGCCTTGCGTCCGGTCCGCTCGCCCCACCACCCAGCCGCGAGGCGCTGTACGAGCACGGTCGTGATCACCCCGCCGATGCCCGACACGATCACGCCGGCGATCGTCGTGGACAGGATCCGGTAGTGCGCGATCGGCGCGACGAACGCGTGCGACACGGCCCAGACGACGAGCGGGTACAACGGGAAGAAGCCGAGCGTGCTCTGCACATGCATGACGTGCGTCGGATAGCCGTGATCGGCGAGCATCCGGTACCACAGGCCGTCCCACTGGGACAGCTCGTGCGTGAAGGCGTGGTGGCGGAGCGTGCCGTTGACGAACGCCACGAGCAGCAGCAGCGCGCGCGTCCCCAGGTACACCCCGATCGCGAACCGAGCCTTGCGGAGGGCGGCGCCAGCACGGTCGCGGGAGCGTCGGACTGCCGTCCGCGGCGCCTCCAGGCTTGGCGGCGGCGGGGTATGGACGAGCGTTTCGGCGTGTTCGGACGCGGTCTCCACGCGCCTGCGAGTCTAGTTTCCGCTCGCGGTACAGGAGAGCTTGCGCCGGCGACCGCCAGCAAACATAGAATCGCGGCCGTGTGTCGGCTCTTCGGCATGAGCGGCGGTGCCAACCAGGTCCAGGCGACGTTCTGGCTGCTCGACGCGCCAACGAGCCTGGTGGCGCTGAGCGAGACCCAGCCTGACGGGGTCGGTCTCGGCACTTTCAACCCCGACGGCACGCCGTGGGTCTATCGCAAGCCCGTGGCGGCGAACCGCAGCCAGACGTTCATCGCCGACGCTCACGAGGTGCGGTCGCGCACGTTCCTGGCGCACATTCGTCACGCCACCGCGGGACAGCCGACGATCGAGAACACGCACCCGTTCGAGCAGCACGGGCGGCTGTTCGCCCACAACGGGGTGATCGGCGGGCTGCCGGAGCTGCGCGAGCGGCTCGGCGAGCACGCTGCCCTCGTCGGGGGCTCGACCGACTCCGAGCTGTATTTCACGCTCATGACCAAGCGGATCGAGGATCACGACGGCGACGTGGTGGCGGGCATCACGGCCGCAGCCCGAGAGATCGCCGCCGACATCCCGCTCTATTCGCTCAACATGCTGCTCACGACCGCGACCGACGTCTGGGCGCTCCGCTACCCCGACACGAACGAACTGTGGATCCTCGAGCGATCGATCGCGGAGCTCGGCGGTCCCGACGGCGCGTTCGACGAGCGAAGCGCGTCGGGGATCACGCGCGTGTTCTCGGGCCAGCTCTCGATCCTTCCGGCCACGATCATCGCGTCGCAACCGATGGACACCAACCCGCTGTGGCGGCTGCTCGAACCCGGCGAGCTCGTCCACGTCGATCCCGAGCTGCACGTCACTTCAACCATCGTCGTGCCCGATCCGCCCTCAGAGATGCTCGAGCTCACCAAGCAGGAGGCGGTCGCCCAAGAGGAGCCTTAGACGGCGAACCGCGCCGCCAGGTCCGCGACGAGCATGGGGACTCCCGCCGACGCCGCCAGCCGTTCCTGCCGGCGCGGCTCGGGGGACAGCAGCAGCATCGGCACGTCGTCGAGCTCGTCGACCGCGTCTAGCGCGGCGGCATGCGGCCGTGCGGCCGCGAGCACGTCCTCGAGCACCTGCGGCAGCGGAACCAGCTTCGCTCGGGTCGGATCGATCAGCTCCGCGGCGGTCGCGTCGCGCGCGGCGATGAATCGGTTCTCGGCGAGCACCTCCTGAGCGGCGACGAGCTTCGGCGAGGCGTAGCCCTGCTCCAGCTCGAGCCGCGCCAGAGCCTGCACGAGCGCGACGAGCGCGGCGGTCGAGGACAGCCGCGGTTGGGCGTCCATGATCCGGACCTCGACCGTCCCGAGTCGCGGCTGCGGGCGCACGTCCCACCACAGGAACGTGGGCTCGGGGATCGCTCCGGAGCGCACCAGCAGATCGACGGTCGCGACCCAGTCCCGGTAGCTGTCGAAGCGACGCGGGATTCCGGTGCGCGGAAAACCCTGGAACAGGATCGTCCGGTTCGAGGCCAGGCCGGTCGCGCGACCCTTCAGCAGCGGTGAGCTGGCGGACAGGCCGAGCAGCAGCGGCAGATGGGCGCGCAGCTGGTTCACGAGCCGGATCGCGCGTTGGGGATCGGGGACCCCGATGTGGACGTGGAGGGCGAACGTGGGCTCGCGGCGGGCGAGGTCGCGCGTGGTCCGGTAGATGACCTGGTACCGGCTCGACGGAGACACCCTCGTGGGCTCGGTCACCTCCCCGGGATAGGTGCCGCATGATGCCGCCGCCATGCCCAGCTCGGCAATGTCGTGGACGAGCAGCGAGCGGAGCTCGCGGAGCTCGGCGATGGCTTCGCCGACGGTCGCGTGCGGCTTCGTCCTGAGCTCGAGCGCGGCCTCGTGCGTCTCCGCCGCGCACCGTCCGGCGAGTTCCTCGCCGGCGTGCGAGAGCACCTCATCGCCCCGCTGCGCCAGGCCCCAGCCGTCTGGATCGAGGAGCATTATCTCCTCCTCGACTCCTACGGTGTAGGCCTCAGAAGGCCGCCAGGTCGCCCAGCCCGCACTCCCCAAGGATGCGGCGCGCCCCGTTAGTGATTCGAGCGTTTCCGTGGACAAAGTCTAACCACGGGGCTGGTGGCCGCCGTATTAACTAGCGCTCGCAAACTGCGCGCTTCTTGGGCGGCGCGTGCGTGCCGCGCGCCCCCGCGCGGACCTGAGCCGGCGTGGCTCGGCGGTTTGCTGTGCCACCGCCAGCGGCTCCGCAAGCGGCTCCTCGGCGCTCGCCGCGGCAGCGATCAGCAGTTCGAACAGAGGCCCATGCGCGCAGAGACCCTCGGCATGCCACTGGACCCCCATCACCATCCGGTCGCCCGGATTTTCGACCGCCTCGATCGTGCCATCCTGCGCCCAGGCGGTCGCTACCAGGCCCCTGCCAAGCGTCTCGACGGCCTGATGGTGGAAGGAGTTGACCTCCAGCGAAGGTCCTCCGAGCGTCGCCCGCAGCCGGCTCTGCGGCGCGGTCTCGATGCGGTGCGTGGGAACGCTCCCGTGCTCGGGCTGACGATGCTCGACGCCGTCGCCTACGACGTCCGGAAGGTGCTGATGAAGGCTGCCGCCGCGCGCGACGTTCAGCAGCTGCATACCCCGGCAGATCCCGAGGATCGGCAGCTTGCGACGGTCGGCGGCGCGGACCAGCGCGAGCTCAACCGCGTCCACCCGCGGCTCGGTCGGCCCCAGCTCGCGATGGGGCTCGGCGCCGTAGGCGCTCGGCTGCACGTCGGGGCCGCCGGGCAGGCACACGCCGTCCACGCGGTCGAGCAGAGCCGCGATCGCGTCGGGGCGGAGCAGCGGCACGATCACCGGGATGCCGCCGGCGCGCTCGATCGCCTCGGGATACAGCGTGGCGAGCGCGACCTCGAGCTTCGGCGGCTCCCCATGGGGCCGCGCACCACCGTCGTCGGGGCGGCGAAGCTCCGAGGTGGTGACCGCGATCAGGGGACGAGCGTGCATATGGACATATATTTCGGCCGCGAGCGGCACAACTCCATATCCATAGGGATAAACATCCGTCCAGACGGTTCGCCCGGATTCGAGAGTTTTATCGGCGGCGCGGACGGATTCATGGCCAACCCGGCCGGGTTCAGCGGTAGCCTGCGCCGCAAGCGATGGGTTTCCTGCGTGGCTCCGGGAGGGCGGACGGCGAGGACGAGTCGAGTGACGACGCCGCAGACGGGCGCGACGACGACGCGAAGGATGACGCTCTCGCGCGGATCGAAGCCGGGGCAGCCATGTGATCGAGTCTTCGCAATCGGAACCGCGATCGTCCCGACCGACGGTCCGCACGCGCTGGAGCCGCCGACCCCGATACTCGACCTCAACGACCGCTGAGCGAGCCGAGCAGGACCTTCCAGGGCTCGACCGAGGCGGTCGCGGTCAGGTCGAGTCCTCGTCCTCGCGATCGATCAGACCGCGAGCGGCCGCCCAGTGGGTGACCTCGTGACGCGAGGTGAGCTGAAGCTTCCGCAACACCGCGCCGACGTGTGATTCCACCGTGCGCGGGCTGATGTCGAGCCGCTGGCCGATCAGCTTGTACGAGTAGCCGCGGGCGAGGTGATGGAGGACCTCACGCTCGCGGGGGGTCAGCGCCTCGAGGCTGGCATCCGTGCTGGCGCGTGGCGGCTCGGGAGCCGAGAACTCCTGGAGCACGAACGCGGCCAGCCGCGGGCTGAAGTAGGCGTCCCCGGCGGCGACCCGCTCGATCGCGGCGATCAACTCGGCGGCGTCGATCGTCTTGGTGACGTACCCGAGCGCTCCAGCTTTGATCATCGGTACGACGTCCTCGGCGGCGTCCGAGACCGACAGAGCCAACACCGCGGGCGGGGTCTCGCTGCCCTGGAGCGCACGCAGCACGGCCACGCCACCACCGTCGGGGATGTGGACATCGAGCAGGACGACGTCGGGTGAAGTCGCATCGATTGTCGCGATCGCCTCGGGCGGCGCCGCCGCCTCACCGACCACGTCGCAGTCGGCCATGAGCTCGGCCTTGACGCCCGCGCGGAACAGGTGGTGATCGTCGACGACCACGACGCGAAGGCGCCGTGCGGGGACCGGGTCCGCGGCCGTCACCGGCTCCCCTTCCCGTTGCCCATGCGCATCGCCACTTCGGTCCCCTCGCCCGGGACCGAATCGATGTCCGCCCATCCGCCGGCGAACGTCAGCCGCCCGACGATCGCGTCGCGGATCCCGCGCCGCTCGGCGGGCACGGCCCCGATGTCGAAGCCCGGGCCCTCGTCGCGAACGAACAGCTCGATGCCGTGCGAGGAGGTCTGGCAGAAGACGTAGACGGGGGCGCCAGCGGCGTGCCGGGCGGCGTTGCGGAGCGCTTCGCGCGCTGCGGCCACGAGCTCCTCGCCGCGGCCGTCGAGGGCGCGGTCGCCGATCGCGGTGAACTCGACGGTGATGTCGTGCTCGTCCTCGACGGTCGCGATGACATCTCTGAGCGCCGCTACGAGCGTGTCGCTCACGAGCTCAGACTCGCCGGCCATCCATGCACGCAGCGCATGTTCCTGGCGGCGGGCGAGCCGCGCTACCGCGACCGGGTCATGCGCTTGGCGCTGCACGAGTGCGAGCGTCTGGAGGACCGAATCGTGGAGGTGAGCCGCAAACCGCTGGCGCTCGCGATCGTGGGCACTCCCGGTGCGATCGCGATCGACGCGCATCAGCAGGCCGATCGCGACCGGGGTGCCGAGCACGACCACGGTGGCCGCGAAGATCAACAGCAGCGCGACGGTCTGAATCCCGGCACGGTGGCGGAAATGTTGACCCGCCAGAGCTACCGCGAGCAACGCAGCGAACCCGACGAGCAGCGCCGCGGCGACGGCACGCCCGGCGACCGGCCCCGGGCGGTCAGGCGCTTCGGTCATCTGCCTCCATGGCGCGCGCTGGCGAGGCGCGAGACCGAGCCAGATGCGCACCGCGTCGGCGATCAGCAGCATCCCGGTCCCGGCCGCCAGCCCGATCGCGAACACTGGTAACACAGGCCAACCGTGGATTCGGAGCAGCGAGCCGACGGCACGCCCCGGCGGCGCCGTCGCGACCGTGTTCAGCCAGGACGCCACCCAC
>Ga0335080_10002777_pt1 | contig 17580 bp, 12 predicted proteins | sample Lox_Sample_34_FD_206720 | JGI IMG/M metagenome (GOLD analysis project Ga0335080, IMG submission 206720) | Soil microbial communities from Loxahatchee National Wildlife Refuge, Florida, United States - Lox_Sample_3.4 | ecosystem: Environmental > Terrestrial > Soil > Wetlands | place: USA...
TCGAGCGGTTCGCTGGTCACGGCGTAGCCGACGATCGAACCGAGGAAGGTCGGGCCGCCGCCGATCAGGCCGGCGAGGCCGATCCAGCGCCACGACGGCGTGACGTCGCCGAGCGGACCGACGATCCCGAACCCCTCGGTGGCGTTGTGGAGGGCGAACCCGATGATCAGGACGGTCGCGAGGCTGATCGCGCCGGCACGCGCGCTGACGCCGATCGCGAGACCCTCGGCGAAGTTGTGCACGCCGATCGCCGCCGCGATCGTCAGGCCGACGCGGAGCGCCCGCCGACGGGCCGCATCGAGCTCGAGCACGAGCGGGTCGGATTCCGAGCCCGCGATCACGGCCGTTTCGGCGCCGCCGGCGATCGGGGGCTTGCGAGCTCCGCTCGGGCGCATCCGCCGCTCGAGGAACGCCAGGCCGGCGCTGCCGGCGGTGAACCCGGCGGACAGCAGGACGACCAGCCAGACCACGTACGCCAGCGTCCCGCGGTCGTGCTTGAACGCGGTGAGCGAATTGTCGACGATCGAGATCCCGTTGGACATGACGTCGACGAAGATGAAGGCCAGCACCCCGACGGAGAACATCGCGAGCGCCACGCGCGCCTTGCTACCCAGAAGCTGGAGCCGCCCCACCGGCAGGCCGAGGAAGATCGTGAAGCCGGCGAGCGCGCCCAAGACGATGGTCTGTGCGAAGGACAAGGGGCCTTACGAAGGATTAGGGGACCCTAACGGCGGCCGGCGGGAGCGTACCAGATTAGGGCACCCTAAGTCCCACTGTCGTGATCGGAGATTGAACGGCCCGGCGCCCTAGGTGTCCGAGTTGAGATCCGGCAGGCCCAGCGTCTGGAGCCAGTGGTTCACGGTGATGTTGAGCTGGGTGAACTCGCCGGTCCAGATCAGGACGCCCATCCCGATCAGCACGACCCCGCCGGTGCTGATCACGAGTGCGTAGTGGCGGCGAATCACGGAGAGCGCCGAGGTCACGGTCCCGAACGCGAGGGCCGTGATCAGGAACGGGACGCCGAGGCCAGCGCAATAGACGGCCAGCAGGAACGCGCCGTGAGCCGCCGACCCCGACACGCCGGCGGCGGTGATGATCGCGCCCAGCGTCGGCCCGGTGCAAGGCGTCCACGCGAGCGCGAACGCGGCCCCGGTCACCACCGGGCCGCCGCGGCCCGCCCGGCTGATCAGCCGCCCGACGTGCCACTCGCGCGAGAGCTGAGGCACGAACGGCGCGAGCACGAACAACACTCCCATCCCGATGATCACCGCTCCGGAGATCTTCAGCGCCGCCGGCCCGGTCAGCGCCCCGTGCAGCGCCTGCTGCCCGAGCAGCCCGAGCGCGATGAAGATCGCCGAAAAGCTCGCGACGAACGCGAGGCTCGGCCCGATCACTCGGCTCGCGCGGATCTCGGCCGGCGCGACGCCGGCGACCGCGGATATGTAGCCGGGCACCAGCGGCAGCACGCACGGCGACAGGAACGAGATCAATCCGGCGCCGAACGCGACGGGAATGGCAATCCCGGAGGCAGGGTCCATCGCCTTGCTGAGAGTATCGCTGGCGTCCGGGACACGGGACCCAGTCGTCCTGGAGACACTCGCCGGGCGCGCCGTCCAATACGGCTCCATGGTTTTCGGAGACCTTCCCCCGGATTAGGCGTTAGAGTGGGTGCCAGTACACGTGGAAGCTTCCGCCCTCCCAGCACCGGCTGCAGTAGCCCGGACGCGGACATCGATCGGGGCGCCACTTCTCCGCCTGCGTTCGGATGAGCAGCTCGTGGCCCTGTTTCGGGCGGGTCACGACGACGCCTTCCGCGTCATCCACGACCGCTACCGGCAGCGGCTGTTCGCCTATACGCGGCAGATGCTCGCCCACCGTCAGGATGCCGAGGACGCGCTTCAGGATATCTTCGTGCGCGCGTATGCCGGCCTGCGGGCCAACCACCGCGAGCTCGCGCTCCGAGCCTGGCTATACCGCGTCGCGCACAACCGTTGTATCGACGAGCTGCGCCGGCCGTCCCCGCCCCCGCCCGAGGTGCTGGAGCTGCTGCGCTCGCCGGTCCACGACCCGATCGACGAGGCCGACCGGCGCGAGTCGCTCCGGCGCCTGATTGCGGACGTTCGCCGGCTGCCCGAGCAGCAGCGCTCGGCGCTGTTGATGCGCGAGCTCGGCGGGATGTCCTACGCCGACATGGCGGGCGCGCTCGGGGTCACGGTGCCGGCGGTGAAGTCGCTGCTGGTGCGGGCCCGGCTCGCGCTCGGGCAGGCGCTCGAGGCACGGGACACGGCATGCTCCGATATCCGCGAGGAGCTGATCACCTCGCACGACCGCGGGCTGCGCCCGAACGCGATGGCGCGGCGCCACATGCGGGACTGCGACGGGTGCCGGGAGTTCCGCCACCAGCTCCGGGGCGTGAGCCGGCGGTTCGCGGCCATCGTCCCGAGCCTGGGCCCGCTCGGAGTGCTCGCCAACATGCTCGGCGTCGGTGGAGCCGGGAGCGGCGCTGCCGGCGGCGCGCTCGCCGCGAGCGCCGGCGCGGGAGCGGGAACCGGATCGGCGGTCGTGGGAGTCGGCGCGATGAGCGCCGGAGCCACGCATGTCGCCACCCTGCTGGCGGCCGCGGTCGTGACCGCCGGTGGCGCGGTCGAGCTCCAGCACACGATCACGGCCCCGGCGACCCCCCACCATCGTGCGCGGCCGGCGATGATCGCGACGGTGAGCCATCACGCGGCGCCGCGGTCTGCAACCCCGGTCACGTACGCGAGCGCCGATCCGTCCGAGGAGGCCGCACCCCAGGCGGCCACGCCGGCGCCAAGCCCGCCGACCCGGATCGTGCCGATCGCGCCGGTCGCGGGCGGGGCGCCACGGGCCACCCCGACGACCGTGACGACCGCGACGACCGCGACGACCACCGTCACGGTGCCGACCAAGCTGAAGTCCCAGCACACCGGGGGCGCGTCGACGATGATCAGCGGCGGGGGCGCGACGCCCAACGGCACCGGCGCCGGGACCAAGGTCAAGGCTCCGACCGGTAGCTCGTCCTCGACCGGCACCTCGACTCTGCCGTCGTCGACGTCCACGACGCCGGCGACCGCGCAGTCGCCGAGCGCCTCAGGCTCGACCACGCAGCCGGGCTCGACCACCTCGGACGGCTCGACCTCGTCGAGCACGAGCACGAGTACGAGCACGACCACCGGCAGCTCGCAGAACACCACGACCGGCACGGGATCGTCGACACCGAACATCCCGAGCTGGTCCCCGCCGCCCGCACCGTGAGCCTTCCGGCAACGGATCGACCCGGCGACTCCAGAGCCGATCCGACGATAGACGGCTACCAGGAGACGCTCGACCACGAGGACGTGATCGTGCGCCGCGGCCGGCGCTCCGGCCTGTACACGTTCGTCGCGGTGCACTCGACGGTCCGCGGCCCGGCGTTGGGCGGGTGCCGGATGTGGGGGTACGCGGATGCGCGTCAGGCGTTGCGCGACGCGTTGCGGCTGTCGCGAGCGATGACGTACAAATCCGCCGTCGCCGACCTGCCGCTGGGCGGCGGCAAGGGCGTGATCATGACCGCGCCCGCCACCGTCCTCACCTCCGAGCACCGGACCGCCGCGCTGCTCGACTTCGGCGACGCGGTCGAGTCGCTCGGCGGTCGCTACATCACGGCCGAGGACGTCGGCACCTCGAGCCGCGACATGCGCGTCATCGCGCAGCGCACCCAGCATGTCGCCGGGCTCCCCCGCCGCCAGGGAGGCTCCGGGGACCCAAGCCCATACACCGCGATGGGCGTCGAGGCCGCGATTCGGGCCTGCTGCGAGCGCGTGTTCTCGTCGGGCTCGCTCAAGGAGCGGACCGTGGCCGTGATCGGGCTCGGGCACGTCGGACTAAGAGTCGCCAAGCGCTGTGCCAAGGCCGGCGCCAGGCTCGTGGTGAGCGACATCGACGAGCGCAAGCGTCGCCACGCCGACGAGCTAGGCGCCGGCTGGGCGACCCCGGCGCAGGCGCTCGAGTTGGACGTCGACGTGCTGGCTCCGTGCGCGCTCGGCGGTGTGCTGAACCACGACACGGTGCCGCGCCTGCGCTGCCAGATCGTCGCCGGCGCCGCCAACAACCAGCTCACGAACGAGTCAGTCGCGGACCTGCTCGCGGCCCGGCGGATCCTGTGGGCGCCCGACTTCGTCGCCAACGCCGGCGGGCTGATCAACATCGCCGAGGAGCAGAACGGCTACAACCCGACCGCCGCCGGCCGGCGCGTCCGCCGGATCGGCGAGACCATCACCCAGATCTTCGACGAGGCCGAGGCGACGGGCGCCACCCCGCTGACCGCGGCGCTCGCGATCGCGCGTAAGCGACTGGCCGCGAACTAGCGGGTCTCAGGGACAGACCGTCGTGTAGCGCGGTCCCCCCACGAGCTCGGCCCATTCCGCCCGCGTGAGGTTGCGGCCGGCGAGCGAGCACGCTCGCTGTTGCCACGCCTCAGGCGATGTCGGCCACGTGAGCGCACGCCCGTGGTCGTCGACGACGAGCAGCCCGCCACCGCCCGGCACGAACGCCGCCGCGGACGTGGCATCCGGGTCGGACACCAGCCGCGGCCCTTCCTGTTGCAGACCGGCGGTGAACCAGAGCTTGATCGTGCCGTCCTCGTAACCGGTGGTGACGAACCGCTGGCCGCTCTGGTCGAACGCCACGTCGGCGATCTCCTGGGAGTCGGCCAGCAACGGCGGCGCGAGCCGCTTGCCGGTCCCCGCGTCCCACAGCTCGACGGCGCCGCCGACGGTTCCCGCGGCCAGCGTGTCGCCGGATCCGAACGCGAGCGAGACGCTGTCGTCACCCGGATCGGCGAGCGTCCGCAGGAGCTGGCCGGTGGAGGGGTCGAACACGCTGACGCCGCCCGCGAGCAGGCTCGCCGCGAGCAGCTTGCCGTCGCGCGAGAACGCGACCTCGTCGGATCCGTTGAGGCTGGTGCCGGCACCGAGGTCGTTCGTCGGCCCGACGAGCATTCCGGCCCCGACGTTCCAGATCGCCATCGTCGCCAGCGGTGAGGCGAGCGTGTGTCCGACCGTGGTGCCCTCGCTCTTGTCGGTGGCGGCAAGCAGTCGGCCGTTCGGCGAGAACGCGAGCTCCTGGACCGCCTCGGTCTGTCCCGGCGCCGGCGCCAGGCCGTACAGCGTGCGCTGCAGTCGCGGCGTGCCGTCGACGTTCCAGACCTGGACCACCCCGCCGTGCGCTCCGACCGCGAGCGCGTCGCCGGTCGGCGACCACGCGAGCGCGGTGATCGGGTCGCCGCTCGGCGCGATCGTGAACGAACCCACGCCGCCGAGCGTCCGCGTCGAGAACAGCCCGACCGTCGAGTCGCCGATCGGCACCGCGAATCTCGACCCGTCCGCCGACAGAGCCAATGCGGGCTCGGGCGGGGAGACCGGATCGCAGCACGGCAGCGTGCGCTCCAGGCGCGCGCTGTGTCCGAAGCCCCGCTGGCCGGTGAGGTCCCACGCCGCCACCCCACCCCCGACTGTCGCCGTGTACAGGGTTGAGCCGTCCGGGCTCACCTTCGCATCCTCGACGTGGCCGGGCGGACCGGGTAGAACGGCCACCTGAGTGCGCGTCGCCGGATTCCAGACGATCACGCGGCCGTCGTCGCCGGCCGTGATCACCGTCTTGCCGTCGGGGGCGTAGACAGCGCTCGCGACGGCCGCCGCATGTCCGCCGGTACCGGGCCGGGCGACTCCGGTGTAGGCGTCGATGAACGACACCGAGCCGCCCTGTGAGCCGATCGCGATCGTGGACCCGTCGGGGTCGATCGCGGCCGCCGACACGGAGGACGGCGCCGGCACGATCGCCACCGACCGCTCGAGCCGCAGCGTTTGCGCGTCGTAGGTGTCGACGTCGTGCGCGGTCACCACCACCATCTCGGCGCCGCGGTCGACGAGCCCCACCGCGAGCAGCGGCCCTGATCCGAGCGGCACCGTCGGCAGGCGGCGGCCGCTCGGCAGCGACCACCGGGCGAGATAGGCCTCGGTCGGCTGGCCGCTCTGATTCAGCAGCCGGTAGGCGTAGTACACGGTGCGCCGCCCGGGCCCGATCAGGATGCTGGCGTCGGGCACATCGGCCGTCAGCTGCTTGCTGAACGGGGGACCGATCAACAGCCGCCCGCGCAGCGCCAGCGTGCGCGCGTCGCGCACGGCCAGGAACGCACCCGCCGAATACACGAGCACCGACCCGTCGCCGGAGTACGTCGGCGGCTGATCGCCGGCGAAGTCGCTCAGGTCCCGGCCGACCGGCGCACGGGTGCGGGTGTCGAAGAATCTGACCTGGTCGGCGACGCTGTCGGCCACCGCCAGCACCTGGCCGTCCGGAGCGACCGCGACGTTGGGCGCCGAGTTCGTCGGCATCGAGAACGTGGCGAGCACCTCCGGGCTCCGCATCAGGATCGACAGCAGCGTCCCCTCGGTCTGCGGCGAGCTATCGAGGGCCACGGCCTCGCGCGCCAACAGCGCCGCCACATCGAGGCGGGATTCGTTCAGCGCCTCCTCTCCGAGCTGGCGCCCGAGCGCCGCGTGTTCCGCGGCGAGCGCCAGATGGGCATCGCTGCTTGCGCGCTGCTGCCCGATCACCGCCACCGCGCCCGCGACCATCGTGAGCACCAGGAGCACGGCGGCGCCGATCAGGAGCGCTCGCAGACGGCGATTCTGGGTGCGCTGGCGACGCACCTCCCGGTCGGTTTCGGACCTGCTCGCCGCGACGAACTCGCGTTCGAGGCGATCTATCTCCTCGGCGTGCTGACCGCTGAACTCGAGCGCGGCCGCGAGCCTCGCTCCCCGGTACAGGTCCGCGGGATCGCGTCCGCGCGCATCCCACTCCCCGGCGGCAACGCGCAGATGAGCGCGCAGCCGGCGACCGACCCGGTCCTCGTCGAGCCAGCCGCGGTAACGCGGCCATTCGCGCAGCAGCGCCTCGTGCGACAGCTCCACCGCTCCGGACCCGACCGTCACCAGGCGCGCGTCGGTCAGCGCCTCGAGCACCGGCTCGGCGCCTTCGATCCGCTCAATCTCGGCCAGCGGCATCAGCCGGCGCTCGGGCGCCCCATCCTCCACGTCGGCGAGCCGGAGCAGCAAGCCGCGCGCGACGCGCCGCTCGGACTCCGACAGCCATACGTACGCGGCCTCGGCCATCCGCGCCACCGCCCCGCGGACCCCACCGGTGGCGCGATGGTCCTCGAGGCGGAGCAGCCGCCCGCTGCGAGCCCGCCACAACTCGAGCAGCGTCGTCGAGAGGAGCGGCAGCGCCCCCGGCTCGTCGGCGACTTCTTCTACAAGCGCGTCGACCAGCGCCGGCTCGACCTCGAGCCCGGCGCGCGCGGCCGGTCCTGCGATCGCCTCCCTGAGCTCGTCGCGGTCGAGCGGACCCACGAGGGCGTGGCTGCGGCTCAGCAGCTCCGCAAAGCGCGGGTACGCGCTCAGCCGGCCGTAATGGTCGGCGCGGAGCGTGCACAGCAGGAGCGCGCGCCGCTCGTGGTCGGTCGCCGCCGCCACGAGCCGCTCGAGGAACTCCGAGCGCTCGGGTTCGGACTCGCAGACGGTGAACAGCTCCTCCAGCTGATCGACCGCCACGACGATCCGCGCGTCATGACCGACCCTTTCGAGCGCCCGTTCGAGTTCCGCACCGAGCGCGCGTGCAAGCTGTTCGCACGGATGCTTGCCGGGCCGGAGCAGGACCTGGCGCCAGCGCGCGCTGCCGGGCAGCGCGCCGGCCCGGAGCGCCGGCAGCACCCCGGCGCGCAGTAGCGAGGACTTGCCGATCCCCGACGGGCCGAGGATGCCCACCAGCGGCCACTCGGCCAGGCGCGCCACGAGTTCCGAGACGATCCGGTCGCGCCCGCAGAAGAACTCGGCGTCGGAGCTCTCGAATGCCGCCAGCCCCTTGAACGGGCACAGGACGGGGACCGGGGGCGCGGACGCCACCTCCGGGCGGTCGAGCTCCAGTCCGGCGTCGTGGCGCAGAATCAAGCACTCGAGCTCCCTCAGCTCGGCGCTCGGCGTCAGTCCGAGCTCGTCGCGCAGGAGCCCGCACGCCTCCACTCGAGGTGTGTGCGGGCAGCGTCTCACAGCATCTGGCCGTGCTGCTGGACGCGGGCCTGATCGAGCGCTGCCGCGTCCGGCGCACCGTCATCTACCGCCGATCGGCGGCTGGCAACGTGCTCGTCGACTCGGGTGGCCGCGGCGATGGGCGGCGGATCGCGGTTCCCTCGGGCCTCGAGGCAGCCTGACGCGACCAGATCTCCGGAAAGCGCTCGCGCGTGGCGGTGATCAGGCGATCTCGCGAGGTCGGAGCGCCGTAGCGCTGCCGATCGTATTCGGCGAACGGTCGCTCGAGCGCGTCGAGCGCGTCGACGGCCCCCCGGAGCGCGCCGCACCACCACCACCGCCTCGGCGCCGGTCCGGCCAGCAGCGCCTCGATGGCGCAGATCAGAGCTGATTTGGCGACGATCGCCTCGGGCGTCGTCGCGTGCAGGCACGCTCCGTACGCGCCCGACAGCCAGGCGTCGTACTCCCGTTCGAGCTCGTCGGGGTGGCCGCCGGCAAACATGAACCGGGCCCGGAAGTTGTGGGCGACGGCGCCGGGATCGCCGTCGGCCTCCTGGAGCAGCTGGGCGTGGTCTCGGGAACCATCGCCGTTCCGTCCGGCAGGAGGTAGGTCGCCTGCGGAAGGATCCCACGCTCGACGAACGGTCGGCTGGAGTCGTCCAGCGGCCGAAACGACTCCTTCACGTAGGCGATGTCCTCCCCAGCGGATTCAGGCAGCCGCGCGCTCACGCTCATGTTCCCTGCTGGACTTCGGGGAGCGGCGGTTGCATCGGGTAGTGGCAGGCGGCCAGATGCTGGTCGCCGAACGGCCGCAGCGGCGGCACCACCTCGGCACACACGTCCTGGGCTCGCGGGCAGCGCGTGCGAAACCGGCAACCCGAGGGCGGGTTCACCGGCGAGGGGAGCTCTCCTCGAACGGCGGCGTCGCGCTGCTTGCTTCTCGCGACCTCGGGGTTGGGAACGGGAATCGCCTCGAGCAGCCCGTCGGTGTATGGGTGGGCAGGCTTGGCGTAGATCTCTTGCGCGGGACCGATTTCGACCAGCCTGCCGAGGTACATGACGCCGATTCGGTCGGCCAGATACTTCACGACCGAGAGGTCGTGGGAGATGACGATGTAGGTCAGGCCGTAGCTCGCTTGAAGCCGCTGCATCAGGTTGAGGATCTGCGATCGAATCGAGACGTCGAGCGCCGAGACGGGCTCGTCGGCGACGATCACCTTCGGGTTCAGAGCGAGCGCACGCGCGAGTCCGAGCCGCTGGCGCTGTCCTCCGGAGAACTCGTGCGGGTAGCGGTGGATGGCGTCGTAGGCAAGCCCGACGTCGTCGAGGAGGCGACGGACGGTTTCGGTCCGTTGCCTGGCGGTTCCGCGGCGCGCGATGTCGAGCGGTTCGGAGATGATCTCCTTGACGCGCATGCGCGGGTCAAGCGACAAGTACGGGTCCTGGAACATGAATTGGAGGTCGCGGCGCAGCTCGCGAAACTGGGCCGGCTTCAGCGCTCCCAGGTCGGTGCCGCCGAACAGGACCTGGCCCCCGGTCGGTTGCTCCAAACCGACGCCGATGCGGCCGAGCGTGGTCTTTCCGCACCCCGACTCGCCGACCAGCCCGAACGTCTCACCTGTCCTGACCGCCAGGCTCAGATCGCTGACCGCGTGGACCGCCCCGATCTTCTTGCGCAGGATCGCTCCGGCGGTCACCGGGAACTCCTTGGTCACCTCCCTGAACTCGAGGATGAACTCCGGGACTCCGTTCCGGTTGATCGCCTGCTTGCGCCGCGGCTCGGGTGCGCTCTCGAGCAGCTCGAGCTCCCGCCCGAAGGAGGCCATCAACGCCTTGTTTCGCTCCGCGTCGGCCAGCAGCGATGCGCCCAACTCGCCCATGTCCGCGGCCGACGCGTTACGAGGGTGAAAACAGGCATGTGGATGGTCCGGATCCACGCCGGCCAGCGGCGGGTCCTCCCGCCGGCAGCGTTCGGTGGCAAACGCGCAGCGGGGCGCAAACCGGCACGCCACCGGCGGCTTGCGCAGGTCAGGGGGTATCCCCGGGATCGAGTACAGCTCCTGCGTCCGGTCCTGATCCAGCTGGGGGATCGAGGCCAGCAGCGCTTCGGTGTACGGATGGCGGACGTGCTTGAACAGGTTCACCGTCTCCGCCGTCTCCACCTTGCGCCCGGCGTACATCACCGCGACGCGGTCGGCGCGGCCGGCGATCACGCCCATGTCGTGGGTGATCAGGATGATCCCCATCCTCAGCTCGCGCTTGATCCGGTCGAGCAGGCTGAGGATCTGCGCCTGGATCGTCACGTCCAGCGCGGTGGTCGGCTCGTCCGCGATCAGCAGCTTCGGGCTGCAGGCGAGCGCCATCGCGATCATCACGCGCTGGCGCAGGCCACCCGACAGCTCGTGGGGATAGGCCCGCACTCGCTCCGTGGGCCGCGGCAGCCCGACCATGTCGAGCACCTCGACCGCGCGCTCGATCGCCTTCGCCTTGGAGACGTCGCGGTGGGTGAGCACGACCTCCGCGATCTGCCTGCCGATCGTCATCGTCGGGTTCAGCGAAGTCATCGGATCCTGGAAGACCATCCCGATCTCGCTGCCACGCACCTTGCGCAGCTCGGCGTCCGGAAGCCCGACCAGGTCCCGGCCTTCGAGGCGGATCTCCCCCCCGGCGATGTACCCACCCCGCGGCAGCAGGCGCATGATCGACATCGCCGCCATCGTCTTGCCACAGCCGGACTCGCCGACGACGCCGAGCGTCTCGCCGGCATCGAGCTCGAGGCTCAGGCCGTCGACCGCGTGCACGGTTCCGCTGCGCAGATGGATCCGAGTTTGAAGGTCGTCCAGTTCGAGCAGATGCGCCACCGGACGGTCCTATCTCTCCTGCAGCCGTACGTCGAATGCGTCCTGCAGCGCGTCGCCGATGAAGTTGAACGCGACGACGGTGAGCACGATCATGATCAGCGCCGGATACACCTCCCACCAGTAGCCGTCCTGGAGGTAGGTGGTCCCGTCCGACAGCATCGATCCCCACGTCGGCGTGCTCGGCGGCAGGCCGAAGCCCAGATACTGGAGCACCGCCAGGGTCAGGATCGCATTGGCGATCTGAAACGTGACGGTCACCATGATCGTGCCGATCGTGTTCGGGATGATGTGCCGCAGGATGATGCGCGGCGGGCGACCGCCCATCACCTTGACCGCCTGCACGTACTCGCGCGTTCTGAGGCTGAGCGTTTCACCACGGACGAGTCGCGCCGGGATCAGCCACGAGACGGCCACCAGCAGCACGATCAGGAGCGTCAGGCTGGGCTTGAAGACCTGAGCCATGAAGATGAACAGAAACACGACCGGGATCGCGTAGCCGACATCGACCACTCGCATCATCACGCCGTCCAACGCGCCGCCGAAGAAACCGGAGATGGCGCCGTAGATCAGCCCGAGCAGCGTGGCGATGACGCCGACCACCAGTCCGACTTCGATCGAGCTCTGCCCTCCCTTCATCAGCCGGCCGAGGATGTCGAAGCCCTCCGAGTCGGTCCCGAGAAGATGGCCGCCGCCCGGAGCCATATTGACGCTCACCAGGTTCGGGTTGAGCTGGTCGGTGGGGTGAAATACCGGGCCGAAGAAGCTGAACAGGGTCACGAGGACGACGACGCCGACGCCCACGATCGCGAGCTTGTTCTGAGCGAACGTCCGTGCCACCACCACCCACGGGTTGCCGGTCGCGACGACCTGGCCGCCCTCGGGCAGTACGTCGACGTCGACCTGCGCGCGGTCGACCGTCTCCGCTGACGCGCTCTCAGTACCTGATTCGGGGATCGAGGATGGCATAACCGATGTCCGCCACTAGGTTTCCGAGCACGGTGACCACGCCCACCAGCACGGTGATGCCGAGCATGACTTCGTAGTCGTTGCTGATCGACGCCTGCAGATACTCGAGTCCCGCGCCCGGGTAGTTGAACACCTGCTCGATGATCAGCGTGCCGGTGATCACCAGCGGGATCGACAGCCCCACGAGCGTGACGACCGCGATCAGCGAGTTGCGAAGCAGATGACGCCACAGCACGAGCCGTTCGGAGAGCCCCTTGGCGCGGGCGGTACGTATGTAATCCTGGGCCAGGGTGTCGATCGCCGACGAGCGCATGTAACGGCTGAACTGGGCGAAGGTGACCAGCGTCAGGGCCGCCACCGGGAGCACCAGCCCTGAGGGGTGCGCCAGCATCCCGAGCGCCGAGCTCGACTGGGGCGCCTCGGCCGGGAACACGTGAAAGGTGATCGACAGGAACTGGATCAGCAGCAGCGCGATCGCGTACTGAGGCATCGAGTACAAGAGGAAGCTGATTCCGGTGCCGGCGTAGTCGAGCGGGCCGTTGCGCCGCACCGCCTGGGCTATCCCGACCGGAATCGCGATGAGCACCGAGAAGATCAACGCCAGCCCTCCGAGCACGAGGTCACGCGGCAACTCGCTCGCCAGCAGCGAGTCGACCGTTCGGTTGTACTGATACGAGTAGCCCAGGTTGCCGTGGAGCAGCTTGTCGAGGAACAGCCAGTACTGGACGTACACCGGCTTGTCCAGTCCGTTCTGGTGGGTGAACTGGGCGATCGCCTGCGGCGACGCCCGTGGTCCGACGACGTCGCGGGCGAGGCTGCCTGGGAGGAGATGCAGCAGGGTGAAGGTGATCACCGTGACGCCGAGCGTCACGATGATCGCCTCACCGAGCCGGCGGATGATGAATCCGAGCATCCAGGGGTTCCGATTTGGGAATTCCCGCTACCTGGTGAAGTACCAGTCCTCGGGATTCATCATCCCCAACGCGTTGGCGGCATAGCCGCCGAGGTTCTTGGCCACGAGCACGCCGGCATCGCCCGCGTACGTTCCGATCGAGGTCGGACCGAACACGACCGGCACCATGTGCTCGACGTTCTCCGCGTAGGTGTTCAACGCCTGTGTCGCATCGGACGCCGTCGTCACGGCGGTGATCAGCCCCGTGGTCGTGGGGTCGCTGTAGCTGCCGTAGTTGGCCACCGCCCCGGGCGCGAACAACTGCTCACCCGTCGGCAGGTATGACGGACCGTAGATCCAGCCCGCCCCCCAGTTCTCCACCTGCCACTTGCACGTCGGCTGGGTGGGCTGACAGGCGACCGCGGTGCCGATCACGGTCGCGAACGGGTGCGTCGTGAGGTCGATGTTGATCCCGACCTTTCTCGCCTGAGCCTGCAGGTCGTTCATCTCGTTTTCGGTCGCTACCACGCCCGATGCGTAGTCGATGTTGAACGAGATTCCCTCGCCCTTGGTGGTTCCAGACCCGCACAGCGTCGGGTTCTGACACGTCGTGGTCCCGTTGGGCACGACCTTCCAGCCGTGGCTGGCCAGCAGTTGCTGGGCCGCGGACACCGAGAACGGATAGGGGTTCGTCGACAGCAGCGCCGCGTTCACGAGCCGGCTCGGCGGCGACGGTGGGACCGGGCCGTACGTCGGGTTGGCGGTGTGATACAGGAAGGCGTCGATCCAGCCCCGCTGGTCGATCAGGTGCTGGAACGCCTGCCGGAAGTACAGCTGGCTGAAGATCGGCCCGACCTTCGGATTGTGGAAGTTCAGCGGGAAGTAGTTGAACGAGTAGCTCGCCGCCTTGTTGTAGTTGTATCCCTCGGCTTCCAGCGCCGACACCTGGGGCGCGTACTGCTGGGGAACGCTGGCGATCGTGATCGCGGTCGGGCCGCTCGAGCGCACCTCGTTGTAGACCGCGGCCTCGCTCGTGAACGGCAGCGTCACCAGCTTCGAGATCGACGGTTTCGGCGACCCCGAGTAGTCCGGGTTGGGCACGAACGTGACCTGGCCGCTGCTGGTGAAGTCCTGAAGGCGGAACGGCCCGTCGACGACCTTCCAAAGCGGTGAAGTCGCCCAGGTGCCCAGATCCTTCGACTGACCGTCGAGGAACTTGTACACGGCCGACGCGCCGGCCTTGGTGGTGTCCGGCAGATGGCCGTTGTCCGAGCTCGGCGCCGGCGCAGAAAGAGACGTCCGATCCCACGCCAGCGGGATCGGCGTGAGCTGCGAGAGCTCGTCGTAGGTGACCCACGTCGGGCTGTACGCCTTGGTGAAATGCAGCACGAACGTCTGCGGGTTAGGCGCAGAGTAACTGCTCACGTTGTCGGGGAAGTACCCCGGAACGAACCCGCACCACTCGGTCGCCGGGTCCGCCTTCATCAGGTTCATCCAGAACACGAGATCGCGCGAGGTCACGGACTCTCCATCGGCCCACTTCCACGGGTTCAGGTGGATCGTGACCGTCTTCCCCCCGCCCGAGAATTGCGGCTGCTGGCCGATCGAGTAGTTGTAGTCGATCGTCGGCCGGTAGTTGTTCCCGTACCAGTACAGCGGGCGGAACATGTTGTACATCAGCTGGTTGATGTTCTGGGTGCCGCACACTTGCGGGCTGTACATCGGGAAGATGTAGTTCGGCATCTGCTCGGGGATCTGGGTGAAATACACCGTCCCGCCCGAGAGCTTCTTGCCGGCCGGAGCGGTCGGCTCCGTCAGCCCCACCCCGCTCGTCGGTGTCGAGGTCGGGGAGCTGCCCGAGCTGCCCGAGCTTCCGCCGCTTCCGCCGCTCCCGCTGCTGCTGCTCGAGGAGCCGCAAGCGCCGGCCAGAATCGCCACCGAGACCGCAGCGAGAATCGCCCCCGTGTTCCGCGTGAGCTTTCGCACGTCCACCGACCTCCCCATCTATGTTTCGTCGCGCTCCATGACCTCAGCAGACGCGATCATCACCACCACGACACCGACCGCGAGCGGGTTCAGAGCGGGGCGTCACGAGCCTGCAGTCTCCGTCGCCGTGGCGTTGTGATGGACCCAACGGTGATCGGTCCACGCGCTGGAAGTTCCCATGGACTCGATCGCCGCGCAAAGTGATTTAGGGCTAGCTAAATCCTCGCGCGGCTCACGCGGGCGATCCCTACAGCCGGATCGCCGGGCGCTCGACCCCGGCGGGGAGACGCCCCTCGTCGGCGAGCTTGTCGAGATGGGCCGCGAGCGTGACCGTCGCCGCCGGGCGCAGACCGGCGGGCACGTCGTCCCAGACGTAGTCGAGCATGTCGGTGACGCTGCGCCGGCCACCGTCGAGGGCCGCGAGCAGGCGCCGCTCGCGGTCCAGGCGATGGGAGATGTACTGGTCGAGCTTGGCGTCCGGGTTGAACACCGGCGGGCCGTGGCCGGGGCACAGGACGGTGAGCGGACGCTCCCGAAGCCGCGCCAGCGCGTCGAGGTAGGCGGCGAGCGCGCCCGGGTCGGGCGAGATGAACACGCTGCCCTCGCCCAGGACCGCGTCACCGGTCAACACGGCCGTCCCGGTCACATACGCGAGATGATCCGGTGCGTGCCCGGGCGTCGCCACCGCCTCGAGAGGGCCGAACACGCTGCCGCCGGTCAACGGCACGTCCACATCTCCGCTGGCCGCGCCCACGGGTGCGTCGGGATACGTGGCCCGGATCGCCGGCAGCGCATCGGTGTGGTCGGCATGGTGGTGGGTGAGCGCGACGCCGCCGAGCCCGCCGCGCCGGTCGAGCTCGGTGATGAGCGCGTCGACGTGCTCGTCGAGGCCCGGACCGGGGTCGACGAGCCAGCCCGGCTTCCGGCCGACGATCCACGAGTTCGTCCCGCTGAGCGTGAACGGCCCGGGGTTCGCCGCGCGGATTCCCACGAGATCGAGTCCGGGGACGTCGAATTGCGTCATCGAGGGAGGATGACAGCGCGACGCCGCAACGCCGGCCTGGCCGCGTCACATTCCGGCGGCCGAGAGAGTCTAATCCCATGACAGCGGCCAACGAGGGGATGTGACCATGGATCAGCAGGAGTGGCTCGCCCAGCGCTTTGAGGAGCACCGGCCCCATCTGCGGGCGGTCGCGTACCGGATGCTCGGCTCGGTCAGCGAGGCCGATGACGCCGTGCAGGACGCGTGGATCAGGCTCAGCCGTGCGGACACGAGCGAGGTGCAGAACCTCGGCGCGTGGCTGACGACCGTCGTCGCGCGCGTCGCGCTCAACATGCTGCGCTCGCGCAAGGCGCGGCGCGAGCAGCCGCTCGACGTGCACGTGCCCGACCCGATCGTCGACCCGGTCGACGGCACCGACCCCGAGCACGAGGCGCTCCTCGCCGATTCGGTCGGGCTGGCGCTCCTGGTGGTGCTCGAGACGCTCAGCCCGCCCGAGCGGCTCGCGTTCGTTCTGCACGACATGTTCGCGGTCCCGTTCGACGAGATCGCGACGATCCTCGATCGCTCGCCGGACGCGGCGCGTCAGCTCGCCAGCCGCGGCCGCCGTCGCGTGCGCGGCTCCGCGCCCGTTCCGGACGCCGACCTGAGCGCTCAGTGGGAGGTCGTCGAAGCGTTCCTCGCCGCCGCTCGGAACGGCGACTTCGCCGGGCTCGTCGCGGTCCTCGACCCCGACGTAGTGCTCAGGGCCGACGGCGGACTCGAGGGCATCACGAGCTACGTCGAGGGCGCGGAGTCCGTCGCCAGCCAGGCGGTGATGTGGTCACGGGTCGACCTGACCATCCATCGGGCGCTGATCAACGGCGCCGCCGGAGTCGTCTCGATGCGCGACGGGGAACCGTTCTCGGTCGTCGCCGTCACCGTCAGAGGCGGCCGGATCGTCGAGATGGACATCCTCTCCGACCCCGAGCGCGTGCGCCGGCTCGACCTCGCCGTCCTCGGCTAGGGTCGAGCGCGCCATCCAAGCGTCCATTCTGACGCACAGGCGGCTCGCCTCGACGGTCAGCTGCCGCCTGAACATCGTCCACAAGGCCCGCGTCGTGTACAGGGGTTGAAGGCGCGCGTAGACTGCTCGCCGAGGTCCGTCTTGCCAGCGGAATCCGGCTCTTGGTGCTGCTCGTGAAGCCGACCGACTTCGCGCCGGGAGTGGTTTCTTGGGTCGGTGCAGCCGCCGCGGCGGCCGTGGTGCTCAGCATCGCCGCGGCCCCGGGGACGGCCAAGACTGCGCGATTGGGCGGCGGCGCGCGCACCCCGTCCAACCCGTCGGTCACGACCGCGCCGGCCGATCGGTGGCGGACCGGGCCACGGACCTGGGGCGGCACGGCGATCCGGTCGCTCGACCCGGCGCCGATCGCAGAGACGCCCGCGCTCGCGGCGGCTCCGGAGTCGCTGCCTCCCCCAGCCGCCACCAGCGGCGGCCGGTGGGCGGCGATGCCGAAGGTGAGGTGAATCTCGTGCACTTCGACATCACCGCCGACATCACGATCGCGACCGGCCGGTTCGCCGGCGCGCGGGGCACGCTGACCGGGACCGCGCTCGTGACCGCCACGCTCGCGGTGGGGAGCCTGCGGCTGCACGGAACGCTGCATGGTGCGGCCGGACGGCTCCTTGCGGGGCCGCCTGGCACGGTCGTTCGGCACGTGGACGGCCGGTTTCGCGGCGCGGAGCTGAGCGTTGCGCACAGCGGAGAGGAGACGGTCGTCGGCTCCGCCACGGGGATCGTGCCTGGTC
>Ga0335080_10002778_pt1 | contig 17577 bp, 14 predicted proteins | sample Lox_Sample_34_FD_206720 | JGI IMG/M metagenome (GOLD analysis project Ga0335080, IMG submission 206720) | Soil microbial communities from Loxahatchee National Wildlife Refuge, Florida, United States - Lox_Sample_3.4 | ecosystem: Environmental > Terrestrial > Soil > Wetlands | place: USA...
TCCGTGGATGTTGAGCCGCGTGGTCGCACAATCGCGTTCGGGCAACTTGCCCAGAATGGCGGCGTGATTGACGCAATCCTCGGCCATGTTCCGATAGGTAGTCCATTTGCCGCCCGCGATGCTCAACAGGCCCGATTCGTCGATATGAATCGTGTGATCGCGCGACAGCGCCGCCGTGTTGCTCGAGTCCGCCGCCTTCACCAGCGGGCGGATCCCGGTGAACACGCTCAGTACGTCGCTGCGCTGCGGAGCCTTGTGCAGATATCGGGTGGCGGTATTCAGAATAAACTCGATTTCTTCTTCCAGGGGCACGGGATCCGGCACCGCTTCGGCGATCGGCGTATCGGTGGTTCCCACCAGGGTGTGGCCGTGCCACGGAATCGCGAACATCACGCGACCGTCGCTGGTGTGTGGCACCATGATGGCGGAATCGCCCGGAAGAAACGACCGGTCGAAGACCAGGTGAATGCCCTGGCTCGGCGCGATCATCGGCTGCACGGAAGGGTCGGCCATTTTGCGCACGCCGTCGGTAAACGGACCGGTCGCGTTGATCACGACCTTGGCCTCTGCCGTGAATTCCTGGCCGCTCTCCTCGTCTCGCGCGCGCACCCCGTCCACGAACCCATCCTGCCCTCTCCTCAATCCAGTGACGGCGCAGTAGTTGAGGAGTACGGCGCCCTGTTGCGCCGCGGTCGCCACCATATTGATGAGCAGGCGGGCGTCGTCGAATTGGCCGTCGAAATAGATCACGCCGCTGCGCAGGCCGTCCTGCCGGATCGTGGGCAGCCGTTCGATCGTCTCCTCCCGGGAAAGAACGGTCGAAGAACCGAACCCGTACTTGCCCGAGAGAATGTTGTAGAGCTTCAGGCCCACGCCGTAGAACGGCGCTTCCCACCAATCATAGTTGGGCACGATGAACGCAAGGTCGCTCACCAGGTGCGGAGCGTTCATGCGCAAGATCCCGCGCTCCTTCAACGCCTCCATCACCAGCGCGACATTGCCCTGTTCCAGATAGCGGACGCCGCCGTGAACCAGCTTGGTGCTGCGGCTGGACGTCCCTTTGCCGAAATCGCTACGCTCCAGCAGCAGAGTGGAGTACCCGCGCGAGGCGGCATCGATCGCCACGCCGACGCCCGTCGCGCCGCCGCCCACCACGATTACATCCCATTCCCCACGCTGCGCATGGAGTCGGCTCAGCATTTCCGGCCGTGTCATTGCGTTCCTCCCTCTGCGTTTGTGCCAGACGCCGCACCTTCGGCGTGCACGCCCCAGGATTTCGACCGCTCCAGCGCCTGCCGCCACCGGCCACAGAGGCTGTCCACCTGCCTGCGGCCCATCCTGGGCTGAAACTCCTTTTCCTTCGTCCACTGCCCTTCGATTTCGGCGGTGTTCTTCCAGAATCCCACGGCCAGGCCCGCGAGGAACGCCGCGCCGAGCGAAGTCGTTTCTGTGATCGCCGGACGGACCACCGGGATTCCCAGAAGGTCGGCCTGGAACTGCATCAGCGTATCGTTGCGTGATGCGCCGCCGTCCACTCGCAGAGCATGGATGGGGATGCCCGAGTCCTGCTGCATGGCGCCGGAGAGATCCGCCACCTGGTAGGCGATGCTTTCGAGCGCGGCCCGCGCGATGTGCCCCGCCTTGGTCCCGCGCGTGATTCCGATGATCATGCCGCGCGCATGCGGATCCCAGTGAGGCGCGCCCAGTCCGGTGAACGCCGGGACCACGTAGACGTCGCCGTTATCCGGGACGCTGAGCGCCAACGGCTCCACGTCTTCGGAGCTGCGGATGATACCGAGCCCGTCGCGCAGCCACTGCACCACCGAGCCGGCAACCAGAACGCTGCCTTCCATTGCATATTCGACGGCTCCGTCCCGCTGCCAGGCCACCGTGGTCAACAGGCGATTGCACGAGGCACTGCTTTCCCTTCCCAGCGTCTGCATCAGAAACGCCCCGGTGCCGTAGGTGCATTTGGCCATCCCGGGGCGGAAGCAGGCTTGGCCGAACAGTGCCGCCTGCTGATCGCCCGCGACTCCCGCGATGGGAATGCCCTCGAGGGCGAGGCTGGTGGAAACGTCATTATAGACGCCGCTCGAAGCGCGGACTTCGGGCAGCAGGGACGCCGGAATGTCGAAGGCCTCGAGCAGTTCCTGGTCCCACCTGCACTCGTGAATGTTGAAGAGCATGGTGCGGGATGCGTTGGTGGCGTCCATGGTGTGCAGCTTGCCACTGGTCAGGTTCCAGATCAGCCAGCTGTCCACGGTTCCGAAGGCCAGTTCGCCCCGCTCCGCCTTCTCGCGCGCGCCCTTCACGCTCTCCAGGATCCACATGATCTTGGTGGCCGAGAAGTAGGCGTCGATCAGCAGCCCCGTCTTCGCGCGGATGGTTTCTTCGAGGCCCGAATCCTGGAGCCGCTTACAGATCGGCGCCGTGCGACGATCTTGCCAGACGATCGCGCTCGACACCGGTTTCCCGGTCTTGCGCTCCCAGACGATGGTGGTTTCGCGCTGGTTGGCGATCCCCACCGCCGCAATGTGGCGCGGGCGGGCGTTGGCCCGGCTCAGCGCCTCGACGGCGACACCGACCTGCGACGCCCAGATTTCTTCCGGATCGTGTTCCACCCATCCGAGGCAAGGGTAAAGCTGTTCGAACTCCCGCTGGGCGAGCCCGTGGATGACGCCATCCCGATCGTAGAGGACAGCGCGGGAACTGGTGGTCCCCTGGTCCAAGGCAAGGATGTATTTCAAGCGTTCACTCCGGTCGAAGGGTTCCGAGGCTCCTGTGGGAATAGGATCGTCCGGAAGCCGGATTTGTTGGCTGGACCTGGAGGATCAATGGCTGACCAATCCGGGGAATGGCGGCAGTTCGCTGCCGTCCACGCCCAGGCGATACTCGGTAATCGTCAGCTCACCGCGGCCGAGCCGCCGCGTTTCCATGGCGACGTGTGTGACGCGGGTACAGGGATTCCCGTCCTGAAGTTTGGTATCGCGGACCAGTTCCACCCGGCGGATTCCAGCGGACGGCGGCCTGATCAGCCGCCCCGCTTGCAGGACCGCTGCGCCGGTGGCGGCGTCGATCCACAGTTGACCTGCGATCAGCCAGCCGCGCTTTTTCTTCGGCACGATCCGAAACACGAAGGCTGCGTTGTTGCCGCTCCCAACCTCGCCCACATAGGTGAATTTGTAGTTCGCCGGCGTGACCGCCGCGGACGTAGCCAGCCCGTCCTCGACTTGCTGCTGCGCCGACACATAGGGCACGATCACTTCGTCCACCACGGTTGCGTCGCCTGTAATCTTCAAGACCCGGTATTGGTTGCGCCCAGATTCGCCGGGCTGCCGCACGGCCAGCACCGCGCTCTGTTTGTACAAGCCTGGCAGCGAGGCCTGGATCACCACCGCGACCGGTCCGGATTCGGTGAATGCGTTGGGTTGTTGTACGGACGCGACATAACGCGCAAAGGCCATGCTCGCTGGCGGCCCGGACCGCACGACTGGGAGCGATTGAGCGAGCATATCCGCGGGGATCAGAAGCGCGATGAGCACTGAGAGTAAGAGGATCCTGTGGTTCGGCACTTCCATCTCCTAACAACGTAAGATGCCACCCCATCCCTGTTTTGTTTGGCCCGGGAGCCGCCGCGGCGGCGGGTGACGGCGCCGCGGCACTCACCGTCGGCACTTGCCACCGGCACTACGATTCGGCGATCCGGATGCGATCCAACTGGCTCCGCCAGCTTTCCACCGCGCTCAGGAGGATGGACCGCTGTTCGGCATCCAGGTCCATGGCTTGCAGCCGCTGGAATTCCGCGACGGCGGATTGCATGGCCCTGCCGGCCTTGGCGAAGGCCTGTTCGGCCGGATCGGCGGCGTGAGTTTCCGGCCGCGACTCGCGGCGGAGCGCGAACACGGCAGCCGCCAGCTTCGGCGCGTTCTCAGGCTCCAGCGCGATGACCTCGCCGCCGTAGCACAGGCCGTCGTCGGTTACCGCCGGCGCGATCTGGCGCACGTATTCGGCGGGTTTGATGCGTGTGAAGCTGTTCAGCTTGGAATAGTTCGGCCCCAGCTCCCTGGACTGCCGGATGACCCGGTCCACGTAGCTGCGGGTCAGGCCCAGCCGTTTGGTGCAAAAATCCTCCCAGGTCTGTTCCATTTTGCGAAAGAGCTTCTTCTCGCGAAGCTCGAACAGAATTTCGGCATCGGCGGCCGAACAGCGTCCCGCTACCAGGGCGAACGCCTGTCTGCGTCCCACCCAGGTCCCCACATCGAAGGCCTCGTCGATGATGACGATTTGATCCATATAAGTTCTCTCCCAAAAAGAAAAACCGGTACACGAGTACCGGCTCTTTTACTACCCATCAATAAGTTACGAGGAAAAACGGGAACTTCAGTACCCGTTGGGGCCGCGATCCGGAGGGATTGCGCCGCACATTTCCACTCGCGATTTGAGTATAGCGGGCGGGTCCAAGAAAAAGACCTTTTGCGGAAGCGGGCGATCGACGTAACGCCCGCAGGCTAAAGGAATTAAAATTATTTTCAAGTGCTGAACGTAATCCGGCGGCGTGCCTTACGCCGCGCGCTGCATGATTACGGGTGCGGCTACCGATGGCGATGGGAACTGTAGAACCGTCGCTTCGCGCCGCCTGGAGGCGCAGACCATGCACATTGGCAGGCAGGCCGGGGACACGGCCTGAAGACGATCCAAGGCGGAACGAATTCCGGCGAGCACGGCCTGCTTGTGAGGACTATCGGGCCAACTCTCCACGCAGTGCAAGCGGTAGTGTTCCACCAACAGCAACTGCCCCAGATTGTCATTCGCGTGTTTCATGCTGCCACCATGAGCATTTCTCGTTCCAACTCCCCCGCCGGGCTGCCATCGATGAGTAGGATGGGACTCGACAGGAGGTCGAGCAGTTCGAGCAGTGCAGGCGATCTTGCCTGGGCGGGCATTCGTCGGAGGATTTCGGCGGGGTCCGACAGGGGAGTGGAGGAGAGCCGTGGCGCGGTAGCCGCGGGCACCGCGCGAAGAAGCCGGATTGTTTTGTTCGTGCTCATGCGACACGCGACCGGGATGGTCGCGCCGTTAAAGCGGCATCTTGAGGGCCAGTTGCGCGGAGCGGTACGACGACTTGATACAGCAGATTGATGCCGCTCAGTCTGGCCGCCGTTTGACGAGCAAGGCGCGCCTGAAGCGAAAGACGGCCGCGGAGTCGGACCTGTCGGCGCAGCGTCAGATCGACTTGGGCGCGCCGAATCCGTACCCTGATCGATACCCTCAAAAGAGTGACAGTTCCCGACCGATCGAGTGTCGGAAAAAGAGTGTCGCCCGGGCTGAATCCGGTGCAGACTAATGGTTACGAGATCCTTGTGCCGGGGTGGGAGAGAGCGCAGCGAAAACGACGAGGCGTGATGGGAATACAGGCTCTAGCGCTCCTGCTGATCGCTGGCCCAGCCCATTCCTCAGGGGCGGACGCCGGAGTTCATTCCATCCGATTGCCCGTGGTGGAAGGGAAAGACATCCGCTTCACTCAGATAAACTCCGATCAGGGCGTGATCGAGGGCGAAGTCAACCACATTCTACAAGACAATCAGGAATTCATTTGGTTTGGCACCTCGGACGGGCTGAGGCGCTACGACGGCTATAGTCTTCGAGAGTACCGTCATCATCCACAAGATCCGAACAGCCTCAGCGGCACCACGATTCATGCGCTATTCAAGGACCGGTCCGGGAAGCTTTGGGTTGGCTCCGATCGGTTTCTCGACAGGTTCGATCCTGTGACTGAGAAGTTCGATCATTTCTCAGGACCTGGAACGGCGGGGATCGATGGTGTGGTCCAGGATGTCAGCCAGGACCGTCAGGGGATGTTATGGATCGCCTCTTACGACGGATTGTACGGGTTGGATCCCGCGAGCGGGCAAGCTGCGCATTATCGGCACAGACCCGACGATCCCGCCAGCCTGAGCAGCGATCTGCTCAAGGCGACGTTCGAAGCCCAGGACGGAACCTTCTGGGTCGCCACGACGGCGGGCTTGGACATCTTCGACCGCAGTACGGGAAAAGTGACGCGCCACATTTCCCTGATGGACGGGGTGGAACCCATGAGGATGTCGCTTTTCCAGGATCGGTCTGGAGTCCTCTGGGCCATTTTTTCGTCGAAGAACGGCCTGGCGGTGGTGGATCGAGCGGCAAACAGAGTTACCCAATATTCCTTCGGTGACGGTTGGGGCCAGAACACCGGAGTCGATTCCATCTTCGAAGACGTGAACGGAAACTTGTGGCTGGGCACAGGCAGCAGCGGACTCCTCAAACTGGATCGCGACCGAAAACAATTCGTTCGCTACCGCAACAATCCACGCGATCCGGAAAGCCTCGGGGCCGGCATGGTGTTAGCGGTGTTCCAGGGGCGGGAGGGAAACTTCTGGGTCGGCACAAGAGAAGGCGGCGTCAATCGGTTTGACGGAAGGCCGTCGCCGTTTCAGATCTACCAGCCTGAAACCGGCGGTCCCGGCAGCTCGAATGTTGAGCTCTCGCCATCTGTTTTTGTGGACAGCCGCGGCGTTCTTTGGAGCGGTTCCCAGGCGGTGCGCAACCGGATCGAGGGGAAGCCGGAGCGGTTTTCCTCATACGATGCCACTGGGGGATACGGGAGTCTTATCCATTCCGCCGTCAGATCGATTGCGGAAGACCAATCCGGTTCTCTGTGGTTCGGCACTTTTGCGGGGCTCAATCGCATCGATGTCCGGACGCGGAAGTTCAAAGCATACCGGCACAACCCAGCCGATCCCCGGAGCCTCTCCGCCGATGATGTGGCCAGCCTGTTTGTCGATCACAAGGGTGTATTGTGGGCCGGGACGCGGGACGGCCTGGACGCTTTCGACCCGGTAACCGAACGCTTCCGGGTATACCGGGCGAGTGGAGAGGGCCAGAACCAATACCGTGCCATCGCGGAAGATCCGCGCGGAGCCTTGTGGCTGGGCACTCAGTTCGCCGGCCTGCAGCGCTTCGATCCTTCAACCGGACATTTCACCATCTACCGGAGCCGCCCTGGAACTGCCGGAAGCCTGAGCAACGACCAGGTCAACGCCATCTGCATCGACGCCTCCGGGATCATTTGGGTAGGGACGCAGAGCGGCCTGAACCGGTTCAATCCCGACACTCAGACATTCAGCGTCTATTACGAACGCGACGGACTACCCAACAACCGGATCACGGGTATTCTGGAAGACCAGCGCGGCAATCTGTGGCTGAGCACCAGCCATGGCCTTACCCGATTCGATCCACGGGCAAAGACGTTCGCCAATTACTCCATGTCCGACGGCATCGTGAGAGGCAACATTTATGGTCCGCACGCCGGCTGCAAGGGTTTGGGGGGTGAAATGTTCTTTGCCTCATCCGGCGGAGTGATCGCGTTCTTCCCGGAGAAAGTGGGTGATAACCCCTATGTTCCGCCGGTGGTGCTCACGGATTTCCGGATATTTGGCAAGCCGGCGCCGATCGGGAGCCGCTCCCCGCTGAAACAGTCGATCACAGTCACCGACTCACTGACGCTGACTGCCGCGCAGAACATGTTTTCGATCGAGTTCTCGGTGCTGAGCTATGTAAGCCCACAACAGAACCGGTACCGATACATGCTCGAGGGGCTGGACACCGCATGGAATGAGACATCGAGTGCGCACCGGCTGGTGACTTACACAACGTTGCCGCCGCGCGATTATGTGTTCCGTGTGCAAGGGTCAAACAACCGTGGTTTATGGAATGAAAAGGGCGTCGCGCTCACGCTGCGCATCCTGCCTCCGTGGTGGAGCACAGCGAGGTTCCGGGTGGTTGCCGCCGGTGTCCTGGGGTTTTCACTCCTGGTCGCGTACCGGCTCCGCCTCCATCAACTTTCGCGGGAATTCAACATGACGCTGGAAGCGCGTGTCAACGAGCGGACGCGCATCGCGCGCGAACTGCACGATACGTTGTTGCAGAGCTTTCAAGGTTCGCTGCTGGTTATGCAGACGGCTCGCAACATGCTATTCCGCCGCCCCGACAAAGCAGGAGAAACTCTCGACGAAGCGATCCAGACAGCGGAGAACGCGATCACCGAAGGCCGGGATGCGATTCAGAATCTGCGTCTGCAGCCTGCGGTGCAAAGCGATCTGGCGCAGTTGCTGAAAACAGCGGGTCAGGAGCTGGCGAACTCCCCGGATGCGAATGGAGGATCGGAGAGCTACCACGTCACCGTAGAAGGGGAGCAGCGGGATTTGGACCCGATTCTGCAGGACGAAGTTTACCGGATCGGCCGCGAGGTGCTGCGCAACGCGTTCCGGCATGCGCACGCCAAACGGATCGAAGTCGAGATCCGGTATGACGCTCGCGCGCTGCGCCTGCGGATTCGGGACGATGGCAATGGCATCGACGGCAAGGTGATGGAGGCGGGAGAGCGCGAAGGGCACTTCGGGCTGCCGGGCATACGCGAGCGCGCGCAACGGATCGGAGCGCAATTGACGATCTGGAGCGAAATCGCGGCGGGGACCGAAGTGGAACTAATGGTTTCGGCGCGGCTGGCGTATGGGAAGTCGCGTAGCCGGCGGCACTTCGGACCGTTCCGCAGGAAGATCGAGGTCGGGTGATGTCTGATTCGCCGCTCATCCGGATTCTGACGGTCGACGATCACCCGCTGCTGCGCAGGGGGATCGCGGGCATGGTAAGTTTGGAGCCCGACATGGAATTGATCGCCGAGGCATGCACGGGCGCGGAGGCCATCCAGCAATACCGGCAGCATCGGCCGGACATCACCTTGATGGATCTGCAAATGCCGGACATGGGCGGCATCGAGGCCATCATCGCGATTCGCAATGAATTTCCCGCTGCCAGAATCGTCGTGCTCACCACCTACGCCGGCGACGTGCAAGTGTCGCGGGCGCTGAAAGCCGGTGCGCGCGCTTACATCCTGAAGGCCAAGGTGAATCGGGAGTTGCTGGAGACCATCCGGTCGGTGCACGTCGGGCATAAGCGCATCCCGCCGGAGATCTTGGCGGAGATGGCCGGGCATGCCGGCGAGGGCGACCTTTCGGCGCGGGAGATGGACGTATTGCGGCTAATTGCGCAGGGGAAATCGAACAAGGAGATCGCGGCCAAGCTCTCCCTTGGCGAGGAGACGGTCAAGAGCCACGTTGCGAATATCCTGGCCAAGCTGGGGGCCAAGGACCGGACGCACTCCGTGACCATCGGTTTGAAGCGCGGCATTATCGGGCTGTAACTCCCCCAAAAGAGGGAAAGCGGTTGCCTGTATCGAGTGTTTCCTTTCGGGCGTGAAGCTCTTAACCTGTGAACGGGACCATTTTGCAGCGGCTTTTTTCGACTTTTGCGGACGGCTGGCCGGGCGGCGGCTTGTTCATTCAACGCGTGTTGGCCGGTGGGACGTTGGTCTACCTGGAGATCGCCTGCCTGACAGGGACGCAGGTTTGCCCCGCGGTCGTGCCGCGAACCATCGGTGCGGCGGCCGGGATTCTGCTGCTGGCCGGGTTGTGGACGCCCGTGGCTGGGGTCCTGGTCGTGGTGGTGGAGGGGTGGATCGCGTACTCCAGCCCGGGCAATCCCTGGGCGCCGCTAATGCTGGAGGCGTTTGGTGCGAGTCTGGCGATGGTTGGGCCCGGCGCCTGGTCCATCGACGCGCGGCTGTTCGGCAGGAAGCGCATCGAAACGAGCCATCGTTAGCGCGCCGGCCTTCTCACTCGACGCGGATTGTGGTGGTCATCTTATGGGCGGCGCCGGAGGAGAGAGGAACGGCGTTCTCTGCTGCATTGGCGGTTTCGACGCAGATCATCTGCTGCCACTCGCCGGGCGCCATGTCGGTCATGGCGGCTGCCTTGTCGCTCCACGGGTTCCAGACGACGGTGCTCTCCGAGCCACTTTTTTCGACGATGATGCGCCGGTTCCACACCGGGTCGTGTACCACGCAGGCGGACTTGGTGCCGAGATGCACCTGGTCGGTTTCCTTGCCGATCTGTAGCGGCGCGTGGTTCAGAAGCTTGCGCTGGAATCCGTCGGTCTTGTCGATGTAGAGCGTGCCTTCGAGGCCGGAGACGCGCGCCTGATGAATGTCGCCGATCGCGAGGTAGGTGTGGAGCGCTTCTTCGAAAAGGAGCGGGGATGAGCTGTCGTTACGTACTTCGAGCTCCATCTGGAGTTCGGAGCCGACGGTCACGCGAAAACGCAGGTGAAAGGCTCCGTAACCAAAGGCGCGACTGGTCTCATTGGGGCACAGGGAGAAGGTAATCTCGATGTCGCCATCGGGGCGGAGTCCGGTTGCTTCCACGTCCCATTTCAGTGTGCGGGCGAAGCCGTGGGCGGGACCGGGCTGGCCGTAGCGGCGCGGCCCGAACCAGGGAAAGATGATGGGGACGCCGCCGCGAATGGCTTTCCCTGGGGCAAACAGGCTCTTCGAGCTGACGAACAACACCGGTCTTTGGCCGCGTGGAGTCCAGTGAGTCACGTGCGCGCCTTGCAGGTAGATCTGCGCCTCAGCGGACGGAGTGGAGATCACGGCACGCGCCAATCCTCCGGCAGCGTCTTCGAACCGGACGGCGTTGGGGAGTTCGAAGCGGCCGAACTGCGCTGCCGCACTCATGCTCCCGTGACCTCGAGTTCGACATTGACGTTGCCGCGGGTGGCGTGCGAATAGGGGCAGATCTTTCCGTGCGCTTCCGTCGCCAAGGCGGCGAGTTCCGCCTGCGGGAGGCTCTTGTCGGTAACGTGAATCTTCACGGCGAGTCCGAATCCACCGCCCTGGCGAGGTCCGATGCTGACTTCGCAGGTAACGGCGGCCTGGCGCGCGCTCTTCTTGTACTGCCTGGCCACGAAGTCGAGCGCCCCGCCGAAGCAGGCGGCGTAACCGGTGGCGAAGAGATGCTCGGGCGTGGTGGTGTGGGGCTTGCCCGGTCCGCCCATCTGCTTTGGCACGGAGAGATCGGCGCTCACGGAGCCGTCGGATGCCTCGGTATGTCCGTTCCTGCCGCCGGAAGCGGTCGCGCTTGCCGTGAAGAGCGGCTGAATCGTGTCCATAGATTATCCTCTTTACTCTAGAAAGGATTGTCCGGTGAGCGCCTTTGTTTGAGCGCGAGGTCGCATCTGCGAAATGACGATATTCGCGTCAATGAGGGCGAAAAACCGACACCGAATCATGCGAATCGCGGACACAATGCCCTGGATTGTTACTGGCCCGCGAAGTGCCTTAAGACACGCGACACCTATGCTCGCAACGACACATCGCAGAACGAAGCGGCCGGCCGCACAGCCCCACTCGTCGACAGCCAATGGCGACTCGCCGGCTTCCCCAGTGACCATCGGCAGCTATCTGGCGACCAGGCTGGAGCAGATCGGCCTGAAACATCACTTTGCAGTTGCAGGGGATTACAACCTGGTTCTTCTGGACCAGCTGCTTCTGAACGAGAAGATGACTCAGGTCTACTGCTGCAATGAACTCAATTGCGGGTTTGCCGCGGAAGGGTATGCGCGCGCGAACGGCGCCGCGGCCTGCGTGGTTACTTACAGCGTGGGGGCTCTATCGGCGTTCAACGCTCTCGCCTCCGCCTACGCGGAGAGCCTTCCTGTGATTCTGATCTCTGGCGGCCCAAACACCAACGACCTCGGCGCCGGCCATCTGCTTCACCATACGCTGGGGACGCTGAACCACCGCTATCAACTGGAAATGGCGCGCCATATTACGTGCGAGGCGGTGGCGGTCACTCATCCAGAGGAAGCACCCTGGCTGATCGACAAAGCGATTCGTGCGGCGTTCCGAAACAGAAAGCCCGTCTACATCGAGATCCCGTGCAACTTATCCGCGGCGCTCTGCGCGTCGCCGGGGCCACGCGCCTCGCTTTTGGACTTACCGGAAAGCGACCCGGCGTCATTGGTGGCGGCAGTGGATGCCGCGGGCGCGCTTCTTCGACGGGCGGTCAGGCCAATTCTTCTCGCGGGACCCAGGCTGAGATCATACGGCGGAACGGGGGCCTTTCGCGACCTGGCCGAGGCAGTCGGCTGCGGCGTCGCCGTGATGCCTAGTGCGAAAGGCTTCTTCCCGGAAGAGCACCCCCAGTTTATTGGCCTTTATCTCGGTTCCGTCAGCAGTCCTGGTTGCAGTGAGTTGGTTGAATCGGCTGACGCAGTGCTAGCCGCTGGCCCCATCTTCAATGACTACACGACCGTCGGATGGTCTGCGCAACCAGCATTGAGCAAGACAATACATGTGGACCCGGATCGTGTTCACGTCGCCGGAGTCACGTATAACGATGTCGTTCTGAGCGAATTTCTCGCGGCACTTGCGGAGGCGGAGCGGGACAGCCCCAGGAACGCAACAACCTTGGTCGAGTTCCGGCGTACCCAGGTCGCAACCGCGCAGCCGGCGATACCCGGCCCGGACGATCCTCTGACGAGGGCTGAAATGTGCCGGCAGATTCAAGGCGTGATTGACGGGGATACCACGTTGATCGTAGAAACCGGAGACTCCTGGTTCAACGGCTTCAACATGGCGCTCCCGGACGGTGCGGAGTTCGAGATCGAAATGCAATACGGTCACATCGGGTGGTCCGTGCCCGCGGCGTTTGGATATGCTGTGGGCGCTCCGGACCGGCGCATTGTCCTGATGGTGGGTGATGGGTCGTTCCAGTTGACCGCGCAGGAGGTCTGCCAGATGGTCCGGCTCAATCTCCCAGTAGTAATTTTTCTCGTCAACAATCGCGGCTACACGATCGAGGTGGAGATTCACGACGGGCCGTACAACAACGTAAAGAACTGGGACTATGCGGGGATTATGTCCGTATTCAATGCTACCGACGGTGATGGGCGAGGGTTCCGCGCTACCAACGGCAAGGAGCTTGCCGCGGCCATTAAGAAGGCGCTCGCTCATGAGACCGGGCCGACGCTGATCGAATGCACGATCGACCGCGACGATTGCACCAAGCAACTGATGGAGTGGGGATCCCGGGTTGCCGCCGCCAACGGTCGACCTCCTCAGCGCGCTTAGTTTGCCATGGATTTTCTCCGCCAAGCCGGCGACGCGGTGATTCTGATCACACTCACGCTGTGCCTGCAGTGCGGCGGGATGGCAGCGCTGATCAATTGGGGAATCACGCATTTTTCACGAACCAGGCACAGGCTCGGTCCCGTTCGCTCCACGGTCCTGATTGTGCGCCTCACCAGTTTGATGATCACGCTTCACATGTCGCAGATCGTATTATGGGCCGCCTTTTATCGGCTGCATTGTTTTTCTTCGTGGGAATCCGCGTTCTATTTCTCGACTGCCAATTACACGACGGTCGGCTGCACAGATCCTGTTCTCCCGCCGATATGGCGGGATTTGGGCCCGGTAGAGAGTGTAACCGGCGTCCTGATGTGTGGACTCACCGCGAGCTTCTTATTTGCGATCGTGACGCGGCTGGTGGATCGCGAGACGCGGCTCTCGGCGGAATACGGGCTGCCGGCCCCTGAGGATTTTGCCGGACTGTCCAACAAAACGCGGCGCGGCACCGATCTGTTGGTTTGAGGGCGTTCGCTGGAGGAGGGAACTCAGCACATATGAACTGGCCGCTGGTGGTCTATTTCGTGTTCGTGATTGTGCTGGTAGCCGCGGTTCTCGCCGTCTCCTATCTCTTAGGGCAAAGGCACTCCGAGCCTGCGACGGGCGAGCCATACGAAGGCGGCATTGTCTCAGAGGGTTCCGCCCACGTGCGTTTTTCGATGCGCTACTACCAGGTGGCGATATTCTTCGTCGTTTTCGATCTGGAAGCCGCTTTCTTGTACGCCTGGGCCGGAGCGGCTCGCGAAATCGGCTGGGCCGGGTATTGGGGGGTTGTGTTGTTCGTCTTCACACTGGGCGCAGCGCTGCTCTATGTCTGGCGAATCGGGGCGTTGGACTGGTCGAGAAAGTCAGATCGTTCGAGGTGAGAATCGGATGCAGTGGACACTAACCAAGCCGGACATCACTGGACTGACCGCCATTCCGGACGCGGAGCCTCTGGAAGAGACCGTGCGGCGAAGCGTCGTTCTGTCCCGCCTCGAAGATCTGGTGAAGTGGGGACGAAAAAACTCGGTATGGCCCTTCAACTTCGGACTCTCGTGCTGCTACGTGGAGATGGCTACCAGCATCACCAGCAAGTTCGACGTCTCGCGCTTCGGCGCCGAAGTGATTCGCGGCACGCCTCGGGAAGCAGATCTGATGGTTGTCGCCGGGACGGTGTTCCTCAAGATGGCGCCGATCGTTCAGCGCCTTTATGAGCAGATGATGGAGCCGCGCTGGGTGATCTCGATGGGGTCGTGCGCGAATTCGGGCGGAATGTACGACATCTACAGTGTCGTGCAGGGCGTCGACAAGTTTCTGCCTGTGGATGTCTATGTGCCGGGCTGCCCGCCGCGTCCGGAAGCGTTTCTGGAAGGACTGCTGTTGTTGCGGCAGGCTGTTGGAACGGAGCGGCGGCCGCTGAGTTGGGTCGTTGGACCGCAGGAAACCACTCGCGTGCCCATGCCCTCCATGCGCGACCTGATGCAACCGTCGCGAAAGCAGATGACGGTGTTACGGGAGCCCGACGAAGTATGATCGCCGCTCCGACCATCGCCGACGAAATCCGCGACCGGTTTGGCCCGGCTGCGACGGCGCAAGAGACGCACGACCGTATACCCACCTTTTGGGTGTCGAAGGACCGCCTGCCCGCAGTGATGCGCTTCCTTAAGGAAGAGGTCGGGCAGCCCTACAAGGTGCTCTACGACCTCTCAGCGATCGACGAACGCATGCGGACGAATCGCGATGGACAGCCTGCCAGTGATTTTACCGTCGTCTATCACCTCCTCTCGTTCGAGAGAAACGCATATCTGCGCATCAAGGTAGCGTTGGCAGAAGGCCGGCTCTCACTGCCTACGATCACTCACATCTGGCCGGCAGCGAATTGGTACGAACGCGAAGTATGGGACATGTTCGGGATCGCGTTCGACGGCCACCCGCACTTGGCACGGATCCTGATGCCCAACAGTTGGACGGGACACCCGCTGCGCAAAGAGCACCCGGCTCGCGCGACCGAAATGGAGCCGTATCACTTGTCTCCCGAAAAGGAAGATGCCGAGCAGGAGGCACTTCTGTTTCGTCCTGAGGAGTTCGGCATGCGCCGGGAGCGCGATGGCTCGGACTTCATGTTTCTGAACATTGGCCCGCAGCATCCTGGGACGCATGGCGTGCTGCGCATCGCACTGCAGCTTGACGGCGAAGAGATCGTGGATGCGATTCCGCAGATCGGCTTCCACCATCGCGGCGCCGAGAAGATGGGTGAGCGGCAATCGTGGCACGGCTACATCCCCTATACCGACCGGATCGACTACCTCGGCGGAGTGATGAACAATCTGGCCTATCTGACGGCCGTTGAGAAGCTGGCGGGGATCACCGTGCCGCCGCGCGCTCAAGTGATCCGTGTGCTGCTATGCGAGCTGTTTCGCATCATCAGCCACCTGGTCTGGTACGGTACGTTCGCTCAGGATCTGGGACAGATGTCGCCGGTGTTCTTCACGTTCAACGATCGCGAGCGCGCCTTCGGGATGGTTGAGGCGATCACCGGCGCGCGCATGCACCCTGCCTGGTTTCGCATCGGGGGAGTGGCCGCGGACCTGCCGAAGGGCTGGCAGAAGATGTTCCTCGATTTCATCCGCTACCTTCCGCCGCGCCTGATCGAGTATGACCGCACGATCATGCGGAATGCGATTTTCAAGGCGCGCACGCAGGGAATCGGCGCGTTCACCGTGGACGAGGCGATTGAGTGGGGAGTGACTGGCGCCAATTTGCGCGCGTGCGGAATGGAATGGGATTTCCGAAAGAAGCAGCCTTATTGCGGCTACGAACAATTCCAGTTCGATATTCCTACCGCCAAAAACGGCGACTGCTACGCGCGCGCGGCGGTGCGCATCGAGGAAATGCGCCAGAGCCTGCGCATCATCGAGCAGTGCGTGAAGAACATGCCCGAAGGTCCGTATAAATCGGATCACCACCTGGCCACACCACCCGTGAAGGAGCGTACGATGCACGACATCGAGACGTTGATCACGCACTTTCTGAGCGTGAGCTGGGGACCAGTGATGCCGCCGGGCGAAGCACTCGGCGCTATTGAAGCCGCGAAGGGGAACAACGGTTACTACCTGGTGAGCGACGGGAGCACGGTCTCGTACCGCACCCGCATCCGTACGCCGTCTTTTGCACACATCCAGACGCTGCCGATGCTGGCGCGGGGAACCACGATTTCGGATCTCGTCGTGATTCTGGGCAGCTTGGACTTTGTGTTGGCCGATGTAGACCGGTGAGGATTTGAGCGATGCTGACGACGGAAGAGATTCACGAGATTGAGAGCGAGGCGGCGAATTATCCGAGGCGCGACGCCGTTTCCATCGACGCGCTGAAGATCGTCCAGAAACGCCGCGGCTGGGTCTCCGACGAGAGCCTTCGCGATATCGCACAGCATATCGGCATGTCGCCGACGGATCTGGACAGCATCGCCACGTTTTACAACCTGATCTATCGCAGGCCTGTCGGGCGGCACGTGATCTCGGTGTGCGACAGCGTGAGCTGTTGGATCATGGGCTGCGATTCCATACAGGAGCATCTCCAAAAGCGCCTGGGTATCGGGCTGGGCGAAACGACGGCCGACCGACGATTCACGCTGCTGCCGACCGTTTGCCTGGGATGCTGCGACCGCGCGCCGGCGTTGATGGTAGACGGCGATCTGCACACCAATCTGGATCCGCGGAACATCGACGAGGAGCTGGAAAAGTACAAATGACAAGCTCCACCGAAAAACCGTTGACCGGAAGTATTCGCCCGGACGGATCTGTTCTGGATTTGCCGGCCTACGAGCAGGAGGGCGGCTACCAGGCCATCCGAAAGGTGCTGAAGGGCGGCATGACGCCGAAAGCGGTCATCGAAGAAGTGAAGAGCGCGAATCTGCGCGGACGGGGCGGGGCGGGATTTCCGACCGGCTTGAAATGGTCCTTTGTCCCGGTGGGCAAGGACGCGCCCAATCCAACGTACCTGGTCATCAACGCAGATGAGATGGAACCGGGCACGTTCAAAGACCGCTTTCTACTGGAGCGGAATCCACACCAGCTCATCGAGGGCGCGATCATTGCAGCCTACGCGATCGAAGCGGACATTGCGTACATCTTTCTGCGTGGAGAATACACGCTGGCCGCGGAACGGCTCACACGTGCGATCGCGGAAGCACACGCGCGCAACTATCTGGGCAAAGACATCCTCGGTTCGGGTTACAGCCTGGAGCTACACCTGCATCTCAGCGGCGGCCGTTACATCTGCGGGGATGAGACCGGGTTGTTGAATGCGCTGGAAGGCAAGCGCGCCAATCCGAGAGCGAAGCCGCCGTTTCCCGTGGTGGTGGGCCTGTTCGGCAAACCGACCGTGGTGAACAACGTGGAGACCATCAGTTGCGTGCCGCACATCATCAACAACGGCGCGCCATGGTTCCACGGGGTGAGCCGGACGAAGGATGGCGGCACCAAGCTATACGGTGTCAGCGGAAAAGTGAAGCGTCCCGGACTATGGGAACTGCC
>Ga0335080_10002780_pt1 | contig 17575 bp, 13 predicted proteins | sample Lox_Sample_34_FD_206720 | JGI IMG/M metagenome (GOLD analysis project Ga0335080, IMG submission 206720) | Soil microbial communities from Loxahatchee National Wildlife Refuge, Florida, United States - Lox_Sample_3.4 | ecosystem: Environmental > Terrestrial > Soil > Wetlands | place: USA...
GATGCAACTTGATGAAAAGCGCGTTCGTGACCAGGAGCGGAACGGGAATCATCAGCCAACAGAGCGCGGCAAGCTCGAAGGTTTTCGCGTACCCGCCAACATGAAACGCGACGCAAACGAAAGGAAAGCATGCGCACGTCACGAATCCGAGCAAGACACTCCAGGTAACCGCGCTCGCCTCGCTCTTTCCCGGACCTTGTCTCCATACCTCGGGGTACGCAAGGTACTTGCCGTGGAAAAGAATGCCGCCGAAGAACCAATCTGTCAGCGAGCAGGCGGCGCCCGCCGCAAAAACGGCCAGAAGGAAGTGCGTCCAGACCATGAGATCCCCTTTTCTAGCAAATCGCTGTGCGGGAACTGGGCCGAACAACTGCGAACGGATCGTCGAAAGATATCACAAGGGCCGCGCGAGCAATCGCAGTGGCCGCGGGAAACGCTGTGCTAAAATGGCTCCAAGTCAGTAGGCCCGTAGCTCAGTTGGCTAGAGCGCTACCTTGACACGGTAGAGGTCTGCGGTTCGAGCCCGCACGGGCCTACCACTCCTCGTTGTTCGCTGCAGCGGCCAGCATTGGTCCCTTCAGGAACTCTGAACCCTCGACCGTCCCCGACCTCTTCCCTGCACATGGACTCGGTTTTGCAGATCCTTGTCTTATTCGGGTCCAACGTGAGTCGGGCGACGCGCAGACGTGATGGGCGTCACAGCCCCGAATGAGCCGAGTCGTGCAATCTGTCGCCTGGAGGGTCGCATGGCGCTCAACGTGACACCCCGCGCGGTCGAGTTGAAGACGGTGCTGTTCGCGACCGATTTTTCGCCCGCGGCGCGTTTCGCCCAGACATATGCGACGGGTCTGGCCAAGCGATTCAGCGCAAAACTCGTTGTGGCTCATGCGAAGTCGCTGCCGAGTTACGGCCTTCCGCCGGAAAGCTGGCGGAGCACCGACGAAGCCACCGCCCTGGAAATGCAGGAGGTGAAGAAGTCGATCTCGAACTCGGTCGCAGGCATCGAGACCGAGTTTCTGGTGGGCGAGGGCAGCGCGTGGGACGTGCTGAGTTCACTGACCGCGAAGACGAAGATCGACATGATCGTTGTCGGCACACGGGGCCGGACTGGAATCGGCAAGGCGCTGCTCGGGTCGCAAGCTGAGGAGATCTTTCGCCGCGCGTCGTGTCCCGTTCTGACAGTGGGGCCGAATTCGCGTTCGATGGGAGACGCTGGCAATCCCCTGGCGGAGGTTCTGTACGCGACAGATTTCAGTCCGGAGTCGCAGGCGGCCGCCAAGTACGCGATCTCATTTGCGCTGGCTCTGCAGGCGCATCTCACTTTGTTGCACGTGATCGAAAAACCAAAGGCTGGCGAGCTGGTGCAATCCGAGGAATTGGTTTCGTCATCGAATCGGCTGCTTCAGAGCCTTGTGCCGGAAGGGGCGGACTTCTGGCGCGAGCCGCGATACGTCGTGGCGCAAGGCGAGGCCGCCGAGAAGATTCTTGAGGTCGCTGTGAGCACGTATTCCGACCTCATCGTGCTGGGCGTCCGAAGACCGATCGGAATACCCGGGACGGCGTCACATCTTGCTGCGGGAGTGGCGCACAAAGTTGTGGTCAACGCCCGGTGCCCCGTGCTCACCGTGCGCGGCTAACAGGGAGGAGGCTCGTCATGGCAAGCGTTCAACTGGGGGCTCGATTCACACTGAAAAATATCTTGTACCTGACGGATTTTTCGGAACCGTCCGAGGCGGCCTTGCCGTTCGTTACTGCCATTGCGCGGGAGTACGGCTCCAAGGTCTACGCCTATCACGTCCTGATTCCCGCGGCGTATACGTACACGACGCCGGATCTCGCCGTCGCCAGCCTCGCCGCGCAAGAGGAAGCGGCCCAAATCGAACTCGAGCGTGTCGGATCCCATTTGACCGGTCTCTCACACGAGTGCGTCGTCGAGCGCGGAACGGGCGTGTGGAGTTCGCTTGAAAACACGATCAAGGATTACGGCATTGACCTGATCGTGCTGGGGACGCACGGCCGAACCGGCGCGCAGAAATTGCTCTTGGGTTCTGTAGCCGAAGAAGTGTTCCGCAGATCTCATGTGCCGGTGCTCACGATCGGTCCGCTGGCGCACGGCGGCCCGCACAAGAGCGCGAAATTCCGCCGCGTCCTTTTCGCCAGCGATTTCAGCGAGGCGTCCATGGCGGCGGCGCCGTATGCACTCTCCATGGCGCAAGAAAATCAGGCGCGCCTGATCCTGCTGCACGTGATGAAAGAGCCCGAGCCGACAATTGCGAACCAGGCGAGGGAGCACGCGATGTCGAACGCCGCGTCCCAGTTGCGCGAAATCGTTCCAGCATCCGCGCAGCACTGGTGCCATCCGGAAGCGGTTGTTGAGACCGGCAACCCGGCAGAACGCATCCTCCAGGTTGCCCGGGACCGCGAGGCGGATCTGATCGTTCTCGGATTGCGCGACGCCACGGGGCGCATTGGAGCGGCCACGCACCTGGAGAGGAACACGGCCCACAAAGTCGTTGTGCACGCCACCTGCCCTGTCCTTACCGTGCGGGGCTGAGCGCGGGCACTTGCAAAAGGCCGGACAACTCCAGATAGTGTCCGGATGGACGCTGTGAGCGGGTCCGAGGGCGCGCGAGCTCCCGTCAGCACTCCGCGGCGGTCGAAGGCACGTTCGCTGGATGCCGTCTTCCGGCCGAGATCGGTGGCCGTTATCGGAGCGACCGACCGCGAGGGCACGGTCGGCCGCTCGACGCTGGTCAACCTCACCCGCGCATCCTTCTCCGGAAAGATCTATCCCGTCAATCCGCATCACACCGAAATCCTCGGCGTGCGTACCTATCCCGCAATCGGCGCGTTGCCCGAAAAGGTGGACCTCGCGGTCATTGTGACGCCCGCAGCAACCGTGCCCGCGATCGTGGATGAGTGCATCGCAGCCGGCGTCGAGGCGGCCGTCGTGATCTCCGCGGGATTCCGGGAGCAGGGAGCCGCGGGGCAGGCGCTTGAACGCGAGATAACAAACCGATTGCAGGCGAGCAATCTGAGGCTGATCGGACCGAACTGCCTGGGCGTGATGAACCCGGTGATCGGTTTGAACGCCACTTTTGCGCAGACGATCGCGCTGCCCGGCAACGTTGCTTTCCTGAGTCAAAGCGGCGCGCTGCTGACTGCGATTCTCGACTGGAGTTTGCGAGAACAGGTCGGCTTCAGCGCATTCGCTTCAACCGGCTCCATGCTCGACGTGGGCTGGGGCGACCTGATCGACTATTTCGGCTACGACACGAGCACGGAAAGCATCCTGATCTACATGGAGTCCGTCGGCGACGCGCGCTCGTTCCTTTCGGCTGCGCGCGAAGTCGCGATCAAGAAACCGATCATCCTCATCAAGGCGGGCCGCACGGAAGCGGCGTCCAAGGCGGCTTCGTCCCACACCGGCGCGATGACAGGCAGTGATGAAGTGTTCGATGCCGCGCTCCGCCGCTGCGGCGTACTGCGGGTGCAATCGATCTCCGACGTGTTTTACATGGCTGAGGTGCTAAGCAAGCAGCCGCGCCCGCGGGGTCCCAAGCTCACGATCGTCACGAACGCCGGAGGACCGGCCGTGCTCGCCACGGATGCCTTGATCGCGGAGGGCGGCGAAATCGCGCCGCTCTCGGACGCAGCGCACGGCGCGCTGGATCACTTGCTGCCTCCCTACTGGAGCCGCGGGAATCCGATCGACGTTCTCGGCGACGCCGATCCGGAGCGATATTCCCGCGCGGTCGCGATCGCGCTCGAAGATCCGGAGAGCGATGGCCTGCTGGCGATTCTGGCGCCCCAGGGCATGACGGATCCCGCGAAAGTTGCCGAGCGCTTGAGCCCACACGCCAAAGGCCACGGGAAACCTCTACTCGCCAGCTGGATGGGCGGCAAGAACGTCGAGGCGGGTGAGGCGATCCTGAATTCGTCGGGCATCCCCACTTTCTCCTATCCCGACACGGCTGCGCGCGCCTTCGTGCAGATGTGGCGCTACAGCTACAACCTTCGCGGGCTTTACGAAGTGCCTGCGCTGGCCGATGACCCGAGCGTGGCCGAGGAGCGCGCCCGGAAGGGTCGAGCGCTTCTCGAATCCGCTATCGCCGAAGGACGCACTTTGCTCACTGAGGCGGAGTCGAAGGACGTGCTGGCAATCTACGGGATTCCCACGGTCGTGACGAAGATCGCGCGGAGTCCCGAGGCGGCCGTGGACCTGGCGAATTCGCTCGGGTTTCCCGTGGTCCTGAAGCTTCATTCGCGCAGAATCACGCACAAGACGGACGTGGGCGGCGTGAAGCTGAATTTGACGGCGCCCGACGCCGTGCGGCGCGCCTACGCTGAGATCGAATCGAGCGTGACTGCCGTCGCCGGCAGGGACAGCTTTGAGGGAGTCACGGTGCAGCCCATGGTGCGATCCGATGGCTACGAGCTCATCTTGGGCAGCTCGGTGGATCCGGAGTTCGGTCCGGTGCTATTGTTCGGGTCCGGCGGACAGCTCGTGGAGGTCTATCGCGATCGCGCTCTGGGGCTGCCGCCGCTGAACAGCACGCTGGCGCAGCGTTTGATGGAGCAGACAAGGATCTACAAGGCGCTTCAGGGAGTTCGCGGGCGACAACCGGTCGACATCGAAGCGCTTGAGGGCATTCTCGTCCGGTTCAGCTATATTCCCGTCGAGCTTCCGCGGATCAAGGAGATCGACATCAACCCCTTGCTTGCGTCTCCAAGCGGGCTGCTCGCTCTCGACGCACGCGTCGTGCTCTGGGACAACAATGTGGCGAACTCCGCGTTACCGCGGCCGGGGATCCGGCCGTATCCATCGCGATACGTTTCTCGATGGAAGACGAAGGGCGGCCGGGAGCTCCTAATCCGGCCGATCCGACCTGAGGACGAGCCGCTGATGGTCCGGTTTCACGAGTCGCTCTCGGCGCAAACGGTCTATCTACGCTATTTCCACATGGAAGATTTGAGCTCGCGCGTGGCGCACGAGAGACTGGTGCAGAAGTGCTTCATCGACTACGACCGCGAAATCGCCTTGGTGGCCGAGGCCGCTGATGCGGGAGGCGGCCGCAGGGAGATTCTGGGTATTGGCCGCCTCGCCCGCCAACGGGACCCGCAGGACGGAGAGGTCGCCATCCTCGTCACCGACCGCGCCCAACGTCACGGACTGGGAACCGAATTCCTGCGCCGTCTCGTGGAGATCGGACGCCTGGAAGGTTACACCCGCATCGTCGCCCGCATCCTGCCCGAGAATAGCGGCATGAGAAGCCTCGCGGAGCGATACGGTTTCGAAGTCCAACCGCAGAAGGACCTCTCTGAAATCGTCGCCGTCCTAAGGCTTTAGGGTGGCGCCGAGCACCGACTCGAAAACTAGATTTCCGCGCGAGCAAACAACAGGCGCTTCGCCAATTCGACCAGCAGCAGGTATGTGACGATCGAAAATGCCAGGAACGTGAAGAACGGTCCGGGCAGTGGCGTGAAGCCCAAATGATGAGCCAGGGGCGAATACGGCAGCCACATCCCCAGCGCCACGATCAGGATTGTGGTCGTCGCCAGCGGCAGACTCGGCCGGCTTTTGAACGGATTCTTCGTGGTGCGAATCACGAACAGGACTAGCGTCTGCGTCGCCAGCGACTCGACGAACCAGCCGGTGTGGAATTCAGCTTGGCCCGCATGAAAGAAGTGGAGCAGAACGTAAAAAGTGAGGAAATCGTAGATGGAACTGATCGGCCCAATGAAGATCATGAAGTTGCGGATCAGCGTCATGTCCCACTTGCGCGGGGCCCGAACGTACTGGTCGTCCACGTTGTCGGAAGGAATCGTGATTTGCGCGGTGTCGTAGAGGAAGTTGTTGAGAAGAATCTGAGTCGGCAGCATGGGGAGAAACGGCAGGAACAATGACGCCCCCGCCATGCTGAACATGTTGCCGAAATTCGAGCTTGTTCCCATCAGGAGGTACTTCAGAACGTTTGCGGAAGCGCGCCGGCCCTCCATAATTCCCTTGTGCAGCACTTCCAGGCCAGGTTTCAGCAGAATGATGTCCGCGGCTTCGCGCGCGACGTCCACCGCGGCAGAAACCGAGATGCCCACGTCGGCGGCGTGAAGAGAGGGAGCATCGTTGATGCCGTCGCCCATGTAGCCGACGACATGTCCTCGGATCTTCAGCGCGTGAATGATGCGATGTTTCTGCACCGGAGAGACTCTGGCGAACACGGTTGCCTGTTCGGCTAGATGTTGGAGGGCCGGATCGGTCGTCCGTTCGAGCTCGTCGCCCAGAATAATCACAGGATTCTCCAGGCCAACCTGCTCGCAGACGTGCCGGGCGACCAGCTCGTTGTCGCCGGTGAGAATCTTCAGCTCGATTCCGTCGCGCTTCATCACGGCGAGAGAATCGGCGGCGTCCGGATTGGGCGGGTCCGCAAACGCAAGGTATCCCGCGAATGTAAGCTCACGCTCATCCGCCATGCTGTAGCTGGGCTGTGGCTCGACGTTGGCGTAGGCGACTCCCAGCACGCGGTATCCCTGCGCGCTCAAATCATCAAACGTCTTGCGGCAACGCTGGCGTGTGTCCGGATCGAGCGATTTCTCGGTGCCCTCGGACTCATACGATTGCGAGAGGTCGAGAATGCCTTCCGGCGCGCCCTTCGTGATCAGAATCCGAGAGCCGGGGGAACCGTCTCCCTTCTTCGCGACGACGATCGATAATCGGCGCCGGTCGAAGTCGAAGGGGATTTCGTCGATCTTGATGTACTCGTCGCCATCGGTTCGCGGAGTGCCCAGGATCGCAACGTCCAGCGGGCTCCGGATTCCTGTTTCGAACTTGCTGTTGAGATAGGCGAGGGCTAACGGGCGGTCGGAGGGTATACCGACGTAGTCAACCGAAGAACTGAGGACCATCTGGCCGGTCGTGAGCGTCCCCGTCTTGTCGCTGCAAAGAATATCGATCGTGCCGAAGTTCTGAATTGCCGGCAAGTGCTTGACCACGACGTGTTCGCGCGACATTCGGACCGCGCCTCGCGCCAAGGTGACGGACGTGATCATCGGCAGGAATTCGGGCGTCAATCCGACGGCCAGCGCCACCGCGAAGACGAAGGACTCAAAAGCGTCTTTATGCAAGGCGACTCGGATCGCGAGGATGAAAAGGACCAGGAAGAAGACCGAGCGCATGATCAGCAAGCCAAAGCGCTTCATGCTCCGCTCGAATTCGGTTTCCGGCGGACGTGTCGCCAGGCGCTCAGCGATTCCGCCGAACATCGTGCGCGGCCCGGTGGCCATGATCAGCACCGTCGCCGTGCCGCTGACCGCGGAAGTGCCCATAAAAACGAGATGAGGCGCATCCGGTCCAGTGGCATTGAGCGTCGCCTCTCGCCTGGCTTGTTTTTCGACGGGCAGGGATTCGCCCGTCAAGGCCGCCTGCTGGACGTACAAGTCACGCGCATCCAGGATCTGGCCGTCCGCCGGGACCAAATCCCCCGCAACCAGGCGGACGAGGTCCCCGGGCACGACCTCGCGCCGGTTGATCTCCTGCCAGACACCATCGCGCAAGACCGTGGCAGTTGGAGTGATGTCCGCGCGAAGCCGCTTGATTGCCTGCTGAGAGCGGTACGTCTGGACGAAATTGACGAGCACGCTCAACAAGACGATGACGAGAATGATCAGGGCGTCGGCTGCATCTCCCAGGAAGACGGAAGCCAAAGCGGCCACCAGCAGAATGACCACCAGGGGATTCAAGAACAGCATCAGGAGTTCGGTAATCGCAGCGCCGGACTTGGCAGGTGCGGGCTCGTTCGGCCCATATTGGTCCAGGCGCTCCGCTGCCTCGGCGGAGGACAGGCCGGAGTTTGAGGGCGGTGCTACCGGAGCCTGTGCTTGCGAATTGGCCGGCGACGGGTTCATGGTGCGATTGCTTCCCCCCTCTGCGCCCTATTTGGGCGTCCGACGGGGCTGGCTTGCCCTTAGACTATACGGGATGCTAACGTCTTTTCGGCATGAAGCAAGAGGAGCCCCTCCGCGGATCGGTGCTGGGGTTGGCCGAACCCGAGCGATTTGTCCGGCTGCTCGATTCCGCTCCAGACGCGATGGTCGTTGTTGACGGTGCTGGCCGCATCGCAATTGTAAACTCCCAGACAGAAAAGCTATTCGGCTACTCCCGGCACGAGCTCCTTGGCCAGAGCGTCGAGATTTTGGTGCCGGAGCAGGCGCGCCACGCTCACGTGCAACATCGCGCAAACTACGCTGCGTCGCCCAAAACCCGGCCGATGGGAGCGCAGCTGGATCTGAAGGGCCGGCGAAAGGACGGCAGCACGTTTCCCGTTGAGATCAGCTTGAGTCCCTTTGAGGAAGACGCGGGCCCCTTCGTTGTCAGCACGATCCGGGACGTGACGGACCGCAAGCGAATCGAAGACGCTCTGCGGGTCAGCGAAGAGAGGTTTCGCCGGCTCGTTGCAGAAGTGCAGGATTACGCGATCTTCATGCTCGATCCCGAAGGCCACATTACGACGTGGAACGAGGGCGCCCAGCGCATCAAGGGCTACAGCGCCAGCGAAATCCTGGGACGAAACTTCTCGTGCTTCTATCCCGCGGCGGACGCTGAGCAAGGCAAACCGGCCGAGAATCTTGCCATAGCGGCGCGGGAGGGGCGGCTCGAATCCGAAGGTTGGCGCGTCCGCAAAGACGGCTCACGATTCTGGGCCAGCGTCGTGATTACCCCCGTTCATGACGAGAAGGGCCGTCTGCTCGGCTTCACGAAAGTCACTCGAGATATCACGGAGCGGAAGCGCGTCCGCGAGGCGTTTCTTCTGGAAGTCACCAACGCATTGCTTTCCAATCTCGATATCACAAAGCTGCTCAGCGCCGTTGGCACGTGCATACGGCAAGTGAAGGAGTTCGACTACGCGACGCTGGCTCTCTACGACAGCGAGACCAAGAAGCTCCGCATTCATCTGGTTGGGTCGGCCGCCGGGACGCCTTCGTTTCCCGCAACGATTCTGACTCCGGTGGCGGGTTCGCCGGAAGGCTGGTCCTACGTCTCCCAGAAACCGCTTCTGCTGAGAGGGAACCCGGGGGAGCAATTTCCGTTCAAACTGCCCGAATACCTCGCACAGGTCTCCGTGAAATCGGGCTGCTGGATTCCTCTGGTCGGGAGGGACAAGGCCGTCGGCACGATGAACCTCTTTAGCGCGTCCGCGCAGGCCTTTTCGGATGAGGATTTGGTCTCGCTCTCGCAGCTGGCCGGCCAGGCGGCGGTGGCGCTGGATAACGCGCTCGCTTTCAAGCGTATCTCGGACCTGAACGCGAGGCTGGAACACGAGAAGGACTACCTCGAAGACGAATTGCGGATCGCGCAGAAGTTCGAAGAGATCATAGGGGAGAGCAAGGCCCTGAAGCGCGTGCTGAAACAGATTGAGACCGTTGCGCCCACGGATTCAACGGTGCTGATACTGGGGGAAACGGGGACCGGCAAGGAGCGGCTGGCTCGAGCAGTCCATGACCTGAGCCCCCGCCGCGGACGCGCCTTCGTCAAGGTGAATTGCGCCTCGGTGCCTGCGGGTCTGCTGGAGAGTGAGCTTTTCGGCCACGAGAGGGGAGCGTTTACTGGAGCCATCGCCCAGCGGATCGGCCGATTCGAGCTCGCGCACCAGGGCACACTGTTCCTCGACGAAGTAGGAGAGATTCCGGTGGACTTGCAGCCGAAACTGCTTCGCGTCCTGCAAGAAAAGCAGTTCGAGCGGCTCGGGAGCAGCCGGACTCTGACCACGGATGTGCGGATCGTGGCGGCGACGAACCGCGACCTCGGTAAACTGGTCTCCTCCGGCCAGTTTCGCAGCGATCTCTTTTACCGGCTGAGCGTATTTCCCGTGCTAGTTCCGCCCCTGCGTGAGCGCGCTGAAGATATTCCGCTGCTCGCCGAGTATTTTCTCTCCCGATTCGCCGCGAGGATGGGCAAGAGCGTGAGTGTCGTTCCGCCGGATACGATGCAGATGCTCTGCCGGTACCCGTGGCCGGGCAACGTGAGAGAGCTCGAGCATTTCATCGAGCGGGCCGTGATCTTGTCCCCGGGCCGAGATCTCAGGGTGCCTCCTCTGGAACTGGATCCCGGCCATGCCAAGGATGTCGTGCCGGATGCGAAGCTGGAAAGCGTCGAACGAGACCACATTATTCACGTCCTGCGCGAAACCAAAGGCAAGGTGGGCGGTCCCGGCGGAGCTGCGGAGCGGCTGGGAATGAACCGGACGACTCTCAACTCCAAAATGCAGAAACTGAAGATTTCCCGGAAGAATCTCTAGTCTCCTCCGGAAGTGCTCTCAGCGCACAAAACAGGTGTGATGAGGATCACTGCTCTACGCTAACAACGCTGCGATGCTCTTTGCGGACGCCGGTCACGCGCGGTTGATGTCATGACGGGCCGCAACACCGAGCTTGACTCGCCAGCTCCGCCAGGGACCGGCGCCGAAACTACCTGTGAAAGTGAGGAAGTACGGCAATGGCAGAAAAATCGGCAGCGGTGCAACTCGCGAAGGAACCCACCAGCATGAAACCTGCCGCGGTCGAGAATTGGCTCGACCGGGCAAACGCCGTGTTCGATGTAATTTCCCGGCGCGCATATGACCTATTTGCGAGCAACGGACGAGTATTCGGCCGCGAACTTGAGGACTGGCTCCAGGCCGAAAGAGAGTTGCTCCATCCCGTTCACATCCATGTCACCGAATCCGGAGATGCTCTGGAAGTGAAGGCGGAAGTGCCCGGATTCAGCGAGAAGGAACTCGAAATCAACCTCGAGCCTCGACGGCTCGTGATCAGCGGCAAGCGCGAAGAAAAGAAGGACGAAAAGAAGGGCAAGACGGTCTATTCCGAAACGTGCTCCAACCAGATACTGCGCGTCATCGACCTGCCAGCCGAAGTGGAGGTAGAGAAAGTGACCGCGGTACTCAAGAACGGAGTTCTCAGTCTGACTCTTCCGAAATCGGCAAAGGCTCGAAGCGTTCGTATTGAGCCGAAAGCCGCAGCGTAGGTTCAAAGTCTGCGCCGGGCGGTGGGCCACGGAGGTCTCATGGGTAGGCGGCTCGACCGTCCGGCTCAGGCAACCAGGAAGAGAATCCGGGGTGGCGCTCGAAGGACTGCTCCAGGGGAGGATCGGAACATGAGAAGGAAAACGACAAAGCCCGCCAAGCGAAAGAGCGTGGCCGCGGCAGCCAAGAAAGCAGCTCCGAAAATCCGGCGCGCAGCGCGCCAGCGTTCGGACGCCGTGATTCACCAATACATTCTCAACGGCGAGGATTTTCCCGGCTACTGATGCGTCGGGAAGAAAGCAGAGATGGAACATGAGAGTTCGAGACGTGATGATGAGGACGCCCGCCTATTGCACTCCGGATATGAATCTGGGCGCGGCCGTTGAAATCCTCTGGAATCGCAATTGCGGGATTCTTCCGGTTGTGGACGCCGATCACAAGGTCACCGGAGTCGTGACGGACCGGGATTTGTGCGTGGCGCTGGGCACGCGAAATCGGTTGCCGGGAGAGATTACAATCGCGGAGGTTGCTAGCGGCGAGGCCTACTGTTGCCGGGTCGAAGACGATCTTGAAACGGCGCTTGAGACGATGGCCAACAGGCGCGTGCGCCGCTTGCCCGTCGTGAATCAGGACGGCACTCTTGAGGGCATTCTGTCCATGGACAACGTTGTGCTGCACGCAGAAGAGGGTCGGCCGCAGCGAGCCGCGGAGCTTTCCGGCGCAGAAATTGTGCGGGCGCTGAAGCGAATCTACAGCCCTCAACTGCCGCAGGTGGTGCGAGCGCGCGCGGCCGCGAACTGATGGGCCGCTGCGCCAGCCGGAGACCGGGCGGGTTCGATGGTGCAGAAGATACAGAGCAGGCAGATAGCGGGGCGGCTTCTGGCCTTGAAGTTGCTCTCGTATGTCGATCGGGCCGACGTGCTGGTTCTCGGCCTGCCCCCCGGTGGGGTTCCTGTGGCCCAGGAAATCGCCTCGACTCTGCGGCTGCCGTTGGATGTCCTAGTTGTCAGGAAACTGGCGGCGCCCGGGATTGAAGGCGTCGCGATGGGCGCTGTGGCCCACGGGGAAATCGAAATCGTCGATCCGGATGCTGTCGAGGAGTTCAATGTCTCCGACACCGAACTCGCGGCCATTCTGAACGCCGAACGAGGGGAGCTGAAGCGGAAAGAGGCCGCCTATCGCTCCTCTCGTCCGGCATTCGACCTTCGGGACCGCGGCGTAGTTCTCGTCGACGATGGAATCGAGACGGGAGCGACGATGCGCGCCGCAATCGAGACGGTGAGGCGGCTCGGGGCTACCCGGGTGATCGTGGCCGCCGGCGTTGCGACCCTCTCGGTTTCCCTGGAGTTGCGCGCCGAGGCGGACGAGGCAATCTACGTCCTGAGGCCTCGGGAGTTTCGAGCGACAGCCTCTTTCTATGAAGATTTTCCGGAATTGCGCGACGAGGACGTGCGAAGTTTGCTGAGAGAAGCCTGGAAATCAGACACACCAAATGCCGCTTGAGGTGATTGCGCGGCGGGAGCGAATCGCGATGGCCGACATTCGAGAAATGGGTTCCAAGGACGACGCGGCACAACTCATGTACGCCAGACTGGCAGGCACGCACGGGCAGCCGTGCGTTTCCGTCTACACGGCTTCGTTTCTTTCGGCGATTCCGGCGAAGGCCGATTTGGACCGGTTAACACGGTTGGTTAGAAGTGCGTGCGAGAGATTCGCGGACGCCTCCCTGACTCCGGATGCAGCGGAGGAGTTGTTGAAATCGTGCTGGCACCTTCTGCCGAGCGGCAACGCCGTCCGTGCCGGGACGCGGGCTCTGGCCGTTTTCTTGTCGGATGGTTTCTTCGAGTGCTTTCAGCTTCCATCGCCCGCCGCCGAGTTCGCCGTGGTCGGACATGAATTTCATGTTCGGCCGCTGCTGGCTATTGTGCCGGAGGACGACCGGTTCTTCTTGCTTGCCGTCAGCCAGAAACACGTGAAACTGTTTCAGGGCTCCTACAGCGGACTGACCGAGCGAACCGTGGAGGCCGTGCCCGAGAATCTGCACGAAGACTTGTCTGGGCGAAGTTTCGAAAAGGCTTACCAATCCCATACCGCGGCGTCGCCGCTCTCGCACACGAAGGGAGCGGTCTTTCATGGCTCCCACTTCAACAAGAAAGAAGAGATTCTCCACTTCCTCCGCAGCGTCGACCGGGGAATCGCGAATTCTCTGAAGGACCATCGGGCGCCCTTGATCGTGGCGGCCGTCGATTACTTGTTCCCCATCTACAAAGAGGCGAACACGTATCCGCATCTTGCGGACAGCGCGATCGTGGGAAGCCCGGACCTTCTTTCGACGAATGCGCTTCATGCGGCGGCCTGGAAGGTTGTCGAAGAACAGGCGTCGAAGGCGCGGAACAGCGCGTTCGCGTTGTACGGCGAGCATGTCAATACGCCTCTGACTTCCAGCAATTTGCGCGACGTAGTGCTCGCCGCGAGCCGCGGGCTCGTGCGGTTTCTGTTCATACCGGAGTCGGGCGATCGGTGGGGTTCGATTGCTCAGCCTGATACCGTGCATCTGCATGCGAGCCAGGAAATGGGCGATGACGAACTGCTTAACCTGGCCGCGGTGCTGACGTTGCGGCATCAAGGCTCTGTGTACGTCATTCCGCGTGCCCAGCTGCGAGAAGGAGCTGATGCCGCGGCGCTGTTCCGGTTCGGACTCGGATCACACGCTGCCAGTGCGACGTGAGCTCGATTCAAAAGGAGAATTGCGTTGGCGGGAAAACGGCTTCTCTTTCGCTCGGCGGCACGCGAGAAAGTTCTTCGCGGAGCCATGGCAATTACCGATGCGATTCGCGTCACTCTCGGTCCCAAGTCGAAATGCGTCCTGATCCAGAAAAAATGGGGCAAGCCGATCGTTTGCAATGACGGCGTGACGATCGCCAAGGAGACGGATTTCGAGGATGCCGAGGAGAATCTGGGCGCCCAAATGGTCCGCGAAGCGGCGGAGCGAACGGGCGAAACGGTTGGTGACGGCACCAGTACGTCCGCGATTCTGACCTGCGCTATTTTCTCCGAGGGCCTGCACAATATTGCGGCCGGCGCCAGCGCTGTGGATCTGAAGCGTGGTCTCGATCGCGGCGTCCGGGTCGCGGTGCGCCAGCTGAAGGCTCTGGCGCGGCCCGTGCAGAGCCGCCTGGAGAAAAGTCAGATCGCCACGATCTCCGCTCACAACGACAGTTCGGTCGGCGAGCTGGTGGCGGATGCCGTGGAAAAAGTCGGCCCGGAAGGCGTCATCACGGTCGAGGAAGCCAAGACGACGGAGACGACGCTGGAGCTTGTGGAAGGGATGCAGTTCGATCGCGGATACATCTCCCCGTACTTCATCACCGACCCGGCGAAGATGGAGTCCGTTCTGATCGATCCCGCCGTGCTGATTCACGAAAAGCGGATCAGCAATCTGCAGGACCTGCTGCCGCTCCTCGAGGAGATTTCGAAAGCGGGCCGGTCGTTGTTCGTCATCGCGGAAGATGTGGACGGCGAAGCGCTGGCGACGCTCGTCGTCAACAAGGTGAGAGGCGCCCTGGCCTCGGCCGCCGTGAAGGCGCCGGGATTCGGTGATCGCCGGAAGGAAATGTTGCAGGATTTGGCGATCTTAACGGGCGGACAAGTGATCGCCGAGGAGCTTGGCATCAAGACCGAAAACGTCACCCTCGACCAGCTCGGCAAAGCCAAACGCGTCGTCATCGATCGCGACAAGACGACCGTGGTGGAGGGCGCCGGTGCGAAGCAGGCAATCGAGGGACGCTGCGCCGAAATCCGAAAGCAGATCGAGCTCTGCAAATCGGACTACGATCGCGAAAAGCTGCAGGAACGGCTGGCGAAGCTTGCGGGTGGCATCGCCGTCATTCGCGTGGGAGCTCCCTCGGAAGCCGAGCTCAAGAATCGAAAGGAAGCCTTTGAAGACGCGATCAGCGCCACGAAAGCGGCCATCACGGAAGGCATCGTTCCGGGCGGCGGTCTTGCTTTCCTGCGACTGATCGACGCAGTGGCTCAAGAAGAGACGACTTGCACGGGGGATGAGCGCACGGGGCTTTCGATCCTGAAGCGCGCTTTGGAAGCGCCGACGCGTCAGATTGCAGAAAACTCTTCGGTGGATGCCGGAGTCGTCGTGGACCGGATGCGGTCCGGCAAAGGAGACTTTGGCTTCGACGCGGCGCGCTGCGAGTATGTCGATCTCGTGAAATCCGGCATCATCGATCCTGCGAAAGTCGTTCGTGTCGCGCTTGAGAACGCCGTTTCCGTCGCGAGTGTCCTGCTCTTGACGGAAGCGACGCTCACCGAGATCCCGGAGAAGAGAGAGCGTGTGGCACGCGAGGAACTGACCGAGGTATAAGGTAGCGGCGCTTGGGACCAGCCGCCAGTCATGAAAATGTGTGAGCGCGGCGGGAGGCTACGAACATGAAGCTGCTGATTGCCACTGACCTTTCACCCACTTCCCGGACGGTAATCGACGCTGTGAAAACGCGTCCGTGGCCCCTGGGAACCGAGGCGCGGATTGTGCACGTAGTGGATCTGTCTCCGTTGCCCATGTCGGGTGAAATCCTGGATGTGGCGCGCGATGCAGCCGAATCGCTCTTGAAGTCGGTGGTACAGGAGCTGGCGCAATCAGGGCTGAACGCCAAAGCCGAGGTCGTTCTTGCGGGTTATCCGCGGACGAGCATCACGGAGTACGCAAAGAAATGGGGAGCGAATCTCATCATAGTAGGATCACACGGTGCGGGCGGGCTGCGGCGATTCGTGCTCGGCAGCGTGGCTCAGGGCGTCGTCCGCGGAGCGCCGTGCTCGGTTGAAATCGTGCGGCCGGCGCCGGCTTCTTCGGCGGGTAAGGCGGGAATGCGGGTATTGCTCGCCACGGACGGCTCGGATTGCGCGAACGCCGCGGTCAAGTCCGTCGGCAGCAGGCCGTGGCCCGCGAACTCTTCGATTCGGCTCATCAGCGTCGTCAAGCAATTCGTGCCGATTCCAGACATGGCTGCCCCCTACCTGAATGCGGAGTTGCTGGCGCGCGAAGCGGAAAGATTGGAAAGAGAGGGCCATGTGAAAGCCAAGGAGGCCGTTGCCGCAGCGCAGTCCCTTCTGAGCGAGATGGGCTTGCAAAACGTGCAAATCGCCGAGATCCCGCTTGGTGATCCCAGGGAGCTGATTCTTGGCGAGGCGAAAGATTGGAATGCGGACCTGATCGTGCTGGGCTCGCACGGATGGCACGGGCTCGACCGCGTTTTGATGGGCAGTGTTTCGGAGTCGGTGGCGATGCACGCCCACTGCTCCGTGGAAATCATTCGGTGAGCGAGCGGCCGATTCGGGCCTGACGCTCCTATGTCGTAGTCACTGACGAAGCTTCGAGACGCGATTTCGTCGAGGGACGAAATGTCGTCGCCTCCTCTCCCGATTTGGGTTTTGCCAGCAGGCACTTACTTCTCTCTATCCTCCTTTTTATCAGTTATTTGAGGAAAATCTCCCGGTTCCGGACAAGGTGGCTTCTTGGTTGCATTTGTGATCCGTGAACATCCTGATTGTGCCGGGGCTCACATAGCAAGGGCGGTCGAGCCAGCTGGCAGACAAGAAACGAGCGAGGAGCACTGAAATGACAGCACCCTACGGAATGGATCTGGTTGAGAATTGCGAAACCTGCCCGATGCGGAAGAACGGGTTCTTTTGCCATCTGTCGGCCCCGGCACTTCAAGCGTTCAGCAAAGCCAAATTCACAACCAACTATCCGGCCGAGGCCGTGCTATTCGTCGAAGGGCAGACTCCTCGCGGCGTCTACATGCTGTGCAAGGGGAGAGTGAAGCTAACGATGAACTCTGTCGATGGGCGAACCCTGATCGTCCGAATCTGCGAGCCGGGTGAAGTGATGGGCTTGCAAGCTACGGTGTCAGGTGAACCCTACGAACTGACCGCCGAGGCCCTCCAGCCCTGCCAGGTGAACTTCGTGCGACGCGACGACTTCCTGAAGCTGCTCCGCGAATACCCCGAGGTTTCATCCATCGCGATGCGGCAGCTGAGCAATGGCTACCGCAAGGCGTGCCAGGAAATCCGCTACCTGGGTCTTTCACGCTCTGCCAGCGAGAAGGTCGCGCAGTTTCTGATCGAAACCTCCGCCAACGCGCAGCAGACCGGCCAGGGCAAGCGGTTCCATCTTGGCCTGACGCATGAAGAGATCTCTCAGATCGTCGGAATCTCGCGCGAGACGGTCACGCGCACGATGACGGATTTCAAAGCAAAGATGCTGATTGCCACGAAGGGGTCGACCGTGGTGATCCGCAATGAATCGGCGCTAAGGGCTCAAGCGGCTGCGGCGTAGCCGAAGCGACCGATCATTGGCGTTGTTCGGAACCGTAGTTGGAGGTTCAGCGATGGATAGCACGCATGTTTACGAAGTTCGCGCCAAGTCGACGAGATTGCGGTCCGGAGTGGTGGCGTCCGATGCAGTGCACGAACCGCTGAAGTTCAGCGCGCCGCCGGAATTTCTGGGCGAGCCGGGCGTTTGGACTCCGGAGCACTTCTTCGTCGCCGCT
>Ga0335080_10002781_pt1 | contig 17573 bp, 20 predicted proteins | sample Lox_Sample_34_FD_206720 | JGI IMG/M metagenome (GOLD analysis project Ga0335080, IMG submission 206720) | Soil microbial communities from Loxahatchee National Wildlife Refuge, Florida, United States - Lox_Sample_3.4 | ecosystem: Environmental > Terrestrial > Soil > Wetlands | place: USA...
ATCGCCTGGTCCATCGGCGCCTCGATCCGGTACAGGCCGAGGTAGTCGGCCACCTCCTCGGTGTAATCGACGATGTCATCGAGCGCGGACGTCAGCGCGAGGATGTCCTCGCGGTCGATCGGCGTCACGAACGTGTGGTTGAGGCGATCGATGATCTCGTGCGTGATCCGGTCGCCTTGGTGCTCGCACTCGAGGATCTCGCCGGCCAGTTCGCCGGTGTCGGGGAAGTTGACCAGCATCCGCTCGAGCAGGTCCGCCGCCAGCGCCACGTTCTGGCCGGCCTCCTCAAACAACTCGAAGTAAGCCCGGTCGCGCGGAGCGAACAGGTCTCCGAGGCGCGGCATCCCGGGATGTTATTCGTGCGCCGCCTCCGGGGGCGGCATCGGCTCGCCAAGGCGCCGCCGTCAGGCGCCACTAGGGCGTCTGGTCGAGTCCGGCCTCGAACGTGCGCAGCTCGTCGTCATCGATCGAGTACGCGTGCTCCGGGCCCGGGAACGATCCGCTTCGCACATCGGCCGCGTACGCGGCGACGCCGGCGATCATCTGCTCGCGCACCTCCCCGTAGCGCTTGGCGAACCGCGGCGCGTGGCCGTCGTAGATCCCGAGCAGGTCGTGGAACACGAGCACCTGGCCGTCGGTCGCCGAACCGGCCCCGATCCCGATCACCGGGATCTGCAGACGGGGCACCAGCGTCGCGGCCACCGCCGCCGGGATCGCCTCGAACACGAGCGAGAAGCAGCCCGCCTGCTCGAGCGCGAGCGCGTCGCGGGCGACTCCGAGCGCGCGCTCGGCTGTGCGCCCCTGGGCGCGATAGCCGCCGAGTGCGGTTGCGGTCTGCGGCGTGAGCCCGACGTGGCCCATCACCGGGATCCCGGCCTCGACGATCGCACGGGCGCGCTGGACGCTGGTGCCGCCGCGCTCCAGCTTGACCGCGTCACAGCCCGCCTCCTTGATGAACCGCTGCGCGGTGGCGATCGCCAGCTCGTCGGAGGACTCGTAGGATCCGAACGGAAGGTCGCCGACGAGCAGCGGCGTATGCAGGCCGCGCCGCACGGCCGAGGCGAGCACCAGCATCTCGTCGGTGGACACCGGCACGGTCGAGGGATAGCCGAGCACGGTCATCGCGCCCGAGTCGCCGACCAGCACGACGTCTACGCCCGCCGCCTCGGCGACCTGAGCGGATGGGTAGTCGTAGGCGGTCACCATCACGATCGGCTCGCCGAGCCGCTTCTTCTCGGCCAGCCGGGGCAGCGTCATCGGCAGCGGTGCGTCGAGGTTTTGCGGGACCGGTATGCGGGGGGTGGCGGACATGTGCATTCGCTCCTTACGCGGCGGTTGGCGCTCCGAGGAGAGTCGCCACCTCGCGGTCGATGTTGAGGATCCCGTTGCGCGTGTGCAGGTGGACGACGCGCGGCGAGTGGTTGACCAGCAGGTCGGCGTCGATCGTGATCGACCCGACGTAATGCGAGTCGCAGCCGGTCACGGTCGCGCGGTGGATGTTCGATGTCGGCATCGTGCGCTGCATCTCAAGGCCTCCCGGTCCCACCGTTGGGCTGGATCGGTTGGTTGTCGATCAGTCGCGTCCCACCGACCACGGCGGCGAGGACCGCGAGTACGTCGCCGGCGATCCGGTCCACCGGCGCCAGCGTGTCGGCCGACACCAGCTCGACGTACTCCGGCTCGATGGAGACCGCGGTCAGCTCGGCGAGCGCGCGCTCACGGGCGGCGCCGGGGTCGCGCTCGCCGGCGCTCACGGCGTCCTGGGCGGCGCGGAGCGCGCGGTGAAGTGCCGTCGCGCGGACGCGATCAGCCGGCGACAGATGCATGTTGCGGCTCGACATGGCCAGCCCATCGGCTTCGCGCACCGTCGGACACACCTCGATCGCGACCGGGATGTCGAGGTCGCGCACGAGCCGGCGTATCACGGCCGCTTGCTGGGCGTCCTTCTGGCCGAAGTAGGCGACGTCGGGACCGACCATGTTGAACAGCTTGGTGACGATCGTCGTCACGCCGTCGAAGTGGGCGCGGCCCCGGTGGGCGCCTTCGAGCGGCTCGGTCACCCCCGCCACCGACACCTCTGTGGCGAAGCCCGATGGGTACACCTCGTCGACCGAGGGGGCGAACAGGTAGTCGACCCCGACGCCCGCGGCGAGCGCGGCGTCGTGGTCGGGATCTCGCGGGTAGGCGTCCAGATCGCCGGCGTCGTTGAACTGCGCCGGGTTCACGAACAGCGACACCACGACCACGTCGCAATCCCGTCGGGCGCGGCGCATCAGCGACAGGTGTCCCTCGTGGAACGCGCCCATCGTCGGGACCAGGCCGATCCTCCGGCCGGCGCGCCTGGGCTCGAGCAGCTCGGCCCGGAGCTCGGCGACGGTTCCGATCACGTTCATGCCGGCTGGGCCTCCCGGTCGGGGGCGGTCGCCCGCGCTCCCGTCGCCCGCGTACCCGTCCCGGGCTCCCGTCGCCCGCGTATCCGTCCCGCTCGGATCGCGCGCGGCCGCGAATGCGCGCGTCGCGGACACGAGCTCGTCGAACAGCGGCGTCAGATCCGGAGCGACGTCCTCTACGGCGGCGCGCTGCCGCACGATCGTGACCTCGTCACCGCGGGCGACCGGCCCGGTCAGGGCCCGCTCGGGCCCCAGCCGCGCCCAGTTATCGACCGTGGCGCGCACCAACGGCACCAGCTGCTCGCGCTGCACCCCGGCGGCTGCGGCGACGCGCCCGGCTGCGGCCTCGAGCGTCACCAGGAAGTTCGAGGCGATCGACGCGGCGGCATGGTACGCGCCCCGGTCGGGCTCGGCGACCTCGACCGCCTGCATGCCGAGCGCCTCCGCAAGCTCGGCGGCGAAGGCGAGCGCGCGAGGCGTGGTGCCGGCGATCGCAGCGCCGGCGCCGGCGAACTCGGCGCCCTCGGCGGTCACGGTCATCAGCGGATGCAACGAGAAGCCCTCGTGCGGCGTGAGCTCCCCGAGGCCGGTGGCGCCCGAGCAGTGGCCCAGGAGCGGCCCGGGAGCCACGTGCGAGGCGGCAGGAGCGATCTCGGCGTCGGGAACGCACAGGAGGACGGCATCGGCGCCGCGCCCGTCCGCCCCGCGCCCCATCGGCCCGGAGACATCGTAACCGGCCTGGCTCAGGGCGCCGGCGAGTGCGGTACCGAGCCGGCCCCGGCCGACGATGGCCAGGCGCGTGCGTGCAGGGGTGTCAGAGGACGAGGTCCATTCCAGTTCTCGCATTTGAGATACCGGTCGGGGTGAGGGAAGGGTGGTGAATCCTGGGTTGAGGTCCATCCGCGGCGTCGCGTGACGGCCTGGAACAGAGGATACCCCTGGCCGCCCGGGGGGTACTCGGGGCGAATCACCCGCCGAACTGCGGTCTAACCGCGTCGATCGGGTGCAAATACCGGGATGCGTGCGCTCGGGCTGTCCGTCTCCGGGGCTACCATCGCCGGCAGTGAGGAGCGCCCCCGAGCGACGCGAGCTGTTGCGGGCCGTCTACGACGAGGCGCGCGCATGCGTCCGCTGCCCCCTTCACCAGACGCGCACGACCGTCGTGTTCGGCGCCGGCAACGCCGACGCCGACCTGATGTTCATCGGCGAGGCTCCGGGCGCGAACGAGGACCGGATGGGGCTGCCGTTCGTCGGGCAGGCGGGCAAGCTGCTCGACAAGATGCTCGCGGAGATCTCAATGGACCGGAAAGAGGTGTTCGTCGCGAACGTCCTCAAATGCCGGCCTCCCGACAATCGCGACCCCCACCCGAACGAGATCGAGGCCTGCCAGGACTACCTGCGCCGGCAAGTGGAGCTGATCGAGCCGACCGTGATCTGCACGCTCGGGAACTTCTCGACCAAGCTGCTGCGGGCCGACACCACCGGCATCTCCCGTCTGCACGGTCGCGAGGAGGTGCGGCTGATCGGGGCGCGCGCGGTGCGGCTGTACCCGCTGTACCACCCGGCGGCCGCGCTCTACACGCCGTCGACGCTCGAGGCGCTGAGACGGGACTTCCACCGGATCCCCGACGTGCTCGCGCTCGGACCGCCCGAGCAGCCGCGGTTATTGGGAAGGTCGGCGGCGCCTGACGGCGCCTCATACGAGCCGGTCCCCGAGATCGACGACACCCCGGACGGGCCCGACGAGCCGACGTTCGCGGTCGGGGAGCCGGAGCCGGTCGCTCAGCTCGGCCTGTTCTGACGCCGCCGGGGAAATGCGGCGCAGATCGCGCGCGAGATGAGTGGCGAGGTGGGAGCCGGATTCCCCGTAGCGAAATCTCCGCCCGCGGCCGCGACGACAGTCTGGGCTCGGGCCTGGTCTGGTGGTGGGTGGGCGTATCGGGCGTCCGATGTCGGGGGCGCGTCGATTACCGACGGGTCATGCAGCGAGCTCCTTGGGCGCGAGCGTCACCTCGTGTCCGAGTGCTTCGGGTTGGCGGACGAGGCGTTTGGTTAGCCGGTCGGGGTCCTGGCGGATGAAGTAGTCGCCGCCGAGGTCGCGGAGCAGCTCGCCGGTGTGGAGCATGCGCCAGGCGGCGGTGACCGCCTTTGAGTGGCCGCGGCGGCCGCGGAGGCGCTGGTATTGGGCGGCGAGGTGGGTGTTCTTGGTTCGGGCGGCGGCGTTGGCGGGCTCGTTCAGCGTCGCGCGGAGCCACTTGTTGCCTTTGCCGGTCTTTCCCGCGCGGCGCTTGCCGGCGGACGGATCGTTGCCGGGCGAGACCTTGGCCCAGGAGGCGAGGTGCTTGGGGGTGGTGAACACGCTCATGTCGACGCCGATCTCGGCGATCAGCACCTCGGCTGCGCGGTGCTTGACGCCGGGGATCGTCATCAGCAGCTCACGCTGGGCCGCGAACGGGCGGATCTGCTCCTCGATCTCGGCTGAGAGCCGGTCGATCGCCTCGTCGAGGAAATCGATGTGCGCGAGGATCTGCCCGACGATCAGCGCGTGCTCATCCTGAAAGCGGCCCACGAGCGCTGGGATCTTCTTGCGCAGCTGACCGCGCGCGAGCTCGCGAGCAACGTCGACGCGCACGCACGCCGTCACGCTCTCCTTGTGCACGTCCAGCGCGCCCGGGCGCTCATCGATCCGCTTCATCACCCGCTCCCCTTCAATCCGATCGACGACGATCGCCGCCCGCGGGAGCTTCGCGTAACAAAGCGATGCTGTAGCTCGTGCTCATGGGAAGAGTCGGCGTCGGCGCCCGGTTCGTCCACGACCACCACACACCCCCGCCACTGACGCAACACCGATTTCATCCACCGCGGGTAGCGCCCCGCCATGACGACTTAACGGAATCCGGCGCGTCTGCCGTCGGGGAACGACCGGTGCCGAGCCGGATTCCGCCTACTCGCTGACGCGCTCGACCAGGAACGAGATCCGGACCAGCGCCCGCCACTCGTCGAGGTTGTCGCCACGCAGGCCGATCGATACGACGTCGAGCGCCTTGATGTTACGAATCGTCGCCTGCGCCTCCGTCAGCGCGGCCTTGACCGCATCGTCGGAGCTGACCGTCGAGCTCCCGACGAGCTCGATTATCTTCGTCACCGCCATCGCTAAGAGACTCCCGAGGCGCCTACGAGCTGGGGCTCCTCGAGGCCGGGTGGCGGCGGTTCGGCGCGTCCGGGCCGGGGCTTGTCGGGTCGCAGCGCCATCCCGAACGCGATCAGCGCGCCGGCGATCTGGACCGCGAGCACGACCGTCGCGAAGCCCTTCGGCTCCTTCGACGCCTGGAGGAGGAGGATCGGCTCGGCGACGGCGACGAGGGCGAGCGGGAGCAGGAACCAGGTGCGCTTGAGCGCGAGCATGTACTGGACCGCGAGGTACGTCGCGGCGAGCACGGTGAACGCGACTCCGAGGATGAACAGCGCGTCGACCGCCAGCAGCCGTTTCGATCCGAACGCCGCCCTGATCAGCGGAGTGGACGCGAAGCCGTAGATCAGCAGGCACGGGATCGCGGCGACGGCGACGATCGCGAGTGCCTTCGCCAGCACGGGCCGGCCGTCCTCGCCGGCGGAATGCCGGCGTGAGACCTCGGGAACCAGGTAGAAGCCGGCGCCCATCGCCACCCAGATCAGCACCTTCGCGGCTACCGCGGTCGCGCTGTAGGAGCTCGCGAGTTTGCTGGAGAACTGGTGCTTGGCGGCGATGATGTCGATGTTCTGGAGAACCGCGATGATCGCGAGCGCGGCGATCGCCGCCCACGCTCTCCGCACGTGGGTCCACAGTCCGATGGCGGGGCGGTCGGCCGGCTTGGCGTGGCCCACCCGGCGCCGGAGCGGCACCGCGCAGTAGACCATCATCGCCACGAACGACAGCGGGGTACCGATGTACGCGCCCGTGACCCCGAGCCCGATCGCCGCCAGCACGCCGCCGATCACGAGCCGCGTCGCCTGCTCGCCCACGAGGCTGATGCCAACCGCCCGGTAGTCGCCGAGCCCCTGAAGGAACCCGCGCATGATGCACAGGAACAGGTAGAGGCAACCGGCCGGGATCCCGAGCGCTGCCGCCCATTCCTGCCTGACCCCGACCGCGTCCGCGATCGGATGCCGCAGCAGGACCGAGATGACGGTGGCCACCACGGTGACGACGACCAGCGCCTTGGCCCAGCTACGGATCGTGGCGGTCATGCCGCCGCCCACGCCGAGATGACCGAGGACCGCCTCGCGCGCGGTTGCCAGCTGCATGGCGTACCCGGCCACAGCCAGAATCAGGAAGTAGCTGACGAGCGCGGCCAGCGACCCGTAGTCGCTCAGCAGCCGCGAGAACACGATCACCGAGCCGAGCGCGATCACGTTGTTCGCGACCATCGCCCCGGCCAGCCCCGCCGCTTTCGCGGTGTCGGAGCCTCCGAGCCGGGACAGCTGCGGCTCGTAGCGTTGTCTCAGCCGCTTCGGCATCACTCGGCTGATTCGAGGGCTCGGGCGTTCATTCCTCGCGCTGACGGTACCGAACCGCTCGGAGCGATGGGACCGTACGGCTTCTCTACATTGGCATGAGGCGCCGCCGTCAGGCGCCGCCGACCGATTCCATAAGGCGCCGCCGTCAGGCGCCGCCGACCGATTCCATAAGGCGCCGCCGTCAGGCGCCGCCGACCGATTCCATAAGGCGCCGCCGTCAGGCGCCGCCGACCGATTTCATCCTCCCCATGTCAGCGCGCCACGAGACCAGCGATCCCGCCCAGACCGAAGCGCTCGCCGCCGAGCTGGCCGCGAGGCTGGCGGCCGGCGACGTCGTGCTGGTCGAGGGCGAGCTCGGCGCCGGCAAGACCACGTTCGTTCGCGGCGCCTGCCGCGCCCTCGGCGTCGACGGAGTGGTGACGAGCCCGACGTTCACGATCGGCCAGCGCTACCACGCGAGCGTCCCCGTCTCGCATCTGGATCTGTACCGCGTGGACGATCTCGGGAGTGAGGATCCGGACCTCTTGGCGGACTACCTCGGTCCCGACCGGATCGCGTTCGTCGAATGGCCGGAGAACGCGGTGGCGACGATCGCAAGGCTGTCGAGGCTGGCCGCGCGCGTGGTGATCGAGCACGCCGGCGGCGACCGGCGGGTGGTGACGATCGAGGCGCGGTGAGGATCCTCGCGTTCGACAGCGCCACGGGCGCCACGACGGTTGCCCTCTCGGGCGTCGGCGACGTCGTCTACACCGCGCGCGACGATCCGCGGCCTGGCGAGCGTCCTGGCCACGCCACCCGGTTGCTGCCGCTGACCACGCTCGTCATGGAGCGCGCCGGGATCGGCTGGGACGGTGTCGATCGCCTCGCCGTTGGCCTCGGACCGGGGACGTTCACGGGGCTGCGGATCGGGATCGCGACCGCGCGGGCGCTGGCCCGGGCGCGGAACATCCCGCTCGTCGGCGTCTCGACGCTGCAATCGCTCGCGCTCGCGGGTCCGCGCGCCCGGGTGACGCTGTCCGGAGCCGACGCGAGCCTGACGCCCCCGGTTCTGTTCGATGTCGTGCTCGCGGTGCTCGACGCCCGCCGTGGCGAGGTGTTCGCCGCGAGCTGGCGGATCGACGAGGTCGAGGACTTCGACACCGCGCTGCTGCTCCCGCGCGCGTTCGCTCCCGAGATGTTGGCTGAGCTGGTGACGCCGCTGGGCGCGAGCACTCTGGCGATCGGAGACGGGGCGGTAGCATTCAGACCGGTTCTCGAGTGCTCGGGAGCCCTCATCCCAGACGACGATTCGCAGCTGCACAGGGTCACGGCCACGAATCACTGCAGGCTCGCAGGCGGCCTGCACCCGAGTGTCCCCGACGAGATTCGGCCCGACTACCTGCGCGCTCCCGACGCCGAGATGGCCCGCAGGGTTTAAATGAACGCACAGCCAGTCACGATCCGGACGCTCGGCTACTCGGATCTCCCACAGGTCATCTCGATCGAGCGGCGCGCGTTTCCGACTCCGTGGTCGCTGGCTATGTTCGTGCTCGAGCTGTCGAAGCCCTCCGGGGTCTGTCTGGCGGCGATCGAAGAGCGCCGCGTCGTCGGCTACCTGATCTGCTCGCGTTACGCCGACGTCTGGCATCTGATGAACATCGCCGTCGATCCGCCGGTGAGGCGGCGGGGGATCGCCACCGCCCTGCTCGAGGAGATGATCGCGCGGGCCGGCGAGGACGCCTCATACACGCTCGAGGTGCGTCCCTCCAACGGCCACGCGATCGCACTGTACGAGCGCTTCGGCTTCCGCTCGGCCGGCATGCGGCGGCGCTACTACCAGGACACGGGGGAGGACGCCCTGATCATGTGGCGCACCGCGGACACGGCACCGACCACGAGCGCTTCAGCGTGATCCTGGCGCTCGAGACGAGCTGCGACGACACCTGCGCAGCGGTCGTCACCGAGGACGGCGAGATCCGCTCCAACGTGATCTCCTCCCAGGGCGTGCATGATCGCTACGGCGGTGTCGTCCCCGAGATCGCCTCGCGCCACCACCTCGAGCTGATCGGGGGCGTCGTCGACGACGCGCTCGCGCGTGCCGGGAGGTCGCTCCCCGAGGTCGGTCTGGTGGCCGTCACCTGCGGGCCCGGTCTCGTCGCCGCCCTGCTCGTCGGCGTGGCCACGGCGAAGGGACTGGCGGCGGCGCACGAACTGCCGCTGGCGCCCGTCGATCACCTGCACGGGCACGTTGCCGCCGCCTTCCTCGGTCCGGTCCCGTTCGAGCCGCCGTTCCTCGCCCTCATCGCGAGCGGCGGCCACACGCTGCTCGCGCGGGTGACCGATCACGGACCGGGGTACGACGTGATCGGGCAGACGCTCGACGACGCCGCCGGCGAGGCGTTCGACAAGGGCGCGCGCCTGCTCGGACTCGGCTATCCGGGTGGCCCGGCGCTCGAGCGGCTGGCCCGCGACGGCGACCCGGACGCCTTCCGGTTCCCGAGCGGGAAGAGACTCGCGGGGCTCGACTTCTCGTTCGCCGGCCTCAAGACAGCCCTGCTGTATCGGGTGCGAGATCTCGGCGAGGCGGAGGCCGAGCGCCGGCGGGCCGACCTGGCGGCCTCCTACCAGCGGGCGATCGTCGAGTCCCTGGCGATCCGCGTCGAGCGCGCGCTGCACCAGACCGGGCTCGAGCGGCTGTCGGTCGGCGGGGGCGTGGCCGCCAACGGCCCGGTCCGCGAGCGGATGCGCTCGCTCGGGGTCGAGCTGCACGTCCCGGCGCGCGAGTTGTGCACCGACAACGCGGCGATGATCGCGAGCGCCGCTCGCTTCGCCGGCGCGCTCGCGTACCCGGACTACCTCGACCTCGACGTGTACGCCACCGGCGAGCGAACGCTGATCGTGCGATGACCACGGTCGTGCTCTACAGCCGCGACGGCTGCTGCCTGTGCGACGACGCCCGCGCAATCCTCGAACGAGTCCGCCGCGCGCGCCCGTTCAAGCTCGAGGAATGCGACATCGATTCCGACGAGGCGCTGCTGAGGGCCTATCTCGAACGGATCCCGGTCGTTACGATCGAGGGTGTGGAGGCGTTCGAGCTGTTCGTGAACGAGTCCGAGCTCGAGCGCCGGCTAGATATGGTGCACACCGGATGAGTTACACCCTCGGGACCGATCCCGAACCCGCCGAGCCCGGGCTCGACAAACCGGGTGAGAAGCTGGCCCTCGGGGTCGCCGCGCGGCTGTCGCGTTACCTGCAGGTGCTGATCCAGGCCCGCAAGATGGGCAAGGACACGATCTCCTCACAGGAGCTGGCGGACTACACGCACGTGAACTCGACGCAGATCCGTCGGGACCTGTCGGGTTTCGGCAAGTTCGGCAAGCGCGGCGTCGGCTACAACGTCGAGTCGCTGGTCACGCAGATCCGCAAGATCCTGCGGACCTCGGGTCAGCACAACATCGCGCTGTTCGGGGCCGGCCACCTGGGCACCGCGATCGCGACATCGGACATCTTCGCCGACCACGGCTTCCGCGTGGTGGCGATCTTCGACACGGACGAGAGCAAGGTCGGGACGCAGATCGGGACCCTCGCCGTGAGGCACAACTCCGATCTCCGAGATCTGATCGACGACGAGGACATCGTGGTCGCCGTGCTCGCCGTGCCGTCCGCGGCCGCGCAGAAGCTCGCCGACGAGCTGGTGGACGCCGGCGTGAAGATCATCTTCAACTACTCCGACGCGCTGCTGCAGGTACCTCCCGAGGTGACGGTCCACACCTCGAGCCCGGCCGTCGACCTGCTCTACGCGCTCTACTTCTACCTCACCTGATACTCACCCGATCGTGAGCCTCGACCTGGAATCGGCCGGCGCCGCCTTCGAGGAATCGACGGATTTCACCGTCGGCCTCGAGGAGGAGTTTGCGCTGCTCGACCCGACCACGCTCGGCCTCGTGCCCCGCTTCGAGGAGCTCCGGGATGTCGCCAGGGCCGACTCTGTGCTGGCGGAGTCGATGGCCGGTGAGCTGATCTCGTCGGAGATCGAGATCCGCTCGGGCCGGGGCGCCGATTTTGCGGCCGCCGTGTCCGCGCAGCGCGACCGGCGTCGGAGGCTGTTCGCGCTCGCGGGCGACCTCGGCGTCACGCTCGCCGCCAGCGGCACGCATCCGTGGTCGGACTACCGCGAGCAGCGAATCATCGACACCGAGCATTACCGCCGCGTCGAGCAAGGACTCCAGTACGTGGCCTGGCGCAACAACACGTTCTCGTTGCATGTCCACGTCGGCGTCCGGGGCGCCGACCGGGCGGTCCTGGTGTGCGACCGGCTGCGCCCGGTGCTCCCGCTGCTGCTGGCGATCTCGGCCAACTCGCCGTTCCTGGACGGGCGCGACTCCGGCCTGCACAGCGCCCGCACGCAGATCTTCACCAAGAGCTTTCCGAGGTGCGGCGTACCCGACGCCTTCGGCGGCTGGCAGGAGTTCGCCGACTACATCGACTTCCTCGTCCGCACCCGCTCGATCGTCGAATACACCCAGGTTTGGTGGTCGATCCGCCCGCATTTCTCGTTCGGCACGGTCGAAGTGCGGATCTGCGACGCCCAGATGACCGCGACCGAATCCGAGGCGCTGGCGGCCCTGATCGTGGCCTGCGTGGCGCAGGCGGCGCGCGACCACGACGCCGGGGTCCCGTTCGCGGACCTGCCCCGGCGCCTGATCGAGGAGAACATGTGGCGGGCGATCCGCCACGGGCTCGACGGCGAGCTGCTCGACCTCGAGCGGGCGGAGCCGTACCCGGCGTCCGAGGCGGTGGAGCGGCTGCTGGCCTGGTCCGCGCCGGTTCGCGGAGAGCTCGGGCTCGAGGTGGCACTGCCTTCGATGAACGGCGCGCAGCGCCAGCGACGGATGACCGATGCCGGCATGAGCCTGTCCGAGGCGTACGGTGCGGTCGTGGCCGAGACCCGCGACACGTATGCTCCGAGCACGGCGGAGGTGACCCGCTAAGGCGCCGCCGTCAGGCGCCACCGATCAAGTTCCATGAGCAGCGAGCCCAAACAACCGTCCGAGGAAGAGCTGCGCGCCGCCTACGAGGCGGAGCTCAAGCGACTTCGGGTCGAGCATGTGTTGCTCGACGACGTGGCCGCGCTCGCGAACCTCGGTATGCGCCGCACCGGCCTGGCCCCGGGCACCGAGGGCGAGCGCGATCCCGCCCAGGTCCGCCTCGCGATCGAGTCGATCCGGGCGCTGTTGCCCGTGCTCGAGCAGGCCGCTCCGTCGCACGTGAGCGCGATCCGCGACGCAGTCTCCCAGCTGCAGCTCGCCTACGTCCGGATCGGCGGGCAGCCTCCCGGTACCATTGCACCGGAAAGCAGTGTTACAGAGGCGGGTGGCGGGGCGGGACCCGGGAGTGGCGGCGCGGCGACGGGCGGTGGCGGTGCGCCCGCGCCCCCGCCCCCGGAACCCTCGCCCAAGCCGGGCGAACCCGGGCCCGCGCAGCGCAGCGGCCGCCTGTGGGTCCCTGGCCAGTAGCGGCTCGCTCGAATAGCTGTCAAGCGGACACGCGGCCGAGCCAAACGCTAAACTCGCGTCCTTCCGGGCCTCCGCTCGACCAACACGGGTGGCGGCCCTTTCCAGTTGTGTCGACTGCGCTTGCCCGCGCCCTCGCTCTAACTCAGACCTTCTCCGGAGGACCTTCTTGTCAAGCTTTCTGACGCACCACGGTGTGCTCATTGCGCTCATCTGCGCCGGCGCCGCTGTCGCGTATGGCGTCGTCACCGCGCGCGCGCTGCTCGCGCTGTCGCCCGGCAACGAGACCATGCGCACGATCTCCGCCGCCGTCCAGGAGGGGGCACGCGCTTACCTTAACCGCCAGTACACGACGATCGCCGGGGTCGGTGTGCTCCTGTTCATCGTCCTGATCCCGATCCAGAACATCCGCGTGGCGATCGGGTTCGCGATCGGCGGCGCGCTGTCGGCATCGGCTGGGTACATCGGGATGAACGTCTCCGTGCGCGCCAACGCGCGCGTCGCCGAATCGGCGCGCAGCGGCGTGTCGCGCGCGCTCGAGGTCGCGTTCCGCGGTGGCGCGGTGACCGGACTGCTTGTGGTCGGGCTGGCCCTGTTGGGCGTCGCCGGCTACTACGGAATCCTCACCTGGATCGCCGGCGAGAGCCAGAAGGACGCAGTCGACGCGTTGATCGGGCTCGGCTTCGGCGGCTCGCTGATCTCGGTGTTCGCCCGCCTCGGTGGTGGGATCTTCACCAAGGCCGCCGACGTCGGCGCCGACCTCGTCGGGAAGATCGAGGCCGGGATCCCCGAGGACGATCCGCGCAACCCGGCGGTTATCGCCGACAACGTGGGCGACAACGTCGGCGACTGCGCCGGGATGGCGGCCGACCTGTTCGAGACCTACGCGGTGACCGCGGTCGCGGTCATGCTGCTCGGGGTGCTGCTGTTCAATCAGCAGTCGGCCGTGGCGCTGTATCCGCTCGTGCTCGGCGCGGTCTCGATCGTCGCTTCGATCATCGGCACGTTCGCGGTGCGCTCGCGCGTCGGCAACGTCGAGCGCGCGCTCTACCAGGGGCTGATCACCTCGGGCGTGCTCGCCGCGCTCGCGTTCCTCCCGATCACCTACTGGATGATGAAGGACCTGACATTCAAGTCCGGAGCCGCCGCGCCGCACTGGTGGAAGTACTACCTGTGCGCGCTGATCGGGGTCGGCGTGACCGCGTGCCTGTTCGTGATCACCGACTACTTCACCTCGACGCGGTTTGCTCCGGTGAAGAACACCGCGCGCGCCTCGCAGACGGGCCATGCCACCAACATCATTCAGGGGCTGGCCTCGGGCTTCCAGTCGACCGCCCCGCCGGCGATCGTGATCGCGCTTGGCATCCTCGGCGCGTGGAAGCTCGCCGGCGGCGGGACCACCAACGGCATCTACGGGATCGGCGTCGCCGTGATGGCGCAGCTGTCGCTCACGGGCCTGATCGTCGCGCTCGACGCGTTCGGACCGATCACCGACAACGCCGGCGGAATCGCGGAGATGGCCGATCTCCCCGAGGAGGTCCGGAACGTCACCGATCCGCTCGACGCCGTCGGCAACACGACCAAGGCCGTCACCAAGGGCTACGCGATCGGCTCGGCCGCGCTCGCCGCGCTCGTGCTGTTCAACGCATTCGAGACCGAGGTGGTCGACGCCGGCAAGCACCCGGACTTCTCGATCGGCAACCCGGCCGTCCTGATCGGGCTGCTGATCGGGGGACTGATGGTCTATCTGTTCGCCTCACTCGCGATGGAAGCGGTCGGCCGCGCCGGCGGCGCGGTGGTCGAGGAGGTCCGTCGCCAGTTCCGCGAGAAGCCGGGAATCATGGAGGGCACCGAGCAGCCCGAGTACGGCGCGGCCGTCGGGCTCGTCACGCGAGCCGCACAGCGCGAGATGATCCTGCCCTCGCTGATCCCGATCCTGATCCCGTTCATCGTCGGATTGATCAGCGTCGAGGCGCTCGGCGGCCTGCTGATCGGCGTGATCGTCGTCGGGCTGTTCATGGCGATCTCGATGACCTCGGGCGGTGGCGCCTGGGACAACGCCAAGAAGCTGATCGAGGACGGCGCGTTCGGCGGGAAGGGCTCCGAGGCGCACGCCGCGGCGGTCACCGGCGACACGGTTGGCGATCCCTACAAGGACACCGCCGGGCCGGCGATCAACCCGATGATCAAGGTGACGAACATCGTGGCCCTGCTGATCATCCCGATCATCACCTGACGAGCCGCCCCAACGGCTTGGAGCCCGCCGGGCGACGCGCTTCGCTCGCCACCGCCACGTGGGTGCATGCCCGACTCTGGTGACTCGCGCTCGATACAGTGGCCGATGACATGGTTGGCAGCGCACGTCACCAGAGTGGGACGGCACCGGAGTTATGTTCATCCTGATCGTGGGCTCCGGCCGAGTCGGCTCCGCGGTGGCCAAGAGGGCGCTCGACGCCGGGCACGAGGTGTCGGTGCTCGACAGCGATCCGCTCTCGCACGAGCGGCTCGACAAGGATCAGCTGACGACCTGGGAGGACGCGGGCGGCAGGTTCACGGTGAGCACCGCGCTGGAGATCGACGGTCTGATCGAAGCCGGGATCGAGCAGGCGGACGTGTTCCTGGCCGCGACGAGCGGCGACAATACGAATCTCGTGATCGCGCAGATCGCGCAGCGGCGGTTCAAGGTCCGGCGGGTCGTGGTCAGGGTCGCCGACCCCGGGCGCGCGGCGTGGTACGCCGAGCAGGGGCTGTCGACGATCTGCCCGACGCAGGTGGCGATCGACCAGGCCTCGCGCGTGGTACTGGGAACGTGACGAACACGGGCGGGACCTCATGTACGTGATCATTGCCGGCGCCGGAAAGGTCGGTTGGAACCTGGCCCGCGAACTGATCGCCAAGGAGCGCGAGGTCACGCTGGTGGAATCCGACCACGCCCGGTACCGCGTCGTCGAGGAGGAGCTCGAGCACGCGGTCCAGTACGGCGACGCCACCGAGCTGTGGGTGCTCGAGCGGGCCGGGATCCAGCGCGCCGACCTCGTGATCGCGGTCACCGGCGACGACGAGGACAACATCCTGATCTGCCAGATGGCCAAGGAGAAGTATGGCGTCCAGCGGATCGTCGCGCGCGTGAACAACCCGCGGAATCTCCAGCACTTCCGGCTGCTCGACGTGCAGCCGGCGGTGTCGGCGACCGACCTGATCCTCCGGCTGATCGAGCACGAGGTCCCGGAATACGGCCTCGTGCAGCTGCTGGCGCTCGAGGAGGAGCATCTGGAGATCATCGAGCTCGAGGTCGGCCAGGGGTCGACGGCGGCCGGGCGGCGGGTACAGGACGTCGAGCTGCCCGATGGATCGCTGATCATCTCGGTCCTGCGCGGCGGCGCAGGGTTCGTCCCGAAGGCCGACTCGGTGATCCAGCCGGGCGATCAGGTGCTGCTGATCCTCGATCCGGGCCTCGAGGCCCAGATCACGCCGCAGTTCGCCCCTAACGGTGCGAGCCCCGGCGCGTGATGGCGGACCGGCACGTCGAGTACGCGCTGATCGGCGGCGGCCTGGCGGCTGGCAACTGCGCACGCTGGCTGCGCGAGTCGGGCGCCGACGGCACGATCCTGCTGATCGGGCGGGAGGCCGACCTTCCCTACAACCGCCCGCCGTGCTCGAAGGGATATCTCCAGGACAAGGAATCGCGCGAGGAGACGCTGTTCCGGCCGCCCGAGTGGTACGAGGAGCAGAACGTCGAGGCGCTGACCAGGGTGTCGGCCAAGCGGCTGGACATCTCGGATCGCACGATCGAGCTTTCGAGCGCCCAGGAGGTCAGCTTCGACAAGGCGCTGATCGCCACCGGATCGGGCGTCCGCAGGGTCTCGGTCCCCGGCGCGGAGCTCGAGGGGATTCACTACCTGCGAACACTCGGCAACAGCGATGCGATCCGCGCGGACGCCGCCGGCAAGCGGGTGGTGCTGATCGGAGGCTCCTACATCGCGACCGAGGTCGCGGCGTCGCTGACGGAGCTGGGCAGCTCCTGCTCGCTGGTCATGCTCGAGCCGATCGCGCTCTGCCGCGGCTTCGGCGAGCAGGCCGGACGGTTCTTCCAGGAGCGGCTCGAGGAGCATGGGATCGAGGTCCACGGGAATGATGAGCTCGACAGCTTCGACGGCGCCGGCGGCCGCATCACCCACGTGATCACCAAGCGCGGGCGCCGGATCGAATCCGACGTCGTCGTGGTCGGGGTTGGCGCAGTCCCCGATGTCAGGCTGTCGCGAACTGCCGGGCTCGAGATCGGCGAGCTGGGCGGCGTGGTTGTCGATTCCCGACTGCAGACGGCGGTGCCGGGCATCTTCGCCGCCGGTGACATCGCCGAGTATGAGAGCGTCGTGCACGGCGGGCGCTCGCAACGGATCGAGCATTGGGACGTCGCCTTCAACCAGGGCAGGACCGCGGCGCTCAACATGCTCGGCCGGGATCAGCCTCACGACGTCGTGCCGTACTTCTTCTCCGACCTCTCCGACTGGGCTTCGCTCGAGTACGTCGGTCCCGCCGGCGAATGGGACCACGAGGTCGTGCGCGGATCGATCGACGAGGGCGAGTTCACGATCTTCTATCTGAAGGAGGGCCGTGTGGCGGCGGCTCTCGCGGTCGGCCGCTCAGACGATCTCGAGCATGCCGGCCGGCTGCTCAGCACCGGTGCCGCCGTGCAAGATCGCGTGCACGAGCTCGAGGACCTCTCGAGCGACCTCGGCGCGATCTGAACGAGGCCGCCGGCGAAGCTCAGCGCCGGGCCGCTAGGCGTGCGCCGGCTCGGGCAGCTGGACGACCCGGTCGGTGACCACGAACGCGAGGTCCGGTCCTTCGGGGGCGATTGCGGTGATGATGCCCTTGAGCGCGGTCATCGGCCGGCCGTGCTCGAACAGCAGGTAGCCCAGCATGCCGGGGTTGAACCGGTCGAGCAGGTCGGACGGGATGCCGTCGACCTGGCTCAGGGTCGCGAGCGCTCCCTGCACCGACACGACGCGGCAGACGATCGGTCGATCTGCGCTCTCAACATGGATCTCCACCCGCTGGTCGTGCCTCACCCGCCGCATCGCTGCGCTCCGCTCCCGGTCCCGTGCCCGGTAGCCTCCGGGCTTGCCTGGGGTGATCGACCCGGGGCGCATGTCCTTTAGCTCCAGTCGGACGGGGGCTTCATCAAGGTCAA
>Ga0335080_10002784_pt1 | contig 17562 bp, 16 predicted proteins | sample Lox_Sample_34_FD_206720 | JGI IMG/M metagenome (GOLD analysis project Ga0335080, IMG submission 206720) | Soil microbial communities from Loxahatchee National Wildlife Refuge, Florida, United States - Lox_Sample_3.4 | ecosystem: Environmental > Terrestrial > Soil > Wetlands | place: USA...
AGCCTCACCAGCCTGTCCGGCCTGGCCGGGCTGGTGGTCTCGGTGATCTCCATCGGCGGCGTGGCCATCGTCGGGGCCCTGATAGCCAAGGGTCTGCTGGACCGGTTCCTCGGCACCAAGGGCACCAATACCGTCGGCGCGGTCGGCGGCGCTGCGGTTGGCGGCCCGGGCAACGCCCAGGCCCTGCTGTCCGACCCTGGCTTCCTGAAGTGGGCGGCCAACTTCAGGAGCGAGGTCCAGGACCCGGTCAGCAACTACCTCGGCCACGTCCTGCCCGAGGAGATCAGCGGCGTCGGCGGCGGCTGGGACGGGATGTGGAAGGCAGCCCAGAAGGACTGGACCCAGACCATCCCCGCGCATGTCAGCCATTTCTTCAGCATTGACATCCCGAACTTCCTCAGCGGGACGCAGGGCGGCTGGTCCGGGCTGTGGAGCCAGTGCTACAAGTACTGGGCCCAGACCATCCCCGCCAATTTCGGCCACTTCTTCGGCACCGACATACCTAACTTCTTCGGCGGGACCCAGGGAGGCTGGACCGGCCTGTGGAACCAGTGCTACCAGTACTGGACGCAGACCATCCCGGATACCTTCGGGCACTTCTTCGGCACCGACATCCCGGACTTCTTCGGCGGCACGCAGGGAGGCTGGACCGGGCTGTGGAACCAGTGCTACAAATACTGGACCCAGACCATCCCGGATAACCTCGGGCATTTCTTCGGCACCGACATCCCGGAGTACTTCGGCCAGACGCATGGCGGCTGGACCGGGCTCATGGACCGGATGTGGACGGACTTCCGCACCAGGATCATCGACAACATCGGCAATTTCTTCACGCACACGCTGCCGCAGACGATCGAGAATGCCTTCAAGAGCAGCGTCAACTGGGTCATCCGCAACGTCATCAACAAGGCGATCGGCCTGGTCAACGACGTCACCGGCATCGTCGGCGTCCCGAAGATCCACATGGTGCAGCAGCTTGCCGCCGGCGGCCATGTCATGGGCAGCTCGGTCTCCGGCGCGGGGGACTTCGACTCCCAGCACGCCATCCTCACCCCCGGCGAGTTCGTCGTCCGCAAGCCGGCCAGGATGGCGCTGGACCAGGCCTTCGGCCCGGAGTTCCTGTCGTCCTACGTCAACCAGGCCGACAACGTGCTGGCGGGCAGGTACGCGGGCGGCGGATCGGTCGGCTCGATCGACTCCTTCCTGGAGAGCCTGCCCGGCCGCGTCCCGTACTCCTGGGGCGGCGTCGGCCGTCCGGCTATGACTGCTCCGGGCTGACCGGGGAGGTCTACGCCCGCCTGCTGGGCTTCCCCGATTACCGCCGCTACTTCGTCACGCAGGACTTCGGCTCCCCGCAGGAGGCGGCCGACCTCGGCTTCCGGCAGGGCCTGGGCGCCTACACCGTGGGCGTCAACCCGGCCACGCACATGGTCGGCAACCTGGAGGGCCTGAAGTTCGAGGCCCGCGATACCCAGGACGGCATCATCGTCGGCCCGAACGCGACGGACGTCCGCTCCATGCAGGTCCAGTACCACCTGGACCGGCTCGGCGGCGCGTTCGTGGACTCCGGCGGCGGGGGCGGGTTCCTCAGCGCCCTGGAGAATGTCGCCGGCGCGCTGACCGGGGCCGGCAAGGACCTGCTGGGCCTGCTGGGCGGCACCGCGAAGAGCCTGCTGGGCCTGGCCGGCAAGGGCGCCGAGGCGGTCTTCAACGCCGGCTGGGGCGACGTGGTGGAGCCGCTGGCCGCCGACCTGACCGGCGCGGGCTCCGTGGCCGGCGCCGTCAGCCAGGCATTCCTGGACAACATCAAGAAGAGCGTGGACAAGACGCTCTCCAGCTGGGACAAGAGCCAGACCACCAGCCCGCTGCCCGGCGGCGGCACGCCGCGCGCCAACGCCGAGCTCGCCCGGAAGATGATGCCCGCCTGGGCCGGCGGCACGGCCTGGGCGGCGTGGAACGCCCTGGAGATGGCCGAGGCGGGCTGGAACAACCTGGCCACCAACCCGTCCTCCGGTGCGTTCGGCATCGCCCAGGCGCTTGGCCACGGCGTGCCCGGCGGCGCGGGGAAGTACGGCAACGAGTACGGCGGCGAGGGCCTGTCCGCCGCGCAGGCGCAGGGCGCCAACAGCGGCAACCCGGGCGACCAGATCGCCTGGATGATCAACTATATAAAAAGTACATATGCGACACCGGAGAACGCCGAGGCTCACGAGCTGGCGCATCACTGGTACGCGACCGGCGGCATGGTCACCGACGGCTCCGGCAGGCCCCGGCACCTGCCCGGCGGCAATCCCTCCATCGCGTGGAAGCAGCTGTTCCACCCGCCGGACCAGGCCGCGCTCCGCGGGAAGCACCCGGCCGCCATGGCGGAGCTGTGGTCGGGCGGCGACGTGGTCAATGCCGTCCGCGAGGCGGCGTCCGTCTCCCGGATCCGCCAGGCGATGCTGTTCGGCGCCTGGCTGGAGAGCCGGTGGGATCCCTCGGCGCGGGGCGGTGCCGGAGTTTTCAGCACCGGGGCCTGGCAGCTGCCGACGGCCGGCACGCCGCACGTCACGCAGGCGCATGCCGAGGATCCCTACTGGGCGGCGCGCTACGTCCACCCGGCCTACGTGGCGGCGGTCGGCAAGGCTGGCTGGTCGAAGCTGCCGCAGGACGCCGCGCTGGCCGCCCAGTACGCCCAGCACCACCGGCAGAGCTTCTACGCGACGCAGGGCGCCGAGGCGGTCACCGCCGGCTGGGCGGACACGCTGAACGCGCTCGGCATCCGGGTGAAGCTGCCCGCGGGCGCTCCCGTGTCCAGGGGCGCTGCTCCCTCGCAGGACTGGGCGGAGTACTCCGGGGAGCTCGGCCGGGCGGCGAAGGCCGAGCAGGGTGCCTTCTGGTCGCTGTTCAGTGCCTTCCCCGCCTACCCGTCGCTGGCCGGCAAGCTGACCCCCGGCGAGCGGTCCCGGCGGGAGAAGCTGGCCAAGCACCAGGCGCAGTGGTACGCCGAGCTCCTGATACTGCGCGCCCAGCAGGAGAAGATGCTCGGCCTCGGCGGGGCCGGCGACTTCGGCAGGCTGTGGAAGAACGTCAGCGACCCGCAGGCCATGACGGTCTCCGAGTGGAGCGACCTCAGCTCCTCGCTGGAGACCATGCAGAAGTGGGAGTCCGGCCCCGGCGAGGGCGGCACGACCCCGCCGCGCAGCGCCTGGGCGGCCGAGAAGACGGGCACCAGGTGGCCGAAGGGCATCACGCTGCCCTGGAAGCCCGGCGACATCCCGCCGGACCCGTCGATGCTGGTCGGCCACGAGAAGGGCCCCTGGCGCGCGCTGCGCACCAGCCTGAGCACCATGCTGCCGCTGGAGAAGAAGGCCCTGGCCGCCTGGAGCGCGATCTACGGCCCGTCCGGCTCCCTTGCGAAGGGCATGCACCCCGGCCGGCCGACACCGGGCCCGGGCAAGGGCCCGCCGTCCTCGGCCCTGCCGGTGACGGGCTACTACAACCTGGAGCCGCTCGTCACGGCCGGCGGGCCGGCCGTGCCAGTCTTCGCGGCGGGCGGCTCCGTCGGCGACGTCGCCTCGATGTTCGCCATGGCATCCGGCGGCGGCGTGCCCGGCTTCCGGGCTCCCCTGCCGTCCATGCCCGCCCAGCCCGGCAGCACGCTGCCGCCGCGCGCGGTCAGCGACGCCGGACAGGCAGGCCAGGGCGGCACCAGGATCGGCATCCAGGTCAACGGCGTCACCGTGAACAACCCGGTGCCCGAGCGGGCAGGCGACTCCATCGCGCACCGGGTGCAGCGCCTTGCCCTGCTGGCCGGGAGGCAGCTGATATGAGCGACCCTCATAACTACAGCTTCAACTACCCGGCAGATGAGTTCTGGGGATGGGTACCGCCGGACACGGGCGTGGAGGTCCCGCTGCAGACGCAGTACTGGAACATCTCCACCTGGGGCGGCAGCCGCTGGTCGCTGCCGACGCTGCGCGGCCAGGACATCGAGGTGCCCTACAGCGCCGGCCTGCAGTGGCGGCCCAAGTACCCGAACAGCCGCACGGTCACGCTGGCGATGTGGACGGCGGGGATCAGCCAGGTGACCGGCGGGCCCGATACGGCGGACCAGCGGCTGGCCTTCAACAACAACTTCCAGCAGCTGCGCCAGCTCTTCTGGACCCGCAACGCCATCACCGGCAGCGTCCAGGGCACCCTGGTGCGCCGCTGGTGGCTGACCCAGCAGGGCACGAACCAGGTGGTGAAGGCGTCGGCCCTGGCCGAGGTCGCCGGGACCGTGGAGCCGACGATGCTCGGCCGCACCAGCGCCAGCTTCAGCGTGGACCTGCTGCTGGCTGACCCGTACTTCTACGGCCCGTCCCGCAGCCAGGTGGTCACGACGTCCGGCGGGGTGATCACCGCGCTCGGCGAGGGCGTGGTCGGCGAGGGCTTCCCCGGCGCGCTCTCCGCCTTCACGGTCGCGCTCACCGCCAGCCCGGTCACGGTGACCAACGTGACGGCCGGCGTGAGCGTCACCTACAGCGGCCCGGTGACCAGCCCGCCCGTCACCCTGGACGTCCTCAACTTCCAGGCCGCCGACGCCGCCGGGACCAACCAGATAGCCGGCGTCACGCATGCCGGCTCGCGGATGTGGATGTGCCTGCTGCCCGGCTCCAATACGATCACCGTCAGTGCCGGCACGGCCGGGTTTCAGTGGAACGATGCGTATGTTTAGGAATGTCTGATTATGGCGGTCTCCCGCTACTACAGCAACACCGCCGTCCCGGGCGCCCTGGGCACCGGGATCTCCAGCAGCTCCGCGAGCATGTACCTGGCCGCGACGCCCGTCGGCTACCCGGCGCAGTTCCCGTTCACGCTGGTGCTGGAGCCGGGCACCGCGAACATGGAGCTGGTCAGCATCGGCTCGGGATCGGGCACGCCCGGCTCGCCCTGGGTGTTCAGCTCGCCGGGCGGCCGCGGCTTCGATGGCACGGTGGCGCTTGCGCACAGCGCCACCGCTGTCGTTCAGCATAATTTCAGCGCCGGGGACCTGGCCACGTCCCGGACGCACGAGTCCCTGGGCTCCGGTTCCTCCGTGCACGGCCTGCCGGCGAGCGCCTGGACCACCTCGAGCCTGGCCCTGGTCGCCTCCACGAGGCTGTCCAACTCGACCACCTCGGTCGTCACCTGGGCGTCCATCCCGCAGACCTACAGCCACCTGCTGGTCCTCGCCCAGGCCCGGCTGACCGAGACCTCGGCGAGCGTCGATGACATCTGGCTGCAGTTCAACGGCGATTCCGGCGCTGTCTACAGCTACCTGACGATGAGCCTGACCAACGCCAGCGGCTCGCTCCTCTACGGCTTCGGCAACGGCTCCTCGGTGACGAGCGTCCCGGCCTTCCGGGTGCTGGCCAGCCAGACCGGCGCCCCGGCCAACGCCGGCGGCGGCTTCGCGTTCATCCCGTGGTACTCCGCCACCGCCTTCAATAAGTCGGTCTACTCCATGTCCGGCGGCGGGTACGGCACCAGCGCCCTGCTGGACGGGCGGCTGCGGTGGTGCTTCTACAACCCGGCGGTGCAGGCCGCCGTCACCTCGATCACCCTGACCGCCGGCTCGGGCACCGACTTCCTCACCGGGTCCTCGTTCAGCCTCTATGCGATGGCCTAGACCTGATAATGGCGACCGAGCACCGGGTGGACCTGGCGACCCAGACGGCAGTGGACCAGGACTGCCCGGAGGAGAGCCTGCTGGCGGTGGCCGCCCTGGCGTCGGCCCGGCGCCGGGAGTCTCAGCGCAAGGCCGACGCCCTGCACCGGCTGCGCGACGCCGCGCTGTCCGACCCGGCCGTGGCCGACCTGCTCATCGTGCTGAGCCTGGAGGACAGGTGACGCCGGGGGACGGCAGCGGCCTGCTGGTCGGCAGCGGTGATGCGGCCTGCGGCGCCGAGACCCTGGCCGAGCTGCACAAGTCCGCCCGCGGCGTGGTGCCGCCCGGCGCCGCGAATCCGCCGCACCCGCCCGCGCCGCCCTCCCCGCCGGGCTTCGCCTGCCGCCAGCACAGCTAGGAGGAGCCCGTGTCCGGCCTGCCCGCCCTGATCCCCTCCGCCTTCGAGCTCCCCGCCCTGATCCCCGGCACGGCCGGGGCTCCCGGCGGCCCCGGCGGCCCTGCCTCGCCCGGCCAGGGCTCCGGCTGGTCGGTCCTCGTCCGGGCCGCTCCTGATTACAGCGTGCTGCTGTGCCAGATCCCCCGGTACATGTCCCTGCAGTTCTCCAAGATCCTCAAGGACAAGGGCGCGGGCACGATCGTGCTCAACCTGGACGATCCCTGGTTCGCCGACGTCACCCTGGCGGACGGCCAGCCGGCCAGCACGCTCTTCGATGAGGAGCACCTCTGGCAGGTCACCCAGGATGGCATCGTACGGTTCGAGTTCTTCGCCGAGACCATCACCGAGCAGCTGGCGGACGCCAGCGAGCAGCGCACCGTCACGGTCACCGGCCCCGGCACGATCGCCGCGCTGTCCTGGGCGGCCGCCATGCCGCCCGGCTTCCCGGACATCATCTACAAGACGGACGCCATCCAGGACGGCTTCGCCGAGATCAACGAGGAGGGAAACCTCCAGGTTGACACCAGTATCTGGAATGTCATCTCGCCGGCGGCCGATGTCACGCTGAATCCCTCCGGCACGCTGCAGATCATGGCCTCGCCCGGCACCACCTACTGCGGCGCGACGCCCTACGACATCACCAGCTCGCTGTTCAGCGCCCAGATCACCCCGGTGGGCGGCTCGGCGGCGAGCCTGGACGGCAGCCAGCTCACCCAGATGTACGTCCAGGACACCGCGAGCGACGGCAACTACGCCCTGATCGGGCTGTCCTCCACCGGGCTGTACTGCCAGGTCGGCGACACTGCGGCCCGCACCGTGCAGACCAAGGAACTCGGCGCCTACGACGCCTCCAGCCAGCTCTACTGGCAGATCTCCGAGGACAAGGGGATCTTCTACTTCTGGACCTCCGCCGACGGCACCACGTTCACGCAGGAGTGGTCCGCCGCGCACGAGTGGGCCGCCGACAGCATCACCGTCTACTTCGCCGCGAAGTACGACGCCGCCAGCTCCCAGCTCATGGCCGTGACGAATGTCAACGGCAACGTGATCACCCCGACGTCCGCCGGCAACATCTACTTCGGCGAGCCGATCATGGGCGTCTGGTACTCGATCTTCCAGGACGCGCAGGCCCGCGGCACCATCCCGTTCGTCGTCACGGCGATGACCGGGACCGCCGACAGCTTCGGCAACGCCTGGACCGACTCCAACTCCGTCCAGATCCAGAACGGCACCGACCTCTACAGCCTGCTGCAGTCGCACACCGCCATCGTCAACGCGGACTACATCATGCAGCCCGGCTTCGTGTTGCAGGTGGCGCTGCCGCAGGCCGAGACCTACGGCACCGGCTCCGGCATCGTCCTGGACGCCTCCGGCAGCCCGGTCCTCGACAGCGCGGGCGCGTTCGTGACGGACACCTCGTCGCGCCTGGCCGCCGGGGCGGCGCCGGCCCCCATCGGCCTGGGCTTCGACAGGTCCCAGCAGGTGATCTTCCACGAGGGCGGCCAGATCCAGGAGCGGCAGCGGGTGCGCGACCGCAGCCAGATCGCCAACCTGGACGGCGCGGTCAACTCCGACGGCACCACCATCAGCGCCTCCGACGCCGCCTCGATATCCTCCTGGGGGCAGCGCGAGGGCTGGGTGCAGACGGCGGTCCAGGTCAACCCGGCCTCGATCGCCATCGCCGCGCAGGCGAGCGTGGAGGAGACCGCCGACGAGATCCTGTCCTGGACCCTGACCGTGCTGCCCGACGCCGGGGGCTCGACCTGCTTCCGGGACTACAACGTGGGCGACTGGGTCGGCCTGGAGCGCCCCGGCCCCGGTCCCGGCGGCCCGGACTACTCCGGCTCCGTGATCGACGCGGTGCGGGTGATGGCCATCGCGGTGTCCATCGACGCCACCGGCCTGGTCACCTGCGAGCTCACCGTGAGCTCCTATCTGCAGTGGCTGCAGGAGCAGCTCCTCTACCTGGTCAACAAGATGGGCGGCCAGTTCATCAACAGCCTGGGGACGACCCCGGTGACCTCGAGCGCGTCCGGCCCCGCGCAGCTGCCGACGATCTTCGCGCCGAGCCTGTCCGGGCTGGGCGACACGCTGACGGTCGGCACCACGCACGGCTCCCCGCTGGTCTACAACGCCGTCACCGGGGCCTGGCAGCCTGCGGCCACGCCCAACACCGCCAACCAGGACCTGACGCCGGTCTCGGTGATCGCCGCCGGCGGGAACCTCATCATCACGCCGAGCGCGTCGGACCCGGCCACCCTGTCCATCACCAACAGCGCGGGCGCCGCCCAGGTGGTGGCGGGCCAGCAGGCCGACGGCTCGGTCACCGTCACCACGCAGAACACCGGCCCGCCCGCTGTGCCTGATACCCCGGTGGCATCCGGCGGGATCCTCGGCATCTACGTGGCCTGGGACGGCCTGCTGCAGTCCGCCCCGCCGCTGGCCAGCTTCGCCTACTGCCAGGTGCACGTCAGCGCCTCCAGCGGCTTCACGCCGTCGTCCGCGACGCTGCAGGGCCAGATGACCGGCGGCGGGCTGTTCGGCGTCGGCGGGCTGACGGCGGGCACGGCCTACTACGCGAAGCTGGTGGCGACCAGCCAGTCCGGCGAGGTCAGCGCGCCCAGCACTCAGGCCTCCGCCACCGCCCAGGCGGTGGCCTCGGGCATCGGCGCGGGCGCGATCACCACCGGCATGATCGGTGTCGGCCAGGTCGTCGGCGGCCCCGGCGGCAGCATCGCCGAGGGCTCGATCACCGCCACCGAGATAGAGGCGGGCACCGTCCTGGCCGGCGCGGTGGACGGGACCACGGTGACCGGCGCCACCATCGTGGCGGACGGCGCGAGCGGCCAGTTCCTGGTCTACTCCGGCACCCCGGCCTACGGGAACCTGATAGCCGCCATCAGCGGCGCGGCGGGATCCGACGCGCAGTCCAACAGCTACCCGGCGAACATCTCCGCGCTCGTGATCCCGGCCGGCCAGAGCGAGACCTACACGGTCACCCTCGGCGCGACGGCTGCCTCGTCCGTGCTGGCCGGCAACATCGCCGGGCTGGTCCTGCAGAGCCAGACCAACCCGATCTTCGCGCCCCCCTACGTCGGCATCGGCGGGGACAACTCGACCGGCTCGGTCATCGAGGTCAGCAGCGGCCACAAGAGCGGGGCGACATCGAACTCGATCACCATCCGGGACTCCTCCCAGGTCCTGGCCGGGATCTACCTGAACGGCTTCACGGTCTGCACGGACGGCTTCAACGCCAATAACGTCACCGCCCTCAACAACGTCACCACGCCGCTGCTCAACGGCCAGTCGCTGCCCGGCCCGCAGTGCGCGTTCCTGGCCGCCATGTCCCAGATGCCGGACCAGGGGGCCATCAACCACTCCGGCTGGACCGGCAACGAGCTGACCATCGCCCAGTACATCAACGCCCTGGCCGGCGCGATGCAGACCGCCAACCTGATGGCGGGCTCCGGGGCCTAGCTCCCGGCCTGGCAGCCGATTGACAGTGCGAGACTGCCGCCTGGCTGGAGGGCCCCTTGACGTACTCGCCCGTCGTGCCCGAGGACTGCGAGGGCCTGCGCCTCCGGACTTTCTCCTGGGTCGAGAAGTACAGCCCCGACCAGGTCGCCTACGCGAACGCCCATGTGGACTTCCCCCCGGACGAGACCGGGAATTACCCGGCCCGGCGGGTGGACCACCGGTACTTCCGCAGGTTCTTCCGCGAGCCCGAGGACGGCCTTGTCGAGTGCGCCGGCAACGCCTTCACCACGGCCGGGCTGACCAACCTGGTCTCGCTGTGGATGGGCGTCACCGGCACGGCGGTCAACTCGCTGAAGGTCACCACCGGCTCGGCCGGAGCCCCCGGCACCAGCGCGGCCGGCCCGGTGATGGGGATCGGCACCGGCACCTCGTCCTCCCAGTCCGACACGATCATCAGCACCAACGGCACCGCCAACGCCTGGCACCAGGAGGCGGACGGCACCAGCCCGACGGTGTCCTATCCTGGCTCTGCCATCGTCCAGATGATCAACACGGTGGCGTCGGCCAACGCCAACTTCGCCTGGAACGAGTGGGGCTGGTTCACCGGGGCGGGCACGGTCACCGCCGGCAACGCCATCGCCTCCGTCTACTCCACGGCCTCCTCCTACGCCATGGTCAACCACAAGGCCGGCGCCTCCCTGCTGGGCACGAAGGCTTCCGGGGCTGCTTGGGTATTTACCTCGACGATGACCATCACATAATAATGTAACTACTTAGGTTTGGCTAGCTCTGTTTGCTGGTAAACTACATGCATGACATACGACGGCACAGCCAAAGCCAGCCACGCCAACCGGTACCCGCAGCTGCTCGACGCTGAGTGGCTGCGCGACCAGTACGAAGTCCAGTGCAAGTCCATGAACCAGATTGCCGGGGAGATCGGCTGCACGTCGCAGAACGTGCTCTACCGGCTCCAGCAGGCTGGCATCTCATCTCGTTCCCGCGGTTCTCGCGGCGCTCTTCCGGCCAGGAGCTGCGAGCGCTGCGGCGCGGAGTACGTCCCGGCTGGCCCGGCTCAGCGCTTCTGCTCCGGCGCCTGCCTGGTGGGCATACGGGCATGCGAGTTCTGCGGGGCGGAGTTCACGCCGTCGCCGCCTAAGCCGGGGAGACACAAGCGCTACGTCCAGCGTTACTGCTCTGCGGAGTGCCGGGCCGAGGTCAAGGGCCGTCGGCAGTACGCGCCCAGGACCTGCGAGGAGTGCGGCTGCGAGTTCCCGCCGCGCCCTCCACAGGAGCACAATGGTGTCAAGTACCCGCAGAAGTTCTGCACCTTCACCTGCCGCAAGGCTTACTGGGACCACACCGCAGTCCGCCGGTACGTCAACAAGAAGACGGGCTACGTGATCGTCGCGGTCCAGGACCCGAACGGCGATGCGGGCCGGGTGCCCGAGCACAAGTGGGTAATGGAGCGCCACCTCGGCCGGGAGCTCCGCCCTGGCGAGGAAGTCCACCACAAGAACACGATCAAGAGCGACAACGACCTGGCTAACCTGGAGCTCTGGCGCACCTCGCAGCCCAAGGGCGGCCGCGTCCTGGAGATGATCGAGTGGATGCTGGCATACCTCGGTGACTACGGCGAGGTCACCTTCGCGCCGGACGAGGCCATCGCCCGCCTCGCGGAATAGCCGGCCGGGGTCCGATAGCCTGGAGCGTGCCCGAGTTCACGCAGTACCCGGTGATCACTCAGGCGAATGCCGGCGATGTCCTCCTGGTCACCGACGTCACGGACCAGACGTCAGGCCCCGCCGGGACCACCAAGCAGATCACCGCCGGGAACCTGCTCCCGTCGGACTGGGTGACCGTGACCTCCTTCGGTGCCGACCGCAGCGGTGGCTCCGACTCCACGAATGACATCCGGAACGCCATCAGCGCTGCCCAGGCCAGCGGGCTGGGCGTCTCCTTCCCGGCCGGGACCTACAAGATCAGCGGCTCGCTGCTGCCCGGCGGCGGGTCCCCCGGAGCGATCACCCTCGCCGGGGACGGCTGGGACTCCCAGATCTTCCTGGCGGCCGGCTCGAACGCCTACATCTTCGACACCGGCCTGTCCGGCTCCCCGCAGTACACCCCCGGCCTGGTAGTAAAGGACCTGTACCTCAACTGCAACGGGGCGAACCAGTCCAGCGCGGGCGGCGGGATCTACGCCCGCGGGTGCGTCTGGTCGGTGTTCGACCACCTGTGGATCGAGACTCCCTGGGACCACGGCATCCGGTTCTACCAGGACGGCACCGGCAATGCCGGGCACCATGACACCGTCCTGGACTGCCTGTTCCGGGACGGCAAGAACTCCGGCGGCGCCGGGCTCGCCATGCGCGTCGAGCAGGCCGACGAGTGCCGGTTCATCGGCTGCACGTTCCAGGACTGCGGGAACACTTCCGCCGCCTACAACGGCCAGGTATATGACACTGCCGCCGGGCTCAGCTCCTACCTCGGCTGCGCGTTCGTCGGCGGCGCGTCCGGCGCCCCGTTCCTGAAGAGCGACTCCAGCCCCGGCCGGCTGGTGTTCTCCGGCTGCCAGTTCGACGGGAGCAACGGTGCCGACTCCGTCCTGGTGCAGGGCTCCGGCCACGTCTTCGCCGGCAACCAGTTCCTGAACGTCGGCCACGGCCTGTCGTCCGGCCAGGCGGCGGCCATCCACCTGAACGGCGCGTCCGGCGCGATCATCGAGGGCAACGTCTTCGCCGCCAGCACCGTCTACGCGACCGCGATCCTGGAGGACAGCGGCGCGAACGGCAACCTCATCGGGCTGAACTCCTTCACCGGGACCTGGCTGAGTTCCGCGCCGGTCGTCACCGCGGGGGCAGCCACGGCCGTGCTCTCGGGCGCGTCGGTCTACCTGCCGCCCGTGCAGTCCGCCACGGCCGTCGCCACGGGTACCGGCGGCACGATAGCCACGGCCGGGCTCAACATCTCGCGGGTGTCCCCGGCGGCGGCCGTTACCGGGGTGATCCTGGCGGCCGGGACCAGGGTCGGGGCGAGGATCACCGTCGTCAACGAGTCGGCCTTCACGATCCAGTTCGCGGCGGCTGCCACCTCGCATGTGGCCGACGGCACGGCGTCCTCCCTCCCGGCGCTGGCCTCGCGGGACTTCACCTGGGACTCCGCCACCAGCCTGTGGTACCGGTCCGGCTGAGCGGGTCCGGGATGCCGGCGCTCCGGCACGGCTGGTTGACTGGTGTCAAGCTATCTTGATAGCGTGATAGCACGCCACCACCAGGAGGACTAGCATGACGAGGACAGAGAAGGCAGCGGCGGAGGTGACTGAGCGCAACGTGCTCACCGTGCGGCTCCCAGCCGGCCTGCACGATGAGCTCCGGGCCTACAAGTTCTTCGCGAACCGGCCCATCAACGATGTCGTCGTGCAGCTGATCCGCGATTTCCTCAGCGGTCCGGGCCACGAGGAGATCGCCCGCGGCATGACAGAGCGGGCGAAGAGCATGTACGGCGAGGCACTGGACCAGCTCGCGGAGGCGTGATGCAGATCGCCGCGTTCTACTACCTGTGGGCCGACGGCCCGGCCTGGCGGATCCCCGCCGTCTCGTACGCGTCCGCGCTCTGCATCTCGCAGTTCCCGGCCATGCCTGCGGTGGCGCTCTCCGGCAGCCCTGATAACCGGGCCGCCGCCGCAGCCTGGCTGGACTCGGCCCTGCCCGGCTGGCACTGCCTGGACGTGCCGGGCGACGGCCACGAGGGCCATGCCCTGGCGGCGCTGCGCCGCTGGTGCCTGGGCTGCCCGGAGCCGGCGGCGGTGCTGTACTGCCATTCCAAGGGAGCCCGCAGCGCGGACGACCCCTACCGGCACGCCCGCCGGGAGGAGCTGACCCGGCACCTGGTCTCCGGCTGGCGGTACTGCGTGTCCCTGCTGTCATGCTGCGACGCCGCCGGCTGCAGCTGGATGTGGGCCGGGGCCAGCCGCACCCGCCGGGCCGCCGGGGCGTCGGTCACCATGGTCATCGAGGCGGACCACTTCAGCGGCAACTTCTGGTGGGCCCGCAGCGATTACCTGGCCCGGCTGCCCGAGCCGTCCGGCGACCGCTTCGACGCGGAGATCTGGATCGGCCTGGGCCGCCCGCGCGCGGCTGACCTGGCCCCCGGCTGGCCGTACTAGCCCGGCGGGATCCCGTCCCGCTACCGTTATGCCCCATGCGCAGGTTCACCTGCTATCGCAGGAAGCCACCAGATGATCATTCTTCTGCGGGGCCTGACGAGCCGCAGTTCGAGGGCGTGGTGTTCTCCGACGGCACGGTCTGCGTGCGCTGGCTGACCCCGCGGTTCCGCTCGCATTCCTTATGGTCGTGCTGGGATGACCTGGAGCGAGTCCACGGGCACCCGGAGTACGGCACCGAGATCATCTGGCACGACGGCTGCCTGCAGGCTGGCTCATGAAAAGGGGCAGCCGCCGCGCCTCCGGACCGTTCAGGGCGGCGGCTGCCCGTACCTGACAGGGGTGTGAGGCTCCTGTCAGGTTGCCTGGTGCACGGCGGTGCCGAGCGAGGTGATCTGCGCGACCGCCGGGCTGAGGGTCGTCAGCGTGTTCCTGGCGTTCAGCACGGCCGCCTTCAGCGCGGTGGTGTCCACCTGCTGGGCCTCCAGCGCCGTGATCTCGGCCTCGATGGCGGTGAAGTCGGTGCCGAGCTGGGTTACCTGCGCGGACACGGTGGTGACGACCTCGTTCAGCTCGGCCACTGCGGTGTCGATGTCTGCCTGACTGGTCAAGATGCTCTCCTGCTGCTGCTCGATGACGGCCAGCTGCGCCAGGATGCTGGTCAGCTGGCCCTGGATACCGGTGGTCTCGCTGGCTCCCAGCGCAGCCGTCAGCTCGGTTACCGCTGCGTTCAGCGAGCTGATGACCTGCAGAAGGTCGGCGATCTCCGTCGGCTGGGTCATCGTCATGCCTCCCGCTCGCCTGCCGCCCGCCTGCCGAGCCTAGCGGGGCCGCCCGCTCGCGGCATCCGCAACGGTGCCCGAGGGGCCGTCTTCCCGGCGGCCGATTGCGCGGTCAGGCGGCGATCACGGAGGTGCTGCCGTGATCTTCCGCAGGCCCCGGGTCAAGGCCTACTGGTGGATAGGGAATCCTGCCGCGCCCGTGCGCAACTTCGGCGACGGCATGGCCCCGCTGCTGCTCGAGCGGTTCGCCGGCGTGCCGTGCGAGTGGGATACCGTCTCCCGCTCCTGCGTGGTCACGACCGGCTCGGTCCTGGAGCACATCCCGCCGCTGTGGGAGGGCTTCGTCCTGGGTGCCGGCAAGCTCTGGGAGGACTCCCGGCTGCACCTGCGCGGCGGCCCCGCCGAGGTGCTGGCCGTCCGCGGGCCGCTGTCGGCGAAGTCGGTGCCCGGCGACTTCGCGCTCGGCGACCCCGGCCTGCTGGCCGACGCGCTGGTGCCGGTCCAGTCGCGCACGACCGGGCTGGGCATCGTGCCGCACTGGTCCGATGCCGCGCTCGCCCGCGATCCCAGGTTCTACAGCGACCGGTGGACCACCGAGGTCATCGACGTCCGGGGCGACCCGCTGAAGGTCATCGCGGCCATCGGCCGGTGCGAGAAGATCGTCACCTCCTCCCTGCACGGCCTGATAACCGCCGACGCCTTCACCATCCCGCGCCGCCTCGAGCCCGGCGGCCGGCTGGCGGCCGAGGGCGGCTACTTCAAGTTCCGTGATTACAGCGCGTCGATCCAGGCGCCCTTCGAGCCCGGCGCGCTCTACCGCGCCAACCGGGTCTATGTCGAGGACCGCCGCTTCGAGCTCATGGACGCCTACGAGCGCCTGGGCGAGCTGCTGAGGAGCCGCTGACGTGCGCGACTGGCTGATGACGCACTTCCCGGTCACGCGCCGCTACCGCTGGCGGGCCCGGCCGCCGTTCCTGGTGCCGCGCGACCTGGGCATCTCGCTGCTGGTCCCGTTCCGCTCCGACCACGAGCGGCGGCAGCAGACCTGGGACTGGCTGCGCCGGTACTGGGAGCACGAGCTCCCGCACGCCGAGATCGTCATGGGCACCGATAACAGCTTCCCCTTCTGCAAGACGGCGGCCATCAACGAGGCGGCCGGGCGGGCCGGCGGCGACATCTTCGTCATCCTGGACGCCGACTGCTACATCCGCGGCAAGGTGGTGCAGCGCTGCGCCGACAAGATCCGCGCTGCCCGCAGGCGCGGCCAGCGGCTCTGGTTCATCCCCTACCGGATGTTCTTCCGGCTCACCGACGAGGCCAGCCGGGTGGTGCTCGATTCCGATCCCGCGCATCCCGTGCGGTTCCCCGCCGAGCCGCAGGCCAGCGCCATCGAGAACGCCTCGACCAGCGTGCGGAGCCACTGGTACGGCGCGCTCATCTCCGTGCTGCCCGTGGAGGCGTTCTACATGGCGGGGATGGCCGACACCAGGTTCGCCGGCTGGGGAGGCGAGGACGTGGCGTTCATGCACGCCTGCGACACGCTGTACGCCAGGCACCGCGCCAGCGCCAACGAGGTCTTCCACCTGTGGCACCCGCACATCGGCACGCTGAACGTGGACCGCGAGTGGGCCGGCCAGGACGGGCCGAATGCCAACGGCCGGCTGACCGTGCGCTACGCCCGCGCCCGCGGCGACCGCGCGAAGATGGCGGCCCTCGTCAGCGAGCCTGGTAATCCCGGCCGCCATCACCGGCCGCCGCATCATCACCACCACCGCCCGCCGCCTCCGCCGTGGTCCCCCTGAGCCGGATCCGTATAAGGCACAGCGGCCCGGCATGCCGCCGGGGTACTCCTTTCCCCCGGTTACAACAGCCGATCCTGCGCGGCCTGCCATGGACGCATCCCAGCGGGGGCCAAGGCGGATAGGGCGGCCGGGCCGCTTACTTGGTTGACACTCGTCAACCAGGATGCTAGCCTGGCGGCATGATGACAGTGAGCGATGACCTGAGCAGGTGCGATAGCTGCGGGCACGTCCTGGAGGACGGCTGCGGCTGCTCCTGCTGCGGGATCGCGCAGGCACCAGCCAGGGAGGAAGACGATGACTGACCAGCCGCAGGCGGGTGACTGGGCTCCGCCGGAGCCGATGACCCGCGAGTCCCTGATAGCCGCCCTGGAGGCGCTGCCGGCGGGCACGAAGATCGCCATGGAGACGGCGGACGATGCCGATCCCGAGAGCACGGACCTGAACTGGGCGCACAGCGTGATCGTGGCGGAAGACGGCACGGCCGTCATCTGGCCCTGCCTGGACTACTCCGGCAGGCTGGCGCGCCTCGCTGCCGCAGAGCAGTGCCGCGTGCCCTGCCAGGTCGCCCTCACCGCCGTGCGCCCGGCGACCGAGCCCGGCGAGATCGCCTCCTGGCTGGCCTCCAGCGGCATCGGCGACCAGGCTGGCCTCATTACGTCCGTGTGGACGGACACGGACGGCAGCACGGGCCCGCGCCGGCACCGGATGGCCATTACCTCGCGCGTGCGCCTGCACCCCGCCTCCGATGCCATGAAGGTGACCGCCGTGCTGAGGGCGATGCCCGGCGTGCTGCGGGTGCGCATGGACTCGCTGGACTACCACATCCTGGTTACGCGGCAGCACTGAGCCCGCTGGCTGCGGGACCGTATAAGCAGGCATGACCTTCCGCACCGCATCGCTCTGCCCAGGCTGGCGTTGTGCCTAGCCCGCTGCGCTTGCGGCCGGAGTGCCATACCCGGCTGGATATCCGCCGCCGGGCTGACCTGGGACGCAGCACGTCGTCCCGATGAGGGGGGTGGTAGGGATGTCTGAGTCGCGGATGCGCACTGGTTCGCTTTGCTCGGGCTATTGACGGCGGCCTCGATGACGCCGCGCGGTACGTCTTCGGCGGGGACCTGGCCTGGGTGTCGGACAACGACGCCGGCGCGGCCAGGATCCTCGCCCGGCGCTTCCCCTCCGTCCCCAACCTGGGCGACCTGAAGGCCATCCGCTGGCAGGCGGTGCTGCGCGAGCACGGCCGGCCGGACCTGGTCACGGCGGGGTTCCCGTGC
>Ga0335080_10002785_pt1 | contig 17553 bp, 11 predicted proteins | sample Lox_Sample_34_FD_206720 | JGI IMG/M metagenome (GOLD analysis project Ga0335080, IMG submission 206720) | Soil microbial communities from Loxahatchee National Wildlife Refuge, Florida, United States - Lox_Sample_3.4 | ecosystem: Environmental > Terrestrial > Soil > Wetlands | place: USA...
CAGTCAAAGCTGCTGGCCGACCCGTCTGCCCTGGTGAAGCAGATCGCTGCGGTTCGCCAGCAGGAAAGCGATGCGCAGCAGCAGATCGCCGAACTCGAGCAGCAATTGCAGCAGGCACAAACCGGCAGCGAGCATGCCGATCGTGCCGAACTGGTAACCGTGGCGCGCGGCCGGATTGCAGTTCTGAAGTCGCCGGAAGAGCATTCGCCGGTTGTGCTGCACGCCCAGGCCCAGGATGAATTCGAGGTATTGGAACACCGCGGCGCCTGGTTGCGGGTGAACCTGCAAGACGCCAGTTCCGGCTGGGTGCGAAGTTCAGACGTGCGCCCCGCGGCGGCGGGGGATGATTCCTCATCTTCCGCGGACTCCGCCGGGTTCATGGTCATCCGAAAAAATGTCATGCCTTTTTCCGGCGATTGGCCGCGCCTGAAAGGTAAGCCCACGCTGTACGTTTGGGCGCGGCCGCTGGGTTCGAGCCTCAATGCGTCTCCGGCGGGACGTTTGCATTTTGCCCAGGCCCTGTTCCGGCAACGGTATCTGGAGGCCGTGCACAGTCCGCAACGGTCGTTTGAAGGCGTTGTGGTGATCTTTCTAGATGCTGGCGGCGGCGTGGCGGCGGCCAACCTGGAAGACATCGGGCAGTGGGTGGATGAGACCATCAAAGAGCCCGTCTTCCAGGCCCGGTGCTCTTTCGACCCCCGCAGCGAGTTCTTCGCCGCAGCGCGCGCGGAGGCGCAGCGAAAGCGCTGATTGAGCGTGAAGTCCAGCCACTCGCCGGTGCATCAATCGCCGCGCAACTCCTCGTGCAGGGCCTTCTCCAGGCGCTCCTTGTGTTCGGGCGAGAGCTTGCCGCCAGCCGAGGTGAGGTAGAACACGTCAATTGCCATCTGCCCTTCGGTATCAATCAAGGCGATCTCGATGTTGCACTTCTGGTAGGAGAACCGCGAGCTGATGTGGTGCAGAAGGCCCATCCGGTCCTGGGCAATCACCTGCACCAGCGTACTGCCGGCCGAGCAGCCGTCGTCAAAGGTGATTGCAGTTTTGATCTTCACCCGAGTCACCCGGCTTCTCTCTTCCGAGCGCCGGCGGTCGTGCAGCATGCGGTCCAGGTCTGCTTCTCCCATGAGCACGTCCGCAATGCTGCGCTTGAAGCGCTCCCACTCCGGCAGGTTGAGCTCGAGGGTGCGAAAGCGGTCGGTGAAGTAGAAGGTATCCACCACCGTGCCGGCGGCATTGGAAAATGCATTGGCCTTCACGATGTTCATACCCCAGGCCGCCAGCACGCCGGCGACATTGGAGAACAGAAATGGCCGGTCGGTGGTGACCAGGGTCAGCTCAAACCAGTGCCTTCCGCGCTTCAGATCGAGCTGCACGGAGCACTCCGCCAGCCGGTCGGCCATGCCCAGATGGCGCAGCACATCCTCAGGAGGATACGAGCGCAGATAACGCGTGGGTAGGCCTTCGAGAAACGCCTTGATCTTCTTTCCGGCTACCGGCGCCAGAGTCTGCAGGCGCGCCAGGTTTTCGCCGTCCACGTCGGGATGCAGCCGTTGGTCCACGCTGCGGTTCAAGTAGTTTGCGGTCGAAATGTAGAGCTGCCAGACGTTCTCCGCCTTCCACGGGGTGAGCGCTTCGGGATTCACCGCCTTGATGTCGGCGTAAGTGAGCAGGCAGAGCATTTTCAGCCGCTCCGGCGTGCCCACCTTTTCGGCGAAGGCGCGTATGGTTTCAGGATCGAAGATGTCCCGGCGCAGGGCCATGGACATCTCCAGATGATTGCCGATCAAAAACAGCACGGCGTCGCGATCCTGGGGGGGCAGGTCGAGGCGCTCCAGAGAATTTTCGGCGATCTGCAGGCTGGCCTGCACGTGGCTGCCGCCGGGCACGCCTTTTCCGACATCGTGCAGCAACAATGAGAGGTAGAGCAGCTCGGGCTGCTCCAGTTCATTCAGAATCTGCCCGTAGCGCTGATCCCACTCGGAAGGCGATTGGCTGGCGCGATGCAGGCTTTCAATGGTAAGAAAGGTGTGCTCATCTACGGTGAAGCGATGGTAGAAGTCGCGCACCACCAGAGAATCAATCAGTTTGAACTCGGGCAACAGCAGATTGAGCAGGCGCAGGGAGTGCATGGCGCGCAGCGCCTCGGCCGCGTGCGGCTCGATCAGAATCACCTGCAGGTATCGCCACAGCTCAGCGCCTTTCGGCGGAGCCGCCGCCAGGCCCGGCAAGACCTGCTCGATCCGGTACTCGGTAGTGGTGCTCAACTTCAGGCCATGATGGGCCATAAAGTCAAACAGCCGCAGCAGGAGCTCGGGATCGTGCAGGGCCGCGGGCTGCTGCAGAAAAATCAACCCATCCACCACCGAGAAATCCGCATTCGAAAGGCGCGAGCGCCAGTTCTGGAATTGCCGGTACAGCGAAGAACGCGCCGCCGGAATTTCCTCCAGCAGCTGCAGGGAAGTGCGGTGAATGGCGCGCGCATGGCTGAAATACACGCGCATCCAGTCGGCGGCATCCATGGGGCCGGTCTCGGCCACGCCGATCTCGTTGGCGGCCGCCTCGTCCTGTGCTTCCCAGGTCAGCATGTTGTCGTCGCGCCCGTGGCGAAAATGCAGAAAACAGCGCACTGCCACCAGAAACTCGAGAGCCGGGTCAAACTGCCGCCGCACCGAAGCCGGCAGCAAGGTCATCGGGTCGGGCCAGTCGCGGAGCTTGTCCATAGCGGAAATCAGCGCCAGCCATCCCGCCACGTTGTAATCGCGCAGCCCGCCGGGCGTTTCTTTGACATTGGGCTCGAGGTGATAAATTGTGCCGCCATATTTTGCGTGCCGGTCGCGGGTAATCTCCGAGAGCCGCTGCACCATGGCCTGCGACTCGCGCATGATCAGCCTGGGGATCAACTTGTCATGCAGGCGGGTGAACAGTTCCCGATCTCCGGCCAGGAAACGGCAATCCAGCAGAGAGATGGTGAACTCCACGTTCTCCGGATCAAAGCGGTCGCACTCGGAAAGCATGCGCGACACAGGGCTTACCTTCATGCGCAGGTCCCAGAGCTCCTGCGAGAAGCGGCGTACCTTGTCTTTGAAGGCCTCTTCCGTGGCCAGGTCAGCAAAGAGGAACAGCAGATCTACGTCGGAATAAGGGAAAAGCCAGCCGCGGCCGAAACCGCCCATCGCCACCAGCGCGACGTCTTGCAACGGCGCTTCGCTCGGGGCGATCAACTCCTTCCATAGCTGAGCGAGGATGTTTTCTACCAGCGCGGTCCGTTGCGCCACTGCGGCCAAGCCATGGCCGGTAGCGGCAAAGCCTTGCTGAATTCGTGAGGATTCTTCCAGGTACAGGTCGCGCAAGCCGCTGTTTAATGAAGATGCCGTAGTCATGCCGCCTGGTCGAGATTTTTCACTCTAATCGCCTGCCTGGGGCGGCGGAAATCGAAACTATTTATCGTTTCCATTAGGATAAATTATCGGCAGCGGGAACAAAAACCCCTCTGGCGGAAGGTGCTAGACCGTAAATCCAAGGGCGAGCGCATGATGCGGAGGCCAAGGGCCTTACCTCGCATCGCCTGCGGCCAGGCAGGTTCCCAGCCCCACGAGCACTAAACCAGTCGCCGCCCGCTGGCGCTTGCGCAGTTTTGCAGAGGCCCGCAGCCGCGCCCCGATAGGCGCCGCCAACAGCGTGACGGCGAGGTCACACGAGGTGTTCAAGGCGACCGAGATCGAGCCCAGCACCAGAAACTGCGCCAGCACGCTCCCCTGGCCGCGGCTGACGAATTGCGGAATGAACGCCAGAAAAAACAGTGCGGTCTTGGGATTCAGCGCTTCGGTCGCAATCCCTTGCCAGAAGGCGGGTGTGCGGGCAGGCAGGGCAATGGGTAGCTCGCCTTCCTTTCCCGCCTTTACGATCATGCGCACCCCGAGGTAGATCAAATACGCCGCTCCGGCATACTTGACCACCGCAAACGCCGCGGCCGAAGTGGCCAACAAAAGCGAGAGGCCGGTGGCTGCGGCGGCCACATGTACCAGCCCGCCAAAGAAGGTTCCCAGCGAGGAGAGAACGCCCTCCCGTCTTCCCCCGGCGAGGGTACGCGCCAGAACGTAGAGCATGCCGGGTCCCGGCGCAATGGCCAGCAGGGAAGCGGCCCCGAGAAAGAGCAGAAACCGATGCGCATCAAGCATAGAACGATTTTACACATGCCTGGGACCCGCAAGCCGGCGTGTATGATGAGAAGAAATCCATGGCAGCCGATTTGCCGCGCATTCGCGCAGTCATTTTCGATTACGGCAACGTTCTGTGCTTTCCACAAAGCGAGGCCGATGCGCGCCGTATGGCCGAAATCTGCGGCATGAGCCTGGCGCGCTTCAGCGAGCTCTATTGGCGCTCGCGCCTGGCCTACGATCGCGCCGATCTCGACCGTGAAACCTACTGGGCCGGGGTCGCCCGGGAAGATGGCCGTACCTTCACCCCCGGTCAGGTGGACCAGCTCGTGGAAATTGACTGCACCGGCTGGGCGCACATCAATCCCGCGTCCATGCAGTGGGTGCAGCAGCTGCGCCGGGCTGGCCTTCAGTTGGTTCTGCTCTCGAACATGCCTGCCGAGATCAGCCGCTACCTGCTTACTCATCACGAGTGGCCGTCGCTGTTTCATCATCTTGTTTTTTCCTGTGATCTGCGGCGGGTGAAGCCCGAGCCCGAGAGTTATCAGGTTTGCCTCGAGAAGCTTCAGCTTGCCCCGCATGAAGTGCTGTTCCTGGACGATCGCGAGCAGAACGTTCAAGGCGCCGCGAAACTCGGCATGCACGCGCTTGTGTTCGACGATTTAAGCCGCGTGCTGGAGAAAGTGGCGCGGCGCTATCATCTACCAGTCCCCGACGCGGTGGCTTCCTCGGCCATGCCCGCCGAGCTGCGGCTGGATGAACCGTGAACCGCCGCCAGCGCGCTCCTGGTCAATCAAGACCGGCGCGCCGCGCCGGCCTGGCGCGCGCCCTCTCCAAGCTGGGCTACTGTTCCCGCTCGCAGGCGCGCGATCTGATTCTGGCCGGCAGAGTCCGCGTCAATCGGGCCGTACGCCGCGATCCTGAGTCGCCGGTGCATACCGCCGATCACATTGAAGTGGACCGGCGCCCACTTGCCCCGGAACCAAAGATCTACCTCATGCTCAACAAGCCTCGCGGCCTGGTGACCACCGCGTCCGACGAGCAGGGGCGCGAGACCGTATATTCCTGCCTGCCGCCGGGTTCGCCCTGGATAGCGCCGGTCGGCCGGCTGGATAAAGCCAGCGAAGGCCTGCTGCTTCTCACCAACGACTCCGGCTGGTCTGCCCGCGTGCTTGCTCCAGAGACGCATCTCGAAAAGACCTATCACGTGCAGATTGCCGCCCAGCCGGGCGAGGCCTTGATGCGGGCGCTGGTGGAAGGAGTTCAAACTCCGCAGGGCGATTTTCTTCGCGCGAAGACGGCCCGCATTCTGCGCTGTGGCAAACGCAATGCCTGGCTCGAGCTGGTTTTGGAGGAAGGCAGGAACCGTCACATCCGCCGCATAATGGAGAGTCTTGGAGTGGAAGTGCTGCGCCTGCTTCGGGTTTCGATCGGGCCGCTGGTATTGGGGAATCTTGCTAAAGGGGCCGTGCGTGCATTAACGCCGGCAGAGAAATCTGCGCTTGACGGCGCGATGTCCCAAGCCGAGGAACGCCGGCCTCTGCTACCGAATCTACGAAGCGGAAACCTCGGCCCCCGGCTGCATGAAGCTCGCCTTGGCGAGTGATTCGGCCGCCAGTTCCAGGTGCCGCAAGTCTTCCAGCGAGAACTCCGAACCGGAAGACGAAAGGTCAAGCCCTTTGCGGCAGACCTGAATGACGCCCAGCACGCTGCCTTGAGCGTCGAGCACCGGCGCCGACATCAGGCGCTGGATGGGCGGCTGCTCCCACTTGGCGTTTTCCTCGGGATTGCCCAGCTTCACGCTTTCAAACACGCTGGCGTGCTTCACCTTGAGGAAGCTGTTATAAAGCTCAACCTTCTTGGCGGACGCCGTGTGCGCGGCGATCGCCGAAGAGCTGGAAAGCGGAATCGCCCCCGCGGTGGCGAGTTCGGCCGGAAACAGGAAGCGCAGCAGTCCATTCTCCAGGCGCAACAAGGCCACCTCGGTCTGCCGCACGCGGAAGAGCCGCGAAAGTTCAATGCACACCGTGACCGCGCTGGTCTCGGTTTTCACCACACGCTCCAGTTCCTTCCAGTCTGGAGCGGGCGCGGCCGCCTCGCCGGCGGCCCCATCGGAAGCTGATTTCCATACACTCATCTTGGCTCTCTCTGTGGTCTCGAGGTCAGCTCGGGTTCTTCAAGGCGGAAAGAATGCTCCTGATCATCTGCAGCAGGTTGGCCGCTCCCGCTTCCACTCCCAGCTGCGACTTCTCCAGATAACCGGCGGCGCCGCTCTCCTTGAGCTTCGCCTCATTGCTCTGCGGCAGACTGCTCATCACGATGACCGGAATCCCGGCGGTGCGCGGGTCCTGCTTCAGCGCCTGCAACAGCTGCAGGCCGGAGATTTTCGGCAGCATCATGTCCAGAACAATCACGCTGGGAGTCTTGCTTTGCGCCACTCGCAGGCCTTCTTCTCCATCGGCAGCAGAAAAAACTGTATATCCAAACCGCGCAATGGCCATCTCCGTCGCGCGGCGGACGAACTTGCTGTCGTCAATGAGAAGCACGGTGCTCATGGGAATGCTTGAAGTGCTTGCGAGCGAGTGGGGGCCGACGGACGCTGGCTTCTATGCTGGGCCTGAGGCAGAATGGCATCAAGTTACCAAGGGCGGCGAACCTCCGGGAAGCAAAACTCCGCCCTTGGCGAGGATGGGGCTCAGTCGCGGGTGAGGGGAAAATTCTTCTCGCGCCAGCCGCGAATGCCGCCATCCATGGAGAGTACGTTGCGATAGCCCATTTTCTGCAGATTGTCGGCCGCCAGGGCTGAGCGGAAGCCGCCGCCGCAGTACAGCACCAGCGGCGTATCCAGGTTGGGCACGCGGGTTTCGATGTCGCGCTCGATGATCCCCTTGCCCAGGTGAATGGCCCCCGGCAGGTGATCAGCGGTATATTCGCTTTCTTCCCGCACATCCACCAGGGTGAATTTATCTTTGCGGTCGAGCCTGTCCTTCACTTCATCGACGTTGGTCTCGCGAATTCGCTGCTTCGCATCCTCAACAATCTGCAAAAACCGCGGGGAGTGCTGATGCGCCAAGGTTCCTCCTTCGGACGTCGAGCGCTGTGTACAAAGCTGCAGCGCCAGACGAATATAGCCTACCGCAACTGGAGATGACCGTTGCGTGCTAGACTCGGTCTCTCCGCTCTGCGATCACATGTCTGATCTTCATTTCCTCTCCGCAGTTGCCATGGCGGAGAAAATTCGCCTCAGGCAGCTCTCTCCCGTTGAACTCATCGAGGCCCATCTGGCTCGAATCGAGCAACTCAATTCCAGGCTCAACGCCTACGTGCATGTAGATGCAGAGGGCGGCCGCCGCCAGGCGCTTGCCGCTCAGGAAGCAGTCGCGCGAGCGGCGAATCTGGGCCCCTTGCACGGCGTTCCGCTGAGCATCAAAGCTTCGATTGACGTGGCCGGCCTGCGCTGCGAAACCGGCACGCGCCTGCGCGCGGGTAATGTCGCGGCGCAAGATGCGCCGCTGGTTTCGCGCCTGCGGCAGGCGGGCGCTATCATCCTTGGCGTCACCAACACTCCCGAAATGCTGATGGCCTGGGAGACCGACAATCTTCTCTACGGCCGGAGCAACAATCCCTGGGATCTCGCGCGCACTCCGGGCGGCTCCAGCGGCGGCGAATCGGCGGCCATCGCTTCCGGCTGTTCGGCCGGAGGAGTCGGCAGCGATGGCGGTGGCTCCATTCGCGTTCCTGCGCACTTCACCGGCATCTGCGGTCTCAAGCCGACTCCGGGCCGCATTCCCGCAACCGGGCACTTTCCGCCCTGCGCCGGCGCTTTCGCCGGGATTGGCGTGGTCGGGCCCATGGCGCGCACCGTTGCCGACCTGAAGGCTCTCTTCGCGGCGATGCAAGGCCCGGATGATGGCGATCCTTCCGCCGCGCCCCTGCCCCTGCGCTGGCCTTCCCAGAGCGAAATAAGAAACATAACGGTCGGATACTTTGAAGACGACGGCCGCACCCCGGTAACCCCTGAGACCCGCACAGCGGTGCACGCGGCGGCAGAAGCCTTGCGGCACGCCGGCTTCCAGGTCGAACCCTTTCGCCCGGAGACTCTGGAAGAGGCCCGTCAGCTATGGTGGAAATTCTTCGGCACCGTCGGCGGTATGCTACTGCGTCCCATGTTCCAGGGCCATGAGCCTGAGATGAGCCCGCTTCTCGATCAGTTTCTGGATTGGACGGCGGCCGAGCCGGCCCACACGGGCGAAAGCCTTCTCGATGCATGGACCCAGCGCGACTTGCTGCGCATCCAGACTCTGACTCAGATGCGTGACCATGCAGTTCTGCTTTGTCCGGTGGCGGCGATTCCCGCCTTCCGCCACGGTGAGCGCAGTTGGGTGATCGAGGGAAAGACCGTGACCTACCTTGACGCCTGGAGCTATACGGAATGGTTCAACCTGTTGGGGTTTCCGGCAGCCGTCGTGCCCGTTGGGCAATCGACCGAAGGGTTGCCAATCGGAGTGCAGATCGCCGGCCGCCCCTGGCAGGAAGAGGTTGTGCTCGAAATTGCGGCCGTAATAGAAAAGGAGTGCGGCCCCTGGTGCCGGCCTCCAATCTGATCGCGCTGTGCACTGGCGTAGTGTTTTTATACTATTCCGCCAGCCCTGTACTGGCGTTAGCCTTGTAGCCCTCCAGGCGATGGCACTCTGGTTGTCTTCGCTCCGGCCGTGGGGTTCATGAGCGAAATATATAAATCCAAAGGATTTCTTCGCCGGCGCGGGCTGCCCGGGCTGATTGTTTTTCTCTTTCTTTCCGCCATTTATCTGTACGCCTTCCCGCAGCCCAACCTTATCTATCCAATCGTCGTCTTGTTGCACGTCGCGGCCGGAGTAGTGGCGACGATTCTTCTACTCATTTATCTCGTCAGGCTCTTGAGGGAATGCGGCCTGCTGGCTCGGCTGGGCTGGCTGCTTTTGCTGGCGGGCGGGATTACCGGCGGCATCCTGATCAAAACCGGCGCCCTGCGGGCCGACTGGAACCTTCTGTACGCCCACATCGTCATCTGCCTCGCGGCAGTTGGCTTTTTGTTCGCCGAGTGGGCCGGCCGCCGCGGCTGGCTGGCGCCGGGCCTGGTCCGAGCCGCTCTCCGAACCGTCCTCTGCATGGTGTTCCTTGCAGGGCTGGGCGCCGGCGCGCAGTATTTCCGCAAGGCGCGCTGGCTGAACAGCGCCATCATTCACAATCCACCCGATTCGCCCGCTACCATGGATGGCGAAGGCGATGGCCCCAAAGGCCCCTTCTTCCCCAGTTCCGCCCAGGTCTATGGCGGGCAGAAAATTCCCAGCCAGTTCTTCATGCAGTCCGATTCCTGCAAGCGCTGCCACCAGGACATTTACAACCAGTGGTTCAGCTCCGCCCACCACTTTTCTTCTTTCAACAATCAGTGGTACCGCAAGGCGGTGGAGTACATGCAAGCCACCGTGGGCACCCGGCCCTCCAAGTGGTGCGGCGGCTGCCATGACCCGGCAGTGCTTTACGCCGGCAAAATGGATACTCCCATCAAGTACTTCGTGCACAGCCCCGAGGCGCAAGCCGGTCTGGGCTGCATGATGTGCCACTCGATCGCCCGCGTGAAGAGCACCATGGGCCAGGCGGATTTCTACCTCGAATATCCCGAGCTGCACGCCCTGGCCGCCAGCAAAAATCCCGTGGTACGCTTCATGCACGATTTTCTGGTCAAGCTGAATCCTGAGCCGCACCGCCGGGTGTTCCTCAAGCCCTTCATGCGCGATCAGACCGCCCAGTTCTGTGCCAGCTGCCACAAAGTCCATCTCGATGTGCCGGTGAATCATTACCGCTGGGTCCGGGGCTTCAACGAATACGACAACTGGCAGGCCAGCGGCGTTTCCGGGTTCGGCGCGCGTTCGTTCTACTATCCCGCGCATCCCATGCAGTGCGCCGATTGCCATATGCCCCTGGTCCGCTCCAGTGATTTCGGCAACATCAACGGCTTCATTCACTCCCACCGTTTTCCGGCGGCCAACACCGCCGTTCCCACGGCCAATGAAGACTGGAAGCAACTGAAGGTGGAAGAGGATTTCCTGAAGAATGACATCCTGAGCGTGGATATCTTCGCGCTCTCTCCCGAGCCCACTCCCCTCAAAGTGAAGGCCAACGCCTACAGCCCCTCGGAACTCTCCACCACGTTCGGTGTAGGCGAAGAATCCGAATCGAAGATCACTCCCGTAAATGTCGGTGAGATTGCCCCGATCACCGCTCCCCTTGACCGCGTTCAGCCCATCGTGCGCCGTGGGGATAACGTCCGCGTAGATGTCGTCGTGCGCACCAAGAAAATCGGACACTTCTTCCCCGGCGGCACGGTGGATGCCTTCGACGTATGGCTTGAACTCAAGGGCACCGACGACAAAGGCCAGACCGTTTTCTGGAGCGGCGAGGTGGAAGATAACGGCCACGGTCCGGTCGAGCCCGGCGCCCACTTCTACAAATCGCTGCAGGTGGATGCCCACGGCAATCCCATCAACAAGCGCAACGCCTGGGCCACGCGCTCGGTCGTGTACGTGCACCTCATCCCGCCCGGCGCGGCCGATACCGTGCACTACCGCATGCACATTCCGGAAAAAGCCGGCGACAAGATCACCCTTCACGCGCGTCTCTGCTACCGCAAGTTTTCCTGGTGGAACACGCAGTTCGCCTTCGCCGGGGTTCCCGATCCCAACCAGACTCCGAGGCCGGAAGTCACGCCGAACTTCGACGACAGCAAGTTTGTCTTTACCGGGCCGCTGCAAGGCTTATCTGCCAAGGAGCAGAAGATTCCCGATCTTCCCATCGTCGCGTTGGGCGAAGATACGGTTACGTTGAACGTTGCTCCGCAAAATGCTCCGGCGCCGCAGCCCAAGGTGGTGATGACCAAAGAAGACTGGCATCGCTGGAACGACTACGGCATTGGCCTGCTGCTTCAGGGTGATCTCAAGGCGGCGCAGGCGGCCTTCGTGAAAGCCACGCAAGCCGACCCCAACAATCCCGATGGCTGGGTGAACATTGGCCGGGCCATGGTGCAGGAAGGCGATATGGAGCACGCCCGCGCCGCCCTGCAAAGAGCCTTAGCTCTGAGCCCCAATCTCGCCCGCGCCCATTATTTCTATTCGCGGGTTCTGCTCAGCGAGGGCCGCTATGACCAGACGGCCGCCGAGTTGCGCACGGTGCTGGCGCAATATCCTTATGACCGCGTGGTCCTGAACGACCTGGGCCACGTTCTGTTCTTGCAGCGCAAGTACGCCGAGGCCGTGCAGACCCTGAACCGCGTACTGGCCATTGATCCCGAAGACCTGGAGGCGCATTACAACCTGATGCTCTGCTACAAGGGGCTGGGCGATGAGAAGGACTCTCAGGCTCACGAAGTCCGCTATTTACGCTTCAAGGCCAACGAAGCAGCGCAGGCGATCACCGGTCCTTATCGCCAGACCCATCCCTTCGATAACAACGAGCGGCAGGCCATTCATGAGCACCTTTCCGTGCCGTTGCCGATTCTTGCCTCCGCCTATACCGAGCAGATGGAAAAACCTGCGCCCATGCCCTCGTATTCACGTACCACCCACGCGCCTCATAAGCGCCGCAATCCGGCATACTCGAAGATCATCCTGCCTTCCGGGGCCTCCAGGTAATGCGCAAAACCGCACTCTGCTTTCTAGCCCTGCTGCTCGCGGCGCCGCTTGCTTTCGCGGGTGAAATCCAGTTTCGCGAGATCACCACTCAGGCCGGCATTCACTATCGCCACAACACTGGCGCCTTCGGCAAAAAGTATCTCCCCGAAACCATGGGCCCGGGCTGCGCTTTCATTGACTACGACAATGATGGCTGGCCCGACATTCTGATGGTCAACGGCGAGAATTGGCCCGGCCATCCCGGCCCCCTCACCACGCTCAAGCTCTACCACAACAACCACGACGGCACCTTTACCGACGTCACTGCCAAAGCCGGCCTTGCGGTTCCGATGTTCGGTCTCGGCGTGGCCATAGGCGATTACGATAACGACGGCTTCGACGATATTTTCGTCACCGCCGTCGGCCAGAGCCATCTCTTTCACAACAACGGCAATGGCACATTTACCGACGTCACCAAAGCCGCCGGACTGTGGGGGCCGAACGAATTTTCCACCAGCGCCGCCTGGCTGGATTACGACCGCGATGGCAAGCTTGACCTCATCGTCGCCAACTACGTGCAGTGGTCCATGAAGGGAGATCTCTTCTGCACTCTCGACGGCACGCACAAATCCTATTGCACTCCTGAATCCTACAAAGGCACGTCGGTGCGCCTGTGGCACAACCTGGGTGGGGGAAAATTTGAAGACGTCACCGCCAAAGCCGGACTCTACGACCCTACCTCCAAAAGCCTGGGCATCACCATTCTCGATTACAACAATGACGGCTGGCCCGATATTTTCATCGCCAATGACACCCAGCCCAACAAGCTCTACGTAAACGAAAAAGACGGCGCTTTCGAGGAAACCGCGGTCTCGGCCGGGGTCGGCTTCAGTGAAGATGGCGTGGCCCGGGCCGGCATGGGGGTGGATGCGGCCGACTACGACCGCTCCGGCCACCCCAGCCTTATCATTACCAACTTCGCCAACCAGATGCTCTCGCTCTACCACAACGAAGGCAACGGGTTGTTCGTGGATGAAGCTCCGCAGTCGGAAGTGGGCCGCGCTACGCTGGTCACCCTGGGCTTCGGCTGCTTTTTCTTCGATTACGATAACGACGGCTGGCCCGATATTTTCGTCGCCGACGGACACATCGAAAACCAGATTGAAGAAGTGCAGAAGCGGGTGAAATACGCCGAGCCGCCGCATGTGTTTCGTAATCTCGGCGGCGGCAAGTTCGCCGAGGTCACCGATTCGCTGGGGGCGGCTTTCGCCTCTCCGAAAGTGGCGCGGGGCGCCGCTTACGCCGATATTGACAATGACGGTTTTCTCGATATTCTGCTCACCACCAACGGCGGCCCGGCGCATCTCTTCCACAGCGAAGGCGGAACCGATCGCAGCCTGCGCATCAAGCTGGCGGGCACGAAATCGAATCGGGATGGCATTGACTCCCTGGTGCACGTGGTGGCCGGCAAAGATGGCGAGTCGAAGATGCTGCGCAGCGGCTCCAGTTATCTCTCCCAAAATGAGCTGGTGTTGACCTTCGGCCTGGGCACGCACGCCAAGGCCGACAGCGTGGAGGTTTACTGGTCGAGCGGCCACGTGGATAAACTTTCCAATGTTGATGCCGGCCAAACCGTCACCATCGAGGAAGGGAAGGGCATCGTTTCTTTGCGGCCCTACAGCACGCCCTGGTCATTTGCCGATAAGAAATAGCCCGCGGGCGGTATGGCGCAGAAAAGCTCTGTGCCCTCCGCGCCCTCTGTGGTTAAATTCCTTCTGCCAATGATTTCCCGAAGCGCTCTGCTGATCGTCATTCTGTCGCTCGCCGGTATTTTTGCCGCTGGCCCGCAAGCCGCCAAGCCCGCCGACCCCGCCGAGGCCGCCCGCCTTAACAACCTGGGCACGGCTTACATGAACCAGCAGCTTTTCGAGAAGGCGCTGAAAGCTTTCCAGGACGCTGCTGCGGCCGACCCAAAGCTGGAAATTGCGCAACTGAACCAGGGAATCGCTCTGCTCAATCTAGGCAAGATCGAGCCGGCCAAGGCGATTCTTGAGGCCGCTGTCAAAGCTTCTCCCGGCGATCCGCACGCCTGGTACAACCTGGCCATGCTTTACAAAAACACCAGCGCCACAGAGGCCGCGGAGAGCGCCTTCCAGCGCGTACTCGCCATTGACCCCAATGACCCTGACACCTGGTACTTCCTGGGAACCGTCTTTTCCCAGCTGCGCCAGTTTCCCCAGGCGATTGACGGCTTCCATCATGCCCTCGCCTTGAATCCGCTGCACGCCTCTGCCGAGTTCGGTCTCGCTCGCGCCTTGCAGCAATCCGGCGACGCCACCCAGGCTCGCGAGCATCTGCAACGCTTCCAGCACATCACGCAAGACAAATTGGGTTCGCCCATCAGCCTGGCCTACGGCGAGCAAGGCAAGTATTCGCTCGCCGAGCAATCGCCCCTGGCGCCGCAGAGAGTCCTGCCCGAGATTCCTGTCAAGTTCATAGATGTCACGCGTGAGAGCGGACTGGCGACTGCAGCAGCTCCTTCCTCAGGTTTTGACTTTACCTACCTCGGCCCCGGCGCCTGCTTCCTGGATTATGACGGCGACGGCTCGATTGATATTTTTCTTCCCGGCGGCGGGTCGCAGGGAGGCATGTCTCTCTATCGCAATCTGGGCAACGGCAAGTTCGAAGATGTGACCAGGCAGGCCGGACTCGATCCTTCCCTTCATGGCCTGGGATGCGCTGCCGGCGACTATGACAACGACGGCTTTCCCGACCTTGCCGTAACTGCAGAAAGCCGCATTTTTCTCTTTCACAACGAAAAAAATGGCAGCTTCAAGGATGTTTCCGGGCAAGCGGGGGTAATTCCTGCCGGCGCGTCTTCCGCGAAATCTGAAGTCGAAGCTGTCGGCGTTACATTTGTTGACTACGACCATGATGGCGATCTCGATTTATATGTGACCAGGTCCGCCCCAGCTAAGTACCGGGCGTCCTCGGGCCACACGGGTTACAACATCATGTGGCGCAACAACGGCAATGGCACGTTCACCGACGTGACCGATTCCGCCGGCTTGTCGGGCAACAGTTCGAGCGTCGCCGCCGTGGGCACGGACTTCAACAACGACCGCGCGGTTGATCTGGTGGTGACGGGTTGGCCCAAGGGAACTACGCTCTTCGAGAATCCGCGCGAGGGCACTTTCAGGCAGGCGGAGCTCTGGCCTGCCCACTCGCCCTCGCAAGCCCGGGGCGTTGCTCTGCTTGATTTCGATCACGATGGCTGGATGGACCTTGCCATCACCAGCGAAGACGCGCCCGCTCTCACTCTTTGGCGTAACCACCAGGGCACGAGCTTCGAGCCGGCAAGCCTGCCCGATCCCCACTGGCTCCGCGCCTTTGGAGTTGCCGCTTTCGACTACGACAATGACGGCTGGGTGGATCTTGTCGCCGTTGGCGAGACGAAGGAAGGCAAAGGCGAAGCCCACCTGTTCCGAAATCTCGGCCGCGGCGGATTCAAAGACGTCACTGCCGAGGTCGGCCTCGACAAGATCAAATTGCAGGACCCTCGCGCCATCATCACCGGCGACTTGGACAATGACGGCGCCACCGATCTGCTCATCACGCAGAGCCGGGGTCCGACCGTGCTTCTGCGCAACCAAGGCGGCAACAAGAACCACTGGCTTCGCCTGGCGCTGACAGGCCTCAACGACAACAAGAGCGCCATCGGCACGAAAGTGGAAGTCTTCTCCGACGGCATTCGGCAGAAGTTTGAGGTCGCCGGTTCCTCCGGCTATCTCGGCGCGAACTCGCCGTATTTGACCATCGGCCTCGGCCAGGCCAGCCAGGCTGAGATCCTCCGCATGCTCTGGCCCTCCGGCGTTCTGGAAGATGAAGTCGAAGTCGCCGGCCTGCGCCAACAGTCTTTCACTGAACTCGACCGCCGCGGCAGCTCCTGCCCCACATTATTTGCCTGGAACGGCGAGCGCTACGAGCTCGTCGGCGACATGTTGGGCGCCGGCGTCGTGGGTCACTGGATCGGCCCCCACCAGCGCGACATTCCCCGCCCCGTCGAATACATGAAGATCAATCGTGGCGCCATCCGCGAGAAAAATGGAAAGCTCAGCTTCCGCTTCATGGAGCCTCTCGAAGAAGCTGTTTATCTCGACCAGGTAAACCTGCTCGCCGTGGACCATCCTGCCGGCCTCGACGTCTATCCCAACGAATACTTCGCCGACAATCCGCCTTATCCGGAATTCAAAGTCATTCTCAGCCGCAATGCCCGTCCCCCCGCGGGTGCCTGGGATGGCGCCGGCCACAACGTCTTGCCTGACCTTCTTGCCCATCGCTACATCGGCGGCTTCGACCTGTTGCCCTTCAAGGGATTCACCAAACTCCACAGTCTTGAGCTCGATCTCGGCCAGCCTTACGATCGCGGCCCGCTCTGGCTGCTCATGCACGGCGAAATCGAATACTTCACCGCCACCGGCATGTATGCCGCCTGGCAATCCGGCCTCGAGCCCATCTCGCCCTATGTGGAAGCGCTAGGCGCAGATGGAAAATGGCGGAAGGTCGTCAACGACCTCGGTTTCCCCGCCGGCGGACCACGCACCATGACCGCCGACCTTACCGGCAAGCTGCCGCGCGGCACGCGGCGCATCCGCATCTGGACCAATCTGCAGATTTACTGGGATAGCATTCTGATTGACCGCGCCAGCCAGAAGCTGCCCGTTCGCCTGACCCCGCTTCCGCTCACCCACGCCCAGCTTGACTTTCACGGTTTCCCGCTGAAAATCGAAGGCCACCCTCCCGGCAATGTCAAATACATTTATGAGCAGGCCAGCGCCACCGGCCCCTACACCCGCCCGGCAGGACTCTACACTCGCTATGGCAATGTGCTGCCGCTTCTGACCGCCCGCGACGACCGCATGGCCGTTTTCGGCTCCGGGGATGAAGTTGCCTTGGAGTTCGATCCTGCACATCTTCCCGCGCTGCCCAGCGGCTGGGTGCGCGACTACTTCTTCGCCGCCCACGGATATGAAAAAGATATGGACTTCTACGCCGCCGAGGGAGAAACCGTGCGCCCGCTGCCCTTCCGCAAGATGACCGGTTATCCTTATCCCGCGCGCGAGAGCTTTCCGCTCACGAGTTCTTACCTCGACTATGTTCTTAACTACAACACCCGCTACATGTCGGGCAAAGAGGCGCGAGGATACTCCTTCGACTATCCTTCCGCAAAATAGGCCTTCCTTGTGGTTCCTTCATTCTTTCTTACGGAATCGTTTTAACATTGACAATTTCCCGTCCCCCATAATCCAATAACCGGACGCATGGAAACCCAAACCGCGTCGTCCCCGGCTCCGCGCCTTCGCCGTTCGCTCACTCTTTCGGATCTCATTCTCTACGGCGTCATCGTCATTCAGCCGGTGGCGCCCATGTCGGTCTTCGGCGTGCTCAGCGAGCGCGGCCGCGGCCACGTGGTCACCACCATTCTGATTGCAATGATCGCCATGCTCTTCACCGCCATCAGTTACGGCCGCATGGCGCGCGTCTATCCCAGCGCCGGCTCCGCCTTCACTTACGTCGGCCAGGAGATCAACCCCGCCCTCGGCTACGTCACCGGCTGGAGCATGGTCATGGATTACATGCTCAACCCCCTGATCTGCATCATCTGGTGCAGCGGCCAGGCGCACGTTTTCGCGCCCGGCATTCCCTACTGGGGCTGGGCGATCTTTTTCGGGGTGGTCTTCACCGGGCTC